>Ga0214202_1000457_pt1 | contig 15980 bp, 18 predicted proteins | sample TroBogEpilimnion_9_FD_153040 | JGI IMG/M metagenome (GOLD analysis project Ga0214202, IMG submission 153040) | Freshwater microbial communities from Trout Bog Lake, WI - 03JUN2009 epilimnion | ecosystem: Environmental > Aquatic > Freshwater > Lake > Epilimnion/Euphotic zone | place: Trout Bog...
TTTGAACGTCCGCATGTCCTGTCGCCACAGGTAACGCGTGAATTGCATTAAAGGCTGCGACGCGAATCGGGTCGAAGCTGGAAGCTGGTCGTGGATCTGTCGCCGCGTAGGTTCCGTTGGTTAATTCGCGGTTGAGGACTCCATTGATGTATTTGTAAATGAAGTGATTATTAGGTCCAACGGCATAGGTCAAGGTCGCACTCTTACCTGGGCTCGTGGAAGGTGCTGAAGCCTTACTTGTCTTTGGAGTCGGTGAATTAAAAGGTGACCCGGACGTCAGGTGCCAGACCAAACCTTGTGGCGACATGCTGCACGTGAAAGTGTTCGTTCCAACCTTTGTGGTTGTGGTCATCTTTGAGCACTTAGTCCCCTCGGCAACCGAGGCTGCCCACGAGGTTCCTTGAAGCGTAGAAATGGCTAGCACGGAGACGAAAACTGAAGTCACAAACTTTTTCATAATAAAAGTATATAAATTTATTTAAGAAAAAAAGTCAAATTTTGCTGGCTTTTCCGCTGTTCAAACACAATCACTGCGTCGAGGTCATTACTCGGGTACCCGTACCCGAGTTAGCAACCGCCACAAATTCTCCGCCGCCATAGGCCACGGCCATAAAGTTATTCGCTGATGCTCTAGCGCGTGAAGTCCAGTTAATCCCGTCCGGGTCGGGGGTTCGAGTCCCTCACAACGCACTTAGTTTTTTAAATTAACGGTCTTTTCTAAAGCAATGTGACCTCCGTGTGCCTCCGGAATAACCACGGGATGTCAGTCCCAAGTGCTATCTTTTATCTAGGTCGATCGAAGACCAAGCGATAAGCCCTCTGGCTTGCTTGGCGCCAACCGCGCAACCGCGCACGGTGGAACCAGTGGATGACCTGCTAGCGATGAAAGACACCGCTAGAAGAGCGGATCTCCAGCGAAGGCATCGGGGTCCAGAAGGACTGGTTTGTCATGGAAGAAAATAATGAAGAAGGTAAAATGTCCAGCGGAATGTATCTGATTGGGCGAAATGGCATACGCAAAGTAACGTCAAAATCTGAGCTATCGCCACGTGAGCGGTGGATGCTCGGAGTTAGTGAGGACGTGGAGAAAAATACAGTGCCAGAAGTTGCCACAGACCTCGAAGTGGAGAGTGACGAGGGCAGTGATCTCTGATGGCTGAGTATGAAGAGAACCGTGTAACGGATGCGGAAGTTGCAAAGCGACGCCGTGATCTAAGCAAGGCTCCGAGCGAGCGCAAAGTTGGTCGATGGTATGCCCTCCGGCATTATTCACAGCTTCAACGCGAGCAGAACCAGGGTTATCACCATGGGTATCTGCGCGGAGAAGGAGAACTGCACTGCACCTGTGGGCTTGTGATTAAGGAGTCCGATGAGCTGTTGGAACTTCATTATCCGAATGAAGATCTGAAGTTAGAGCCGCTTCTGTTGGTTTCTAGGCATAGAAATTTGCCTTCGTGCGAAGGTGAAACAGTGGCACTGATTGTTGGCTTCGTTTTCGACAAATCTATTAACGACTATTTATGGACTGCTTTTTGTCAGAGTTGTGGCGCGGTGGTCAAGAAGGTGCGGGATGCGGAGGCGAAGGCCTTCGTGGAGGCGCACAACGAGAAGTGCAAGAAGTAAGGGATAAGCACATTAACTGCGCGTTTGTTGTGATCCCTGATCATTTTCAAGCGTTTTGAGTCGGACCAGAACCTCTTCGTTTGACGAATCGTCAACGAGAATGAGTTGAAGGTCTTTCTTAGCTTGCGCTAAATTGCCCATTTTTTCATAGGTGATAGAGCGTTCGAAATGTGCTCTATGTAGCGCTTCTTTACTGCGACCTCTAACTGCAAGAGCTTCTTTCATACATTCGAGAGAGGCCACATAAAGGGATTGTTCACGGAAAGCTATCCCTCGGAAGACCAACAAGATAAGAGTGGCATCATCATCATTGGTGATGTCACTTGTGGTTGCAAGCACTGCTTCATAATCTTTCATGCTCAGTTCGACATCTGCCATCGAAACTGCCACGAGTTGGGTGGGTTCCATTGCATGGAGAACTTCTAGGGCCTCGGCATATTTTTCGTGAGCCTGCAGGACTTCAACCCAAATAAATCCGAACTGCTGCTTATTAAATATTGCACTCGATGTGATTCCTTGACAGATTCCAGTATTTGGATGGATTCCCGCAAAGTATGTGACGACAAGAGGATCGCTAAAGATGGTTTCTCGAATTGACCACAAATTAGTACCCATCTCGATCAACTTATCTTGATAATCATCATCGTTGAGAATATAGAGAAAGGCGATGAGATTAAGACCATGACTTAGAACGTCATATTGCTCTTGCAACGCCTTAGCTTTTTCGACTATTTGATGCGGTGTATAGGTATGGTCCACATCGAAAATATCTATTAAAAATGCATAAAAAGACTTCTCTGCTTTGCTCGCGAATCGTGAGGGCGTTGGCGCAGGCGAATCGAGTTGGTCTACATCCTGGGGTTCTTTACTTGCCTTCATCGCGGCCTTGCGTGCAGCGACTCTAGGATTCGTTGTCTGATATGCATAAAGTCCAGTGCCCGTGAGACCCGCAGAGATTGTGCGTCGCCCAGAAGTGCTCATCGTGTAATGGGCGCCGTGGGGGCCCATGGAAAGGCTTAAAGAATTCTTATTGAAATTGAGATGCACACCTGGGGCAATTTTCATGGTCCGACGGAAGCGCAAAGTCATAAGGTAAGCATTCAGTGGGCGGGGCGATTACGCAACAGGCTGAATGACTTTCTTTTAGCGATCTGAATCTGGAGATGGGTGTCAGTGGGTGATATTAGGTTTGAACTATGAAAATCAAAGATAGGGCGATAGTCAAGGCCTTATTTCTCATCCTGATGGGAACTTTTCTTCAGTACTGGGTAATTGGATTGATCCCTTTTCATAAACTACCAATTTCACAATTCTGGCAAGTTATTCTTCTCAGGACTTTTTCGACGATGCTTTCTCTTGGGGCGATCTGGTTTTTCTGCCCCCACGCGGTATCAAGAATTACTGCAAGAATGGAGCGAAAGAAAATTGGCATTTGTATTCTAATCATTGCATTTTTGCTTACACCTTCATTTATAGGTTCACAGATCTTAAACTTCCACTTCTCGCAGATTCTGCAAGGTTTGGTATTTGCGCTCTTCATTGGTATCGACGAAGAGTTTTTTAGCCGTGGTTTCATCTATGGCGCTCTAGAAGGATATGGGGTGGGTATCGCGGCCACGGTCTCTGCACTCCACTTTGGCTTGCTCCACCTAGGCAATATATTTTGGGGTGGTCAATCTGTTTCCTACACATCGAGTCAGGTAATCGGTGCCGCTGCCTTCGGATATTTGGCGGCGGCGTTAATGATTTTCAGCGGGACTATTTGGATTCCGATATTGATGCATGGACTAAGTGACTCCCCCATGCAATTTGAATCTACTTCACAATTTACAAAAGAAGTGACGGGTACGGCCAATTGGAGTGCGACCCTGGTTCAGGCTCTTTTTTATATTATCTTGGGGTTTATCTTGATCTACATGTCGAATATAAATACCCGATTGAAGTTTAATAACTTAATACGTCGTTTTGGGTTGGTAGATGCGGAAGGTTAAGAGTTAACTTTCGATTTCTAAGGGCGCCGTCGTGGGCAGCTCGAGCCGCTTTCTTTCTGCTAACACAATCGCCTTTGCAGTGTTCTGCTCTGAATCATCAACCTGTTCACCGGCAATGTTCGCTAGGTGACTATCCCTGGCATAAGCATCAAATTCTAGGGTTTTGCGATACAACATGTTCATCATCTGGGTATCTACTGAATCAGGAACGATGAGGCGATGAACTTGGACAGTTCGCACTTGACCCATTCGGTGCGCACGGGCAATCGCCTGGGTCTCGAAAGTTGGTTTAATTTGTGGTTCACATAAAATGATTACTGATGCACTTTGAATATTTAAACCAGTTCCGGCAGCCTGAATCTGGCCAATCAACACTTTTGGCTCTTTTAGAGCGGTGAATTGATCAACTATTTCTTGCCTACGCTTTGGAGCGACTCCCCCGGTAATTGGCTCTAGGGCACGATCACCCAACTCCTTCGCCACTTGCCATATGACCGATGTGAAAAATGAAAAGACGATTACTTTTTGGCCGTTACTGGTGGCATCTTCAACTAGATCAAGAAGGCGTTCCATTTTGCTAGTCCGTTCTCCTTCAATCGGTTGAAATGCCGCTCTGCGCATACCCATGAAGTTTCCACGTTCGACCATAGTTTTATAGAAAGTGATGTCCACGCCATCCCAAGAACAGTGGTCCTCTGTTTCAATAAGTTCTGGCAGTTCTTCTAGGACCTGTGCGACATTTCGACGGAGATAGATGGGTGAGACCGCTTTTTTAAATGGTTCCGCACCGGCTGCTAAGACAGCCACGTCAAGAGTGTTTGCAAGCTCACTATTGATCATGGTGGCAAGCCCCATGAACTCACTCACTCGATTCTCCATGGGAGTACCTGTTAAGAAGACCACACGATCTCTACCATTTATCCAGCGCAGAATCTCTCGAGATCTAGCCGTGTAAAGATTCTTTGCAAAATGAGCCTCATCAACTATCACTAGGTCAATCCCCAAGGAGAAAAGTGCGGTGTCATCGATACCAAAATTCTTGAGCGTGTCGAAAGTTGTTAACCCAATACCGCCTTCATCTATCCACGTCTTAAGATGAATTTCTTGATCAAACCCATGAATACGCAGTGACTTTAGAGCTGTACGACTTTGTATTTCACGTTCCCAGTTAACAATCACGCTGGCAGGGCAGACGATAAGGAAACGGTTGCCGCCCTCTTTGTTAACTTGGGTAAGAACGCCTAGGGCTTGCATAGTTTTACCAAGGCCCATCTCGTCACCGATGATGACTCGTTTTTGCAAGAGCGCAAATTTAATTCCAAATACTTGGTATTTTCTAAGTGTTGCGTTCAGTAGTCTTGCGTCAAAATCACGAGCCAAAATACGGGCTACAAGATCCGCATCATAATCACCATACTCAGATTCAAAAGCAGGGATCTCCTCAACGGTATTTTCCAGGATTGCTAGGTAATCACTAGCTCTTCTTTGATATTCCTGTTTAAGAATATCGGTACTGGCTGTTGGTTTTGCTAATTCGTACTTGAGTTCTGAAGCTCGATCGATGACGGCACTATTGGTCAAAGATTCCGTAACCTCTTCAATAGCTGCTGCGGCTTTAAGTGCAAGATTCTTTTTCTGCTTTCCAGTAAAAAACCATTTTAATTTGCTTGAAGTCGGCGCCAACTGTGGAAGATTAGACTCAAAAGTTTGCGCAATTAGATTTCGCGCATCCGCAGCATCGCGATCAAAAGCAGTTATAACATCAAGCTTGCCTAAGTTATCAAGGACTCCAAGAGTTTCCCGGGACTCGGAGTCAAAATCAAGTTTTGTCCGAAGCGTTCCGCTAATTGCTTGAGCCATTCTGTCAACGAGCTCTTTCAATTCAGAAGCCGTCACTGGACTTATCCCGCTCAGAGATCCAATGTATGAGGTAGTGCTTGTGAAAATTTGCCCAACGCTCGTTACTCCATTACGCCGAAGTGCTTCAAGAGGTATTCGGATTTCAGTGATGTCTTTTAGGCGTTCGATGGGTAACTGTGAGAGAGCTAAGGCAATTTGCTCTCGCTTAAGGGAATCGGCGAGCCTGCGTGTGTCTCCAATTAATCGATCGCGTTCTTTTTCAATTAATCGAAGATTCGCGAGCGCCTTTCGGGCTTCACTATTGAGGTGGGCAAGATGCTGAAAGTCCATGGCCATAGCTATAACTTAAACCGAGGCACTGACATGTCTAGGATTGGATGTCGGTGGGGACTCATACCTTCTTTCCGTAGGGAGAACCGCAGTGGTATGGCCGGGGCGCTACCTCTGGATAGATGGTCAGATCTGAGACAGTTAGAAATAGTAAGAAATGACTGACTTAAGCCATAAGGCTGTAACGGGTATTAGTGCTTTAAAAACCGCCAGTAGAAGGCCGTAAACAAAAGCACAATTCCGACATTGGCGGCAAGACGTTCCATCGTGTGGTGTTTAAAAAAGAGTACATCAGCGAGAATAATGGTGATGACCATCGCACCGACATAAAGCACATTACTTCCTTGTTTCATCTCCTCATTATTTAGGAAAATTCTTCAGATAGATAGTACCTAAAAATTCTATCTTTCCCGCCTCTCTCCCCCGCCTCGGTAAATACTCTGCATCACCGGTTCGGGAGTTCGAGTCATTGGAAATCGCCGATCGTGGGCGAGTCCCCTGAATGGGAAATGGTAAACATCTTTATAGCTCACAATCAGAGGGCTAGCCGCCGAATTTTTGGTAATGCCGGCATATTCCCGTGAATTGAAGCTTGTCAGTGCCTACCTCTAAGTTAGAAGTAGTGGGAGTGCCGCTCCTACGAGAGGTGGTGGAATGTGACCATAAAACAACCTAGCTACATGTTCAGCTCTTGGGAGAACTACAAAGAGTGGGAAAGCACCTGTCCTGAATGCGATTGGACCGGGTTACTTTCAGGCGCAAAACCGGATTTTGAAAGTGAGATGGTTTCATCTCTTCACTGCCCAGAGTGTGATTGCAAGCTGGCACTAATGAACAATCAGGCATCATTCTCGGAGATCTTAGAATTTGGGGAAAAGGGATCCAAGCAAGCAATCCACCACTTAAAAAGATTTACATGTCAACAGTGCCACAAATCCGAAGGTTTACGGGAAGCAATCTATGGCATGCCAGCATTTGCGCCTGACGAAACGAAGTTCTTCGTTGCAGGTTGTACTGCAGAAGGCCAAGGCGTTGTCTGCATTTTATGTCGCTGGGGAATCGAGGACGAGCGCCTAAACCGATTCAAATCCATACTATAGAGCTGACTATCTAGGCCATTCCCCCGCCTGCGCCAGTAATGAGTGCAATCTTCTTATCAGCCATGAGAATCCCCTTAAGGTGTTTAGTGTTTCGCAAGCATACAAATAAGCAAGGGCGCCAGCATTTCAGATATTGCTCGGTGAAAAACTTGGGCCATTACTCATCGTGACTTTGGCAGTTAGCACGCTTTCCGTTATTGATTTCCCCTTGAATCTCTCTATATTTTTTCAATCCTTCCACCACAAATGCATGATCAATGTCGTGCCGAAGTCCTGAAACCGTCACAGTACCTACGATTCCCGTATCAGAAATTAAGATTGGGACACTTCCGCCACTTCCTGAATAACGCTTCACATCCATCCAGGGGGCTGTTTCAAGAGAATATGGTGGATCAAAGATTGGAAACCGGAGTCCGACCAAGTAACTACTGCATCCCCATTCACGAGCTGTCGCCTTTTTTCGTTCTATCCACTTGTTATTATGAGCGGAGGTCCCTCTTAGGGAAGTATGGAACACACGTTGCTCACCCAGTGAAATCTCGATAGCAATCGAGTGACCTCGGCTAATTGCCTCGCTACGTAATAAGCAGCCAAGATTCCATGCATCATCTATGCTAAATTTTTGAAATGTCAGACTTGTTTCTTCTTTGAAAATATTTTCAATATCTTGCGGTTCTAGGCGATCTTCATCCTTATTAGTCACCATTTCCCCCCAATTTGCGGAGCAATTAACTCATTGTAAATTTCTTTGATCGCGGATTTCATTTCGCTACTCAAAGGTGAAATTTGGGCCGCTCGGGCATTTGCCTTTGCTTGCTCTCCGTTTCGGGCACCAGGAATTACAGTTGTGATACCTGCCTGATCGATTATCCAACGCAGAGCGAATTCAGCCATTGTCACTCCATCTGGAATCAGATGGGAAATTCGACGAACTGCTTCAAGTCCGATGTTGAAATCGACTCCAGCAAAAGTTTCACCAATGTCAAAGGCCTTACCTTCACGGTTATAATTTCTGTGGTCATTCTCTGGAAAAGTAGTTTTTTCGTCATATTTTCCAGAAAGAAGTCCACTTGCTAATGGAACTCTTGCAATGATGCTTACATCTGCAGCCAATGCTGCAGGCAATACATCCGATAATGGGGCTTGTCGGAGCATGTTAAATACAATCTGAACGCTCGCTACATTCGGTCTCGATATCGCAGCCAATGCCTCTGCCCTAGTTTCCACGCTAAAGCCATAAGCGAAAATCCGGCCGTCATCGATGAAGGAATCTAAGATTTCAAATAGCTTGCCATCTTGATAAACGGAGCTTGGTGGACAATGAAGTTGAACGAGATCTAACGTATCTACCTTCAGATTCTTGCGAGAACGATCGATCCAGTTACGAAGATTTTCGAGGTTATATATTTCTGGAGATTGAGGCATAACGCGCCTGCCAACTTTGGTTCCTACAACAACGTCATCAATTTTTCGAGATGTGAGAAATGTGGAAATGAGTTGTTCGCTTCGGCCATCACCATAAGCATCGGCAGTATCAAAAAACCGCACCCCACTCTCGTATGCGGCATCAAGCACATTTAAAGCGTCAGACTCTGTTACTTCTCCCCAATCGGCTCCTAGCTGCCATGTTCCAAGGCCAACCACGGGAATCGACTTGTTTGACTTACCTAGTTTTCTTAACTCCACGCGATTCCTCGATTTCCCCACTACCATTAGCGAATTAGAGGAAGTATATGGTTCTGTAAATTGAGGGGTCAAGTATTCATTTTACTCAATCTGATTTATTAAATCACTGTTGATCATGAGTGAAGAATAATTGAATTATTTCCTTGAAGATTCATTTCATTCATGCGAACATTAGAATATGTCCAGCCAATCAGTCGCGATGAAACTCCTTGCCCAAGCAGGAATTAGCGTGAATGGCCCAGAGGCGTACTCCATCCAGGTTCATAACCCTAATCTCTGGGACAGAGTTCTAGCCCAGAAACAACTTGGTCTTGCTGAAAGTTATATGGATGGTTGGTGGGATTGCCAGGCAATAGATCAAATGCTCACCAAATTTCTTGCTATCGACATTCTTACTCTTCTTCGTCCGTCACCCTCTCTTGCCGCCCACACTATTCGCAGTTACCTACTGAATAACCAAACAAAGCAAAAGGCTGCAAGTAATGCAAAACATCACTACAACATTGGTAATGATCTCTATGCACGCATGCTCGATCCCGAGATGGCATATTCATGTGGTTACTGGGCAAAGGCAAAGACTTTGCCTGCAGCCCAAATTGCAAAGTTTGATCTGATTGCTCGAAAGCTTGCCCTTGAGCCAGGAATGAGAGTTTTAGATATCGGAAGCGGATGGGGCGGATTCTTACGCTATGCGGTAAAAAAATACCGTGTTGAGGCAGTAGGTATTTCTCCAGCAGGTAACCAGATAAAACTTGCCAAGCAAAAGTCAAAAGGTCTTGGAATTACCTTTATCCAACAAGATTATCGGGATCTCACTGGAAAATTTGATCGCATTGTCTCCGTGGGAATGATGGAGCATGTGGGACCAAAGAACTACAAGACCTTCTTTGCCAAGTGCGATGAACTCTTAGCCCCAGGCGGGATGATGCTTCATCACACGATTACCTCTAATGAAACAAAGCAGCGGACCGATCCTTTCTTTGATCGGTATATCTTTCCGGGTGGTGTCCTTCCCTCTCTGGCACAGATCGCCTCTGCAACAGAGAAGAAATGGATCATCGAAGATGTTCACAACTTTGGCCCCGATTACGACAGGACTCTCATGGCTTGGCACAAGAACATCAATGCCAAGTGGAGGGAAATCCCTGCTTATGATGAAAGATTTAGACGTATGTGGAATTACTACTTACTCTCATCTGCTGCTGGTTTTAGAGCCGGGCATCTGAATCTGTTGCAAAATGTTATCCGTCGCCGGGGTGAGCGTGAAACCTACGTCGCTGCTCGCTAAATAGCGCTTTAACACAGTTCAATTCCGCGACTCACAAGATAATGTAAATTTAAATCAGGTATTGGATTTAACGCTGTATCCGTACATTTTCCTGATTTGCATACTTTGAAATTCGTATACCCACATGTTCTCTTCGGTGCGACCATCAGCAAAGCCTGTAAAAGTTTCGGTATGGGCCACTAAATTACCAACTTCTATGCATATCGAAGAGGTGTTGATGACGTCAGGGCTAGCTAGCCAAAATTCTTCAATAGACTTCAAAAAAGTCTCTTTACCTTCCATGACCAAGCTGCCATCAGCGTTGAACCATTGGAAATCCTCTGCGATGTGAGGTTCGCACGATCCGATGTCATGATTTCGAAAGCTCACAACAAATCTGTCAATAATTGATCCGAGAGAAGACTTGGGGTTTTCCATGTGTGACATAGTGTCACATAACATGGAAACGGTTAGTGTCACCACTCAACTTATCGGGGTATCACCTCAAATGGGAGGCGTAAGTTATCTTTTATGGCAGGGGCGGGTAACTTTCCGGGGTTAGCAAATAATGTAAGTGGACGGGCAGCATGCCCTTTGCAACCAGGGCAGCCTTGCAATCTATGCCATCCCGATGCTTACAACGGACCGCAGGATTGTCCGTTAGTGGCTATTGTCTTAGATGACGATGCGCTGCGTGAAGTTATGCGCGTAAAGAGAATCGAATATAGGGCCTAGGCAATTCATCCCAAGCCCTTGATTCGATAATTGCGCCTCCTGCTTTAGGTTGCTTTAGGTTGCTTTAGGCGTGTTCTCCGCCTGTATGAGCAAAAACTTTAGAAGTAATCTGCCAATGACCATCAAGGATGGACAGAGTGAAGTAATCAGTAAATGAGAGGGTTCCCCAAAAACCTTCTTCTTTAACTGTAGCCGCTGCAATGGTTCCATCAATTTGAATATCCGTGATCTTTGCAGTGAGTTGATCAGCATCTCCCGGAGTACTAACCATTAGGGCAACAAAGCCCGCTTTATCCATGTCGTAGTCAACGCCACCCATAGTTCCAAACCATCGTGCATTTGCATGGAAGGCTTCATTTAATTTACTAGCATCGCCTTTTCAGCTCCATCAATATATAAATTGAGGAGCCGAGTGATTTCTGTTTTAGCCTCTGGCATGTTTTACCCTCCGTCAACGGCGAGACCCCAATATCTTCAAGGCTCTTTAGAAGGGTAGCCCTATATCTGAAGATAACAATAGGTACACAAAAGCAAAAAGGCAGTCCCACACTGGTCCTCGATAATACAACGAGCAATCGCGGAGGCTTGCCGCCTTATTTCAGGAATTGCCGTACTTTCAAAGGCCTCACCTGAACGAAGCGGTCCGATGGCATAGATGTTTGCATGCGCTACTCCGTCTGGATTCTGTAAACGCCCAGTCGTCACGTCGACAGAGAGTCCCATGTTAAGCGGACCTCGAAGAGTCGATTGCGATTGCAATAAGCTCAAAGTGAGCGGGTCACTTAGTTCGTAGTCACGACCGATACATATTGCTAAATAATCCCCCGGGATTTTTTTACCATCTGCGAGTTCAACCGTGACATTCTTTTCGGTTACTTCAACGCTCTGCACCTGACCTTTTTTGATACTCATTCGTCCTGAAGCAATCTCTGCCGCCACAGCGTCAGCAACATCTGGTGCAATTCGATGGCGTCGTCGTGACCAGGCCGAACCATCTTTGATTAAGAAGTCTTCCCTCTCTTGGTTCGTGAATCCACGCCACATTGATTCTGTAATAGGACGCAGACCATCTACGGCTTCACGCCACGACTCTCCAGCCTTGGCCAGGTAATTACGTAACTTTTCTAAAGTATCGACTTCTTCCAAGGAAGGGCTAAATGGTTTTACTGATGATTGCACATGGCGTTCAGGAAGGTTTCCTGAACCCGAAATAGCTATCACACTATTATTTGGATCTCTTGATAAGTGAGTCATTGCAACATCAATAAAACTTAAACCGGTTCCAAAACAAATGAGGGCTTTTGACTCTGGTAGAGCGATGCCATCCCAGATATCTAGAATAATTTTTGGAGATTTTGGAACACCTTTAAGGAATTCTGGAATGCGCGCATTGCCATGACCCATTGCTAATACGACACTCGTATAGGTCTTTTTACCGCCAGAGGAAAAAGTTGCTTCAATCTCCCGGTCTCCCACCAGATTGATAACAGAATCTTTAATGTGGTGAATTGGTCCAAGTCGTTCGCGCAGATAGGCACCATAGGTTTGCCGTTCCATGAATGAATACGCCGGAGCGCTTGACCACTGGACAAAGTCATTCGGCAGTTCTTCAATCGCACTCATCTTGCTGGTTGGAACATTGAGCCTGTGGTACGGATCGCGCGTTTGGTATGCCAGCCCTTCCGCCAGATTCTCTCGAGGTTCGGCGATATCGATCGCGTCAGCAGATAATCCCGCACTTATTAAGGCAATTGCCGAAATAGCTCCCGATGCGCCGCCACCTACGATCAACACATTCGGCGATTGAGAATTCACCACCCGATTGTATGACCTGGCAACGAATCCTTAATCAATGGACTGGCCCTCACAACCCAGGGGAAGGTCTTTTACTTTATTTCTTCTGACACTTGGGGCAAAAATGTGAAGATCGATTAGCAAATTTGATGCGACGAATGAGAGTTCCGCAGCGGTCACAGGGTTGACCTTCTTGGCCATAAGCCTTGAGTGAAATATCAAAGTAGCCACTTTCTCCATTTACATTTACATACAGTTCATCAAAGGAGGTACCACCCACTTCCAGCGCATCACTCATTACTTTCTTTGCGGATAGAAGCACTCGTTGAATATCTTTCAGTTTTAGCTCATGTGTCTTACGCTCTGGGTGGACTTTAGAAAGCCATAAAGATTCATCTGCATAGATATTGCCAATCCCTGAAAGAATGTTCTGGTTGAGTATTGCGGTCTTTATCGAGACTGACCGCCTCTTAATACTCCGTGAAACTTCATCTAGGTTAAAGAACGTTTCAAATAAATCTGGAGCAATCTTTGCAACCGACGCGGGAAGCCCGTCATTCAACTCTTCCACTGATAGCCAGCCAAAAGTTCGTTGATCGTTAAAGTGTAGGGCACTCTTTTTGATTCCTTTTTTCAAGTTGAGCAGAGCCCGAGTATGACGCTGATCTTCGGGATTGATCAGAAATTGTCCTGACATACCCAAGTGCGCACAGAGTACAAAGGGGCGGTCTAAGACAAACCATAAGAATTTGCCGCGGCGTTCTACAGATTGGATGCGTGCCCCGTCAAGAAGGTCTAGCCCGCCCATACTTTTAGGATTTAGTGCTCGTGGATGTAAGGCAACTGCCGATGTGATTCTCTGACCAAGCACATGCTTAGTTAAACCGCGTCGTACAGTCTCGACTTCTGGTAACTCTGGCACCGGATTAGAGTAAATCAATAACGATGACTTCGCCGTGGAGTAAGGTCGGTGCATGACTAAGCCAGGACGTATCGCGCTCGTTGGATCTGGCGAATATCTCCCCGCGATGCAGGAATTTGAGAGTTCACTTCTTCAACTTGGTGGTTCCAAAAAATTTGTCCAACTTGCCACTGCCGCCGGACGCGAAAGTGAGGATCGACTCGGATATTGGCGCCGGATCGGTGAGGAGCAGGCTCTGCGTATAGGTGCAGAGCCACAATTCGTTCCCGTATTTAATCGTGAAGACGCGATGCGTCCTGATTTAGCGCAAATGATTGATGGTGCCGGACTTATCTATCTCAGTGGGGGTGATCCACATTATTTAGCGGAATCCCTGATCAGAACGGTTGTTTGGGAAGCGATTCTGCGAAACTGGCGATCTGGAGCATCACTTGCTGGTTGTAGCGCAGGGGCGATGGCATTTGGCCCCGATATCCCTAATTTCCGTAAAATGAAGGAAGAGGGAAGTGTAGGTCTTGGGTTATTGCCAAATATTCGGACCATCCCCCACTACAACAAATTCTTCAAGTGGATTCCAGAGAGCGCCGCACAAATGTTTCTTAAAGCACCAGAGGGCGTAACCATAGCTGGAATCGATGAATTAACTGCAATATTCAGTGACGACCTTCAGACATGGACCGTCTATGGTCAGAGCAGCCTTCATTTTCTTAATGGCGCAAATCCAGGAAAATATCCGTCAGGGTCTACCTTAAAAATCTGAACGCTGCTTCTGCCTATTCATTTTTGATCAGTTATTTTGTTGGTTTGACTGGCTTTACAGGTATTGCAGGTAGCGCTGCAATTGCGGCCTTGTGTGCATCACGTGCTAATTTTTTATCTGCTGGAGTCTTGGCAGCAGCTAGTGCGGTTTGTAATGTTTTATTTGCAGCAATTCTTGCGGCACGACGCGCCTTCAAAGCATCTCGATATTGAACCATAGCTGCCCGGTATGCCACCATGGCTGGGTTCGCTGCTTTTGGTGTGTGGGAGGCAGTTGGAGCTGGCGCAGTAGTAGCGTCAGCGAAAGCGAAAGCAGGTGTCGAAATGAAAGTTGCGGCACCGAGAATTAAAGCTGTGATCCTTCGTGAATTGTTCATACCAAACTCTCTCAACAAAGAGAGGACATCTCCACTAAAAACGCCAAATTTTCACTGAGAATACGCTGATACTTCTATGAAATTATCTGAGAAATTACCCAGCAATTCTTAGAGTGATTACATCAGATTCTAGATGTTCGTTAGTGGCTATTGTCGAATACCCGCACTCCCCGCATTCGGCGAGTAGGCCGCATTTTTTGCTATAGACAAGTTCAAGATTTATGGAGTGGCAAAAATTGCACTCTGGCATTGGATTGGCAAGCTGCACGATTACCTCCCTAAGGTTAAAAGAACTAGACCATATATTGGGGAAGTAGGAAAATACTCTCACGGAAATAGGTTGATCAGGCCGGTTCAATGTTGAACGTTACGTGAACAACACCGTAAAAATTACCGCCAATTGCAAGATTAGAAGGATCGGAATGGCTACTAACTTTCGTTTCGAATCTATCCTACATATCCAATAGTTTTAGGGCAGCAATTGCGCTGTCATAACCCTTATCTTCCTTACTTCCAGGTCGACCAGATCGGGCTATCGCTTGATCAAGATCGTTGCACATCAAGACGCCGTATCCAATTGGTTTTGAGAACTTGAGCTGTACGTCAATAACGCCTTGAGTGACCCCTTGGCAGACAAAGTCGAAGTGTGGAGTTTCGCCTTTAAGTACTAACCCGACGGCGACGACTGCGTCATATCCCTTTTCGAAGGCCTTTTGTGAAGCAAGCGGGATCTCAAATGATCCAGGAACATAAATTATTTCAATCTTCTCCACATGAGCAGCTTCGAGTGCCCGAACCGCACCGGCAATGAGATCGTTGCATATATCCACGTGCCACGAGGAAGAAATGATGGCAATTTTTGCCTTAGTTAGTTGCGGGATAGAGATATCCGGTGCATGGCCAGCCATTAGATTCCTCCAGTTATATCGGTTGTCGTATGTCCAAGACGAACTGCCTTTGTTGCTAAGTACTTCTCATTGAATTGATTTGGCTCAATTTTTATAGAGAGCTGTTCACAAGTAATCCCATTGTCAGTGACAGCGTTAACTTTTTTGGGATTATTAGTCAGCAGGGTGATGGAATTAAGCCCTAGATTTTTTAAAATTGAAATCGCTTCCGACCAATCACGTGAATCAATTTGATGGCCCAATTCTAAATTGGCATCGACTGTATCTAGACCCTGATTCTGCAAGTTGTAAGCCTTCAGTTTTTCGGTCAGCCCAATCCCCCGGCCTTCATGATCACGTAGGTAGATCACATATCCATACCCATACTCTTCGATCAATGCAATTGATTTTTCTAGCTGATCACCGCAGTCGCAGCGCTGTGAATGAATAACATCACCAGTAAAACATTCAGAGTGGATTCTTACTAATGGGATCTTGTCGTCCCGACCAAAGCGCATCACCACTTGCTCGCGGTGCTTAAGAGACGGGTATGTAGCAAGGCCCCAAACTCCATTTTCTAGCTGTATATCAACCCAATCGAAGGTATGAACCGGGTATGTCGTAGCTTTTGTCACATGACTCGCATGAC
>Ga0214202_1000468_pt1 | contig 15810 bp, 12 predicted proteins | sample TroBogEpilimnion_9_FD_153040 | JGI IMG/M metagenome (GOLD analysis project Ga0214202, IMG submission 153040) | Freshwater microbial communities from Trout Bog Lake, WI - 03JUN2009 epilimnion | ecosystem: Environmental > Aquatic > Freshwater > Lake > Epilimnion/Euphotic zone | place: Trout Bog...
GCAATGCGGCGGACATGGCGCGCCATAATCGCGGTGTTCTTTTCCAGCACTTCTTCGGTTGCCGGAATGAGATGATCTTCAAGACGTCGCAGGGCTGCAAGCACATCGGCCAATTCCTGGCGCGCTGCCGCAACGCCTTGTTGATAGCCAATGGCGCGGCCGTCTTCGCGTGCTGTTTCAATTTCGGCAATAATGTCGGCGCTGTTAATCGGAGCTTCTTGAAGGGGCGGTGGGGGCACAAATTGCCCCGCTGCTTGCGCCTCTTGCTCCAGACGTTGCGCTTCTGCAGCCATTGCTGCAGCCTCCGCCTCGTGCGCCGCTTCCTCGCTTGGTTCCGTTAAGGCCGGCTCTTCAACATCAGGTGTGAATTCCGGTAAAGCGTTTTCATCAATGACCTCGTCTTCAACGACGACTTTGAACGAGGTTTTACCCCAAGGCACAAAGGCCCCATCATTGGCGGATGAATAACGTCCTTCTTCGACGAAATCGCCGCCGACTTTGGCAAACATCGCTGCATCTTTTGGACGTAAGCGGCGCGAGGCTGAATTAGACATAATCGTCGCCTCGTCCGGCTAGCATGATCGTGCCCGCATCTGAAAGCTGACGCGCCGTTGCAATGATTTTCTTTTGCGCTTCGAGCACTTCGGTAATCCGCATCGGGCCCTTCGACTCGATTTCGTCTTTCAACGAGGCAGCCGCACGCGACGACATGGCACCGAACATTTTATCGCGCAGACGTTCATCGGCACCCTTCAACGCAATCGCCAGCGTATCCGGATCGCACGAGCGCAGCAGCGTGCCCATGCTCTTATCGTCAACCGCAATGAGGTTATCGAAGGTGAACATATTGTCTTGGATGGCGGTCATGAGGTTCTTGTCCGCCTTGGCAAGCGAACGCATGATGCGTTGTTCGATCGCCGTTTTGGTAAAGTTCATGATCTTCGCCGCTGCCTTCACGCCGCCAATCTTCGAGGCGCGGAGCGAGGTATTGGCCTGGAATTGCAGCTGCATGACGCGTTCAAGCTGGGCAATGGCCTCGGGCTGAACCGAATCGAGCGTCGCAATACGTTGTAACACTTCGTGTTGAATTTCTTCCGGCAGAAGCACCAGAACGTCGGCGGCGATGGCGTATTCAAGATGCGAAACGATAATCGCGATAATCTGCGGATGTTCGCCTGTGATCATTTCGGCAATCGAGCGCGCATCCATCCACTGCAAGATTTCGATGTTCTTGGTCGATGAGGAAGGCGTAATGCGCGTCAAGATACTGCCGGCCTTGTCTTCGCCGAGCGCTTTGGTCAATACACGGCGAATATAGGTGTCGGCGCCAAGGCCGATGCTGGTCTGGGCCTTGATGATGCCCAAGAACTCGTCGAGCACCATATTAACGGTCCGCTGATCGACGTCGGCCACCGAATACATGGCACTTCCGAGCTGCTGAACTTCGCGTGGCGAGAGGTTTTTGAGAATCTCCGAGGCTTCTTCTTCACCCAAGAGAAGCATAACAATGGCGCATTTCTGCGTGCCCGACAAAAGCTCAAACGCGGCTTGAACGTCGTTTATTGTTGATACTTCAGCAGCTTCGGCCATGGTTAATAACTCTCTAACTTAACTCAACGAGACACTTACCGTCTTAGTTTATCTCTTTAGCGATTAACGATTTGAGAACGGCGGTCACGCGGCCTGAATCATCGCCAACGAGCATCCGGATGAGGGCAATCTTGTCATCATACGTGTTGGCCGTATCAAGGAGGTCAACATTGATGCCACTCTTCTTAGGCTTGAGGCGGGCCTTGATGTCGTCAAGCGTCTCACCTTCACGGACTTCAACGGTCTCGCCGTCGCCCATGGTAGGCTCGGCACCCGAGACAATCACGTCAGACATGGTCATCAGGCGGCTGAGGAATGGACGGAGTGCGCCGAGAACGATGATCGCAAGGATAATCAGGACCGCCAATTCCTTAATGGCGTCTTCAATCCATGGCGCATCATACCAGCCACGTTCCAAGGCAGGCTGCTCTTGAGCGAACGAGCTCTGGATGAGTGCGACCTTATCGCCGCGTTCAGCGCTAAAGCCGACGGCTTGCTGAATGAGTTCGGTGAGATGGGCGCGTTCATCGTCGGATAATGGCTTTTCAACCGACTTTCCATCGGCATCCGTCGTCATCACAGAGCGAAGGACAACGGCAACCGAAAGGTGCTTGACGTCACCGAGCGCGGTCTTTGTCGACTTAACATCGCGGCTGACTTCAAAATTCTTAACCGACGAGCTGGAGCGATTCTTGGTCTGATCGGAAGACGATGAATCCGTTCCCTGTTGGGTCGATACCGTTGGCGAGGGTGGCGGCTGGTTAGCCGTTGCACCTGGAATGCCACGCGCACGGCCTTCAGCGCTTTCCTGAAGCGAATCTTGTTGGCTGCGAATGGCCTGCTGCTGCGGATCAAAGAGTTCACTGGTCTGTTCAACCCGCGTGAAGTCGAGATCGACATTGATTTCACTGTTGACATTACCGGCGCCAACAATCGGCACGAGCAAATTCATCACACGCTCGCGCATCATCTTTTCAACGCGCTGCTTGTGGTCGAGCTGCTGCGAGGTGAGCCCGATATCGGTGTCTTGCTTTGGGGTCGAAAGAAGATTGCCGTATTGGTCGACAACGGTCACATTTTCAACCGGCATATAAGAAACGCTGGCGCTCACCAAATGGACGATGGATTGAACCTGTCCAGGCCCAAGCGCACGGCCTGGCGACAATTTAATAACCACCGAGGCCGATGGTGGAACCTGCTCGCGCACAAAGGCTGAGCGCTCCGGCACAGCCAAATGCACCCGAGCGCTTTCAATGTCGCGGATTTCCATAATGGAACGTGCAAGCTCTGTTTCTTGCGCTTGGCGAAGCTTGGCTGATTCAACCGAACGGCTGGTTCCCAGCGGCATCTGTCCGAGAAGATCATAACCCGATGATGAAGCCTTGGGCAGACCGGCAGAGGCCAACAACATTTTGGCCTTGTAGAAGTCGGCGCGTGGCACCGTCATCTGACCGGTCGTGGTGTCCAGGCGGGGCTTAATACCCTTATCCGTCAGGGTCTGCATAATCGTTGCTTTGTCGCTTTCTTCCAGCTGCGGGAAGAGCACCACATAAGCAGGGTCTTTCAAAAAGATGATGGCGATCAAGCCAACCGCGATAACGGCTGCGACCAAAATCATCGGCGCCGCACGCATGACGGCGGGCTGCCGCATGAAGCTACGAACAGACGACATGCCTTGGGCAAGGCGTGCCGTCATCGGTACCGTTTGATTAACTGTTACAGCATTTGCATCGGTCATCGTTTTTATCCCAATTACGCGTCATTCAAAGCCAGGATTAAACCGGCATTGATGTGATGTCTTTGTAAGCGCTCAGCAATTTATTGCGGATCTGGAGCGTCGCTTCAAAGGCGATAGAGGCCTTTTCGCGGGCCAGCATCACCTTTGTCACATCGACTTCATCGCCTGATTCAAAGGCTTTCATCGATGATTCAGCGTCATTTTGTGACTTGGCCACTTCTTCAACCGCTTTGCGCAATTGACTGCCGAAATCCGAATGACCGGCATTGTCGAACGGGCGTAGCTTAGGGGTTGCCCGGGCTAGAATGTCACTTGAAAGACCAACGCTGCTTGAGGGTATCATGGGGGTTAATTCCTCTTTCATGGCCATATCGATTAAGCTTTAGCCTGCAACCGCATGACGCTTCTGACGGGGCTCGAAATTCACGAGCTCGGCACCGCTGTCATGCAATTCGATCATCAGATGATCAGGCTCGATAACCGCACCGCCCGAGAGAACGAGAGCGCGCTGAAGCACGTTTTCCAATTCGCGAACATTGCCCGGCCACTCATAGGCTTCCAATTTTTCAATCGCTGCTTCCGACAATTCCGGAATGTTAGGAAAGCCGCCGGTATGTTTCGACAGAAGAAGAATAGCGATCGGAAGAATATCGCCAGGGCGTTCAGCCAAAGCCTGCGTTGCCAATGGGAACACGTTCAGGCGGTAGTAAAGATCTTCTCTAAAGCGGCCTGCCTTGACCTCTTCCATCATGTAGCGGTTCGAGGTTGCAATCACGCGCACATCAATCGGAACGGCCTTTGAGCCACCCAACGGCGTGACTTCTTTTTCCTGCAACACGCGCAGGAATTTGGCCTGGAGATGCGGTGCCATTTCGGACACTTCGTCGAGCAAGAGCGTGCCACCGTCAGCGGCTCTGAAGATGCCCTTGTTCGGCGTATGCGCGCCGGTGAACGCACCCTTTTCATAACCGAATAAAAGCGCTTCGAGCATGGTGTCGGGAACGGCAGCGCAGTTGACCGCAATAAAGGCTTCGCGGCTGCGCTTGGATGAATTGTGCAGATATTTCGAAATCACTTCCTTGCCTGTACCCGTTGGACCAACGAGCATCACGGTCACATCGCTCATGGCGACACGACGGGCGAGGCGGAGAAGATTAAACGTCTGCGGGTCACCAGCGGCGACATTCTGATCCGCATCCAAAAAGCGGGCGGCGACTTCAGAAGCATAACGCCATCCGACGGTCGAAGGAGTAAGGCGCAACACGGAGCCGTTGAACTCGCCTTTCAGCGCGAAGGTTTCGCCGGGCTTATCGACCACCACAATGCGGTCGGCTTTCAGCTTGCGGCACCAACCAGCTAGACCGGCTGTGTCGGTGGCCAGCACCTTCGCCGCTTCATGCGACAGAAGAAGACCGGTTCTTGTCCACGCGTCGTTCTTAATCGATGCAAGGCCCTTGATATCCGTGGATACCGTCTCATAACCCCGCATATGCAAATGGGTCATCCAGGCTTCGCCGTCGGCGAGATTGTCGTTGATGCAAAGTACCGTGTTCATTGTCCACTCCTTCGGGCTGACCCGTTCGCAGACTATGAAAGCAACGATCTTGCCAAGTTTTCGAAAATGACGCGGCCAATCCTTAACGCGATCCGCTCAATTTAAATTAAGATGTTGTTAAATATCATAAATTTTGTCTTAATTTTTTTTAAACTTTTTCAAAAAAAGATTCAAATTTATCGAAATTAGGGCTTGGAAACCGACAAAAGCAACCATTTCGAAATGAACGGAGGTTAAAAGAGTTGTCAAAAGGCGAGTGTGTGTCAAAAAGCCGACAAGAGTGTGTAACCTAAAGGTATTGCGTGTCCGAACAAGATTTTTCGCGATTTATGGATTTGCCCAGTCCGGCGATGCGGAATGTGTCGGATATGATTGGCAAAGTGGCCCCGCTAGGCTCAACCGTCTTTATCCAAGGCCCGTCGGGCAGCGGTAAGGAGATTGTCGCGCGCTCGATCCATCTTCGGTCGAGCCGGGCATCGGGTCCTTTCGTGCCGGTCAACTGCGGTGCCATCCCCCGCGAACTCATCGAGAGCGAATTATTCGGCTATGAGAAGGGTGCCTTTACAGGCGCCATGCGGGATCGCGCGGGATTAATGGAGCTTTCCACCGGCGGCACCCTGTTTCTCGACGAAATCGGCGATATGCCGCTCGATATGCAGGTCAAACTGCTCCGGATGATCGAAGAGCGCAGCTTTACCCGCGTGGGCGGCTCGAAATCAATTTCGATCGATGTGCGCTTTGTCTGCGCGACCCACCGCGATTTGCGGCAATTGATCGACGAGCAGAAATTCCGCGAGGATCTGTTCTACCGTATTAATGTGTTCCCGATCCTCCTTCCCCCGCTTCGGGAGCGGCTCGAGGATATTCCGGCGCTCGTCGCCTCTATTATAAAGCGCTTCGAGGCGCAGGGCTTCCCAAAGCCGCCGGTTCTGACGGAAAGCGCGCTTGATGTGCTCCGGTCCTATGATTGGCCGGGCAATGTCCGCGAATTGAGAAATATTCTGGAGCGGGCGGGCGCTTTATATGCGGACCGGCAAATCGACGGCGATTTAATGTCGGATATGCTCTTTCCGGGCCAACCGCGCCCGATCACCGAGGAGCAAGACGCCATTTGGGATGCGTTGGCGGAGTTTGCCAATGATGAGCCGGTGGTGAGCGAGGCGTCGGCGGAAGCCGCTCTGGCCGCCATGGCGCCGTCGGAGGCGAGGGATCACTCGATCCGGGCGCTCTTGGCGTCCGATGGCGAGTTTAGCTTAAAAGACCACATCGCCGCGCTTGAGACGGATTTTATCCGCATTGCGCTGGCCGATTGCAAGCATTCTGTCTCGGCCGCCGCCCGGATGCTCGGCATCCAGCGGACGACATTGATCGAGAAAATGCGCAAATTTTCGATTGGCCGGGCGGATTAAGCCTTAGCCGACTTTATTAGCAATCGACGACCAAGCCTCGGCAATCTCGGAAATCGAGGTGCGAACGGCTGTCAAACGCTCGGTTGCGCGGTCATTATTGGTCGCCAAAAGCTGCAAGCGGGCCCAGTCATACAGATCGGCCAAGGATTTGGCCACATCGCCGCCGCGCTCGAAGTCGAGGCTGGTGCGGAGCGAATAGACGATCGTCAGCGCCTTGCTCACGCCAGCGGAGCGGGCCATCTGGTCATCAACCGAGATGCCCATCAGGGCGCGGTCAATGGAAGCCACCAATTCGGTGAAGAGGATTTCGACGAGACGGTGCCGATTGGCGCTCTCAACCATAAAGTCCTGTTCGACTTGTTCGTAGGCCTTAAGCGCGTTTGAGTGCAACATGATCTTCGTCCTTCTCTTGATCCCGAGACAGAGAACGGCTCCAGCGCCAAACCTTTTAGCTGACCCCGCCAATTATTTTCCTGACCGCCTCCTCGCGGCCGGCCGGACAAGACTTGGCACGCTAATTGCTAAATTCCGTCCGACAGGATTTTCAACGGAGGAATACAATGCTCTCGGTAACCATGGCAGGCCTTAACGCCGCTCAGAAATCGATGGACGTCACATCGAATAATATGGCTAACGCTAATACCGTTGGCTTTAAGCGCTCAACAGCCGTTTTTGGCGATGTTTTTTCCAGCGATCCCGCTTCTAACCCCAAAACAGCGGTAGGTAGTGGCGTTATGACGAGCTCTGTTTCGCGTGACACCACGGCCGGTGCTGTTAAGACGACGGGTCGCGTCACCGACTTGGCGATCGATGGTCGAGGATATTTCGTGGTTCAGGATCCGTCGCCCGGCGCGCCAATGACCTTTACCCGTGCTGGGAATTTTGGCCTCGATGCGAACGGTTCTATCGTTGACTCGTCCGGCAATCAACTTATGGGCTTCCAAGCGGTCCAGTCGTTTAATTCTGATGGCTCGCCAGAGCTGGATGCGAATGGTAACATTGTTATGAAGCCCAACCTTAACCAGTCCCAGTCGTTAAAAGTATTACCTCAATTTGCTGCCGGTGCTACGCTTCCAGATGGGTCAACTGCAAATCAGGAAGTTCAGCAGATTACTTTTACCGGTCCAGCGACCGCCAACAGCTCTATCGTCATAGCCGGAGTCACAATCAATATTAACAAGGGTGATACGCCAGCGACGATGGCCAACAACATTGCTAGCGCGCTTGCACCACAAGTTACAAGCGGAGCATTAACGTCAGCTACCGTTACAGGGTCGCTTGACGCATCTGGTGTAAAAATTGCTTACCCTTACAGCGCTGGCGCCGTCAGCACAGCATTGGCCCAGCCAGCTGTAATATCTCCTACGGTGATGACAACTCAGGCATATGAAAAAGCAGGAACCACTGGAAACACTGTCGATAATCTTCCATTTTCAAGTGGATTGCTGACAGCTGGGGATAAATATACATTTACTATCGCGACGTCGGCCACCACGATGGTTAATGGGACGTCAACGCCAGTTTCCTTGACTGTAGACGTAACGGTACCTACTGACACCTCATCTTTTATCGCTACACTTAATGGTGCTATTGCTGATGCCGGTGCGAAGGCTAATTTAAACTCAACTGATATTCCAACCGTGGTAGATGGGCCAGTTTCAACGGATGGAAAAAATACGCCTTCTTTTGATTTTGAATGGTCGAAATCGCCAGCCTTCGTCGCGCCGGCGACTAAAAATGTCGGCGTTATGGGAGATAGTGCCAACAAGGGTGTATTGGCTGCTACAAGTTCAGGAGGGGTCCAAGCAGCAGACAAGCCTAAAATTCAAACGATTGATTTCGGAACAGCGAACGCCGCCTCTGATATGACCATGTCTGTGGCTGGGGTTTCCATTGACATTAATAAGGGCGATACGCCACTTCAAATCTCTCAAAAAGCCCAAACAGCAATCGCATCTGCTTTCCCAGCACCGGCTAATACTATTGCTTCTGATCCAGCAACAGGTATACTTACAATTACTTTTGCACAAGCAAGTGGCGACGTTAAACTTGTCCTACCAAACTTTGTGTCTAAAAAAAGCCCTGTTATGGTATCTGAATTATCAAAATTTAGTACTGATCCGGTTCTTATGCAAGGATTATCTATCGATTCAAAAGGCCAAGTTGCGGCAACTTATTCTAATGGATCAACATACACCATGGGATTTTTAGAGCTTGCAAACTTTGCAAATGACGCTGGTTTAAAGGATATCGGCGGCAACAGATTTGTTCAGACCGGTATGAGTGGACAGCCTGTGATTACTGCAGCAGGCGCGCCTAAAGCTGGAAATATTATGTCCGGTGCCTTGGAACAAGCTAACGTCGATATTACCTCCGAACTCATGGATATGATCCGTGCGCAGCAGGTCTATAACGGCAATGCCCGTGTGCTTCAGACTACGGTCGACACGGTTACCAAGATTACGGATCTGCGCTAATTTTTAGTCGATACGCGGTCTCATTCTCGCCTATTTTCTAAACGGAATAGCAACGCGGCCAGTGTTCCGGCCGCGTTTTTATTTATTCGCTTATTACCAGGCTCACGATGCGGCTCTTAGGAGGCATTCAAATTGCGACATTCTTTGCCGCCTTTGACAAAGTAGCCGATAGCCGTGCCTGTCAACTTGAACTTCAAGCTGCAAATACCGCTAAATTTCCTCATCTGACGCGCCTACGCACAAAGGGTCTCTCTATGTCTCAACCAAAGCCTAATATTTTGATCATCATGGTCGATCAACTCAATGGCACATGGTTCCCTAACGGTCCTGCTTCTTTTCTTAAAGCGCCTCATTTGAAAAAGCTCTCGGAAGAAAGCGTGCGGTTTGCCAATACCTATTGCCCTAGTCCGCTCTGCTCTCCTTCGCGCGCCAGCTTCATGTCGGGCCAGCTCCCTTCGCGTACCGGCGTTTACGATAACGCGGCCGAATTTCAATCGTCGATCCCGACCTTCGCGCATCTCTTGCGGCGCGCGGGATATAAGACCGCTTTATCGGGTAAGATGCATTTCGTAGGCCCCGATCAGTTGCACGGCTTTGAAGAGCGCCTCACGACCGATATCTATCCAGCTGATTTTGGATGGACGCCCGATTGGACAAAACCCAATGAACGGATTGATTGGTGGTATCATAATCTGGGCTCGGTCACGAATGCCGGTACTGCCGAAATTACCAACCAGCTCGAATATGATGATGAGGTCGCCTACCACGCTAAGCTTCATCTTTATCAATATGCCAGACGTGAGAGTGACAGGCCTTTTTGTTTAACGGTCAGCTTCACGCATCCGCATGATCCCTATGTCGCCCGGAAAAAATATTGGGATCTCTATCCGGAAGGATCGATCCCCGAAATCGCTGTGGCCGATATTCCCTATGAGCAACAGGACATCCACTCGAAGCGTCTCTTTGATATGTCGGATTGGCGTAACTATACTATGACGTCTGAAATGGTAGCCGATAGCCGCCGTGCCTATGCGGCCAATATTTCATATCTCGACGACAAGATTGGCGGGATCCTTCAAACGCTAAAAGATTGCCGATTGGATGAAGATACGATCATCGTGTTTACCTCCGACCATGGCGATATGCTGGGCGAGCGTGGCTTGTGGTTCAAGATGAGTTTCTTTGAGGGCTCGGCCCGCGTGCCACTCATGTTCCACGCGCCGAAACGCTTTAAGCCAAGGACCATCACTTCCGTTGCCTCAACGCTTGATCTGTTTCCAACGCTGATGGATATCGCGTCGATTGAGAGCGGCGCACTTGCCGATGATCTTGATGGTGTGAGCCTCTTGTCAGCGTTGCAGGGCGGTGAACGGTCAAGCCCCGTGGTCAGAGTTGAATATGCGGCAGAAGGCTCGATTGCGCCGATGGTCATGGTGCGCGAGGGTTCGCTTAAATTAAATCTTGTTGGAAAAGATACCGTTCAACTTTTCGACATCGAAAATGATCCGAATGAATTAGACAACAAAGCCGCAGACCCAGCCTATGCTGATCGTTTGGCACGCTTGATGGATCGTGTGGCTGAACGGTGGAATCTTGAGCACTATGATCATGACGTTCGTCGTTCGCAAACACGTCGATTGGCGGTTTATGAGGCGCTCAGAAACGGTAATTATTATCCGTGGGATTTCCAGCCGCTGCAAAAAGCATCGGAGCGTTATATGCGCAACCACATGGATTTGAATGTTGTTGAATCAGACGCGCGTTTTCCTAAAAACGGCGAGTAGAAATTAGGCAAGCTTTTGTAATTTCTTTCGCAATGCGCTTTGGCGTTGAAGCGCATGGTCGACGATATTAGGGTCGTGATCGAAGAGCGCTTGAAAGCGGGGCTGTTTCGAAAAACAAACTAGACGATCGAGATCGTTTAATTCACCGAGACAGAGCCGTAACCGTTCAAGGCGATGAATGTAATTTCCTTTCGGTTGATGACGCGCTGACTTTAAAAAATTCATGTGACAGGCGTGAACAATAAGCGCCGATCGAAAGATATGAATCTTGGCATTGCTCACACGTCGCCAATGGTTGGGCTGTCGCCGCTGCATTCGTCTCTTATATCGCTTGATCGCTTTTTTCAGCGCTTTCGGATGTTCAATAGGCACTGGTAATGCGCACATAAATTCGCCCACCGTGTTCAAACGCATCATGGCATTTTGAAGCGCGATGCGTGCATTCGTCGTAAGCGGTGCCAAAGGGACCTTGTCGAAATGGTCTGACAGTGCCGCAAGCGATTCCATCAAAACAGTCCGGTCACGAAACCGAGAGAGACGATGCGCCACCCGCTTTAAATAGTTCCGACACAGCGTAGTCTGAGGATTGATCGAAGGCGGAGCCAACCTCAGCAAGGCCCGCGCATACTTAACCGCCGCCCTCAGCCGATGGATGTCTTCCTCGTCAGGCTCGGGCTTTGATCGGCCCACCGATCTCGCAAGGTCGATTTGTTCCGAAAGGGCAAAAAGCCAGTCGCTCCAATCGGGAGCAGGATGGGCAGGTTCGATCATCGCGGAGCCTTCGCCTCGGGCGTCAAATTCGGTTCACGATGGTAACGCCGATGGTCCCGTTCTGGCTCCCGCCTTCGCGCTAAATTGTTTTATTTTTAGGAAAGCGCCATGCAATTTGGGGCTAGGTTACCGATAGAATAACCTTCGTGTTCAAAGTATATAGCGGCGCTATCGGACATGCCTCCTCCTGTAATTGATATAGGTTGTCGTGAGTGTAATGGAGCGCTTAAATGAACGTTTCTAAGCGGTTCAAAGCCGTTTTTTGGCTCTCTTTGGGCGTTTTGACGTTTTCGCTTCAGGATATTGCGATTAAGACCGTGAGCGGAAACTACCCCGTTCACGAGGTTATTTTTACACGCTGTGTTGTAGCCATTCCGTTTCTACTGTTTCTCGTCGCAAAATCGGGCGGTTTACACACACTCAATTCCCCCCGCCGAGGCGCCCTCATTTTCCGCGGCGTCCTGCTGCTGTTCGCTTATACGAGCTATTTTCTGGCGTTTCCGGTCATGAAATTGGCCGATATCATTGCTTTATACGCCACCGTGCCGCTTTTTGTGACGGCTTTGGCTGGGCCGGTTTTGGGAGAGAAAATTACGCTTTCGCGGTGGAGTGCGGTTTGCTTAGGCTTTATCGGCGCAATTGTGATGGTGCAGCCGGGAAGTAGTGTGTTTGATGCGGCGTCGTTACTGCCGATCTTCTCGGCCTTGTCTTATGCGAGCGCGCAAATACTGGCGCGGCGCATTGGTTTGCGCGATTCGTCTGCTGTAATGTCTTTCTATCAGAACCTGCTTTATTTGCTGGCCGCTGGCATTTTGGCCATCGGAATTACGGCGTGGGGCGGTGAATATTCGGGTCATAAGAGTTTGATATTCCTACTCCGACAGTGGGAAATGCCGGGTCTGCGCGACTTCCTTCTGATCGCGGCATGCGGGCCTATTGCAGCCCTTGGCATGACGATGCTGGGCGAGGCCTATCGCTTGGAGGAGGCGAATATTGTCGCGTCCTTTGAATATACGAATCTGATTTGGGGAACCATTTGGGGTTATTTGATTTGGGCCGAAATGCCCGGGATGAATTCTGTCATCGGCGCAGGATTAATTGTCGGCGCGGGCCTGCTTTTACTCGTCTTTGCACGAGGGTCGAATGCGGTCACCGCTGACCTGAGAGAGCCGAGTTGAGGTGAATAAGCCCAGTGCTTCAGATAGTCGTAACGGCGGTTCCTATACATAATGATAGGTTTCATTAAAACGACACACTAAATGATCAATATACGCCAAATGAAGCGTCCCAAACCGCCCTAAAACAAGCTCAAGAAGAACAATCCGGATGCGAGTTAGGCGCGACATAAATTACTTCCGCATCCCACCCGGTTTTACCGAGCCCGACGACAGAGTTGATGTGTAAGTGAACGGCATCGCTTAAACAGGCATTCGGGAATTTTTCCTCAACCGGAAAACGGCCATCGAGAACAAATTTCACGGCAATGCCACCGGTCGCCGCGCAATTCGCTTGGCGTTCCTTTGTCATCCACTCGGTGCTCAGTGGCAGGATTTGCGGGCGTGATGCGATCCATAATACTGGCGATATACTCATTTTGCCTTCGTCGGCGATGATACAGCTCAGCTTTTCGCTGGAATGCTTGGACCATAGCGCTTCGGCGGCCTCACTGACGGGGCGCGTGTCTGCAAGGTAGGATTCAACCGGCTGGTCAATGGCGTCGCTGATCAGCAAATAACTTTGGAATAAGATAAAAATGACCGCCGATAATTTAACGGCCAGTGTCACCGCTAATCGATTAGCCGCGGCGTTTTCAAGCGGCATGGCACGGATCAAAAGCGCAAACCCGATAATCGTCGAGGGGGTCAATGGCAAAATCCATAAGGCTTTGATAAATTGATCGGTCACAAGGCTCGCGAAGCATACGGCAATCAAAGGCGCGAAGAAAAAAATAAGCGCAAGAGTCCGCGTTTCATCAGGTTGATCCTTCGGCGCGACGGAGAAAGCCGCTCGGCCGCGCAACAACAAGCTGAAGATAATCGGAAAAGCAATGACGGCGACAAAGCCGATGAACAAGCCCCAGATGCTGAACAGTGCGGCCGAAAGCCCATCCATCGGCGCTGAGCCGACTGCACGCGAAAAACTGGTCCAGCCATGGCTGGATAGCCATTGGAGGTGGGGCAGAAACAAAGCAATCGCAATGAATATCGCCAGCCACGATTTCATTGATAGAAAGATGGTGCGGAAACGGGGCGTAACAAGGCTGAGAAGCAGAAGTGGAATCAGGGCGAAAATGATCTCGTATTTTGTGATCATGCCCAAGCCGGTCGCAATCCCCAAGCTGACGGCGTCGATCAGCCGCCGCCGATCCATGAAGCGATAGCCATAATTCATCACTGCGGCGCAAAAGGGCACAAGCACAGTGTTGTGATTCACTTGAGCTGCGTAAAACGTGGCTACCGATGTCACTAACATCATGCAGGCGGCCAATACGGCAGTTGGTCGCCCCGCAAGGATGCGAACCAGATCATAAACATACCAAGCCGAAAAGATAGCCAAGGCTTGACCTAAAACGAGCAGGGTCAAAATTGGCGCGGAACCCGGCTTTAAAATAACCGTCAGGAGCCAAGACACAAGCGGGGGATGCTTTGAGTACCCCCAAGCGAGATCGCGCCCCCAGTAGGCGGCCTCAAGGGTGTCAGTGTGCAAATTACCAAAATAAAGGCTTGGAATGAGCGCCCATAAAATAAGGCTAGCCAATAGGACAGGCCAAAGCTCGTCTAAAAATGCGGACTTGGAATTGGATTGCTCACTCACAATAGGTTAGCTTTTCTGCTGATGGGTCGGGGTTACGAGACCCCTAATCGTTTTGGGCTCGATGACAAGTTATTTTGCTGATTTGGTGCCCAATTAGGCGGGATCTTGATCAATAAAGTCTAGCTCTTAGGGGGAGCGCCAACGGGCCGATTCCTGGATAGTCACGAATTGAATGCCCAGCTGTTCCGCCTCGGCGCGGATGTGGTCCTCGGTGGCGTGCCCGGTTTTGATTCGCTGGCTCATGGCAAAATCGTCAAACACAAAATCCTTTCCGGCCAAATAGCACACCGACCTTATCGAGCAATTCACGGGGCCGGGAATGACGCGGACGCGCTCAATCTCGCTTTCTAGGATGGCCACTTTTTCCGCGATGTTGGCCCTGTAGCTTGAAGATACCACCAAAAGATAAGGGTCTAACGCGGGCCACAAAATGAAGCGCGCGACCATTACGGCGATAAGCGCTAGTCCTACATCGAACCTCATTCGACCAATAGTGGCCAGGCGCCCTTGAAGGTCGCGCGCGATTATGGACAAACACAGGCCGGTAGAAAAGACCAATTCAAATTGAGCATTATTGGCGACGCCTGCTCCGGTTAAGGCCAGTTCATTGACCACAAAGGATGCCATAACAAGGATAGCTGTGACGTTCTTGGCGGTGCTCGGCGGCGCGGACCCGAGCCAGACGATCCAAAAACCGATTACAGGCAGGACAAACTGTAGCCGTCCAATGCGCTCCAGCGGCCGAATGGGGGAGATTTCCCTCGCCATCATCAATTGCTGGAAAAAGGAGAAACCATAGAGTTCAAAGAGGGCGAGGCTTAAAAGGCCGATCATAACTGTGCAATAAAGCGCGATTTCGACGGCTCGCCCACGATTGGCAAGCCAGAGAAGGAAGAAGGCACTGAAGGGTATCGCCACAATATTATGCTTGATGAGGCCGGCCAGCATCATTAGCGAAAAGGCCATATATAATGATTGCCGCGATGTTGAGCGGAGAAATACAACAAATCCCGAGGCCATAACGGCCAAAGCGAGCAAATTAGGGTCGTTCATGCCCGCATATTCAGAGAAAAAGCGCGTCATTGTTGCAATGAACCAGACCGCACCCAGGCTGGCGGCTAATCTTCCGACTGCTAATTGCCGAGCACAGAGATAAATTGCCGTAGCAATTAAAAAGACTGCGGCTATCGAAAGAAATCTGCCTGCTATAATGGCATTTTCAAAAAATGGCCGGACCAGGCCGACAATGTAAAAGGAAAGTGGCGGATAGTTATTGATGATGAGGGCTCTTGCCTCAGGATAGAGCGGCGCTCCCGAAAGCCAGCGCTCCGCCTGCCAGCCGTTCCAGGCCTCATTAACGTCAATTTGAAGCGGAACGGCTATACGCCAAATAATAAAGTTAGAATAAAGCGCCGCGAGCGCCGTTAACAGCCCCAGGGTTATGGAAAGACGCTTATTAACCACTAGCCTGTGCCTCTTAAGAAACTAATTTCTTCACCAATGCATCAAAAAAGGCCAGCAGCCAACCTAGCCAATTTTAATCGCTGAATAGGTCTCAGGGCGTGCGGGAGGAATGGGTTGCGTCCGTAAAGTGCTGTAAATTCTGAGGTGGGCAGCCACCCCTTCGGCTCGGTAAAAGACGGTTCTGAGACGTTTTTCACCGAAGGAGCGA
>Ga0214202_1000478_pt1 | contig 15597 bp, 12 predicted proteins | sample TroBogEpilimnion_9_FD_153040 | JGI IMG/M metagenome (GOLD analysis project Ga0214202, IMG submission 153040) | Freshwater microbial communities from Trout Bog Lake, WI - 03JUN2009 epilimnion | ecosystem: Environmental > Aquatic > Freshwater > Lake > Epilimnion/Euphotic zone | place: Trout Bog...
TGGAACTCCAGCAGATGGTGCGCCAAATCCTGCCGTGTCAGTAACGCGAGCAGTATCACCGCTCTTGAGCGAAGAGCCTTGCGTTGGATCGTCCAAAGTAATTGTTACTTTATTTCCAGAAACATTTGCAATCGTTCCGGTAATTCTTGTTCCACCGAAGCCACCACCGCCACCAAATCCACCTGTTGCGCCAGCTCCGCCAGCACGACCTGTACCGGTTCCACCACCGGCGAATCCAGCAAAGCCCGATCCACCAAGGGCGCTTCTAAGTGATGCACCACTCGTTGAAGCAGCGGAAGTTGCAGAGTGGTGTCCGTACCACGCACCAACCGAAAGCAGCGTCATTACAGCTGCAGCGCCAGCTAATAACTTGGTGTACTTATTGGTCCATTGGTAATGGCCCTTTGCTAATTCTTCTTGCAAGTTATCTTGCGAAGGCGGTGCAAACAAATCGAATGCTGGAATATCACTATTTGAATTGATCTCGTTGTTCATATTGTTATTCATGACGTAGCGCCTCGATTGGTCGTAGTGATGCTGCTCTGCTTGCTGGATATCCTCCGAAGAAGACTCCAATCAAAATACTTACGCCGAATGCCAAAAGGACTGACATCGGAACAATTACTGGTTTAACTCCAACGATTTGGAAATGCGAACCGATAAATCCACCCACTACCCCCAAGAGGCCACCAACTAACGAGAGGATCGTTGCCTCGATTAAGAATTGGGTAAGGATTACCCGCTTAGGCGCACCGATTGCTTTGCGAATACCAATTTCGCGGGTTCTTTCAACAACGGTTACTAACATGATATTTGTAATACCAATGCCACCAACCAACAAGGAAATCGCTGCTACCGCACCAAGTAGCACGGTAAATACTTTGCTGTTGGATGCCGATGTCGTTAGAAGCGAAGCTTGGTTAAATAAACGGTAGTCACGCGAAGATGAGCTAACAACATGATGGCGCGCATCCAAGATTGTTTGGATCTCTGTCTGAGCGGCATCTGTTGCAGTTGAACTCTTTGCTTCAACGATTATTGAAGATAGTCCAACATAACCAGTAATTGAATTTTGGATTGCGGTTATTGGTGCCAAAAAGAGACTATCGCCATCTTGGAAGCCGGATGAACCTTTAATGGTGGTTGTTCCGATTACGGTAAATGGAATTCCACCGCATCGAATAGTTTGTCCGATTGGATTATCTGTTCCGAACAATTCAGTTGCGGTTGTGTTTCCGATAATTGCAACGCGGCGACCTTGATTTACATCGTCATCGGTAAAGTAATTTCCGGTAGCGATTTGGCTATTAGCTGCTTCGAAATAAGAAGGCCATACTCCTGAAAAAGTCGAAGGAGTTGAAGTTGAAGTTCCATTAACGCAAGTTGCATTGGCATTCATGACCGGCGATGCCTGCTTAACATCTGGCGCCTGGATTGGATCGACCAATGCTTTGGTATCCAAGATGGTTAGCGGCTTGGTATTTCCAGAGTTTCCGCGTGAACGCGCACTTGCAAATCCCCCACCGCCAAAGCCGCCTGCTCCCGATCTAATTTGGATCGAGTTTGTCCCGAGACGATCTAACGAAGATTGAACCGATTTTGCCGAACCATTACCGACGGCAATAAGAATGATCACCGACATAACACCGATCATGATTCCAAGTGTGGTTAGCGCGGTACGCATCCGGTTTATTGAAAGGCCGCGAAGGGCAAAGCGAATGATCTCTAATAGATTCATGAGGCCCGCGCCTTATTTAATTCATCGCTAACGATCTTGCCATCGCGCATTCGAACTACTCGCTTTGCCCGTTCGGCAACTTCGTTTTCGTGGGTGATAACTACAACTGTTCGCCCGGCGGCATTGATTTGATCAAATAGATCAAGCAAATCATTGGTCGACTTTGAATCAAGGGCTCCGGTTGGTTCATCGGCAAGCAATAGCGCCGGCCTGGTTGCAAGCGCGCGCGCTACGGCAACGCGTTGTTGTTGGCCACCAGAAAGTTCGGTTGGCTCGTGATCCATTCGATCAGCCAGCCCAACAACTTCCAAAGCTTTTGTTGCACGAAGTTTTCTTTCGGCAGATTTAATTCCTTGATAAGCAAGTGGCAATTCCACATTTGCAATTGCCGTTGTGCGCGGAATCAAGTTAAAGGATTGAAAGATAAATCCAATCTTGCGGCCACGAACAACCGAGAGCGCATTTTCATCCATGGAACTTATTTCAATTCCATCAAGAAAATATTCGCCAGAAGTTAAATTGTCTAGCGCGCCCATAATGTTCATCAAGGTCGATTTTCCCGAACCTGATGGGCCCATGATCGCTACGTATTCACCAAGTTCGATCTTCAATGAAACGCCATTGAGTGCAAAGATTGATGAATCTCCTATGCCGTATTGCTTTACCGCGTTACGGACATCAATAACTACTTGGCTCATTATCCGCCGAATCCGCCAGCGCCACGGCCACCGCCACCGGCACCGCCAACTGCTGCGCCGCCAAGACCGCCAGTTGTTACTGGGAAGCCATTGCTGCCAACGGTTGATGCGGTGGTACTGCGAAGCACAACTTTGGTCCCGTTCTTAACACCAGAAATAATTTGATCAGCAGAATCGCCCTTAAGGCCAATAACAACTGGGGTGCGTGTAATTACATCCGCGCCATTCTTTGTTGTAATTACATTTACGAAGGATCCAGTGCCACGGGTTGTGACGGCTGCGGATGCAACTTGTAGAACGTTATACGCAGCTCCAGTAAGGACGGTTGCAGTAACGGTCATACCTGGTTTTAAGCCCGAAACTTTTCCATCAATTGTGAAGGTGGCTTTGTATGAAGTCGCACCGGAGGAAACTGTTGGTAATAAATCAACCGACAAAAGCTTTCCAGAGGCAGTGACGTTTGAAAGCGCTGAGAATGTATAAGTAGTTGGTTGCCCCACTACTAATTTGGCAGCATCTGCTTCGGAGAAGCTAGCAGTTACTTGCAATGCCGTAACGTCGGTAAGAACGAATAGACCAGATACTGATCCAACGGTTGAAGATGAAGTCGTTGGTGCATTTTGACCCACCGTTGCACTAATTGATGCAATGGTTCCGGAAACTGGCGCCCGAACTACTGCCGCATCATAATTTTTTTGCGCAAGTGCCAGGGCTGCTTGATCGACGGTGAAGTCTGCCGCAGTTGGATTATCAACAGTGATTCCGTGTTGTGCCTTGAATGCAGCAATCGTGTACTTCTGGGTGGCAACTGTGTTGTTATAAGAAGAAGTTAAATTCTCAACAGTTTGCGTATCTGAAGCAAGAGAGAGGTTGTAATTTGCTAATGCGTTGTTATAAGAATTTTGTGCCGATTGATACGAGTTGTAATCGTTAATCAAAGTGGTGCAATTTGAGTTAATCGTATTTAGCGTTGCACACCAAGCCAAGGTAATTCCATTAGGTCCATAGAAACCCGAATAGCTATCGTAAATTGACTTTGCTTGTGCGAGCGCCGCAGCAGCGTTGTCCAAAGTGACCTTGTAAGTCGGGTTCTTCGCGGAGGCATTTGCAACTGCATCATCTAAAGATTTTTTTGCACTTGCGATCGCTTGATCGGCCGCCGCCTTATCTTGTGCGTAAGTTAATTGTGCGAGTGCCAAATTCGACTTCGCTTGATTGAGTGCATTAAATAATGAAGTGTTATCCAAGGTCGCAAGCATCTGACCTGCACTTACTCGCTCACCAACTTTTACTGGGATCGAAGTAATTTGTGCAGAGACACTTGGCGAGACACCAACATCGCCCGGGCTAATCACAGTTCCTGATGCACTTACCGAAGAAGTTACATCGCCGGTGGAAACTACGGTTGAAGTAGTTGTTGTCTTTGCGGCCGCTGGATGGAGTGCGGACCAACCCCACCAACCAATTCCGAGAACTACTAAAGCTAGAGCCAGATTTATGGAAAGGATTCGGATTTGCGATTTACTCATGGAAGAAAGATAGGTGGAATAGGCACAAAGGTAGAGGGGTTTTCCCTGAGCCTAGGCTGAGAGTTTTACTGTGGGTAACTAGTTTGAGCGAGATTGGGTGCGGGCTTCACGAAGGCGGCGAAGGCGCTTTACCAACATTGGGGATGCGATCAAGGCATCTTCCCGGTCGATCAAGTTGTTTAGCAATTGGTAATAGGCAGGAGGCGCCATATCAAAAAGCTCTTTAATCGCTGATTCTTTAGCCCCGGCGAACTTCCACCATTGGCGCTCGAAATCAAGAATGCGAAGTTCGAGTTCTGTGAGAGTGCTCGGCGTAGATGCGGCCGAAATTTCTTGAAAACTCATAGTGGCTAAATTGTAGGAGCCTTGACCGACAAAGTGTGGGATTTAGAGGGTACTCAAAATTTCCTTTATATCTTCAATTTTGGTCCACGGGTTAACGATTGCAAATCGCAGAATCGGTTGGCCCTTATGGCCCGATGGTGTTACTAGGCCAATTTGATCGGCCAATAATTTATCCGACCACTTGTTGTATTCGTCCCAGCCCCAACCTTTTCTAGTGAAGGCAACGATAGAAAGTTTTGGTTCTATCAAAAGTTCTAGATTTGGATGTTCGGAAATTAATCTGGCCGCATCCTTTGCAACCGAGATGGTTTCCTCCATCGCCTTTGCATATTCCGCGGTTCCATTTGCGGCGAGTGAGAACCAAAATGGCAAGCCACGGGCACGCCGGGTTAAGTGAATTGCATAATCAGAAGGATTCCAATTCCCATCATCTTCAAGAGGATCTAAATATGCCGCATGTTGTAAGTGGGCCTTCTTTGCAATCTCCGGATTTCGATAGATCAAGGCGCATGCATCGAATGGGGCAAATAACCATTTGTGTGGATCAACAATTAGCGAATTGGCCAATTCAATTCCATTAAACAATGGCCGCACACTTGGCGCGCAAAGGGCAGCAAGTCCATAAGCACCATCAACGTGAAACCAAATTCCATTTGCATTCGCAAACTTTCCAATTCCGGCCAAGTCATCGATGATGCCAAGGTTTGTAGTTCCAGCGGTTGCCACAATTGCGAATACCTTGTGCGTTGGGTTTGCGCTCTCATATTCTCGAACACTTTTCTCAACATCCGCGCCCTTCAATGAAAGGTCCTCGTGCGGTGCAATTAAAAGTGTTTCGACATCCATTACTTGCGCAGCCGACTTAATTGATGAATGTGCCTCGGCGCTTGCCGCGATAACCCACCTGGAAACGTTTGGATATTTCTCTTTTGCATGAGCGCGCGCAGCGACCAGGGCCGAAAGGTTTCCAAGTGTTCCACCTTGTACAAATACGCCGCCGGCACTTGCTGGCAACTTTGCTAAATCACTTATCCAACGAAGCGCTTGGTTCTCGGCAAATACTGCGCCAGCTCCTTCAAGCCACGAACCACCGTAAAGCGCACTTGCCCCAACAACTAAATCAAAGAGAATTGAATGTTCACTTGGCGCAGATGGGATAAAAGCCAAATACTTTGGATGATCCGTTGAAATACATGCCTTTGCTAAAACTTCTTTAAAAAGTTCAAGCGTTTCATGACCACCCAAACCTTTTTCGGTAATCGTATTTCCAGCAAGGGCAAATAATTCTTCGGGCGACTTTGGGCCATCTAGCGGTGGGTTATCACGTAACCGAATAAGCGAATATTCCAGCACCTCTTTCGCAAGTGCTTCTACTTCAGAATTAAATTCGTGCACTTCTTACTTTCTTGCCCGCTTTGCCGCGGCCTTTGTTAAATTCTTTAACATCGTTGGAAAGATGATTGAATGAAATGGCAAGACAAAGAACCAATAGAGCTGACCGCCAAGGCCATGGGGTTGGAAAGTTGCGGTTTGTTCGACCTTGCGACGAACCTTGCCATTTTCATTTACTTCCGTAATTGAAAACTCCAGCCAAGCTTTGCCAGGCAAAATCATTTCGGCATAAAGGCGCAATAACTTTCCAGATTCAAGTGCTTCTACTCGCCAGAAATCTAAACTTTCACCAATACGTAAATGTTCTGGATCGCGACGACCACGACGAAGTCCAACACCACCGACCATGCGATCTAAAATCCCTCGGGCCCACCATAAGAAATCTGCGCCATACCAACCAGTGTCACCACCAATTGCTTCGATCGCTTGCCACAAATATTGCGCATCTGTATCAACAACTATTTCGCGCGAATCTTTATAAACCGTCTCCCCGGCCCAATCCGGATCGCCTTGTGCTTTCTGCCAAGGTGCTGCAAGCGCGGTTGCATCAGACCATCTGGTTTCAACATCGTGGGCCGAAACTTTGGAAAGCGCTAATTGAATCGCGGTTGCTAGCGGCAAAAGCCCTTCGGGTGGCGGTGCGATCACACCGCTAATCGAACGCTTTGGATCGGCTACAACTTCGCTGATCAACGATCCGACAAGTGGCCGGGCCAAAGAAGTTGGAACCGGCGTAACTAAGCCAATCCACAAACTTGATAATCCTGGTGAAAGAACTGGCACCTTAATAATCCAACGACGTCTAAGTCCCGATAACTTTGCAAAGGTTTGCATCATGTCGGAATATGACAAAACTTCTGGACCACCTACATCAAAGATTCCCGACACCGGTTTTTCTAAATCTGCCGCATGAGTTAAATACCAAAGCACATCGCGGATTGCGATTGGTTGGGTGCGATTTGAAACCCACTTCGGAGTTGTCATAATCGGCAAGCGGTGGGTTAGGTGACGCAACATTTCAAATGATGCCGAACCAGATCCAATAATGATTCCAGCGCGAATCTCCATCACCGCAACTTTTCCGGAGCCCAACTCTTTTCCGGTATTTGCCCGCGATTCTAAGTGTTGCGAAATCTGCTTATCGTTTGCGATGCCACCTAAGTAAACAATTTGCGAAACTCCGGCAGCTTCGGCGGCCTTGGCAAAGTTTCTAGCCATAGCGGCTTCAACTTCATCGAAATTTGTTCCGGCATTAATCGAGTGCAATAAATAAAAAGCGGTATGCACTCCTTCGAGTGAAGCCAAAGTCTGGGAATAATCATTTGCATTTCCCGTAGCCAATTCGACCTGGTCAAACCAAGGTTGGCCGGAGACTTTTTTGGCATCGCGAACGAAAACTCGAACCTTAAATCCATCGGTTAACAACTGGCGAACAAGTCGGCCTCCGACATATCCAGATGCACCTGTGACCAGAATCCTGCGACCTGGATTCCTTGAATTGGCGAGGCTCATAGGATTAACACTAGACTTAAATAATGGCCAAGACGCGCGTAGTTATCCTCGGAGGAGGCTTCGGCGGCCTTGCCGCAGCGAAAGCGCTTGGGTCTGGCAAAGACGGCAAGAATTTCGATATCACCGTCGTAGATCGCCACAATTACCAAACCTTCCTACCCTTGCTCTACCAGGTATCAACAGCTGGCTTAGCGGCCGACCACGTCGCTTACCCAATTCGTGGCGTGCTTCGCAAGGTAAATGGCAAGTTCCGAATGGGATCGCCAATCTCTGTTGATCATAAGAACAAAACGGTAAAGCTTGATAGTTCTGAAGTTCTTGCATTTGATCACTTAGTTGTTGCACTTGGTTCGGTAACTGCAGATTTTGGAACTCCCGGTGTTGAGGAATTCGCACTTGGCATGAAGACAATTCATGAAGCGCTGGCAATTCGCGCCGAAGTAATGCGTCGCTTTGAAGATCTATGCCGCTTTGAAGATGACACCGAATTTAATATCACCGTTGTTGGTGGTGGCCCTACCGGTGTTGAGATGGCTGGTGCACTTGCAGAATTAGTTCGTGGTCCACTAACGAATGATCAACGCCACGCAGCTCGCCACATAAATATTTCACTTGTTGAAGCTGGTCCACGTTTACTTCCAATGTTTGATGAAGATATTTCCGAAAAGACCAAGCGCGTTCTTGAAGGAATGGGCGTTAAAGTTTTGGTTAACACCGCTGTTAAAGAAGTTGAATGGCGCAATATTGATTTGAAATCTGGCGAACAATTAAAGTCCGAAGTAACTATCTGGGCCGCTGGAGTTAAAGGCAATCCAGCAATGTCTGCACTCTCACTTCCACTAGATGCCGGTCGCCTAAAGTCAGACCAGACACTTGAAGTTGTTAACTATCCAAATATCTGGGGCGTTGGCGATGTAACTGGCGCAAAAGGACCTAACGGTCGCTTCTTGCCAATGGTTGCACCAGTTGCAATGCAACAAGGTCGCTTCGTTGCCGATCAAATTCGCCGCAAAGTTAAGGGTGAAAAGTTAAAAGAATTTAAGTACATGGATAAGGGCGCGATGGCAACAATTGGTCGCCACAAAGCCGTCGTTCAAGTTAAGAAAATTAAATTCTCTGGTTTCCCAGCTTGGTTTACTTGGTTATTCCTCCACCTCTTCTACTTAATGGGTGGTCGCAACCGAATTGGCACCATCGCCGATTGGTGTTGGAACTACGTAACCTTTGATCGCGGTAATCGCCACATCATGGACTCGATGTAGCGAGAGAATGTAATGCAATGAAAAAAGGTTACCTGAATCTTCGGGGACACCAAGTTTTTTCATTTCATTGGCGCGGACGTAAAGACCCAGTACTACTTCTACATGGTGGGCTAAGTTCCACCGAATCTTGGGAAGATCAAATTCGTCCATCGGTAAAGGGCCACGAAATATTTGCCTACGATCGAAGCGCACATGGTCGCACCGGAAGCCGCGAAGGTTTCTATCACTTTGATTTTCAAACCGATGAAGCGATTGCATACATTGAAGATGTAATTAAAGAGCCAGTTCACTTAATTGGTTGGAGCGATGGTGGCATCATCTCGCTACATATCGCACTCAAGCGTCCTGATTTAGTTAAGTCAATGGTCTTAATCGGAACCAACTTCTCGCACGATAGCGATCTGATGTTTGGCAATGAAGAACCAGTAATCGAAATTAGCGATGAGGATCGGGCTCGCTTTGCCAAGACCTCACCAGACCCAGCCCATATGCAAGAAGTTATTATTCGAAAGGCTTTCCAAGTTTGGGCCAGCGAACCAAACCTAACTACCGGCGATTTAGCAAAGATCGAATGTCCAACACTTGTACTTACCGGTGATGACGAACCATTCTCAAATCACCATAGCGTTGATTTATACGAAGCACTTCCAAATGGACGCCTGGCAATAATTCCAGGTGCCTCCCATATTGTTGTCAAAGAAAAGCCAAAGTTAATGAATTCAATGATCAAAGATTTTTATCGCAATATGAACTTCCCAATAACAAAGATGCCGAATTTGCGAAAAGAACGCCAACTAGAAATCGAAGCGCAAAACCAAATTAATTAAAGCAGGGCCATCTCTTGGGCTCTAGCCACAGCCGCATGTCTGGAATCAACATCTAGTTTCTTGTAGACGCTCTTCAAGTGGGTCTTAATTGTGTTATTTGAAATATGTAGCCCAGCTGCAATTTGAGTAATTGGCAAGCCAGTTGAAAGGCGGCGCAAGATATCCAATTCGCGCTTGGTTAACGAGCCTGAAGCACTTCGCTTGCTGTTTTGAGTTACCTGAATTTGAGCACGTAGGGCGGCAGCAAGTTTCTCGAGATAAACAGTTGGTTCCTTGCTTGCCAATTCAATTATTAGGTTCTTAACATTTGGACTCTGTTGCATAAAGATTTGGAAGAAGTCATGTGCAATTCCAATATTTACCGCATTGCGAAGATGCTCGAAGGCAATCTTTGGTTGGGTATGGAAAACCTCTGCGGAAACAAGTTCTCGATTAATTCGCTCAAGCACTGTTTCGGTACCCATGCTTTCAAGAATCGCTTGCGCCTTTGCGGGACTTGAGATTGCGGCGTAGGCCTTTGTGAAGGCTTGAGCTGTAGCAGTTTGTGGCATTCGGTAAAGCAACTCTTGAATTCGCTCGACGTCAATAAGTGCAACGCGCACAAATAATTCATGCTCATCGATAATTCGTGAAATTGGATAACTAAATTGTGGAACGGGTACTTCTTCACGAACTTTGCTCAATAAATTTAACGCCTGATTGTTTTGATTCATATGAGAAAGGATCAGAGCCTTCTTGGAAATCAGTGCGACTAACCAAGGTTTGATCTTTGACTTAGATGCTAAGGCAATGAATTCATCGCAAATTTCAAGCGCTCGCTTAAAGTCACCAAATTCGCGATGCACTTCAGCTAAGGCATATGCCGAACTAAATGGCGTAAAGAGTCCAGCAGATTTGAGCTTGCGAGATGCAGAGATAGCAAGGGTTGCATTCTCTCTAGCGACGTTCAATTCACCACGACAGAGTGCTACTAAAGCATTAATTGAAGGGATGTAGATCGAGTTAATCGATTGGTCATTAGAAGTTGGAAGGCTAGTGATTAGTTTTTCTATCTCATGGAGCGATTTTGTATCTTCCATCAAGAATGCTGCGCTGGCCGAAAGTTGAAGCTTAATTAGATGGCGAAGATGGACCAAATCCTCGGCAATATCTACAACTTCAGCAACAGCATGAAGAGAAGCTCCGCGCTTTAATACAGATTCGTATTCGCCTTTTAAGAAATCAAGTTCAGTTTTGATGATGTCAATATCGCCGACAACTACCGAATTAACTGGGTCTTTGCCAAATCGCTTTTCGAATTCCAAGAGCTTGACTTCGGCATTTGCTACATCGCCGGAGTTGGCAAATAGGTACGAAGATAGAAGAGTTTCTCGCCCATCACCTAAGTTGATTGCGGAGGCAATGACACTTTCAAAGTGAAGCACCTTGCTGTTGCTACCTGAGAAGATCAGGCGGCGCAGATTTTTTAGCGCAAATTTTTGCGCCGTCTCGTTTTCACCAGCCATTAGATATAACTCAAATGCTCTTACTGGGTCAGAATTCTCGATCACCTTGGCGCAGGCCAGGTATCGACTCTTGCAATCTCCTGGTTGTGATTGAGTTCGTTCTCTCAAATATTCGCGAAGCAGGGTATTTACTTCAAAGATATCTGGCTCTGAACTTTTCTTTGTAATAAAGAGACCTTCCACGGCCATCACACGAAGCGCACTTCCAACCGATTCATTTTCTAGAATTTCTGCCGCTTCCAATTCGGAAAAATCATTTACCATTGAAAGATTTTCTAGAATCTCTCGTTCACTCTTCTTGAGTGACGAAAGCGATGCTTCATAAATTAATTTGTGGTCTGCGTAAGTTGAGTGGTCACCAGTTGTAAAAAGTCTGGTGGTCATGTGAACGCCCGCAGGCCAACCATCTGTCGGCGCTAATGCTGCTTTGAGCTGAACATCTTCGGGATCTAAATTAAGCGAAGTCGTCAATGCCAAAACTTCCGATTCATCAAACTTTAAATCTCGCGCAGTTAGATAAGTTAGGGCGCCAGCATTAATTGCCCGTGTTAGCGGAGAATTCGGTGGAGTTTGTCGATTAGAAAGAGTTTTTATATTCATCGGCGCATTAATTTGCCACGCCTGTTGTAATTGAAGTTCTTCAGGACCACTTGCATTTCCAAGCGAATCAAAGACAATTCGAATCTCTGGACCTAATTCACCAACTTCGTTTGCAAAATCCTTCGCGACTTTTTCAATATCGAAACCAGTTTCTGGAAGGTCTTCGGCCCAACTACATAAATCTGGTTTTACTTTTCGAAGTCCTTGAATGACGTGAAATAAAATATCGCGAGCGCTATCGCCAACTTGTGCGGTGTACCAAGCGGTGATCTCTGGTTTCTGCATCGCCCATTGCGCGGATAGAACGGTCTTGCCAAAGCCACCAGGTGCTACGAGCAAGATTGCATGCGGGGATGGCTTATCGAAACTTTCTAGAAGCTTCTTGCGCAATATGAAGTGCGGATTTAATTGCGGAATTGAAATGCGGGTGAGCGAGACCCCCGGCAGCACCGGACGCTTGTCAGCCATTTCTCACCCCAAATCGTTAGGGGTTAATACTCCTAGAGGGGTGAGGCTTTTGGAATGGAAATGGGGGGCAAGGGGTGAGAACCACCCGTTAAATAACCCCAAGCTCAAAATTATTAGGCTCGGCGTAACCACAAAATCCGATTGCGATCTTCCGGCGCCCCAGCCATTAGTTCAAGATCAAATTCACCACTTCGACGCTGCCAGTGATTTGCCGAAAGAATTCTGGATATACCGGCGTCGTTGTTGAATCTGTCGATGTATAAGTGGCAGAAATTGATTGTTGCCCATGAGTTAATGGACGCCAGAGACAAGTGGCCGTTGTGCCACTTACTGCAACATTCTTACAGCCATTTATTACCCGGCCATTTGCATAGAAGGTAACAGTTCCAGTCGACGTAGTTGTAGCCGTCAAAGTTGTTGCATTCAAATTTTTAGTCGTTTTTTGAAGAGTGCCCGATGATGTCAAAGACACAGCGAAATAATTTGGTGTTCGAATTAAAACAACACCACTTCCGCCAGTTCCGCCGATCAGTGGCAATGTGCAACAGCCAGCACCTCCACCGCCACCGCTTCCAACAACAATCTGAAGTGCACTCACATTTGAAACTGAAACGGCATCATTTCTTACAAACCCACCTGCTCCGCCACCACCAGCATGTCTTGCCGCACCACCACCGCCGCCGCCAATAGTTAAGAGGTCTACTTGTGAAACTCCGGTAGGAACATTCCATTGACAAGTTCCCACGGTTTTAAATGCAAAATAAATGTAATTGCCACTTCTGGTTGCAGTTGGGGTGCAAGCAGCGGCAGAAGCAGATTCGGCGCCGAAGATATTTGGAAGCAAGGAGAGAATCAGAGCACTTATGAGAAATGAGGTCTTGAAGATTTTCATAATGACCTCCTGCACCTGTCACTTTATGGAGCCCCCCGTCAGGATTGAACTGACGACCTTCCGCTTACAAGGCGGATGCTCTACCACTGAGCTAGGGAGGCGCTGCTTCATCTCGAAACTGCGTCTCGAATGAGTGCCTAATTATTGCATGAGATTTGCAGCCCCTTTAACGCGGTAATTCTCGGTATCTTTCGCATATGCGCCTTGGGGTTTTGGATGTCGGATCTAATACCGTCCACCTGCAAGTTGTAGATACCCACCCTGGCGCCCGCCCGAATCCAACGTTTAACCACAAAGTTGAACTTCGCTTAACCGATTTTCTAGATGCAAATAATCAAATTGGGCAAGAAGGAATCGATGCGCTTCGATTCGCTATTGGTGATGCGGTTAAGCAATCAAAGGCAGTACAAACCGAAGAGTTACTTCCTTTCGCAACATCGGCTCTTCGCGAAGCGGGCAATGGTGCCGAGATAATTGCAAATATAAATAAGGAATTCGATATCGATCTTCAAGTTCTAAGCGGCGAAGAAGAAGCAAAGTTAACATTCTTGGCTGCACGTCGTTGGTTTGGTTGGTCTGCCGGACGCCTTCTTGTAATTGATATCGGCGGCGGTTCACTCGAAATTGCATCGGGAATTGATGAGGCACCTGAAGTTGCCGTCTCACTTCCATTAGGCGCAGCACGTTTAACTAAAAATCATTTGGTTGGCGATCCTTACTCAGCGAAGAGTATTCGCGCCCTTCGTGACCATATTGAAAATAATTTGGAATCGGTTCTACCTGCACTCGTTCACCACGAAGTCTCAGATCGTGCGATTGCAACAAGTAAGACCCTTCGCACTTTGGCCAGACTGTGCGGCGATTGGTATGGCGGAAATAACAAGACCATCACTTCCGATGCCATTCGAAAGATATCTACCAAGTTATCTGAAATGGATTTGGAAGAACGTATTAAATTACCTGGCGTTTCAGCCAACCGGGCCCGCCAAATCGTCGCCGGAGCATTTGTAACCGAAAGCGTGATGCGAAACCTAGATTTAGATAAGTTAGAAATTTGCCCTTGGGCGATGCGCGAGGGTGTAATCCTTAAATTTATGGATTGGACCGAGCACTAAAAGGTTTAAACCTCTGGTGCGGTAATTACATCAATAGCTACGCACTTCTTTTTCTTTAAGAAAACCACCCAGGCATCGCCGGGTTGTAGTTTCTCTGCCGGAAAATCAACATCTGATTTCTTTGCAATCTTTTCAAGCATCCGCGGCAAGATTGGATTGTGACTGCATAGCAAGGTCGGAGTTCCAGACTTAGCGACTTTCTCAACCAATTCTTTAACGTAATCAAGGGCTTTATCTTTATTTTTCTCAAAAACATATTCGCTTAGCTGGTTGGTAACTTTAGGTTCCAAGCCAAGCGCCTTTGCCATAGCAATAATGGTGTCGTAACAACGAACTGCATCCGAGGTATGGATCTGTTGCAGTCCAAATACTTGGTAAATCGAAAGCATCCGCTTTGATTGCATTTGACCTAGGTAATCAAGGGGTCGATCTTCATCCCCGCTTTGCCATTCTTTTCTCGCTAGCGCCTTGGCATGACGCAAAAGAATCAACGGAGTTGCATCAAATTCCATTTCGGCAAACCTTGCCAATATTTCAATATCGGTTTCTCTAGTTAGCCGAGCACTCGCACGATCAAGGTCCAACCAGATAAGTTCATCGACTTCACTGTTTGGCCTAAATGTTTTATCGCCATTGAGCGCCTTGGCTATCCAATAGTGAACTTTCTTGGCGCCATCGATCGTGAAGTATTCGATCTCACCAATATATTGCCCAAGCTGAATATTTAGCCCAGTCTCTTCCATGATCTCACGGGAAGCACATGCGATTAGTGATTCACCCGGATCTTGTTTACCTTTTGGAAGCGACCAATCGTCGTAACGCGGGCGGTGAACAATAGCTACTTCGATGCTACCTTTTTTGCCTTCACGCCATACGACGCCACCAGCGGCAAGAATCGGTTTCGTCATCCGCGGGCCCGATACCAATTAATAACTTGCGAATGTAAATCTTCCAATCGTTCGCCATTTACATTCGTAATTACGCGATCCCAACTTCCCTGTTGGTTCATCTGCCACCTAGAAACTGTTGGCGATAGGTAACTATCCAAAGCCCGAATCAACATTCGTTTGTGATCGGTCTGAGTAATTCGAACCATGCTTTCAACACGTCGATCAAGATTTCGGTGCATTAGATCTGCACTACCAATCCATAGTTCATCATCGCCACCATTTGCAAAATGGAAGATACGAGAGTGTTCTAAGAATCTACCCAAGATTGATCTGGCTGTGATGTTTTCAGAAAGTCCCGGTACTCCCGCGCGAACCGCACAAATCCCTCGGACGATAAGATCTACTTTCACTCCAGCCTGCGAAGCTTCATACATCAAATTAATAAACTCTTCATCAAGAATAGAGTTCAATTTAAAACGAATAAAGGCTGGCTTACCTGCCTTTTTGTTTTCGATTTCGCGGCGAATCTTTTCAAGTAACCCACTTCGCAAAGTTCTAGGCGCGACCAAAACTCGTTCAAATGATGTTTGTGGCGCAAAGCCAGAGAGTTGATTGAATAACTTATTTACATCTTCACCCAAAACCGGATCGGCACTCAAAAGCCCAAAATCCTCATATATACGCGCCGTCTTTGGGTTGTAGTTACCAGTACCCATGTGAACATAGCGACGAATTCCTGAATTTTCTTGTCGAACAACTAGCGAAAGTTTTGCGTGGGTCTTAAATCCAACAAGGCCATAAACAACGTGAACACCCGCGTCTTC
>Ga0214202_1000492_pt1 | contig 15193 bp, 15 predicted proteins | sample TroBogEpilimnion_9_FD_153040 | JGI IMG/M metagenome (GOLD analysis project Ga0214202, IMG submission 153040) | Freshwater microbial communities from Trout Bog Lake, WI - 03JUN2009 epilimnion | ecosystem: Environmental > Aquatic > Freshwater > Lake > Epilimnion/Euphotic zone | place: Trout Bog...
GTTCCACACTTCCGCGAGAGCCAGCCTCCCGCCGTCGGTGGTCTTCCGTACCTTCTGGACCGTACAGATGAACTCATCTGAGTTAAGAGAGAAAGGCAGCACATGGCGTCAGATAAGGCCGATAAGGCCACTGAAAAGCAATCGCTTGACCGCAGCAAAGCCCTAGAAACAGCACTAGCCCAGATTGAGCGTCAGTTCGGTAAGGGTTCGGTAATGAAGATGGGAGATCGTGGCCCGCAAGTTATGGAAGTAATTCCAACTGGTTCGATCGCGCTCGATATCGCGCTTGGTATCGGTGGACTTCCACGTGGACGTATCGTCGAAATTTATGGACCTGAATCTTCAGGTAAGACAACAGTTGCGCTACATGCAATTGCTAATGCACAGCGGAACGGTGGCATCGCAGCATTTATTGATGCCGAACATGCACTCGATCCAGAGTATGCGAAGAAATTAGGCGTAGATATTGATGCCCTACTTGTTTCGCAACCAGATACCGGTGAGCAAGCGCTCGAGATCATGGATATGTTAATTCGCTCCGGCGCCCTTGATGTCATTGTTGTTGACTCAGTTGCTGCCTTGGTACCTCGCGCGGAAATCGAAGGCGAGATGGGCGATTCACATATGGGCCTTCAAGCTCGACTGATGTCCCAGGCTCTTCGTAAGATCACTGGTGCGCTTCACCAATCAAATACCACGGCAATCTTTATCAACCAGCTTCGTGAAAAGATCGGCGTCTTCTTTGGTACACCAGAGACAACGACAGGAGGAAAGGCGCTGAAGTTCTATGCCTCTATCCGACTAGATGTGCGTCGTATCGAAACCCTTAAGGATGGCCAAGATGCGGTCGGTAACCGTACTCGTGTCAAAGTCGTTAAGAACAAGATGGCCCCACCTTTCAAGCAAGCAGAGTTCGACATTATTTATGGCGTCGGTATATCACGTGAGGGATCACTTATTGATCTTGGCGTAGAGGTAGGCGTTGTGAAGAAATCTGGTGCTTGGTATACATACGAAGGCGATCAACTCGGCCAAGGAAAAGAGAACTCACGTTCCTTCTTGATCGATAATCCTGATCTCGCAAATGAGATCGAGACCAAGATCCGCGAACACTACGTGCCAGTAGCCATCGATCCAGAGCTAGTTGCCGCTATTGATGAGGCGACCGCCGAGGTCGAAGCCGAATTCTAAAATAGTGCGCGAAAAAATTGAGGTAGTAGCGGATCCCTACGGCGATGCAATGACGATTGCGCTCTATGCGCTTGCGCCACGTGCAAAGAGTAGGGCCGAGCTCCACGCTCATCTATTAAAGAGGGGGGCTGAAGCAGAGATTGCCTCAGCCGTCCTCGATAACTTAGAGCTCCAAGGCCTTTTAAATGATCTTGAATTTGCAAAGATCTGGTCCGAATCTCGCCAGCGTCAGAAGAAACTAAGTAAGCGCACGATTGCGCAAGAGTTGCGACTTAAAGGTGTCTCTCAAGACATCATTGATGAAGTTATTGACGAGATCGATGATGATGGTGAATATCAGATGGCCTTTGATTTAGCGGAGCGTAAGTACCGTTCTTGTGCGCATCTGGAGCAAGAAGTTATCTATCGCCGCGTTCACTCCGTCCTGGCCCGTAAAGGCTTTAGTCACGGCGTTACCCAGCGGATTATGAAGGAACTTCTGGCCCCTTAAAACCTCCTAAGATTACGACATGAGTGCCCGCACCTTCGTCGTTGAAACATACGGCTGTCAGATGAATGTGCATGACTCAGAGCGAATCTCTGGGCTTCTCCTCGGTGCTGGGTACCAACCAGCATTGGAAGGAAGCATTCCGGATCTCGTTGTTTTTAATACCTGCGCGGTCCGTGAAAATGCAGATAACAAGCTCTATGGAAACCTTAGTTTTTTGGCACCCCTTAAGAAGAGCAATCCTAATTTTCAAATTGCTGTTGGTGGGTGTATGGCACAGAAGGATCAAGATTCGATTATCAAACGTGCACCGTATGTTGATGTCGTGTTTGGTACACACAACATTGGTTCACTCCCAGCACTTTTGGAACGGGCTCGAATCGAAGAAGAGTCTCAAGTGGAGATTAAAGAGTCACTCGAACATTTCCCTTCGACTCTTCCGGCGCGTAGGCATTCGGCATTTAGTGCATGGGTCTCGGTCTCGGTTGGCTGCAACAACACCTGCACATTTTGTATCGTCCCGTCATTGCGTGGGATAGAGAAAGATCGACCTCAATCTGAAATTCTTCATGAAGCTCGCTCGCTTGTTGACCAAGGGGTTGTAGAAATCACCTTGTTGGGCCAGAACGTCAATGCTTACGGAGTCGATTTTGGGGATCGCGGTGCATTCGCACAGTTGATCCGAGAAGTCGGAAAGATAGATGGATTAGAGCGTCTGCGTTTCATGTCTCCCCACCCACGTGATTTCACGATGGATGTCATTGAAGCAATGGCTGAAACACCTTCCGCGATGCCTCATCTTCATATGCCCCTTCAATCCGGGTCTGATCGAATCCTGCAGGCTATGCGTCGTTCCTACCGCAGTGATCGCTATCTACGAATATTGAAGGATGTACGCAGTTTAATTCCTGATGCTGGAATCACGACTGACATCATTGTTGGATTCCCGGGTGAGAGTGACGAAGATTTTGATGCCACGCTCAATCTGGTCCAGGAAGCTCGATTTACTTCGGCTTACACCTTCCAATATTCGAAACGTCCCGGAACCCCGGCAGCAACCATGCCGAATCAAATTTCTGATGATGTGATGGCGGATCGGTACACCCGGCTTCACAAAGTTCAACAAGAAGTTTCAGCAGAAATTAATAGGGCTTCTGTTGGTTCACATTACGAAGTCCTTATTACCGATCACGAAGGTCGTCACGATGTTTCGCGCGACCGCATGAACGGACGCACGCCCGATTTTCGACTCGTGCATATCGATTCTGGTGGTCTACGCCCCGGAGATATTGCAACCGTTGAGATAACCGAAAGTTCGCCTAATTTTATGGTTGGTGCTTTTAAATCAGTCCGTGCGACAGCTGGCGGAGATGCACACGATGCCCGTTTGCGTGAAGCAGGCCCAGAGCCGATCATGGTCGGTATGCCTACACTCAAAACCTTAAAATCATTATGACTTTGATTGTTATCTGTGGCGCAACGGCTACCGGCAAGAGCGATCTAGCGGTCGAATTAGCGAGAAAAATTGGCGGTCAGATCGTTAATGCGGATTCGATGCAGCTTTATAAAGGTATGAATATTGGAACTGCCAAACTGAACATATCTGAACGCAAGGGAATCGACCATCATCTCTTAGATCTACTTGATGTCACGACGGATGCCACCGTCGCTTGGTATCAAGAAATTGCAAGAGCCAAAGTTGACGAATTACTCGCCGCCGGAATACCCACCATTATTGTTGGCGGTACTGGGTTTTATATAAAAGCTATCTTAGATGATCTTAATTTTCCTGATACCGATCCAGATGTTAGAGCGAAATTAGTCGAAGAAGCTGAGGAAATTGGGGGAGATGCGCTGCATAAACGCCTTGGGATCTTGGATCCAGCAGCTGCGGTCGCGATTCCAAAGGAGAACGTGCGACGAGTCATCAGGGCGTTGGAAGTAATCGAAATAACTGGTAAACCTTTTACAGCGAATCTGCCACGTGAGGATTCAACAAAATACCCACAAGCAAAACAATTTGGGCTGGTCATGAACCGTGAAAAATTGGGAGAGCGCGTTGATGCGCGTGTAGAAAGAATGTGGGAAGCGGGACTAGTAGCAGAAGTTGAATCTTTGATTGCTGCTGGCCTCCTTGAAGGTAAAACCGCGCGTGCCGCATTGGGATATGCACAACTGATTGCGTTTAAAGCTGGATCAATCACTGAAGAGCAGGCAAAGGAAGAAACCAAGCGCGCCACCCGGCAGTATGTTCGACGCCAAGAGACCTGGTTCTCGCGCGATCAACGTATCACCTGGCTCCGTGAAGATTCAGATCGCCTGGGCATTATCGAAAAGGCTATTCTGGGTTCATGATTGGTACCTATGGACACGGAACTCACAATGATTTCGTCCTGGTTTTCGATCCAGAAAATAAATGGGAACCAACTTCTGATCAGATCAGGCGCATCTGCAATCGCGACACAGGAGTCGGATCTGATGGTTTGATTAGGATTACTAAGCGCGAAGCTAAATGGTTCATGGATTACCGAAATCAGGATGGCTCGATCGCAGAAATGTGTGGCAATGGAATCAGGGTGATGGCTCGGTATTTAGTTGAGAAGGGTCATCAAGGAGAAGGCATTTTCGCAATCGCGACGAGAGCAGGCAATAAGTATTTAGCGGTTCCGGCAGAAGCGGATATCTCGGTAAACATGGGGCATATCGAAGAAGTCTATGACGATGTCACGGTTCGCATCGGTGAGAAGGTTTGGCCCGGGATTCACATTGATGTTGGCAACCCACACGCAGTTGTTTTTGTGGAGGATTTAGCGGACATTGGAGACCTGACCAGTGCGCCAGAGGTGGATGGTGATTATCCCGACGGGGTTAATGTTGAATTTGCATATGTATTATCTGATGGATCTCCTAATAGTGAAATTGCTATGCGGGTTTACGAACGGGGTGTTGGCGAAACCCAATCATGCGGAACCGGAACCTGCGCAGTGGCGCTGGCCGCAACGATTCATACTAAAGGAAAATTACCTGCGCGCTGGGTGATCAACCCACCTGGTGGGCGGCTAGTCGTGGATATTGATGGACATAACAACGCCACGTTGATTGGGCCTGCGGTAATCGTGAAGGATGTAGAACTGGATGAATATTTGTGACGCCTCCGCAAGATCCACTTGATTTAGATATTGATCAACTCTTGCGCGAAAGCGCACGTGTTGCCTCCGAATATGACAGTACCGAAAGTGATGAAAGTCAGCAGCAAGATCTTCAAGATCGACAGGCACTTCGACGTGTTTCAGGATTATCCACCGAACTACAAGATGTTAACGACGCCGAATATCGTCAGTTAAGGCTCGAAAAAGTTGTTTTGGTCGGTGTATGGATAGAAGGTACGGCGGTTGACGCAGAAAATTCGATGAAAGAACTTGCAGCACTTGCCGAAACCGCGGGATCTGAAGTCATGGAAGGTTTTATTCAACGTCGTGACCGGCCGGATGCATCAACATTTGTTGGATCTGGAAAAGTTGCCGAAATTAGGCAGGCTGTTATTGCGACAGGTGCGGATACCGTTGTTTGTGATGGCGAGTTGTCGCCGGCACAGTTGCGCACATTGGAGTCAAAGTTAAAGGTGAAGGTAATTGATCGAACCGCGCTCATCCTGGATATTTTTGCGCAGCACGCGAAGTCCCGCGAAGGCAAGGCACAGGTAGAACTAGCACAGATGAGTTATATGTTGCCAAGGCTTCGAGGGTGGGGTGATTCGTTGTCCCGCCAGGCTGGTGGAATTGGTGGACGCGGCCCAGGTGAAACCAAGATTGAAACTGATCGTCGCCGAATTAATGACAAGATGGCAAAACTTCGTAAAGAGATCAAAGAGATGAAAGTTGCGCGCGATACCAAACGACAAGAGCGCACTCGCTACAACATTCCATCTGTTGCTATCGCAGGGTACACGAATGCCGGCAAATCTTCATTAATGAACCGTCTCACCAATGCGGGTGTCCTTGTTGAAAATGCGCTCTTTGCCACACTGGATCCAACTGTTCGCCAAGTAAAGACAAGCGATGGTCGAATTTATACCCTTGCAGATACCGTCGGATTCGTGCGTCACTTGCCACATCAATTAGTAGAAGCGTTTAAATCAACGCTTGAAGAAGTGGCAGCATCGGATTTAATAGTTCATGTCGTCGATGGTTCACATCCGGATCCGCGTGAGCAGATCAGAGCGGTTCGCGAAGTAATTAATAGTTTAGGGGGAGGCGACCTTCCAGAGATTATCGCCATCAACAAGGCAGATATTGCCGCGCCAGAAGTGCTCATGCAATTGTTGCGCGAAGAAACTAATAGCTTTGCATTTTCGGCGCGCACTGGATTTGGAATCGAAACACTTATTAAGGCAATCGAAACATCATTGCCCAGACCACGCGTAGAAGTGCATGCCACGATCCCTTTTAATCGAGGTGACCTAGTATCAATAATTCATGAGCGTGGTGAAGTACTTACTGAAACTTACAGTGAAGAGGGCACCTATATGCATGCAATGGTAGATACTCACATAGCCAAGAAGCTCGATGAGCTGTTTGAGGCCGGAGTAGTAAAGAAGTGACGGATCTAGTTAGCCTAACAAATGAGAACAAAGTGGCGTTACGGGATCGTGCATTAGTTGAAATCTTGCAGGGCAAAGTAGTCGTGGTTGCTGCAGAACACGGATACATATATTTATGTGATGCATTTAGTCGTGGGGCGGTTGATCGGATACATATTTTACGTGCCGACAACCCGGGTACTGCGGCGCAAGTATTAGTTGGAGATATTTCTGCCGTCTCGGGAATCGCTAAAGACTTTGATAATGATATACAGATGCTCGCTAAAGTTTTTTGGCCTGGCCTTCTGACGATTCAAATGGCTCCACAACCTTCGTTGAACTGGGATCTGGGAGATGGTCGCACGTTAGGAGAATTTGCGGTTCGGGTACCGAATTCAGATTTTCTCTTAGCCATCTTGAGTAAGAGCGGCCCGTTAGTAGCTGCCAGTGCATCACTTGCTGGTCAGGCCCCAACTCGCGAGCTGAGCGAAAGTCCAATCTTGCAGTCAGAGATTGGTTTAATGGTGGACGAAGGAACCCTTCCGGAAGGGCCGGCTTCTACGGTAATCCGTCGCCAGATAATTGGTCAAAGCGGCGGATTAGAAATTGTACGAGAAGGCGCAATTTCACTCGGCGCCTTGCAGGGAGTTCTTCCGGCTATTTCAGCTGCTAACCCTTAGGGTTCGGGTATGCCCACAGATACCTTTTACGGCCCAGACTTCGACGCACTCAATGAGCAAGATCCTGACGTTGCAGCACTTTTGCTCACCGAACTTGAACGCCAACGTCAGAATCTGCAATTAATTGCGAGCGAAAATTTCACATCTCCCGCTGTCTTGGCAGCCATGGGATCTACCTTGTCTAACAAATATGCCGAAGGTTATCCAGGCAAGCGTTATTACGGTGGATGTGAAGAGGTCGATAAAGTTGAACTCTTAGGAATCGAACGCGCCAAGTCACTCTTTGGCGCAGACCATGCCAATTTGCAACCACATTCTGGCGCAAGCGCGAATATCGCCGTGTATCAAGCATTTACAAAGCCAGGGGACACTGTTCTTGCAATGTCGTTACCTCATGGTGGACATCTGACTCATGGTTCTAAAGTTAACTTCTCTGGAAAATGGTTCAACATAGTTTCTTATGGAGTTCGAGCAGATAATGAGTTGATTGATTATGACGAGTTGCGGGATTTAGCACTCAAGAATGCACCACGGATGATATGTACTGGAGCTACCGCATATCCAAGTCTTATTGATTTTGAAAGAGTTCGATCGATTTGTGACGAAGTCGGCGCCATTATGTGGGTCGATGCAGCGCACTTCATTGGATTGGTTGCTGGAAAGGCCATCCCCTCACCTGTTCCATATGCTGATGTAGTTTCATTTACTACACACAAAGTTTTGCGTGGGCCGCGTGGTGGGATGATTCTTGCAAAGGCAGAACACGCAGCAGCGATCGATAAGGCGGTCTTTCCGGGAATGCAGGGCGGACCAATTATGAGTGCGGTTGCAGGCAAAGCAATTGCTCTTAAAGAGTGTGCAACTCCTGCCTATCAGGCTTATGCGAAGACAGTTATTTCAAATGCACAGGTATTGGCTAAGAGCCTTGAAGACGAGGGCATGAGAGCCGTATCGGGCGGAACTCAAACTCATCTGGCTTTGATCGATATTCGTTCGACCGGTGTTACCGGCAAAGTTGCAGACGAGCGTTGTGGTTTATCAGGTATCACTTTGAATAAAAATGCGATCCCATTTGATCCAGAGTCCCCGGCAGTCACCAGCGGAATCCGTGTGGGTTCTGCGGCCACAACTACCCAGGGTATGGGTGCGCCAGAAATGAAGCAGATCGCTTCTTTGATCGCACGTGCTATCAAAGATGGCGGGGAATCATCGAAGGCGACCGCAATTCACAGCGAAGTGCGTGCGCTCACAGCACAATTTCCTGTCTATCCACGCTAAAGTTTAAAAATGCGCGAGTACTTGGTCTCTGCCTCTTTGGCGGCAATTCTTTGTTTCTTGCTGACGCCATTAGTTCGAGACCTGGCGATGAAGTCTGGCGCGTTTCTTGAAATTCGTTCACGGGATTTACATACGACGATCACTCCTCGCTGGGGCGGATTAGCGATGTGGGGATCTATGTCACTGACCTTCTTGATTGTTGATCACCTTCGATTAGTTGGAGCGGCTTTTGGTCGCGAGACAAGTGGGATTTTCTTAGCCGGAACTTTTATTATGTTGTTGGGTGCACTCGATGATCGCTTTGATTTAGATTCGCTAACAAAATTTGCTGGTCAAGCACTCGCAGCAGGAATACTTTTGTTACACGGCGTTCAGATATTGTGGTTACCGGTCAATGGAATTTTGACTCTGCCATCTAATATCGGACAGGTCCTCACGGTTATTTTTGTCATATTAGTCATTAATGCCGTCAACTTTGTCGATGGACTCGATGGTCTTGCGGCCGGAATAGTCGCAGTATGTGCGCTCGCTTTCTTTCTCTTCTCCTATGTACTGGCAGTAGATAATGGATTCAGTCGCGCCGGTGCGCCATCATTGATTACCGCTGTTGTTGTTGGGATATGTGTTGGTTTCTTGCCACACAATTTCTATCCCGCAAAGATTTTTATGGGGGATTCGGGGGCGATGCTCTTGGGCCTTCTTTTGTCGGCAGCCGCGATCACCCTTACCGGTCAGATAGATATTAATGCCATTTCGGATCAGAGTTCGCGGTCTACCTTGGTCCCACTGCTTCTTCCCTTTACTGTACTTGCCATACCGTTATTGGATTTAGGCATGGCAATTGTTCGTCGATTGCGGGCAGGACGTTCACCATTTTCTGCGGATCGAGAGCACCTTCATCATCGTCTCTTGCAGATGGGTAATTCTCAGCGTCAAGTAACCGTGATTATGTATTTATGGACAGCAATGTTTGCCTTTCCAACTGTGGCTGCCGCCTTCGCGCCATTGTGGGAAGCGCTATTGATGGGCCTTGCGATCGGCCTAATATCTCTCTATGTGATCTTCAAATCACGTCTAAATAGGAAAGTTGGAGTCGTTGAAGTATTCTCGGCAGATAACTTTTAAGTGATTTTTGAGAGAGGGACATTGATGTCGCAGAACAACGAACGAGCGCTCTGGTCGATTCTCGCCTACCTCGTTACTGGCCTCCTTGTTTGGGGTGCAATTGGTTATGGCATTGATAAATGGGTAGGCAAACATCATTATGGAATTATTGGTGGACTCGTTTTAGGTTTGGGTTCTTCGCTATATCTTGCTTGGCTTCGCTTTGGACGTGAATGAATTCTTATGAAGAACTTATGAGTAATACCGTAGAAGCAAAACTTGGTAAAGGTGCCTTGATTCCAGCAAGCGCTGTTGGTCTTGTGGGTTTAATCATGTCAACGATACTTAAGGGCAAATCTGGTTTTTATGGCGGATTGCTTGCTCAAGCTTTAGTCGTTATTTTTTTCGCTGTACATCTCTTAGTCTCAAAGTATTCGGCAAAAATGGAACCGATCGCAGTTATGGCGATGGCGATGCTCTCCTACTTTGTAAAAATAATTATTTTGGGGGCTCTTTTTTTCTTAGTCCTCAATAACATCAGTGAAAAATCTCTTAATCGAGCCTCATTTGGAGTGATCTCGATCTGCGTAACCATCGCTTGGCTCGCCGGTGAAGTGCGAGCCTTCTTTAAATTGCGGATGCAGATGCCAATGCCGCCAAAATCAGAAATACAAGACTAGGTCCAGTAGGTCCAGGCCGTGACGACAACTGATGATGGAGCCTTCTGGACGATCATCGCGTACCTGATCTCTGGGCTGGGCTTCTGGGGTGGGTTGGGCTACTTAGGGGATCGATACCTCAAGACCAATTTTTTGACCGTTCTGGGCATGGGGATTGGGATGGTAACCGGGCTCTATTTGATCTGGATCAGGTTCATAAAAGAGACGCCACCCACAAAATAGAGTCGGCAAGTGGTTTGCAAGCGGGAAGCGTTTCCCCTTAGGGTAAGGCGTCCAGAAGCATTTGGACGAAATTTGTTAGAGGAGAACTCAACTTGTCGCAAGCGCTCCATATGGCACAACCAGGTTTTGTGCCCCCAAGCAGCGCCGACTTCTTTTTCAATCCAGCCGTGGGCAGTTCAATTCTGGCGACTAAGCCAGTCATGCTCCTTCTGTTTTCAGTAATTTTGATCTCTGCATTCTTCATTGTTTCTGCGCGCAAGGCCGCGGTAGTTCCTTCTCGACTTCAATTTGCTGGAGAAATGGTCTACGGATTTGTCCGTGATGGAATCAGTCGTGATGTCATCGGGGAAGAATTTCAGCGCTTCGTTCCTCTTCTCTTTGCAATCTTCACTTTTATCTTAACTAACAACCTTTTCGGCGTAATTCCGTTGATGCAATTCCCAACAATGTCACATATTGGCTTCCCAGTATCGGTGACAATCTTTGTTTACGTGGTCTATCACTTTGTCGCGATTAAGAAGAAGGGTCTTGGGCGCTATCTCAAAGAGATGTGCTTCATGCCTGGAGTTCCAAAACCTGTTTATGTGATTTTGGCACCGGTTGAATTTTTGACCTACTTCGCGGTTCGCCCACTTACACTCGCGATGCGTCTATTCGGAAATATGTTCGCCGGCCACTTGCTGCTCCTGCTCTTTACCTTAGGTGGGCAGTACATGTTGAAGAGCGCACTTTTCGTTAAGTTTTTCAGCATTCTCTCCTTTGGCTTAGCCATTGGATTGAGTTTCTTCGAAATGGGTATTCAGTGCCTACAGGCGTACATCTTTACGCTCTTGGCGGCTCTGTACATCGCCGGCGCTTTAGCCGACGAACACTAAAATATAGGTTTGGTTGAGCACCGGTTCAGCCATTGATTGAAGGGAAGTAACATGAAAGGCACACTCAGCATCGTGGGCTTTGGTCTTTCGACCATCGGACCAGGTACCGCAACAGGTTTAATCTTCGCGGCGTATATCAATGGCGTAGCTCGTCAGCCAGAAGCTCGCAGCATCTTGCAGCCAATCGCATTCCTTGGATTCGCTCTTGCTGAAGCTCTTGCAATTTTCGGTCTCGTTCTAGCGTTCGTTCTCAAGTAAGGAACATGCTCCTCTCGAGAAAGAGCAGACGATAAATGGCTACTCAACTACTTGTTAAGGCTGCGACTGTCTATAAGGACGCTCCTAGCCCAGTTGTACCTAGCGTTGCCGAAATCATTGTTGGTCTTGTTGCGTTCTCAATCCTCTTTGTTTTGCTTCGCACTAAAGCGGTGCCTATGTTTGAAAAAGCATATGCAGCTCGCACCAGCGCGATTGAAGGCGGAATGGAACGTGCCGAATCGGCACAACGTGAAGCGGAAGCCGCACTCAAGGCGTACACCGCTCAACTCAATGAGGCACGCGGTGAAGCTCAATCGATTCGTGAAGAGGCGCGCGTTCAAGGCGCTGCCATCATCGAAGATCTTCGAGGTAAGGCACAAGAAGAGGCAACTCGTATTACTGCCGCTGCTCGTGCATCTATCGAAGCCGAACGCCAACAGGCAGTTTCTTCGCTTCGCCATGAAGTAGGAGCACTTGCTACCGAATTAGCATCAAAGATCGTTGGAGAGGCGCTTGAAGATCAAGTTCGCCAATCTGGAATCGTTGATCGTTTTCTCCTTGACTTGGAGAAGAGCGAAAAGTGATCAAACTTGGTGGAAACAGTCGTCAGTCACTGGCGAGTCTACGTGGCACATTGGACGAGAAGCTCAAGGGCCTATCTTCCGCTGACTGCACCGCCATTTCTAAAGATCTCTTTACTGCCCTAGGCGCTCTTCATTCATCGGTCGGATTACGCCGAGCCATCACAGACCCTTCACGTGATGCACAGTCTAAATCCGTACTCGTCAATGATCTGTTCAGCAGTTCACTTTCAAAGAATGTGATCGTTATCTTGAACGAAGCAGTTTCCTTGCGTTGGTCATCCCCGGTAGATGTCGCCAGTGCGATCGAACAACTAGCAATTGAGGCTGAAGCAACGGCAGCGAATGCCGAAGATTCACTCGATCGTGTTCAAAACGAACTCTTTATATTTGGAAGAACTATCGCCGCAAATCAAGAGTTGCGACAGATTTTGGGAGATCGACTAGGTTCGGTTGTTGGTAAAACCGAATTGATCGCTTCACTCCTCACTTCCAAAGCCGCAGTTTCGACCGTTCGCCTAGTGACACAGTTGGTGACCGGGTTAGCTGGTCGCAGTGTTGACTCTGTTCTAGAGATCTATATCGACGCCGTTGCGGCACGGCGGAATCGCTTGATTGTTCTGGTCAGCACTCGCACCGCACTTACGGCTACACAATCTGAAAAGTTAACTCAGATTATGTCCAAGCAGGTCGGACAACCAGTACACCTTAATTTTCATATCGATCCATCAGTACTTGGTGGCGTATCAGTTCGATTCGCCGACGAGATGGTCGATGGAACTATCAGCACCCGTTTAGCAGAAGCTGGTCGCGCACTAGCTGTATAAGTTTTCTCAGGCCAGCAAATGTCTGGTGTGGGATTTAGTTAGAGGAGAAGAAGATGGCCGAACTCACGATCCGTCCCGAAGAAATTCGCGATGCGCTGGCAAAGTATGTTGCTGCATACAATCCCGGCACCGCTTCACGAGATGAAGTCGGAACCGTAACTGAGGCGGGCGATGGTATCGCTCGCGTTGAAGGTCTCCCTTCAACAATGACCAACGAACTCTTGAAGTTTGAAAATGGCACGCTCGGATTGGCGCTGAACCTCGATGTTCGCGAGATCGGTGTTGTTATTCTCGGAGAATTTACTGGCATTGAAGAGGGAACATCTGTGCGTCGCACCGGTGAAATTCTCTCTGTTCCGGTTGGCGATGGCTTCTTGGGTCGCGTTGTTGACCCACTTGGCCGCCCAATCGATGGCAAGGGTGAGATTAAAGCGGAGGCGATGCGTGCTCTGGAAGTACAGGCTCCATCAGTTGTTCAGCGTCAACCTGTTAAAGAGCCAATGCAGACTGGTATCAAAGCTATTGATGCGATGACAGCTATCGGTCGCGGACAGCGTCAGCTGATCATTGGTGACCGCCAGACTGGAAAAACTGCTATTGCGATCGACACAATCATTAATCAGAAAGAGAACTGGAAGTCTGGGGATCCCAAGAAACAGGTTAAATGTATTTATGTAGCTATTGGCCAGAAAGGTTCGACGATTGCATCCGTAAAGGGCGCATTGGAAGAAGCTGGCGCAATGGAGTACACAACAATTGTCGCTTCTCCTGCATCTGACCCAGCCGGATTCAAATATCTAGCACCGTACACGGGTTCTGCAATTGGACAACACTGGATGTATGCAGGTCAACATGTATTGATTATTTTTGATGACCTTTCTAAGCAAGCAGAGGCCTATCGTTCAGTCTCCTTGTTGCTTCGCCGTCCACCAGGTCGCGAGGCTTACCCTGGGGATGTCTTCTACTTACACTCACGTCTTCTTGAGCGTTGCGCAAAACTTTCTGACGAACTCGGTGGCGGTTCGATGACTGGACTACCAATCATCGAGACCAAGGGAAATGACGTTTCTGCCTTCATTCCCACGAACGTTATTTCTATTACTGATGGTCAGTGCTTCCTAGAGACAGATCTCTTCAACGCCGGTGTGCGTCCAGCTATCAACGTAGGTATTTCGGTATCTCGCGTAGGTGGATCGGCGCAGACAAAGGCAATCAAGAAGATTGCTGGACGCTTGCGTCTTGATCTTGCTCAGTATCGCGAGCTCGAAGCTTTCGCGGCTTTCGGTTCTGATCTTGATGCTGCATCAAAGTCTCAACTTGAGCGTGGTGCTCGTATGGTAGAACTATTGAAGCAGGGCCAATATTCGCCGTATTCAGTAGAGCGCCAAGTAGTTTCGATCTGGGCTGGAACAACTGGCCAGATGGATTCGATTCCAGTTGCTGATATTCGTCGCTTTGAAACCGAGTTCTTGGATTACATCGCACTTTCCCACCCAGGAATCTTTGAAGTAATTTCTACCACTCGCGAGCTCAGTGATGACACAACAGCCTCACTTGTGAAGGCTGTCGAATCTTTTAAAAGCCAATTTAGCGCAGGTAACTAACTAAATCATGGGTGCCCAACTTCGAATTTATCGCCGCCGAATGCGTTCGGTTAAGGCGACTAAAAAGATTACGCGAGCTATGGAGTTAATCTCTGCTTCGCGAATCGTCAAAGCGCAGCAACGAGTTCTGGCTTCATCGCCATACTCAACCGAGCTGACCAACGCTGTGACCGCGGTTGCCACATTCTCAAATACTGATCACCCATTGACTTCGGCAGTTGATAATCCAAGGCGTGCAGCGGTTTTGATTATCACCGCAGATCGAGGTATGGCAGGGGCCTATTCAAATGCAGCAATCAAAGAGGGTGACCTTTTGATAGCAGGTATCAAGGAACGTGGATTAGCCGTAGATGTCTACTTGGTGGGACGAAAAGCCCTCAATTTCTATCGCTTCCGTGATCGCGCCATTTCGCAATCGTGGACCGGCTTCTCTGATAATCCAACCTTTGAAAACGCTCGTGAAGTCTCTGCAGCGTTGATCACCTCATTCCTTTCAGATACCGAAAGTGCTGGCGGGGTGGACGAACTCCATATCGTTTATACCGAATTCAAATCAATGATTACTCAGACTCCAATCGCAAAGGTCTTGCTGCCATTGAGCGCGCCACAGAGCGAAGAGCCGGCAGGAATTTTGGCGATGTATGAATTCGAATCCAGCGCGGAAACAGTTTTAAATGCTCTGCTTCCACGTTATGTAGAAGCCCGAGTCTTTAACGCGATGTTGCAATCTGCAGCTTCTGAGCATGCAGCTCGCCGTCGCGCCATGAAGTCAGCAACTGACAATGCTGATGAGTTAATCAAGTCACTTACCCGACTTGCGAATGCGG
>Ga0214202_1000496_pt1 | contig 15079 bp, 13 predicted proteins | sample TroBogEpilimnion_9_FD_153040 | JGI IMG/M metagenome (GOLD analysis project Ga0214202, IMG submission 153040) | Freshwater microbial communities from Trout Bog Lake, WI - 03JUN2009 epilimnion | ecosystem: Environmental > Aquatic > Freshwater > Lake > Epilimnion/Euphotic zone | place: Trout Bog...
GCCCTGACGTTCGACTCGCACCGTATCCATCGCCATACGCCTCACTCCTGCATGAGAGTTGGGGTGAAGGGTCGGATAAGGCCCGACGCGCCCGCACCCTTTCGGAAAGAGCGGCCACTATAGGCCAGCTGTGCTGCGCTGCACACGCGTCGACTCAAAATCGCCGCGGGCCGGCGTTCGGTACGAGCCGATATTAGGAGGTCCACGGCCTGGGGACGGACGGAACGGCAAACAGCGAGTGACGTGAAGTATCCCCAACGGCTGACGATCCTCCTTTTTTCGCTGAGCCTAATCAACCGAGTGATGCGGTTTACTCCCACAGCTCGAATCCGCCACCGGGTCGCGGTCGCGCAGATTTCCGGTGAACTCGACAGGGCATCTACCGTTACGGCCACTGCGGCGTCATCCAGTCGAGTCAAGCATGCTTTTAGCATGCCTTATAGACTCCTTAGGACTACCGGTGGTAGACTGACGCCAATCTGGAGACGCGCTATGACCAAGCCGATGCCTTTGCAACTCAAGGATTTCCCTCCGCAGCTCCGACGCCTGATTCAGCGCGAGTCGGACCGCCATCGTCGCTCGCTCACGCAAGAAACCATCGTCTTGCTCGAAGAAGCTCTGGCCGCGCGGGCAAACGTCGCGCTAGATCCTCGCGATGAAATCTCGAAGATCTTGGAACGCTTCGACGCGCTGCCCACGCGCGACCCTCGCCCGATGGAGGCGATGATTGAATACGACGAACTGGGCTTGCCGAAATGAAACAGAAAGCGGTGCAAACGCTGGCAGCAGCCGTCGTAGATTCGTCACCCATCATGAGTCTGTTTGAGCAGCGCGCATCGGCGCAGGCCTTTCGTCACGGTCTGCAAAAAACGAGACCGCTGTTCATGAGCACCGGAACGTTGATGGAGCTTTCGGTGATTTTCATCGGTAAAAAAGACGCGGCAGGCATTCAGCCCTTGGACGATCTGCTAGCGGAATACCGTGTGGAGATCGTGCCACTAGACGCATCGATGGTCTCTCATGGCCGCCATGGCTGCGCTCGGTATGGAAAAGGCCACCACCCCGCCGACCTAAACATGGGCGACTTGTTCTCCTATGCGTTGGCGAAGCGCATGGATGTGCCGCTCTATTTCGAAGGGTTGGATTTCTCAAAGACCGACGTCAAAGACGCGATGTCCCTGTTGGGGTACGCCTTCGACACCAAGCATTCCCCGTTGATCCCAGCGGCCTGGCGCGACTAGCACTGAAAGGACGGCGATGCGACCCACGGGAGGTGGACGTCGGCTTGCGCCGGCGACGCCATGGAATTCGACATTCGTAAGGGTGCGGGCATCACGATAGCCCGATAGACCCGCTCGCCGAGCGGTCTGGATCAGGCAACGCCGTTTACGACGGGCCTGACAATTCTTGTTCGTTAACCGCGAGGCCGACCGCGCTATTCGCGGATCGGCAAGTGCTGCCCGTCGTTGACCCGCTCGCGCAGGTCCTTACCGGGCTTAAAGTGCGGCACATACTTGCCCTGCAGCGAGACCGCTTCACCCGTCTTCGGGTTGCGTCCCTGACGGGCCGGACGGAAGTGGAGCGCAAAGCTGCCGAAGCCGCGGATTTCAATCCGCTCTCCGGTGGCGAGTGCGTCACTCATGATTTCGAGGATCTGCTTGACCGCGAGTTCAACGTCCTTCGCGGGCAAATGCTTCTGCTTGAAGGTGATGATCTCGATCAATTCCGACTTCGTCATGCCGACATCCCGGGACCGATTTTTCAATATGTTACGACTGGAAGACGGAGGTTTCCACCCCCGTCTTCCAACCCGACCTTATCAGTCGTTGCTGCCGCCGCCGAACTGCTCCTTGAGCAGGTCGCCGAGGCTCGTGCCGGTCATCGAATCGGTGCGGTAAGCCTGCATGGCTTCCTGCTCCTCATGGATGTCCTTGGCCTTGATCGACAGCGCGATCGCGCGCGACTTGCGGTCGACGCCCGTGAACTTCGCTTCGACCGTATCGCCTTCCTTGAGCACGGTACGCGCGTCTTCCACGCGGTCACGCGCCAATTCCGACGCCCGCAGGTAGCCTTCGATGCCGCCCGGCAAGTCGATGATGGCGCCCTTGGCATCCACTTCGCGAACGGTACCCGTCACGATGCTGCCCTTCGGGTGCTGCGCGATGAACGCCGAGAACGGGTCCTTCGCCATCTGCTTGATGCCGAGCGAGATGCGCTCGCGCTCCGGGTCGATCGACAGCACGACGGCTTCGATGGTCTGACCCTTCTGGTAGCTGCGCACGGCTTCTTCGCCCGGGATGTCCCAGGAGATGTCCGAGAGGTGGACGAGACCGTCGATGCCGCCCGACAGACCGATGAAGATACCGAAATCGGTGATCGACTTGATCTGACCCGAGACGCGATCGTCGCGGTTGTAGTTCTCCGAGAACTCCTTCCACGGGTTCGGCTTGCACTGCTTCAAGCCGAGCGAGATGCGGCGACGCTCCTCGTCGATGTCGAGCACCATGACCTCGGTCTCCTGACCGACGTGCACGACCTTGGCCGGGTTGACGTTCTTGTTCGTCCAGTCCATTTCCGAGACGTGCACGAGGCCTTCGACGCCTTCTTCGATTTCGACGAAGCAGCCGTAGTCGGCGATGTTCGTGACCTTGCCCCAGATACGGGTGTTCGCCGGGTAACGACGGGCAATGTTCTGCCACGGATCCGCACCGAGCTGCTTGATGCCGAGCGAGACGCGCTGACGCTCACGGTCGAACTTCAGGATGCGAACGTCGATTTCGTCACCGACCTTGACCACTTCCGACGGATGCTTGACGCGCTTCCACGCCATGTCGGTGATGTGCAGCAGGCCGTCGATGCCGCCGAGGTCCACGAACGCACCGTAGTCGGTGAGGTTCTTGACGGTACCCTTGACGACCGCGCCTTCCTGCAGGTTGTCGAGCAGCTGCGAGCGCTCGGCGCTGTATTCCTGCTCCACGACCGCGCGGCGCGAGACCACGACGTTGTTGCGCTTCTGATCGAGCTTGATGACCTTGAACTCGAGGACCTTGCCTTCGAGATAGGACGGATCACGGACCGGACGGACGTCGACGAGCGAACCGGGAAGGAACGCGCGGACATTCTCGATCTCGACCGTGAAGCCACCCTTCACGCGGCCATTGATGATGCCGGTGATGATTTCCTGGTCATTGAACGCCTGCTCGAGGCGGGTCCAGGTGCGAGCACGCTTCGCCTTCTCACGCGACAGGCGGGTCTCGCCCGAGCCGTCTTCGACCGAGTCCAACGCCACTTCGACTTCGTCGCCGGCCTTGCACTCAATCTCGCCACGCTCGTTCTTGAACTGATCGATCGAGATGACCGCTTCGGACTTCAAGCCCGCGTTGACGATCACATAATCCTGGCCGACCTCGACAACGAGGGCCATGAGGATTTGGCCTGGGCGGAACTGTTGGTTCGCCAAGCTCTCTTCGAACATTTGCGCAAAAGATTCGGTCATGTTTTATAGATCTCTGAGGACCACCCCGTCGGGGCACCCTCGTTCAGTAACCCCGGCCGGCTCGCAGGCGCGTGCGCGGGGGTTGGGCCACACCACGGAACGGACACGGGGCCCGTTCCACCTTGTGTTCGTGACCGTTGTGCTCAGGCGCTCGAGGTGACCCCCGACCGCACGATCGCAACGACCACAAACGAAGACGTTTTCCGGCGAAATTCAGCGCGAAATGAGTGCCGGTCGGCGAACGCTTAGGCTCGCATCGGACCGTTCTCGCCGCTTAATCGAGGCAGGAAAGACTGTCAAGAATAACAGTCACCTCCTTATCCTTCAAGCGGTTATGACCGATGCGCCGTGGCGCTAAGCACGGCGTCGCGCCGGTCGCGCACCCGCCCCCACCTCACTCGACGCGCGCGCGCCTGCGGATTCGTGGGAGATGAATGACTTAAGCGTCACACTTACCGCGCCCTGTGATGAGCCGCAGAGGCCTTCAACCGCACTCGCGATCGACTTGCTGCAAACTGCTGAAGTGCGCCCGGAGCAGCAAAAGACCGGGCGACAGCGTCGGCCACTCGCCTTTGGGATTGCTCAGAAGGCGCCACGACGCATCGCGCAGCGACAGCACCGCCGCCTCCGGTACCCGCGTCGATCCCATGCGCCAGTCGGGAAACAACCGCTCATCGATGGATCCTTCGAGCAGCATGAACAGCCCGGTGTGCAGGCGACTCGCCTGAATCCGCGCATACACGCGCTCCAAGCCCTCGGCCGGTCCCTCCAGGTACTGCAGAAAACTGCCGTCGTGGTGCAGCAGCACGCCGGTGACGCCATGCGCGTCGTTGAAGGCCCGCGCCTCCGCCAACAACCCTTCCAACGCCTGCGGCACGATGGGCCGGGTGGCCGTGCTCGTGTAGCACAAGTGCTGCAGATCACGCATAGCGACGGCTCCTCTGGTCAGGTTGGGTAGAGTCCGACGGCGTCGGCGTGTGTGCAGCGGAGTCTAGTCGCGCCCCCTGATTTTATGGAGTGTCATCTATACCTAAGGGCTGTGCGCAGTTGGCGCCCTCCGCCGACCTCGTGCCGTCGAGCCAACCCGACCGTCGACGACCGCTGGACGCTCCGTGTCGCCAGGGTTAGCCTCGGGTGGGGATCTAAGCGTACCCCAAGGACGGACCATGCCTCTCTGGATTCCTGACCGCCGTACGCTCGCCACCGTCGCGCTCGCCGGGTTGTCGATGCTGTCGGCCACCGTATCCGCCAACGAGGGCAGCGCCGAGCTGCGCCAGCGGGCATTGGATCGTTTTCACGACACCGACTGCGTCGACGCGCTCGCGCTGATGCGCCAGGTGGAGTCGGCGTATCCCAACGACGCGGTGGTCTTTGAGACCATCGCGGCCTGCGAAATGGTCCAAAGTCATACGGCGACCAACGATGCTGACCGCCTCGCCGCGCAGGAGCGCGAGCGCGCCGCAGCGCTGCGCGCCCAAGCGCTCGGCGATAACAGTCCGTTGCTCCAACTGCTCTTGGATGAACTGCGAAACCCCTCGGCGTCTGTACCGTTAGATGCCTCGATGGCGGCCGCCGAGCGCGCCTTCAGTCGGGGAGACCTCGACGAGGCGCTGCGACTCTATGAGGAGATCGCCGCGACCCACCCGAACGACTACGAGTCGCGCCTCTTTGCAGGCGATGTGTATTTCCGTCGCAACGACGTCGCCGCTGCCGCCCAGTGGTTTGACGCGGCGATTGCGGTCGATCCGAATCGGGAAACGGCCTATCGCTACGCTGGCGACGCTTTGGATGCGGCGGGCGAAACCGACGCCGCACTCGACCACTACCTCAACGCGGTAATCGCCGAGCCCTATTCCAAAATGCCGTGGATGGGTCTGAAACAATGGGCGCAGCGTCATCATGTGACGCTGCGGCGCCCGCATATCCCGGCGCTGGCGGCGCCGACAACGACCGCGAAGGGCAAAGCGGTGCAACTCACCGTCAACGCCGACGGCGATCCGGCGCTCATGGCCGCGCAGATCGCATACGGGGTCCAGCGCGCGACCTACCGCGATACGCAGTTTCGCGCCGACCACCCAAACGAGACGACCTATCGGCATTCGTTGGGCGAAGAGAGCCTCGCGCTGGGATCGATCATTCTTCTGGATTCCCCGTCCGACACCCCATCCCCGTTCGCAGACCTCAAACGGTTGAACGACGCCGACGTGCTTGAGGCCTACGTCCTACTGAGCGCCGCCGATGAGGGCATTGCGAAGGACTACCCCGCGTATCGAGCGGCGCACCGTGATCGACTCAACGCCTACCTGCGCGAGTTTATCGTCAGGCCGCGGCCTTAATCGTTCGAGTCCACGGACGCGGACAGTGGCCGGCGCAACCCCATGCGCTCGAGGCGCGGAATCACCTCATCGCGGAAGTAGGGAAATTCCTTCACGTAGTCCACGAAGCTCAACGTCGTACCGGCGAAGCCCGCCGCCGACACCTCCGCCAACTGGCGCGCCACGGTATCCGGATCACCCACGAGTGGGTAGGTGCCATGGCCCGCGGCAAATCGACCGCGCATCGTGCGCAGCGCTTCGGGTGGGAAGGATTGGGCATGCAGCCCCTGTAGGGTCATCAGGTTGTCGACCGCGCCCCAGTCCGCATACTCGTTCGCGTAGTGCGCGTAGTACTCCTCCGCCTCGCGTTGAGTCGGCCGGCAGACGCAATGGCAGAGCGTGAACACGCCCGTGTCGCGCCCCACCGCAGCCGCCTTTGCTTTGATGTCAGCGACTTCGGTCTTGGATTTCTCCAGATCGACACTGATCGCGAAGAGGTAATCGGCATTCGCGACCGCGAAGGCGCGGCCCTCGCCCGATCCCGCCGCGTTCATGATCGGTGGCAGGCCCTCGTACGGATGCGGGAAGCCATAGACCCCTTTCATGTGAAAGAACTGTCCATCGAAATTGAAGGGACGATCGGCCGCCCAAATTTGGCGGATCGCTTCGAGCCATTCCTGCGCCAGCGCATACCGATCCGAATGCTTTTCCGGCAGCGCGATACCGAACGCGTCGTACTCGGGCTTGTTCCAGCCCGCGACGACGTTTAGGCCGAGTCGGCCATGCCCCAACTGATCCGCCGTCGCCAGCTGCTTGGCCGCGACGATCGGGTGGATAAAGGCCGTGTGCACGGTGGCGAAGACGTTGATGCGCGAGGTGTGGGCGAGCAAGCCCGTGGCCCAGGTGATGGTCTCGAGCACATTGCCGTGGAAATCGGTCTCGCCGCCGTAGCCGATCCAACGGGCGATCGGCAGCAAAAACTCGATGCCCGCCTCATCGGCGAGTTTGGCCAACGCGATATTGTTGTCCCAATTGTTGACCCAGCGTTCGGGCACCTTGGTGACGGCCATGCCGCCGGAACAATTCGGCGAGAAAAAGCCTAACTTCAGCGCATTCCCACCCAAAATCGGTGACTGACGTCGTCCCATGTTGCGCCCCCCGGACTGCGGTTGTCGGACTACAATGCCTCTGGATTTATGCACATCTTTAATGTTGAATCAATCTTTAAAGTAAGATCAATTTTTCAACGATATCGACAGTCTTCCCTACGATCGATCCACTCATCCACCTTGACGGAGACACCATGCCGAATCCCACATTGACCGCGGTCGCCGATGCGTTGGCGAGCGGCGCCGTACGCCTGGTCGACCTGACTCAGACACTGTCACCGGACTTTCCCGCGATTGAGTTGCCGCCGCAGTTTGGCCAATGCGCGCCGTTCGTCTCGACCGAGGTGTCGCGGTACGACGAGCGCGGTCCGGTGTGGTATTGGAATAACTTCTCGTGCAACGAACACACGGGCACGCACTTTGATGCCCCCGTCCATTGGATTACCGGCAAGGACTTGCCTAACAACTGCGTCGACACGCTGCCGGTCGCCGATCTGGTCGCGCCGGCCGTGGTCATCGACTGCTCCGCGGAGGTCGCGAAGAATCCCGACTTTCTGCTCACCGTCGACGCCGTGAAGGCGTGGGAAGCCCTCCACGGCCAGATCCCTGCGCGGTCCTGGGTCCTAATGCGCACCGACTGGTCGAAGCGCACGGACTGGAATGCGTTTCGCAACATGAACGAGACGGGCCAACACACGCCGGGCCCGGATACGGCCGTCGTGCGATTCCTGATTGAGGAACGCGATGTCCTCGGCTTTGGTACGGAGTGCATCGGCACCGATGCGGGCCAAGCGTATGCGTTCGAGCCCCCCTACCCGTGCCATTACTACATGCACGGCGCCGGCAAATACGGTCTGCAGTGCCTCAAAAACTTGGATCAGCTGCCGCCGACCGGCGCGCTGATCATCGCGCCACCGTTGAAGATACAAGGCGGGTCGGGCAGCCCGTTGCGGGTGCTCGCACTGGTCTGAGTCGAACGACCGCGACGGAGGGGCCTCTGCGGGAGCCCCCTCCGTCGTCGGTGCCTCAGCTCGTCGCTTTGCCCTGCTGGATCAGGTGATCGGCCGTACGCACCGCCAGCGCAATCGCCGTGAAGGTCGGGTTCACGCCGCCGCTCGTGGGGAACAGACTCGGTCCGGCGACGTACAGGTTGTCGAGACCGTGCACACGCCCGTACGCGTCGGTCACGGATCGGGTGGGATCGGTGCCCATCGACGTTCCCCCCATGATGTGCATCCGCCCCGGCGGTCCCGTCCACACCTCGCGGGCGCCGGCCGCGGTCAAGACAGCCTTGCCGTCCTCGAGCGAGGCCTGCCACAGCGCCACTGAGGCCGGATCCATCGTGTGTTCCACTTGAGCGATGGGCACACCGTGACGGTCCCGATCGGCCTGCAGCGTCACGCGATTGCTGTCCACGGGCAGATCCTCAACGACCGCGGTCATGCCGGCAAACCCATGGGCGGCCCGGCGCATAAACGTGTCGAGTTCAGGCCCGATCAGATCGGCGCGCGCCGTGGCGATGCCGAGCAAATCATTGGGGCGTACCGCTTGGGCCAACATCCATTGGTAGCTGCCAAAGGCCGCGGCATCGCGATGACTACGCTTACCGTAATGATCCTGATTGAGCAGTTGCCCGCCGAATGCGCCGAGGTACGGATCGGTGGGCTCATCGAACAGGCCGTACACCAACCCTGCGGTGTGCGAGGTGATCCCTCGCCCGACCCGGTCATGGGCGTTACCGATCCCGGAGGGGTGCGCGTCGCTGCGCGACGCGAGCAGCACGCGCGCGTTTTCCACCGTGAACGCCGCCAAGATCACCACGTCTGCCTGCAGCGTGACGACGACACCGTCCGGCCCTTTGGCCTGTACGCCGGTCGCCCGACGTCCCGTGGCATCGGTGAGGACCGCGGTCACGACGTGTTCGGTCAGCACGTGCGCGCCGTGCGCCTTCGCACGCGGCAGATAGACCGTTAACGGGTTGGCTAGCGCGCCGATGGGGCACCCCGAATCGCACCATCCGTCCCACAGGCAGACCGGGCGGCCTTTGTACGGTTGCGAGGTCACCGCGAGCGGCAACGGCGCCACGCGGCGTCCTAATTTTTCGAATCCGCGCGCCAGCACGCGGCCTTGCGCAAACACCGGAACCGGTCCCATCGGATAGGGCGCCCCTGGCGGTCGCCACAGTTCCTGCTCGGCATCACCGCTCACGCCAGCTTCCGCCTGCACACGATCATAAAACGGCGCCAGTGCGTCGTAGCGGAACGGCCAATCGAGCCCGACACCGTGATCGTGTCGCATCGTGAAATCTTCCGGGTGCAGACGCGGCCAGACCGCGTAGTGATGCATCCCCGCGCCGCCTAAGCCGAACGCGCTATTGAACGGGTGGCCGATCGGGTGCGTGCCGGTTTCCACGACCGGCGTGCCGGTCCACTTCACGCGTCGGGCATTCAGCGCCGAACTGACCAAATCCGTCGTGCGTCGTGTTTTGCCGCCCTCCACGACCAGTACCGACTTGCCGGCCTCGGACAGGTGCGCCGCGAGCGCCGATCCGGAGGCCCCGGAGCCCACGATCAATACGTCGACCTTGCGTCGCATGGTTAACCCGCCCAATCGGTGCTGGGCATAATGTGCGCTCGGTACGGAATGCCGAGTGCCTCAAACCCCTGCGGCGTGCCGTAGGTCACGTCGACCGCGTCCGCGCGCAACACAAAACAGCAGAACGCCGCCGGCGCTGCCGTCCAATCCGCGACGTCACCGGCCGCGACGCGGGTGATCAAGGCGCGCGTCTCGGCAGTCGACAGTCGGGCCCACGGTCGCTCGTGGGTACGCTGCGCGAGCGCATCAAACGCCGCCAGCATCCGTTGATAAAAAGCGCCGTACGGCGGTGTGACACCCACGTACTTGCCCATGAGCATGCTGCGCTCGGCGGGCCCCGCGAGTTGGGCATCCACGTAGGCCACGAGACCGGCCTTTGCGCTCCCGGGCACGAGGGCCTCACCCACCGCGGCCAGTGTTTGCGCCTCATGAGACGTCAAAAACCGCGGTGGCCGTGGCGCGGTGGCCGCCGGCAGACCGGCGATGGCCGGGGCGCCCACCAGCGCCCCGGCCATCACGCCTTTCAAAAATCCCCGGCGTGCAATCGCACTCATACGCCGATCCTTAGAACGACCGCTTAAGGCGCAGGCCGAACCAGCGTGGCGGCTGGTACGACACCTCGTTGCAGCCGCACAGCGAGGCCAAGTCGAACCCTTGGACGCCGGCCTTGGCGTCGCTGAGGTTGCGACCTTCCAAAGAGACCTGCCACGTCTTTTCGAGGCTGGTCCAACCGAAGCCGCCGTTCAGCATGACCACCGAAGGGAACTGATCGGCCGAGAAATTGCGCAAGTTGTAGAAGAACGAGCCCGTGTACGTCGCCTCGCCGAGGACGTGCAACTTACCGCCCCACGCCGGCCACTCGTAGCGCAGCACCGCGGAGGCTTGCGTCTCCGGCGAGTACGTCGGCTTCACGTTGATCGGCGGCAGCGGTGAGCCGTAGCGCAGCGGCACATCCTTCACCGTCGCGTCGTACTTGGACAGTCCGATCGACAGATCCAAGCCGTCGGTAATCTGCGTCTGCAAGGTCAACTCGGCACCAATGTTGGTGGCCGGACGATTGATCACGACACCGCCGACACCGACGAACAAGAACGCCTGGTAGTCCTTGTAGTCGTAGTAGAACACCGACCCATTGAGGCGCGTCCGACCGTCGTTAAAGGTGGACTTAAAACCGGTCTCAAACGACGTGAGTTGCTCGGCCTTGTACGGCAACGACGCGTTGCCACCGGAGCCGAGGTAGGCGCCGAGCAACGGCGCGTTGTAGCTGCCGGCCTTCACGCCACGGTTGAGTCCACCGTAGAGCAGGACATCGTTGGAGAGGTGGTAATCGAGCTGCACTTTGCCGGCCCAAAGGTTCTGCGCATTGCTGTCCGAATACAGGAACGGGGCACCGGCAACCGGCACGTTCGGCAAGGGAGCCCCTTGATTGAACGTGTAGTTCCCCTGCGAGAGGAAGAAGCCGATTTCGGTGTTGAAGTCCTTCTTCTCGTGGATGCCGCGGGCACCCGCGGTGAGCGTGAGCTTATCGGACAAGTCCCATTCACCTTGGCCGAAGAGGCTCAAGGAATCGGTCTTGAGGCGCGAGACGACACCAATATCGAACGGGGCGCCGAACGCGGTGTTGATGATGCTGTTAACCGGCGCTTTAAGACCGTTGTCGGAGTGGTTGTCGATGGTCAGGTAATACAGACCCGTCACCCAGCGCATCGCCTTGGTGTGACCCGAGAGGCGCAGTTCTTCGGTCAGGCTGTTGGCGTTCACGCCCGCGTAGTTCGCCAACTGGTTCACCGGCGCCGAATCCACGTCAATGAACAGCGACTTGTTGAACTGCTTGTAGTCGGTGATGGCCGAGAACGTCGTGCCACCGCCCAGATTCCAGTCCAACATGACATTAGCGCCCGATGTACGGGTATAGCCGTTGTCGGCGAACGCGTAGTCGCTGCTGGTCAGCCAACCGGCGCCGTCCGGATCCTTGTAGCCGAAGAAGTCGCCGCCCGGCACCGGGCGACCGGTCAGGCCGATCCCCGCACCGGGACTAAAGCTGCTGCCGTCGATGGCGTTGGCGCCGCCATCCGCAAGGCCCTGGATCGAGAGCCGCGTTTCGTTCGCCGGCGTATCGATCACATTGATGAGTTCGCCTTGGGCGTTCAGCACACCGATGGTGGATTTCGACTGATACGGGCCTGTGCCGACCTTCGTCTCCACGTAATTGCCCGCAAAGCGCACCAAGATGTCGTCGTTGGGCTTGTAATCGAGGGTCACACGACCGCCCTTGGTGTCCTCGTCACCGAGGTTGGCACCGGCGCCCTGACCCGGCGACATCGCACCCAGCGAGCCGGCGGCCGGCGCACCGTAGGGGTAAATGTTCTTCAAGTAGCCGTCGTGTTGGTTGTACAGCACGGCCACGCGGCCGGCGAGGGTCTCGGTGAGCGGACCACCGACGGCGGCCTCAACCCGCGTGCTCGAGGCATGCGCCGGCGAGTCGTACTCGCCCTCGGTCACGTCCACGTAGCCTGTGAGCTTGTCAAAGGTGGGCTTCGTCGAGACGTAGTGCACTAAGCCGCCGGTCGCGTTGCGACCGAACAGCGTGCCCTGCGGCCCCTTCAGCACTTCCACACGGTCGATGTCGTAGACACCGAAGGTCTGGCCCTGCGCGACGGCGATGTAGCCTTCGTCCAGATAGACGGCGTTCGGCGCCTCAACGATGTCGTTGAAGTCGTTCTGGGTCACGCCGCGGATGGAGAACTGGGTGTTCTGACCGGCCAAGTTGCCGGAGATGTGGACACCCGGTGTGAATGCGGCAATGTCGAAACTGGAGGTGACGCCCATCTCCTTCATCTGATTGCCCGTGAAGGCCTGGATGGCGATGCCGACGTCCTGGATGTTCTGTTCGCGCTTTTGGGCGGAAACGACCACCTCTTCCAAAATGCCGTCAGCTCGAGTGGGAGTGGCCGGCTGCAAGGCTGCAGCCACCGCGATCGATAGGACGCCGAAATTGACCTTACTCATCGCCATCTGAATCCCCTTTCTAATCGTGTAGTAGTGCGAATTTTTCTTAAGCGCTTTTAACCGTAATTCTCCATTGAGTTTTTATCTTTAAATTACTGTTCATATCCATTTGATAATGGAGTCTATAGCCGGTGTCAAGTATCATTCGGAGCCGTTGGGGGCGTCGGACGCCGCTCGACCACGACCGAAGGAATGCGTTTTGAAAAAAAAGACTGACACCGCGACCAAAAGCCCCGAGCGCGGGTTGGATCGGCACTGGCACCTCGCGAACGACGAATTCGAAATTGGGGTGACCGAATTTGAGTTCTCGATCTTCAGGGTGGCGGCCGCCTTCGAGCGGTGGCAGTCCGACTGTCTACGGTGCTGTCTGCCGATGAATTTCTCGGGAACCGACACCGCCGTGCTGCATGTCATCCGCATGCACAATCGGCCGAAGGGCATTTCCGAACTCTGCCGCCTCTTAAACCGCGACGATCAGTCAAATCTGCAGTACACCGTCCGCAAGCTCTTGAAGGCCGGTCTCATCGAAAAGTCCCAATCCGAAGCGAGTAAGCGGGATGTGGCGTACGTCGTCACGGAGGAAGGTCAACGCGTGACCGACCAATACGCCCGCTTTCGACAGGAGTTACTGCTGTCCATCACCCGTACGGCGCTCGGTACCGCAGACCTCGACGCCATTGCGCGATCACTGAACATGATGGCGGCGATGTACGATCAGGCCTCGTGTATCGCGGCCACGCATCGGGTCTCGGAATAGCGCCGACGCGCGGCGCAACGACACCGTCGCGTGGACGCGTCGGGGGTCGGCATCGATGGCGCGGGGCTTAGAGGAACGAGGCCAAAAAGGTCGCAAACGGCTCGATATCGCCGTGGACGCTGGCCCGTTCCAAGGCGTCGATGTAATCGCTACGCCGCTCCAACGGCACCGTCATCCACGGATACCCACCCGAGGCGAGCATCACATTCATGAGGAACCGGCCCATTCGACCGTTGCCGTCCAAATACGGATGAATCGCGACGAAAAAGAAATGACCGAGCACCACCCGCACCGGCGCTGCGGTCTCCTGCTGGAGGCGCCCGAACAGTGCCGGCATGACGTCGCGGACCGCGTCCGCCCGCGGCGGTGTGTGCATGGAGCGACGGATGTGCACCGGCGCACTTCGATAGCCGGCGAGATCCGCTGGGCGCAGTATTCCCGCCGTAACGCTCGGGCCGAATAATTCTCGGTACCAGGTCGGGTGATCGCGATCCGCAATCGCACCCGCGTTTTGGCCGGCGAGCACCTGCTCAATGCTCTCCCGGACGGCCTGAAACGCTTGCCAGTAGCCGCGTGCGGCCAAGGCATCGCGGTGCTGCCGATCGTCCGCGTCTGCGTCGGGGTTCCAGCGTCCGGACCGCACCCGCTCTATCAGCGCCGTCGTCACCTGATAGCCTTCAATGGACAGCGAGTGATACGCATCACTGACGTAGTTGGCATCCATTTGCCGCAAATACTCGAACGTGCTGAGCGCAGGCGCCGAGGGCGCTGGGAAGCATTGCAGCACGGTGGCGCGCATCCGTTCCCACGTCATGTGCAATCGGTTCACGTGCGGGCTTACGGCTAACGTGTGGAGCGCGACCGGCGACGCCGCCTCAAACGGATCGGTTTCGACCACCGTATGGCCGGCTGCCCGCATGGCGCCGAGAATCTGATCGGCCAGGTGGCCGCGACCGATGTTCCGAAGGGCGCCGGCTAAGCGCCCCGCTATGACCGTGTGGCCACGGTCCAACAGAAGGCGCAGCAACTCGGAGGCATCGCCGATCATCGACAGTGCGACCCGCATATCGGTGGGTTGTGCGGTGTAGTGCGCGGCTGAACAGGCCACGAGGGCCGCGGGCAATCGATAGACACGGATGCCATCGATCACCGTCAGATCCGACGCCTCAGGAAGTGCCAACCGCAGATCAAAGATGGACGTGTCGTGTAACAGCGCCGTGGGCTTATTGCCGGCGAGCGGGGAGCGGACGAGCAACCGACGTGGGACCGTCCAGTCACCGGTGTGGATGCGCAAGGACTGTTCCGGACTGACGCACCAGTCGTCCTCGAACCGCGACGCCAAATACGACGCGCAATACGGCCAAAACGCGGCGACCCATGCGGTACTTTCGCCGGGCGGCTCGTCCGGCCGAGTCGGGACATACCAGCCCTTCATCACCTCGCGCAAAAACCCGTGCCGGAGCAGCCGTTCCCGGTTCACCCGACTGAGGTCCTGAGAACGGATCGCAACACACCCAGCCTCTTGCAGCGCTTTCAAGGCGACGAGTGAGACGGCCAGCCGTTGCGAAGGCGATGGTTTCACAAATACCTCGCGTCCAAACCGGTCGCGGTAGCACCCTGCGCGGCCAGAGCATTTTTAGGTTATTGTGTTGTAGTGTTTTTAGGTTATTGTGTCAACGTACTTTTAGGTTATTGTGCTGTTTACTCACAGCGAACCCTAAAATCGCCCGCGGCAGCCGCCGTTTTGGCCAACCGTCCCGCCTGACGCCGCGCATTCGGCCTTAAGGGCGCGACCGCG
>Ga0214202_1000497_pt1 | contig 15053 bp, 14 predicted proteins | sample TroBogEpilimnion_9_FD_153040 | JGI IMG/M metagenome (GOLD analysis project Ga0214202, IMG submission 153040) | Freshwater microbial communities from Trout Bog Lake, WI - 03JUN2009 epilimnion | ecosystem: Environmental > Aquatic > Freshwater > Lake > Epilimnion/Euphotic zone | place: Trout Bog...
ATTCACCTGTCCCGCCGAACCAAGAAGTCCAACAACCGAGCCAATAAAGATGACACGGCCACTTCGCTTCTTCATCATCCCAGAGAGGACCTTTTGAGCTACTCGGAATGAGCCAGTCAGATTGGTATTCAGTACATCTTCGAAGTCTGCTTCACTCATGCGAAGTGAGAGGCCATCCTTGGTGATACCAGCATTTGCCACGAGAACATCAATGGCACCAAATCTTGTTTCAATCTCTTTAAAGCCAGCGGCGACACTCTCACTATCAGTTACATCCATAATCACACCTGATAACCCCTCAGGAGCGCTTCTTGATCGATGTGTAATGATGACCTGATCGCCAGCAGCCTCAAAGGAGCGAGCGATAGCGAGACCAATTCCACGGTTTCCACCAGTAACCAATACGGTGCGAGGGCTCTTCTGATCGGTACTCATAGAGCAAAAGTACCCGTTACTCACGCGTACTCCCAAGACCGACGCTCAACAGGCAGAGATTCGCTAACTCCCCTACCCTTTAGACATGGCCCGTAATGAGAAGAAGAGCGTTCATTCGATCACGAATGCACAAGTTCCTTTGACACAGGATCAAAGTGGTCGTGCAAAGCGCTACTTCATCAGCATGATGATCAGAACTGCCTGCTTCATACTCGCTGTCGTACTACCAAATCCTTATCGCTGGGTCGCTCTCTTTGGAGCTGTCGTACTCCCCTATATCGCGGTAGTAGTTGCAAATGCAGGACGCGAAACAATTACCGGTCGTGCAACCGTCTTTAATGCGAGAGCGATTGGCGCTGGTACAAATCAAAGTAAAGACCGCGCTTAGCCACTAGGTCTTCGTGCTTACCGGACTCAACAATTACGCCATTTTCTAGTACCAATATTTGATCGGCATGCGCAATCGTCGATAGTCGATGTGCAATAACAATGCTAGTTCGCCCTTGTAATGCGCTCTTCAACGCTTCTTGCACGAGCGCCTCATTCTCGGAATCTAAATGCGCGGTCGCTTCATCGAGAATGACAATCGATGGCGCCTTTAAAAGCAGGCGAGCAATAGCAAGACGTTGACGCTCGCCGCCAGAGAGGCGATGGCCGCGTTCGCCCACGACTGTCTCTAATCCGTTGGGAAGACTCTCGATAAATTTCCAAATTTGAGCAGACTCACATGCCTGGACTATCTCCTCAAGGGAAGCATCTGGCTTGGCATATCGAAGATTTACTGCGATGGAGTCGTGGAACATATGGGAATCTTGCGTAACTACACCGATCTGAGAGCGCAGCGATTCAAGAGAGTATTCCCTAATATCGATGCCATCAATCTTGATAGAACCTTGCGTGACGTCATAGAGGCGTGGAAGTAGACCTGAAATCGTGCTCTTTCCGGCTCCTGAAGGTCCGACGATGGCGGTAAAACTTCCAGGTTCAGCGATGAAATTCAGATTGCGAAGAACTTCTCCCGATTCAACGATCTCTGGCTTTGCCACGCCTTCAAGAGAGGCGAGTGAGATCTCACCCGCTTTTGGATACGAGAAGCCGACGCCACTAAATTCAATACACGGTTTTCTGGAATTTAATTCGACCGGATCTGCATTGTTTCGAACCATAGGTTCGAGATCCAAAACTTCGAAGACTCGCTCAAACGAGACCAAGGCAGTCATAACATCAACGCGGATATTGGAAAGTCCTGTTAAAGGCCCATATAAGCGAGCTAAGAGGGCGGTGATCGCCAAAAGCGTTCCCAAGGTGATCGATCCGTTGATTGCGAGATGTCCGCCAATCCCGTAAGCAAATGCTGTCGCGATTGCAGCGATCGATGAGAGGGCAATAGAGAAGATGCGATTGAGAACAGCTATTTGAATTCCCATATCGCGCACGCGGCCCGCTTTCGAGGAGAATTCTTGATGTTCGCCAACTGGGTCCCCATATAAGGTAACCAGAAGTGCGCCAGATACATTGAAGCGCTCGGTCATTGTTGAAGACATCTCGGCATTGAGATTAAAGGATTTTCTTGTGTATTCCTGCAAGCGACGACCAAGCCATTTTGTTGGGATCAGGAAGACCGGAAGTAAGAGGAGTGAGACAACCGTGATCTGCCATGAGAGCGTGAACATTGCTCCAGCTACAAGAATCAGACTTAAGAGATTGCTCACCGCGCCTGAAAGTGTTGAGGTAAATGCTTGCTGAGCGCCAATGACATCAGAATTGAGACGCGATATCAGTGCTCCCGTCTGGGTGCGAGTAAAGAATGCGATTGATTGCTTTTGGATATGCGCAAAGACTTGGGTGCGTAAGTCATAAATCAGACCTTCACCGATTCGCGCCGAGATGAACCTGCTCACCATGTTGATTCCAGCATCTGCAACGGCCAGAAGTCCAACAATCAGTGCAAGCTTTGTTACTAATCCACCATTGTGTGGAACAACGCCTTTATCAATCAGAGTTCGCAGCAACAGTGGAGTTGCTACAACAAGGGAAGAGTCGATGACGACTATCAGGAGAAAGAGCGCCAATTCCCCTTTATGAGGAACTGCAAATGTCAGGATTCTCTTAAAAGTCCCCGCTTTGAGCTTCTGGTTCTTTACCGACTGATCCTGGGTAAGCGAACGCATCGCCATCCTATTGCTATGCATTGACACGGTAAAGCTCCCTTAAGAAAGTTAAACGTTAAAGCCAATCGAGCGCAGTTGCTCGCGGCCATCATCAGAGATTCGGTTAGGTCCCCATGGTGGCATCCAGACCCAGTTGATCTTTACATCGGCAGCGAGATCCTGGAGTACGGATCGAGTCTGATCTTCAATGACATCTTGCAGCGGGCATGCCGCAGAGGTGAGGGTCATATCTAAGACAACGATATTGCTAGGGTCGACTTGCATGTCATAGACAAGGCCAAGATCGATAACATTGATACCAAGTTCTGGATCAATCACATCCTTCATGGCCTCAGTGACATCATCGATCGATGCGAGTTCGCTCATTTCTTTGCCCCATCTCTTCCTTGTAGTGCTGCATCTTTAAATGCCATCCAACCCAAGAGGGCACACTTTACTCTCGCTGGGAACTTCGAAACTCCAGCAAGCGCGACTCCATCTTCGAGGATCTCTTCATCCCCAGAGAGCGCTCCCTTACTCGCCATGAGCTCGGAAAAAGAATCGAGAATGAGAAAAGCCTCGCTGAGGGTCTTGCCATGAACGAGGTCGCTCATGATGGATGATGAGGCTTGTGAGATTGAGCAACCAACACCATCCCATGTCACATCGCTGACCCGATCACCATCTAATTGAAGATTGAGAGTAATCTCGTCGCCACAACTTGGATTCACATGGTGAACCTGTACCGTCTTATCTTCTGAAAGTCCTTTATGCAACGGATGCTTGTAATGATCAAGAATGACCTCTTGATAGAGCGAATCAAGTTCCATTAGTTCACCTTAAAATATTTCTGGGTTGCAAGAATTCCCTCAATGAGAGCATCGACATCTGAACGATCGTTGTATAGATAGAACGAAGCACGAGTTGTGCCAGCGACACCATACTTTCTCATCAACGGCCACGCGCAATGGTGGCCAGTGCGCACCGCAATCCCATATTGATCCAAAACTTGTCCAGCATCATGAGGATGTATCTGATCGAGAGCGAAGGAGATCACTCCCCCGCGATTGCGCATATCGAGCGGACCAAAGATCCGAAGACCTTTAATCGCCTGCATCTGCTCTAATGCATAGTGTGTGAGCTCTTCCTCATGAGACTGGATTCGATCCATGCCAATCTTCGATAAGTAGTCAATGGCCGCAGCTAAACCAACTGCCTGTGCCATATTCGGCACACCTGCCTCAAATTTGCGGGGTGCGGGTGCCCAGGTGGCGCTCTCCATTGTGACCGTTTCAATCATCGATCCGCCGTAGAGAAATGGCTCCATCTCAGCCAGTAATTCAGCGCGACCCCAGAAAATTCCAATACCGGTTGGCCCAAGAGCCTTATGTCCAGAGAAGGCTAAGAAATCCACGCCCAATTCCTGCACATTGATTGTGAAATGTGGTGCGGATTGGCAGGCATCGAGAACAACGAGTGCCCCAACCGAATGTGCCCGCGCAACGATCTCCTCCAATGGATTGATCGTTCCGAGTACATTTGATTGATGAGTGATAGCAACAATCTTTGTCTTGCTATTGATCGCTTGATCGAGTTGAGAGAGATCGAGACGTCCATCCTCAGTCACCTGAAGCCACTTCAGTGTCGCCCCTGATCGCTTGGCTAATTGCTGCCAAGGAATGAGATTGGCATGGTGTTCCATCTCAGAGACCAATATTTCATCACCAGGTGTGAGAGCAAATCTTCCAGAATTCGTATTGCTAAATGAGTATGCGATGAGATTGAGAGATTCCGTTGCGCTCTTGGTAAAGACCAGTTCATCAACCTGCGCACCGATAAAGGCAGCGAGAGTCTCGCGAGCACCTTCGTAGGCAGCAGATGCCTCCTCTGCGAGAAGGTGGGAACCACGATGGACGGCGGCATTGTGGCGAATATAGAAATCACGTTCGGCATCTAAGACTTGCTGTGGTTTCTGGCTCGTTGCACCCGAATCTAAATAGATCAGGCGGGAGCCATTTCTCATCTCCTTGTGGAAGATGGGAAAGTCCCGCTTAAGTGCTGCAACGTCCAGGAGAGTCATGATTATGCAGTGACGTACTCTGCGTAGCCATTCTCTTCGAGCTTATTAGCGAGTTCTGGACCGCCAGCTTCCACAATACGACCAGCAGCAAAGACGTGTACGAAATCTGGCTTGATGTAGCGGAGAATGCGGGTGTAGTGAGTAATCAACATGACCCCGAGATCGCTGCCATCTTTGATGCGATTGACACCTTCAGAGACGATTCGAAGTGCGTCGACATCGAGACCAGAATCTGTCTCATCGAGGATTGCAATCTTTGGCTTAAGGAGCTCCATCTGCAAAATCTCATGGCGCTTCTTCTCGCCACCTGAGAAACCTTCATTGACGTTGCGCTCAGCAAAAGCCGGATCCATGCTCAAAGCGGCCATCGCTTCCTTTACTTCGCCGACCCAGGTGCGAACCTTTGGCGCTTCACCACGGATCGCAGTTACTGATGTGCGAAGGAAGTTTGAGACGGAAACTCCTGGAACTTCAACGGGATATTGCATTGCGAGGAAGAGTCCGGCCTTTGCACGTTCATCGACTGACATCGCCAAGACATCGGCGCCATCGAGCGTTACTGATCCACCTGTGATGGTGTACTTCGGATGTCCGGCGATTGAGTACGCAAGAGTCGATTTGCCCGAACCATTAGGTCCCATAATCGCATGCGTCTCCCCTGAGTTGATGGTGAGATCTACTCCGCGCAGAATCTCTTTTGCGCCATCTTCAGTATCAACAGATACCTGCAAGTTTTTGATAACGAGTGTGCTCATGATTGTTTCCGTATCTACTCTCTACTTGGAATTCTCTAATGGGGTCTTTTCAATGGTGATCTCATCGCCGCTCTGGTTCACCTGGTAGCGAGCAACAGGAGTAACGGCAGGCGGTGTTAGCGCTTCTCCGGTGCGCAGATCGAACTCCGCACCATGAAGCCAACATTCAATCCGGTAGTCAGTGATATCTCCTTCAGAGAGGGATGCATCTGAATGCGAACAGGTATCGCCAATGGCAAATACTTCATCGCCAATTCGGGCTACACAGACCGGGGCGCCGTCGATATCAATCTTCTTGGGCTTTCCTGGTGTGAGGTCACTGAGCTTGAGGGTTGTCATGCGATCTCCACCTGCGCTAGCTCAGCATCAATTCGATTCATAATGCGCTCTTCCACAGATTCGATACCGATCTTCGAGAGAATCTCTAAGAAGAAGCCACGGATAACAAGGCGTTTCGCATCAGCCTCTGGGATTCCGCGAGACTCTAAGTAGAAGAGTTGTTCATCATCGAAGCGACCAGTTGTTGACGCGTGGCCAGCCCCCACGATCTCTCCAGTTTCGATCTCCAGATTTGGTACAGAATCTGCACGAGCACCATCGGAGAGAAGTAGGTTGCGATTGAGTTCGTAGGTATCAGTGCCTTCTGCAGCGGCACGGATGAAGACATCTCCGATCCAAACGGTGCGGGCACCATCACCAGAGAGCGCTCCCTTGTAGTTCACGCGAGACTTTGCATGACCGACATTGTGATCAACATGGATGCGGTGTTCAAGATGTTGACCAGTTGTTGCAAAGTACAAGCCAAACATCTCTGCACTTGATCCAGGACCGGCATATTCAACGGTCGGAAGGAGCCGTACAAGTGAACCGCCAACAGTCACAACGACAGATGTGAAAGAAGCATCTCGACCGATAACGGCATGATGGCGACCGAGGTGAACGGCATCATTCGACCACTCTTGAAGTGTGATGAAGGTCAGGTTTGCACCAGGTTCAAGAATGATCTCAATCTCTTCGGCAAACGTTCCAGTACCAATATTTTCGACAACAACTGTTGACCGTGAATGGTTACCGGCACGAATAACAGTTCGGGATGCCTCTGGCTCGCCATTACCCGATGTGCGTCCAAGGAAGATTGGCTCAGCTACTACGAGATCGGCAGGAATCGAAAGCACTGAGACATTCGATGAAGTTTCACGAACACGAGCGACCACGAGATCATCACTCTGGGAATGTGCTGGTGTTTCGCGTGCCGGGTGGGTCACATAGGTAACGCCGGAAGGCAATTCTCGAGCTGAAAGAGAGATGCGATCTGCTACTGAGACAGAGAGATCGTGTAGCCCTTTAAGTCGATTAAGCGGCGTGAATCGCCACGCCTCTTCTCGGCCCGTCGGTGTGAGGTAATTCGTCGTCAATGTGCTCATTAACCAACAGCACCTTCCATTTGAAGTTCGATCAAACGATTGAGCTCCAATGCATATTCCATAGGAAGTTCACGAGCGATCGGCTCGATAAAGCCACGAACGATCATCGCCATCGCTTCATCTTCGGAGAGGCCGCGAGACATTAAGTAGAAGAGTTGATCGTCAGAGATCTTTGAGACTGTCGCCTCGTGACCCATAGAGACATCATCTTCACGAATATCAACATATGGATAGGTATCTGAACGTGAGATTGTGTCGACTAGTAACGCATCGCACTTCACCGTTGACTTTGAATGATGAGCACCTTCGAGTACCTGAACAAGTCCACGATATGAGGTACGTCCACCACCGCGAGCTACAGATTTGGAGATGATAGTTGACGAGGTATGTGGTGCTGCGTGCACCATCTTTGAACCAGCATCTTGATGCTGACCTTCACCAGCAAATGCAATGGAGAGCGTCTCGCCCTTTGCATGCTCTCCCATAAGGAATACCGCTGGATACTTCATCGTGACCTTAGAACCGATATTTCCATCGATCCACTCCATTGTTGCGCCTTCCGCACAGGTAGCGCGCTTGGTGACCAAGTTATAAACGTTGTTCGACCAGTTCTGAATAGTTGTATAACGAACTCGAGCGTTCTTCTTCACGATGATTTCAACGACTGCAGAGTGAAGAGAATCTGATGAGTAGATAGGTGCTGTGCAACCTTCTACATAGTGAACATATGAGCCTTCATCAGCGATGATCAAGGTACGTTCGAACTGACCCATATTCTCGGTGTTGATACGGAAGTAAGCCTGAAGTGGAATATCTACATGCACGCCCTTAGGAACATAGATAAATGATCCACCAGACCACACTGAGGTATTGAGCGCAGCAAATTTATTGTCGCCTACAGGAATAACAGTTCCGAAGTACTCCTTGAAGAGTTCTTCATGCTCGCGCAGACCGCTGTCCGTATCCACGAAGATGACGCCAAGCTTCTCGAGATCTTCACGGATAGAGTGATAAACAACCTCTGATTCATACTGTGCGGCGACTCCTGCTACGAGACGGTTCTTCTCAGCATCGGGAATACCAAGTCGGTCATAAGTATTCTTAATATCTTCAGGAAGGTCTTCCCATGAAGTTGCCTGCTTCTCCGTTGAGCGCACAAAATACTTAATGGTGTCGAAGAAGATGCCTGTGAGGTCAGATCCCCAAGTAGGCATTGGCTTCTTATCAAAGAGCGCGAGACCCTTGAGGCGAAGATCGAGCATCCATTGAGGTTCACTCTTCTTTGATGAGATATCACGCACGACATCTTCATTGAGGCCACGCTTTGCAGTATCGCCGGCGACATCCTTATCGGACCATCCGTATTCATAATTGCCGATACCCTCAAGTTCTGGGTTCGCCATTTCGATACGAGCTGTTAGATCACTGCTCATGCGCCTGCTCCTATGGTTGATTTTTCATTATGGTTCTCTTGAGTATGAGGAATAAAAGTTGTGCAGACGCCATCGCCATGAGCGATTGTTGCTAACCGTTGCACGTGCGTTCCGAGTAAGCGAGAGAGTGATTGAGTCTCAGCCTCACAGAGTTCGGGAAAAGCTGATGCAACATGTGCAACTGGGCAATGGTGTTGACAGAGTTGCTCGCCGATCGGAGTCGAAGAGACGGTTGATGCATATCCTTCACGAGAGAGAAATTCTGCAAGGACCTTGCTCTTTGCTGAAATTCCTTCTGCCTGATCTACTGAAGCCTTCGCGCGATTCTCAATCTCAGCAGCTCGTTGATCGGCGAATGCCTTCACGGAGCCATCCTTGCTATGCGCCGCAATAAATTTGAGTGCAGATACTGCGAGATCATCGTACGAGTGTTCAAATTTCTCCCGACCATGATCTGTCATCAAGAAGACTTTGGCTGGTCGTCCACGTCCCCCAGGGACTTCACTCTGATAGGGGTCGCGTGAGGTCAGAATTCCTTCAGCGATCAGCGAGTCGAGATGGCGGCGAATTCCAGCTGGAGTAATCGCGAGCTTCTCAGCGAGGAGGGCAGCGCTGGCTGGTCCGCCTTCGAGGATAGCCCGAGCAACCAAGTCGCGCGTACGCTCATCAGGCTCGTTCTTTTTCACAACAGAAGTGTTGCGTAATTCACCACCAATTGCCAATCGAAATTCTCCCCCCTCCTCCCCGCCTGACTAGGCTTGGCGCATGGCGTCCGTGAAGAAGTTCATCTATACCGCCCTCGTCACCTTCCAAGCTGGAATCATCGTGACCGGCGGTGCAGTTCGACTCACGGGATCTGGGCTCGGCTGCCCGACCTGGCCGCAATGCACACCTGGTTCCTACACACCGGTTCCCCATCAAGCCCAAGGAACGCTCCATTCGTGGATTGAGTTCGGCAATCGCCTCCTGACCTTTGTCCTCATCCTCTCCATCCTCGCAGCCGTGGGCGGAGTGCTTCGATGGCGCAAGCAATACCCAGAAGGCCACGAGCGACGTGCAATCACTCTCCTTGCTCTTGCTCAGATCGCGGGCGTCATCGTTCAGATTGTTCTGGGCGGCATCACCGTTCTCACCCATCTCAATCCAGCCACAGTCGGCGCACACTTCTTGCTATCTATCGTTCTGCTCGCCGCATCGCTCTCTCTCCGCCAGCGGATGCTCCGCACTCCAAGATTTACTCTCACTCCAACCTCAAAAATTTTAGCTCGCGTTATTCTCGGATTGACTGCAGTGGTCCTCACTATTGGCACTGTCGTCACAGGTAGCGGGCCCCACGCCGGCGATATCCAAGCTCGCCGCTATCACCTAGACCCTGCGAAAATTTCTTGGCTCCATGCTGACTCGGTGATCGCTCTTATCGCTCTCACCTTTGGGCTTTTGTTACTCATGCGTACAACAGAAGATGTTGCACACCGTTCATTTGTAGTCAAGAAAGCAACGCTCTTTTTCTTAATATGCTTAGCCCAAGGGTTGATCGGCTACATCCAGTACTTCACAGGATTGCCAGAAGCTCTCGTTGCTGCCCACTTACTCGGTGCTGATTTAGTGTGGCTTGGAATATGGAATCTCACCTACAGCGGAAGAATCCTCGAGCGAAATTGATTTTTAAGAATACCTCAGAGAAAACATCACTTAAGTAGATAACAGGGGAAGTCATGACACAGGTAAATCGCGGAGTATGGACAGCAGAAGACGATAAGGCAGTTGCAATTTCTCGTGCCCTCGCTGCAGATGCTGTACAAAAAGTTGGCAATGGCCACCCAGGAACTGCGATGTCACTCGCTCCAGTTGCATACACACTCTTCCAGCGATTCTTAAAGCATGATCCATCACATCCAGAATGGCTCGGTCGCGATCGCTTCGTACTCTCCTGTGGTCACTCCTCACTTACTCTTTACATTCAACTCTTCCTCTCCGGTTATGGGCTCTCACTCGATGATCTCAAAGCATTCCGCACAGCAGGCTCGCTCACACCAGCGCACCCTGAGTATGGACATACCAAGGGTGTGGAAATTACAACCGGACCGTTAGGTTCTGGAATCGCATCCGCAGTCGGCATGGCGATGGCAGCTCGTTTTGAGAAGGGCTTACTTGATCCAGAGGGTAAGACCTCACTCTTTGATCACAACATCTGGGTTATCGCATCAGATGGCGATCTTCAAGAAGGTATGAGCGCTGAGGCATCTTCACTCGCTGGCACTCAAGCACTTGGAAATCTCAAAGTTATCTACGATGACAACCGCATCTCCATTGAAGGCGATACTCACGTATCGTTTACAGAAGATGTCTCTGCTCGCTACCGCGCATATGGCTGGCACGTTATTGAAGTTGCAGCTCTTGCCGATGGCAATGTCGATCGCGATGCTCTTGAAGCGGCAATGGTCAAGGCGGAATCTACAACTGATGCGCCAACCATTATTCGTCTTAAGACAGTTATTGCTTGGCCCGCTCCTAAGGCGCGCGGAACATCGAAGTCTCACGGTTCGGCACTTGGCCTCGATGAAGTTGCAGCGACCAAGGTTGAATTAGGACTCAACCCGGATGAAACCTTTATCGCTCCAGAAGAGATCGTTGCGCATGCTCGCAAGGTGATCGATCGCGGTCAAAGTGCTCGCGCTGCCTGGGAGAAGGAGTTTGCAACCTGGTCATCAGCAAATCCTGACGCTACCGCGCTCCTTGCACGCCTGCAAAAGCGTGAACTTCCTGCTGGCTGGGAGAAGGTGCTTCCAGTATTCGGAAGTGATAAGGAAGTTGCAACACGTGCAGCATCAGGAAAGATCATCAATGAGATTGCCAAGGTTCTCCCGGAGTTCTGGGGCGGTTCTGCTGATCTCGGCGAATCAAATAACACCACGATTGAAGAAGGCCACTCCTTCTTGCCAACAACTTCTGCAATGAAGGATGCGAGCCCATATGGCCGCATCATCCACTTTGGAATCCGCGAACATGCAATGGGTGCAATCCTCAATGGAATTGCTCTCCACGGGCTCACAAAGGCCTTCGGCGGAACATTCCTTGTCTTCTCTGATTACATGCGCGGATCTGTTCGTCTTGCAGCTTTGATGGATATCCCATCTATCTTCGTCTGGACTCACGACTCGATCGGTGTCGGCGAAGATGGACCAACTCACCAACCGGTCGAGCACGTCGCTTCACTTCGCGCTATCCCAAACCTTGCAGTTATTCGCCCAGCGGATGCAAATGAGACAGCGATTGCCTGGCGTGAAGTCATCACTCGCCATAAGCCAGCTGGTTTCATTCTTTCGCGTCAGAACCTCCCAGTCCTCGATCGCACTGAGTTTGCATCGGCTGAAGGAGTTTCAAAGGGTGCATACATTCTCAAAGATTCCGAGGGCACTCCTGATGTCATCTTGATCGCAACTGGATCTGAAGTGCAGTACGCAGTCGGAGCCCAGAAGATCCTTGCCGAGCAAGGAGTAAAGGCACGCGTTGTCAGCGCACCATGTATCGAATGGTTTAACCAACAGAGCGATAGCTATAAGGAAACAGTTCTTCCAACAGCAGTCCGCGCACGCGTCAGCGTGGAAGCTGGAATCGCACAAGGTTGGCGTGAACTCATTGGTGATGCAGGTGTCGCAATCTCACTTGAGCATTACGGTGCTTCTGCCGCTGCGGGAGTTCTCTTCAAGGAGTACGGATTTACATCTGAGAATGTCGCCAATTCGGCTCTCGAATCAATCAAGAAGGCAGGCAAGTAAGGATGAGTAATCTTTCGCAACTTTCAGATGCTGGAGTCTCAATCTGGCTCGATGATCTCTCTCGCGACCGCCTGCAAAGTGGTTCACTCCAAGAACTCATCGACAACTCATCAGTGGTTGGTGTGACAACTAACCCAAGTATCTTCTCCGCAGCTATCTCAGGCTCTACTCTCTATCGCGATGACATCCTCGCACTCAAGGCTGAAGGGAAGAACGCATCTGAGATCGTTACAGAGTTAACAACCTCAGATGTTCGTCAAGCATGCGATCTATTCATGCCAACCTTCCTTGCATCTCATCAAGTCGATGGCCGAGTCTCGATCGAAGTCGATCCACAACTCGCTTATGACACATCTGCGACCGTCGAACGCGGTCTATATCTTGCAGGTTTGGTCAATCGTCCTAATCTCTTGATCAAGGTCCCTGCAACAATGGAGGGCCTACCAGCTATCGAAGAGCTCACGGCTCAGGGAATCAGCGTCAACGTCACGCTCATCTTCTCGGTAGAGCGCTACCAACTCGTGATGGATGCTTATCTACGCGGCCTTGAGCGTCGCCTCGGTAAAGGTGAATCCCTGAAAGATATTCACTCCGTCGCCTCATTCTTTGTTAGCCGCATTGATGCTGAGATCGATAAGCAACTTGATGCCAAGGGTGAAAGCTCCCCACTTCGCGGTGCTGCTGCTATTGCAAATGCGCATCTCGCTTATGAAGCCTTCCTTGCAGTCATCGGGTCAGATCGCTGGAAGAAGCTTGCGGCTGCAGGTGCCAATTATCAGCGTCCACTCTGGGCTTCAACGGGTGTAAAAGATAAGGCTTACGACTCAACCCGCTATGTGATTGAACTTGTTGCCCAATATTGCGTTAACACCATGCCAGAAGGAACACTCAATGAAGTTCGCGCTCATGGAGTTGTTCGCGGTGACACGATCTCATCTAATTTTGCAGATGCCAAGAAGATCTTTACCGATCTCGCCTCTGCAGGAATCAACTTCCAATCCGTCGTCGCTCACCTCGAAGATGATGGCGTCTCTAAGTTCGAGAAGGCTTGGGTTGAACTTCTTGCAAATGTAGATGCGGTTGCATGATGAGCATCGAAATTTCAGGACGTCGACTCGCCAACATTGATTCACCACTCTTCGCGAAGCTGCTATCCGTAACCCCAGCACTAGCCGCGAAAGATGCGACTCTCTGGGGTTCAGAGGCGCAAGCCGAAGCAGCTATCCGACTCAACTGGATCGATCTTCCAACGTCTTCTCAAGCACTCCTCCCCCAGCTTGCTGAACTAAAGAGTTGGGCAGAGTCAACCGGTCTCACCCATGTGATTCTCGCCGGAATGGGTGGTTCATCACTTGCACCTGAAGTTATTAGCAAAACATTTAAGAAGCCACTCACTGTTCTTGACACAACGGACCCAGATCAGATTCTGAAAGCGATTCCTGCAAACCTTAAAAACTCAGTCGTTGTTGTTGGATCAAAGTCAGGTTCAACTGTTGAAACGGCATCACATAAGGCGCTCTTCGAAAAGCTCTTCTCTGATGCAGGACTTCAGCCTTCGGACCACATGGTGATCGTTACCGATCCTGGCTCTCCGCTCGACCAAGCATCACGCGCACAAGGTCTTCGTGTCGTCAACGCAGACCCCAATGTGGGTGGCCGATACAGCGCACTTAGCGCCTTTGGATTGGTACCAGCCGCGCTTATCGGCGTCGATGTCGAACAATTGCTCGCAGATGCGCGATCCGCTGCTGCCACATTCACCTCACCAGCCTCGGCGGCGGTAAATCTCGCAACCGCAATCTTTGAGGCTGGCGAACAGAACGTCGCCTTCTCCGATCACGGCTCTGCAACGCCAGGGCTCTCTGATTGGATCGAGCAACTCATTGCAGAATCCACTGGAAAGAACCAGCGCGGTCGCCTCCCAATTGCGATCGAATCACTCTCTTCAGCGGTTGCTGGAGCGCATTACCTCGTTTCGCTGACCTCAGGTGATGAAGCTGATGCAGTGGTGACAGGTTCCCTCGGTGAGCAGTTCATCCTCTGGGAGTGGGTCACAGCGCTTCTCGGCGTTGCCTTGGACGTTGATCCTTTCAATCAGCCAAATGTCACAGAGGCAAAGGAGCGCACAAATGCGATTCTTGCAAAGTGGTCAGCTGGCGATGTTGCACCTCTGACTCCATCCTTTGAAGATGAGAACGTGCAGGTCTTCTCTGCTTCACAAGCACCAACACTTGCTGGACAGTTCACAGATTTCTTCGCGCATGATAGCCACTATGTAGCAATCATGGCTTATCTCGCTCGAGGTATCGATGATGAGATTACACAGAGCCGCGCAATCGTTGCAAAGAGAACTTCACGTGGAACCACCTTTGGTTGGGGTCCGCGCTTCTTGCACTCAACAGGTCAGTTCCATAAGGGTGGCCAACACAACGGCGCCTTTATTCAGATTACAGGCGAAAACGCGAACGATATTTCCATCCCGGGAAGAGAGTTCTCATTCCATACTCTCTTGATGGCGCAAGCGCTCGGCGATGGTGAGGCACTTGCTGATCGCAACTTCCCATTGATTCGTATCCACCTTAAGAATCGCAGCGCTGGTATCCAAGCAATCCTGGAAGCTCTCTCGTAACCGTTCATGAAAAAAGCCCCGCCTCGCATGAGGTGGGGCTTTTTTAATTCTCTTAGTTATTCATCTTCTCCACGGAGTTTTGCCAAAGCATCTCCAAGAATCTTTACCGCCTCTGCCTCAGTGCGACGCTCTTTCACGTAAGCCAAGTGAGTCTTATATGGCTCATTCTTTACCGGCATCGGTGGCTTGTTCTTATCAAGACCTGCTGGGTATCCGCAGCGCGGACAATCCCACTCTGCTGGAATCTGAACAGTTCCATCTTCAGCAAAAGATGGGCGGGTTTCATGACCATTGGCGCACCAATAGGAGACTCGGAAACGTCCAATTGCCTCGCCGCGCTCAGCCTCGCCCATTGGGCCAGCACCGAC
>Ga0214202_1000505_pt1 | contig 14926 bp, 13 predicted proteins | sample TroBogEpilimnion_9_FD_153040 | JGI IMG/M metagenome (GOLD analysis project Ga0214202, IMG submission 153040) | Freshwater microbial communities from Trout Bog Lake, WI - 03JUN2009 epilimnion | ecosystem: Environmental > Aquatic > Freshwater > Lake > Epilimnion/Euphotic zone | place: Trout Bog...
CGGCCGGCTCAGCCGCGCCAATGCGTGAAATAGTGAGCATCGCTGCAAATCCAGCAAGTGTGCCGGAGATTGAATAGACGACAATTTTTACTAAATCAATGTTGACGCCCATAGAGCGCGCAGCGTCGGGATCGCCACCGGTGGCAAGAATGTGCGTGCCAAAGCGAGTGTTGAAAAGGAAGAAGTGAGCGCCGACGGTAATTACGAAGGCGATAACCATCAGGTATGGAATCTTTCCAAAGCCACCGATTGCCAAGGTCGACAGTTGATTGCTTACAATTTGGCGAGGTTGACCGTTGCTAAATACCAGAGCAAATCCAGATGCAACAGAAAGCATTCCTAGCGTGACAATGAAGTCGCTAATTTTTCGCTTTGCAATAATAAATCCGTTGATAACACCACAAACGGCGCCGGCAAGAGTTCCCACGATTCCTGAACTCCACCACGACCAGCCGTTGGTAAAAGCGATGCCATAACACACGGCACCGAAAGTCATAATCGAACTGACCGATAGGTCAATTCCAGCGGTGGTTACCGCGAAAGTTTGGCCCACGACAATGATTGCGGGGATAGCTGAAGCCACCAAAATGTTATTGAGGTTATACATCGTCAAGAAGTTATGTGGCTTGATGGCTCCAAAAACGACTACTACGAGAACAAATGCAACGACCACAATCCAGTTCGACCAAAAGAAAGGGTCCTTGGTCACAAGACGTAGCTTGCTTAGCCAAGAAGTATCAGCCTCCTCCGCTTGCGCGGAAGAGGCCGATGACTTTGAGGATATATTCATATTTACTTAGCCGGATCGATTATTTCTTAATCAATGCAGCGTATGGATCGTTATATCCAGCAGGTGGAAGCTGGTTACCGGTCTTCAACGCTGAATCAACGTTGCTTGAATCGATAACTGCGTAAGGAGTAACCGTCCAAGCTGGAACCTTGCCGCCTTGTGCCAAAACTACACAAGCTTCAACGCCCATCTTGCCCATGACGTATGGGTACTGTGAAACAGAAGCTGTAACTGAGCCAGCCTTGATCAAGTTCAAGTTATCCATGATGCCGTCAACGCCGTAAACAGGAATCTTCTTTCCTGCTGCAGCAACAGCCTTAGCAACACCTTGAGCCATTTGATCGTTAGCAGCGAAGAAGCCTGCTAGATCTGGGTTTGCTACCAACATCTGGTTAGCAGCATCGAGCGCCTTGGTGGTATCCCAGTCAGCGTTAACAGGTCCAACGAATGTTGCTCCTGCAGCGCCAGCCTTGAAGCCGTCGATACGTGCGTTAGAGGTGACGTTTCCAGCAAGACCAGCGATGAGACCGATCTTCTTGCCGGTACCAATCAACTTGATCATTGATGCTCCGCCAGCCTTACCAGCTGCGGTGTTATCTGTTCCAGCGAATGATGTGATCTTTCCGCCAGCCGCCTTGAGTGATGCAGGATCTACAGGCGAGTCAATGTTGATAATTGGCTTACCGGCCTTGGTGACCTTACCCAAGCCCTGTGAAAGGTTGTTTGATGTAATTGGAATCACGATGTAGCAGTCATAATTCTGACCTGCAAGGGCATCAAGCTTATTTGCCTGACCGATGTCATCGTTCAATCCTGGTGCAGCTTGGACGTTAGCAGTAACGCCGAGCTTCTTCGCGGTATCGACGATACCTGCCTTCACGCTAATGAAGTAAGGATTATCAAGTCCCTTAACAACAGCAGCGATACGGATGGTGGTTAGTTTCTTAACTGCTGCATTTGAGGGAGTTGTTCCAGCAAGCACCAAAGCACCAGCTGCAACTACGGAAATGCTCAGTGTGAGAAAACGGGTGTTTTTCTTCACTAATTAGCTCCTTTGAGTGGGTGCAAACATTTGTAAATAACTTTACATATGTTTGCTTGTGACTGAACATTACCTATAAGCTTCCCGACTATTCAAGATAAAGAGATAACGGTTCGGTAACGAAATGAGGAAGAATGGGGGAATGTTGAAGGCGACACTTCGAAGCGAGCAGGTGCTTTTGCGCTGTTTTCGTGCTCACCCCAGCCTCACCCGGTTGGAGATCCAAGAGATCACCGGGCTTTCGCGCGTAACCGTCAGCCAAGGAGTCGCTCGCCTGTTGGCCGAGAAGGTATTGGTCGAAAATGAGAGCGTTGCACCTAGCGGCGGGCGCAAAGCGGCAACCCTAGAGCTCAATTCAGCTGGTGGTTATGTGGGAGTCATCTCTTTCACCGCGACTGCGATGTCGGTTGCCTTAACGAATCTGCAAGGCCATCTGATCAAGCCCTCGCACTCAACAATTGATATCGGAAAAGGACCAAGCAAGATTCTGCCCGATGCGGTCCAGCGCTTAGCGACACTTTTTGAAGGTGTTCCAAAGAGCAAGCGGCTGGGGGTTGTTATTGGCGTTCCCGGTCCAGTCTCGCATGAATTAGGTCGAGTCGTGAGCCCGCCGATTATGAAGGGTTGGGACGGCATTGATTTTCATAAAGAAGTAGGCGACAAACTTGGTGTTCCCTCTTTTCTAGAAAACGACGCAAACTTGATGGCATTTGCAGAACATCGCCTCGTTTATCCAGAAGTCAAAGATTTAATCTTGATCAAGATTGCTACTGGAATTGGTAGCGGCTTAATTCTTAATCGCCACCTCCATCGTGGCGCAGAGGGATCTGCTGGCGATATTGGCCATGTGCAACTGGACGCACTCAAGGGCTCCACATGTCGATGTGGTCATACTGACTGTGTTGAGTCATTCTCGGGTGGTTGGGCACTAGTTGAAAAAATTAATGCCATGGGTTACGCCATCAAGGATTCATCGGATATCGCGGAGTTATGCCGAAAAGGTGACACCAAGATTCTCCGATTAATTGCCGAGGCGAGTGGCTATATCGGGCACGCAATCGCTGACGCGGTAAATCTGCTTAACCCCAGCAAGATTGTCATTGAAGGTCGAATCGCAAAAGCCAGCGATATTGTGCTGGCCACCATCAAAGAAGTTGTTTATCAGCGCTCTGGTGCTCTGGCTACCAAGAACCTTGAGATTGTTCCATCCAAGCTTGGCGATGAGCGAGCAGTATTAGGCGCGGCCCACTTGGGCCTAGATCGCTTCTTCTACTCCATCGAAGAGAACTAAATCGAAGCGACGCCCATCGCGCAAACTTCATTAGCAATCAGTGCATCTTTGTAAGTAGCAAGATCTGGGTTAGGAATTCCGGAAGCTAGAGAAGAAACCCAGGCGCGCAATTCTTCAATATAAGACTGCGTGAATCGAGTCATCCAGTTCTCGGCCATGCTTCCACCTTTATGAGCGCCCATCTGGCGATTTACCCGAGTAATCACATCACCATTAATTCCAATTTCAATGGAGCCTTTTTCGCACACAACTTCAACGCGGGCATCAAAGCCGTAATTGTTAAAGGCGACGATGTCGGCAACCATCATTAAGCCAGATTTCATGTGAGCTGTAATAACCAGTGGGTCTTTGAGGCCTTCTGGTGAAAGTGACGAGTGGCGAGGGTAGTGGCTCTGAACGGAAACCCATTCGTCTTTAAATAACCAGCGGTAGATATCAAAATCGTGAATAGCAATATTTGTGTAAAGACCTGGCGTTGTGGCTCCAGTTGATGCAACATTTCGGGTGATTGCGCGAAAGAAGGTGGGTGCTCCGAATTCGCCTGTGGCAATTAGCTCACGCACTTTGCGATATGAGGGATCAAAGCGCCGCATAAATCCAAAATGGATCATAGTCTTTCCCATTGCGGTTTCATAAGCTGAAATCTCGGCTGCAATGGCGTTTGCATCTTCTATTGTCGTTGCCATTGGTTTCTCGCACAAGGTCGGTTTTTTGCTGGCGATGGCAAGGCGTAGGTGCTCGACATGAAGTGGATCTGGCGATGCAATGATGATTGCATCCACCGACACATGGTTCATTAACTCAGAAGGGCTTGTGGTTTGAACCTCAACGGTTCCCAGTTCATCGTCCAGCGCCTGCATCCTCGCGTCATCCACGTCGAAGAGCGCAGTCACCGTAGCGCCTGGCACGTGCTCTTTAATGAAACGGGCATGGCCCGCGCCCATTACGCCCAGTCCGATAATTCCAACTCGAATTGGATTGCTCACGATTCCCCGATCACCCTGATTTAAGAATGACGCTGCTATACGGCACGTCATCACCGGTATGGATAATTGCTAGCGCTTGACCCACCAGCACTTTAAATTCTGAGTGCGGCACCAACGTGATTGGCAGGCCGGCGTAATGAGACTCGTAATCCGCCACCGTTGCAGCGTCGACCTTCTCCGTAAATTCGTTCGCCCGATATATACCTGTGAGATCCATCTTCGGCAATATGGCGTCGAGAATGGTGGGAATCTTAGGGAATCCCTTGACAAGTGCCAGATCAACAATTTCTACACCTGGATACGAAGGAAAGGGGCCGTCAACAATTGCTAAGGTGTTGACGTGGCGAAAGCGAGCGAGAACCGATGCAAGCTGACCATTGATAACGCCATCTTTTAACATCTCAAACTCCTTGACTGGATAGAAGTGCCCGAATGTCATTCTCTAGAGGGATGGAGGGTACGGCTCCTTGTGCTGTTGTGGCTAGTGCCCCGGCACCGCATCCATAACGCAGTGCGCTCGCAATCGGTGCGCCACGCTCAAGTTCGGCGGCAAATGCACCACAAAACGCATCTCCGGCAGCCGTTGTGTCTATTGGCACGACGGCGAATGCTGGCTGATAAATCTCTTCACTCTGCGATACGTACAGTGCACCAGCACTGCCCAGCGTCACGATGACCGCTTTTACGCCCTGCTTAATTAAGGCTCGAGCGGCAAGCGCCGCGCTATTTTGATCGGTTACTTCGATCCCCGTCAGAAGCTCGGCCTCAAATTGATTCGGAATCAAAATATCGATTGCTCGAAGAAAATCTGCTGATAGCTCGGATGCGGGGGCTGGATTGAGTATGGTTAGGCAGCCAGCGCTTTGTGCGTGTTGGAAAATCATCGTAAGTTGATCTGCGGGGCTCTCGAGCTGCGCGACTACCACGCTGGCGGGCTTTAGCACGCCAGCAGATTGATCCAGAACCTTTGCTGCATCTAGTTCGGCGTTAGCACCCGGAATCACCACAATTCGATTCTGCCCAGCGGAATCAACTTCAATAACAGCCGTTCCACACGGACCCTCGACCGTTGCTACGAGTTCACCGTTGATACCTTCGGTATCAAGTACTCCTCGCAATGAATCGCTATATGGATCTGTCCCCAGCACCCCAATCATGCTGGTTGCTGCCGAAGAGCGTGCAGCAGCTACTGCCTGATTCAGTCCTTTCCCACCTGGATAGGTCTGAAAAGTCTTGCCGTGCAGAGTTTCGCCGGGATTGGGCATGCGTTCTAAGTGCACCACCAAATCAATATTTAAACTCCCGACGACCACAACTCCCATAACAGAGGAATGTAGTCAGAAAATTTCGATTCCACTAGCTCTGCGACGGTCGGGCTAATAGAGATTTAATTCCCAAGCTCCGCCAGATACCCGCAGAATACGGAATCACTATTGCATCACCAGCCTGCACGGGAAGTGACTGTGCGCTATGAAAACTCAGTTCTCCTGATCCTTCAAGCACCAACAGGATGGCAAATCCAGCTTCGATCTCAGGTGACGTTTCCGGCAAGAAATCACACCGAAAGAACGGGTCTGCCTCTGCGCTAAACACCGAACGCTGCTCGTCCGATGGGAAGGTTTTTTTAATTACTAGTCGTTCGACCAACTCTACGGAGAGTGCGCTTAACGTCAGAGCTTGGAGCGCTAGTTCAAATCCCAACCCAAGGTGGCCATCTTTCTCACCATCGACTGCAAACTTCTCCCATTCCAGCAAGATGGAGAGATCGGTGGGCTCTTGGAGTTCGAGAACGAAAATATCTTTGCCGATGGAATGAGGCACCCCGGCAGGAACCAAGACGGTATCTCCAGCTGATACTGGGTAGTGGTTAAGTGAATTAATGAGCGCCGCAGCACTTTTATCCTTCACAAGTTGGTGCACTTCAGCGAGCGTCATATCTTTCTTAAAACCAAGCCCCACTGTTGCTCCGGCAGGCGCTTCTAAAATAATCCACGCCTCGGTCTTTCCGTGTGAGAGTCCTAAGTGCGCCTTAGCAAACTCTCGATTGGGGTGGAAGTGAACTGGCAAATCTTGATCAGGATCGAGAAGTTTGCAGAGAAGTTCGGTGGAAGGACCGAATACATCTAGATGTGCTTGTCCAAGCCAACCGATGGGATCGGCCTTGATGGCATCGATGAGAAAGTCACCACTTGCCAACTTTGAGAGACCCTGCTCCTTCTCTCCGAAGCGTGTGGTGATGGAGCCAATCCACTCTTCTGGGCGCATCGGGCCGCCCAGGCCACCACGCAATTTTCCGATTCGATTTCCGCCACGGTAGAAATGATCGAATTGATTTGCGGGAAGTTTTTGTGGGCTAGCCATTAAATCATCCACAAAAATGAATAATTGATGTGTTGGACAGCGCAATCCGCGTGTGCTTATCAATGTGCATTGGCTCACTTTACAGTGGAGTTAGTGCTAGCACTCAGTATTTTCCTAGTCCTTTTAATACCTACGGGTTACCGTTAAGCGAGAAGCAATTCACAGCTTTATAGGAGAGAAACCATGAACGCGCTCACCCTCGCACGTTGGCAATTCGCAATCACAACTATTTATCACTTCATCTTTGTACCAATCACCATCGGCTCAGGATTCCTGGTAGCCGGGTTGCAGACAGCTTGGTTTCGTACCCACAAAGACAAATACCTTCGAGCAACCAAATTTTTTGGAAAGCTCTTTCTCATCAACTTTGCCATCGGTGTAGTCACAGGAATTGTTCAGGAGTTTCAATTTGGAATGAACTGGTCCTCGTATAGCCGATTTGTCGGAGACATCTTCGGTGCGCCACTGGCGATGGAAGGCCTATTGGCATTCTTTCTTGAGTCAACTTTCCTGGGACTTTGGATTTTTGGCTGGGATCGTTTGTCAAAAAAGATGCACTTGGCGACTATTTGGCTAGCCGCTACCGGAACTCTACTTTCGGCTTATTTCATTCTGGCGGCGAATGCATTTATGCAACATCCTGTTGGTTATGTTTTGAATAAGACTCGTGGCCGGGCAGAGCTCACCAGCATCGTTCGCGTCCTTACTCAAAACACAGCCGTCTCAGCGTTTTTCCACACTGTGCCTTCGGCCTTCCTCACCGCCGGCGCTCTGTTCGCGGGTATTGCCGGCTGGATGATTTGGAAAGGCCGGGATGTTGAAGTCGCAAGACCGGTCCTCAAAATTGGTCTGATCACCGTACTTGTTTCATTCATTATTGTGGGAGTTTCTGGCGATTACACCGCTCGCATTATGACAAAGCAACAGCCCATGAAAATGGCGGCGGCTGAAGCGTTGTACAACAGCAAAGCCAACGCGCCCTTCTCGCTCTTCACCGTAGGAACGTTGGATGGGTCTCGCCCCGTCTTCCAAATTGGTATTCCATCCATGCTCTCCTTCATGTCCAAGGGAAATACATCCGCAGTAGTCGAAGGTGTTAATGACCTGCAGAAGCAATACGTGGCCAAATACGGTCCCGGAAATTACAAGCCTGATATCCCATTGGCTTACTGGTCATTCCGCTTAATGATTGGCTTTGGCGCGCTTGCAACCTTGATTGCCCTCCTCGTTTTGTGGCTCACTCGCAGAGGTAGACTACCCAAAGGACGATGGTTCGGTCCAACAATGATCGCACTTCCTTTCCTTCCCATCTTGGCTAATTCATTCGGCTGGATTTTTACAGAGAGCGCACGTCAACCTTGGGTTGTTTTCGGCTTAATAAAGACCGCCGATGGTGTTAGCCCGACCGTGAATGCAGGCAGTGTCGCGTTTACTGTTGTTGTTTTCACTGCGCTTTACGGGATCTTGGCAGTTGTCGAATTCGGTCTCTTTAGACGCGCAATCAAGGTCGGGCCAGAGCCCGAAGGCGCACACGAAAAAGCAGAAGCTGCTTCCACACTTGTGATGTCGTACTAGGTCTGACGGGAGAATAAACAAATGTCACTTAACTCATTCTGGTTCGTCATTATCGCGGTTCTATGGATTGGATATTTCATTCTGGAAGGATTCGACTTTGGCGTAGGAATATTGCTTCGAGTCGTTTCAAAAAATCAAGCAGAGCGACGAGCCGTTCTCACCACACTTGGTCCCGTCTGGGATGGCAACGAAGTGTGGTTGCTGGTCGCAGGCGGAGCAACCTTCGCCGCCTTCCCCGAGTGGTATGCAACGCTCTTCGGTGGCTTTTACTTGCCGCTCTTCTTGATTCTTGTTTCGTTAATCGTCCGTGGCGTGGCCTTCGAATATCGTAGTAAGTACGGTAAACCAGAGTGGCGTAATCGTTGGGACTGGGCGATCACGGTCGCAAGCTTCATCCCAGCACTTTTGTGGGGCGTTGCCTTTGCAAACATTGTTCGAGGCGTTCCGCTCCATACCGATACACATGGCTCGATCCAATACGCCGGCGGATTTTTCAATCTCTTAAATCCATATGCTCTCGTCGGCGGCCTCACAACTCTTTCGCTCTTCATCACGCACGGTGCCTTCTTCTTAGCACTCAAAACCGACGGAGAAATTCGCACCCGGTCAAATGCCCTAGCATCAAAAATTGGGCTAATCACCGCGGTATTAGCGGTTATCTTCCTTGGGTGGACCATGATTGATGTCACCCACAAGACCATTGTCGTTGTTGGGTCCGTATTCGTGGTCGTTACTTGGTTGGCAGCCTTGGCATTTAACTTTAAAGCCAGAGAAGGGTATGCCTTTCTCTTCTCCGCACTTGCGACCGCATTTGTAGTAATCACCTTGTTTGGTGGACTCTACCCACACGTTATGCCAAACTTAAATGGCGGCGCGGGGCTAGACATTTTTAACGCATCAAGCACCCATTACACATTGAAAGTGATGACCGTTGTTGCAGTAGTGATGACACCCCTTGTACTTCTTTACCAGGGTTGGACATATTGGGTGTTTCGCAAACGGATTCATCCAAATCAGATTCACAATCCTGAATCAGGCGTATTGGATCAAATTCACTAGTGAATCCTTTTGATCCGCGGCTGCTTCGGTACTCTCGAAGCAGCCGCGGCTTTATTTCTTTAATTATCGGAATTGCGGTATTTAATGCTGCATTGACTGTCATCCAAGCGATTGTTTTGGCCAAAATTATCGTTTCGATATTTCAACGCCATACGTCGATTCACCTAACTTCGACTTTAATCCTGGTACTTCTCGCCCTATATCTGGCACGTTCACTCCTTAATTTTTTCGGAGAGTGGATCAGCTCCTTAGCAAGCACTCGGATTCGAAATGAGTTGCGTAGCGCATTGATGGCGGCTGCTCTCACAGGCGGAAGCTCACAAGCTCAGCGCTTCGGTTCCTCCCGAATCTCCGTGCTGGCTACTTCGGGCATTAATACATTAGATGGATACTTTGCGAAATTTTTGCCGCAACTCTTTATTGCACTTATTGTCCCGATCTCAGTTGGTTTCGTTATTACGCTGAAAGATTGGAAAACTGGATTAATTATCCTCGCCACGATTCCTTTGATTCCCCTCTTTGGCATTTTGATTGGCCGTTTTACTGCCGCCGCCACACATAAACGTTGGCAAACGCTCGGAATAATGAGTGGATATTTTCTCGATCTACTTAATGGAATTTCGACGCTTAAGGTCTATAACCGTGCTCATCTGCAAGATGCAAAAATCAAATCTGTAGGCGATCAACATCGAAAAGGAACGATGGGTGTTCTAAAGATTTCATTCTTGTCATCGCTTGCGCTCGAGCTCATCGCCACACTGAGCGTGGCATTGATCGCGGTTTCCATCGGGCTGCGGCTAGTGAGTGGTTCCCTTGCGCTCGAGACTGGGCTGATGGTGCTTATCCTTGCCCCGGACGTCTACTGGCCAATTCGCCAAGTATCAGCACATTTTCACGCCGCCGCAGACGGCATACATGTCTTCAGCAGTATTTACTCCATCCTCGATACGCCAGCAGTAAACGGCCACGCAATCGTTACTGATGTATTGGCTGTGACGTGGAGTCATTTAGAGGTTCGCTACTCGGATCGGTCCATCATTGAGATTCCTGCGGGCCAGATAGTGCGTGGTCAGGTCCATGCCATTGTTGGCCCTTCCGGCTCAGGCAAGTCGACCTTGATCAAAGTTTTACTGGGATTCATCCAACCAACTTCTGGTGAAGTCTTAGTGACTACACCGGATGGCACCTACCCATTGTTAGACATTGATCTCAAGTCGTGGCGGTCACTTATTGGGTGGCTGCCGCAAGAGCCACATTTCCCTATCGAAACTGTTGCTGGTGCCCTTCAGGATGCCCGCTCTGAATCGAACCACCAAGAAATGATTTCAGTTTTCGCTTCGGTTGGCCTGAATATGAACGAACTAAAGAATGGTCTCCAGACTTCGTTGGGTTCCAACAAAGATCCGCTCTCGGTGGGTCAACTGCGCAAAGTTGCGCTCGCTCGAGCTATTAATAAAGAGGCGGTTTTCTTAATTCTCGACGAACCATCAGCCTCCGTAGATGATGTGAGTGAAGAAATCATTCAGCAGTTGATTACAAGCGAAGCCGAGTCTGGGAAAATCGTACTTGTCATTTCACACCGGCCACTTTTGGTTGAGAAGGCGGCTTCCACAACAGTCATTACACAGGTGGGCCCGTGAAACGTAAATACTTCTACGCCATAGCGCTAAGCGCTGCGTCTATCGGAGCCGCAATCGGGCTTTTAGCGTGTAGTGCTTGGTTGATATCCATGGCTTCTACTAAACCGCCAGTTTTGACGCTGGAGGTCGCAATTGTTGCGGTTCGATTCTTTGGACTGTCTCGTGGTGTGTTGAAGTATGCGAGTCGAATCTTCGAACATGACGAGGCGCTGGATTCGCAAACGAGATTGCGCGAACGTATCTACAACTCTCTGCTCAATCTTTCCACTCAGGAGTTCGGTCAAGCGAGACGTGGTGAGTTTCTCCAGCAGCTGGTTGCAGATGTCGACACTGCACAGGATTGGTCTATCCGACTCTGGAATCCTTGGTTCGCATCACTCATCGCTGGCACCGCCGGTTTAGGTATCGTGTACTTTCTCTTACCTTCGCTTGCCTTGGTGCTTTCACTTTTGTTTGGAATCGCCCTAGCTTCGGCACCACTTCTTTCGCTGTGGATTGGAAGCAATAAACTCGGAAGGGATAGCGAGGCAGAGCTTTTTCATCAAATCTTGCAATCATTCGAGGGTGTTGATGAATCACTGGTTTTTAATTACCAACCAAAATTGCTACAGGAGATAGCTCTTCAGCAAGATTCCATTGCGGTTATTGATCGTCGGGCGGCTCGCTGGTCTGGGTCAGTCACATCTCTTTATAGCGCTTGCCTCGGGTTCTCCGTGATGGTTTCTGCCTTCTTAGCTAGTACTGCTTATACGCGAGGGCAGCTGGCGGGCGCGAACATCGCGGTCCTGATCCTTCTTCCGCTGGCAATTTTCGATGGCACTAGTGCGCTACCTGCCGCATTCGCGCGTATCTGGAAAGTGCGAGAAGCGCGAGCCGCAATTGCACCTCTCGTGAAAGCGCAGCAAGCTCATGCGCCGTCCGGAATGCTTTTACAGAATGAGAGCGCTGTCATTGAATTGCTGTCACTTAAACCAGAACGTGAAGGGGTCGATATCCCTCACTTTTCTGGCGTTGCCGCTCCCGGTAAACCACTTATCATCACCGGCAAGAGTGGAATCGGTAAATCGTCAGCAATCCATGCAATCTTAGGATTTATTGACTTCAGCGGAGAAATATTGGTGAATCGGGTTCCAGTCCAAAAATTTGAGCCATCTATTTTTTCGGTGATGCTTCAGGATGACTATCTATTTAACACCTCGGTTCGCGAGAACATTAAGATTGGAAATCCTGAAGCATCTGATCGTGAAATAATCCAAATGCTAGAGGTTGTGGAGCTGGCCGAACTGATGCGCAAGCTGCCTGATGGTTTAGATACCGTCGTTGGTGAGTACGGTTTTAATTTCTCAGTCGGTGAAAAACAGCGAATGAAGTTGGCGCGGGTACTACTTCGTAATACTCCAATATTTCTCTTAGACGAACCCTTTGAGTATCTGGAGAAGCATCAGGCAGAACGATTAGCTAAGAAAGTGCTCAAAGTGCTCTCGCTCAACACAGTTATTATCGTGTCTCATCAGGCGATAACCCCACTTAACGCTGGAAGCCAATCGGAAGTCGTAATACGCTTCTAGTATGAGTAACGCATACGACAAATCTGGCGTCGCCAATCACGACGCACCCACCACCGATGCATGGGGCGATTTCATGAAAACCGGATGGGCTCCTTCGCCTTTGGAAGGCGTGAAGCCAGATGCAGTTGTGCCCTTCGCAAAAGCCCGCCGTGAAAAATTGTCCGCGCTCTACCCTGGCATTCGATTAGTCATCCCATCGGGCACATTCAAAGTGCGCAGCAACGATTGCGACTATCGATTCCGCCCACACAGCATCTTCGCTTGGCTCTCGGGCATAAACGCATCGGACGCCGTCCCCGATTCTGTATTAATGATGGAACCCAATGGTTCTGGCCACGATGCGCTCTTGTTTATTCATCCGCGTTCACCTCGAGACACCGAAGAGTTTTATCGGGATCGTCGCCATGGGGAATTCTGGATTGGTCGTCGCATGACGGTGGAAGAGACCTGGACTAAGTACCAGCTCGAAGTTCGCCACATCGATACTTTGAAGGATTTTCTGGGCAATGAAAAAGATACGTATTCAATCCGTGGCGAAGATTCCGAGTTAGACGCACTGATCCCGGCGCGTAAAAAGAAGGATGAAGAGTTGCATGTAACGCTCTCGAACATGCGCCTCATCAAGGATTCGTACGAAGTCGCCGAGATGCAAAAGGCGATCGACGCGACCAACCGTGGCTTTGCCGACATGGTTCGCGTATTTCCCGCCGCCACATCCAACATCCGTGGCGAGCGCATCGTAGAAGCAGCATTCTTTGGTCGCGCGCGACTCGAGGGCAACGACTTGGGATACGACACCATCGCGGCATCGGGATCCCACGCCTGCGTCCTGCATTGGATCAAGAACGATGGCGATGTATTACCCGGTGACTTGATGCTGATTGACGCAGGAATCGAGATGGAATCTTTTTATACCGCGGACATCACGCGGACCTTGCCGGTAAATGGAAAATTCTCTGACGTTCAACGCAAGCTGTATATGTTGGTCTACGAATCACAGAAGGCTGGATTTGCGGCGGTAAAGCCGGGTGCAAAATTCGCCGATATCAATCGAGCTTGCCATCGTGTTCTCGCCGAGGGTCTTGAGGCCATGGGGGTCTTGCCCATCAGCGCAGAAGAATCTATGAAACCAGAGATTGGTCTGCATCGTCGTTGGACCGTGCATGGCGTATCTCATCATCTTGGCATGGACGTGCACGATTGCGATCGCGCTCGATCTGAAGAAATGCAGGCACGTGTGCTTGAGCCCGGCATGATTTTGACCGTTGAACCAGGTCTCTACATTCACCCCGATGACACCTTGTTCCCCGAGGAATTCCGCGGAATCGGTATCCGCATCGAAGACGATGTAATTGTTACCGATACCGGTTGTCGCGTAATGTCGAAGGCGTTACCAAGTCATCCGGACGAGATTGAAGTCTGGATGTCGAACTTATCTCGTAATTAAGTCGTCGCCCACACACCAAGACCGGCGGCGCTAATTCCGAAGACAAGAGTCAAGGCGAGATAAATCAACGCTTTCTTCTGGTGCTTGTGCTTGAGCAAGTGATGTTCTTCCACTGCAAAGGTGGACCAGGTTGTGAATGCGCCGGCGAATCCGGTGCCAATCAATAACGGCCATCGTCCGTGACTATTCAACATCAATCCAAGGATGAACGATCCGGTTGTGTTGATAATCAAGGTTTCGAGCGGAATCAACGAGCGATGAAGCTTCTTTACCTCTTGATCAATAATGTAACGAAGTGGCGCACCGACTCCGGCGCCCAACGCAATCCACACCGCGCGCATCAGACCCACCGATTCTTGAGCGCTTCATGCGTGACGACCACCAATAGGTATGTACCGAGCAACGACGCCAACGTGTACGCCAGTGCGGTGGAATATTGCGCGTGCGCAAAGTATTGATCCACCTTTAACGCAAACGCAGAGTAAGTAGTAAAGCCACCGCAGAAACCCGCGCCAAAGGCGGGACGCCACCACCACTTGGGTGACTTATGGTCACGCACGTATAACAACAGAACCATCAAAATAACCGAGCCCGCGTAATTAACAATCAACGTTCCCCAAGGGAATCCATTACTCGAAAAGGGCAACGAGACCAGCCATCTGGCGAGTGATCCGATGATTCCACCCAACGAAACGACAGTAATCGTCCTGGGCGAAAAGCGCTTTAGAGCCAACGCGCCTTCAAGAATGCGTTGGTCATTACGGACGAGAAGAAGCTAATGATCAGCGATCCGGCCAGTGCATATCCAAAGTTGGTGACGTGCAATGAACCCGATGCCCAGCGCGATGTCAGCATCAACATCGCCGCGTTAATCACAAAGGAGAACAACCCAAAGGTAAGCAGGACCGCGGGCAACGTCAACAACTTCAGAATTGAACCGATGAAGGTATTAATGAACCCGAAGAGCAGGGCGACCCAGAGATAACTCCAGAAGCCACCGTGGACTTTTATGCCCGAGAGAAAAAGCGTCGCAATCCAGAACGCCAAAGCCAAGATGGCCCAGCGCGCCAGAAGCTTCATGCCTTAAAGAATACCCTCGCGCTTTCTGATTTTTGAGCCCAACCAGCGAAGTGGGTCATATTTCTCATCAACCACGCGCTCCTTCAT
>Ga0214202_1000523_pt1 | contig 14631 bp, 10 predicted proteins | sample TroBogEpilimnion_9_FD_153040 | JGI IMG/M metagenome (GOLD analysis project Ga0214202, IMG submission 153040) | Freshwater microbial communities from Trout Bog Lake, WI - 03JUN2009 epilimnion | ecosystem: Environmental > Aquatic > Freshwater > Lake > Epilimnion/Euphotic zone | place: Trout Bog...
CTTGCTCGCTATTCATTCACTTTCAAAGCGCTCGAATATGGCTGGCTATCGCGCTGGTTTGATTGTTGGTGATCCTGCTTTGATTAATCGAATTCGTGAAATTAGAAAACACGCGGGCGAACTACTTCCTGCACCTATTCAAGCTGCGATGGCTGCTGCCCTCGGCGATGAAGCGCACGTGAAAGAACAAGCCGCTCGCTACGCCGCGCGTCGTAGAGTCCTAGCACCTGCTCTTGTGGAACTTGGCTTTCGAGTCGATGAAACGAAAGCTGGCTTATATATCTGGTGCACGCGCGATGAGAGCGATATGGATTCGGTAAAAGCGCTTGCCGAACTTGGTGTGCTGACTACGCCTGGTCATTTTTATGGAGCTGCGGGAAATCGCCACATTCGCGTTGCTCTGACAGCAACAGATCACGAGATTGCCACAGCCGCTGCGCGAATTCACCAAGCTGCCATAAGTAAATCTCGGAACTAGCGATGCAAAGCTCAGTTACTTCTGCAATTTTGCTTGTGGGTGGATTTGGAACTCGACTGGCTCCTTTGACTCGCAACACACCAAAGCCCATGTTGCACGTAGCCGGAATTCCTTTCACTGAACACCAAATCGCAAAGGCACGCGCCGCCGGAATTCAAGAGATAGTTCTTGCCACCTCCTATCTTGCTGAAGTCTTCGAACCATATTTTGGAGACGGATCTCGTTTTGGAATAAAAATTTCCTATGCAGTTGAAGAAGTTGCCCTGGGAACTGGGGGAGCGATTCGCAATGCGGCGCAGATGCTAGAAGGCAGTGGGCCAGTTGTAATTTTCAACGGTGATGTCCTAAGTAGCCACGATCTGACTGCGCAGATCAATCAACATATTAAGCAGATTGCAGATGTTTCGCTCTACCTAACAGAAGTCGCTGACGCACGAGCATTCGGTGCAGTAGAACTTGAAGGCTCGCGGATCACAACATTTAATGAAAAAATGGATAATCCACCAACTAATATTATTAATGCTGGTTGCTACATCTTTAATCGCTCAGTTATCGATGAGATTCCAGCCGGCAAAGTGGTGAGCGTCGAACGTGAGACCTTTCCAGGGTTGCTCAATCGCGGCGCGAATGTCATGGGATTTGTTGATGACGGATACTGGTTAGATATTGGAAACCCTGGGGCGCTCTTGAAGGCGACTCGAGACCTGATCGAAGTAACGGGCTACCCGTTCATGCAGGCAATGGGCTCTACGATCGACCCGACCGCTGTGATCGATGGCGGAAGCTATATCGGCCTCGGAGCGAAGGTTGCTGCCGGTGCGAAGATCCATCAATCCGTGATCGGTGATGGCGCCATCATTGGTGAGAATGTCGACTTAACTCGAGTATTTGTTTCTGCAGGGACCGAAATTGCGGCAAAAACCACTGCTGAAAGTGAATTCTTCGGTTATTCGCAGCAATAAAGCCTGTTAAGTAAGAAATATGCCTTCTACCGCTTGACGCGGAGGGGGTTACACCAATGTAATTCTCCCTAGATGCTCTACTTTCCCACCAAGCGGAGCACCCACAGATCTAGGAGTCTTAGATATGCCAGCTTCATCAGATAGCCAGAACCCTTCGACCATCTCCAGCTTGCCCCTCGCTGACAACTCAGTCGAACTATCCTGGCAGGAGCGCGCTCTCTGCGCTCAGACTGACCCAGAAGCATTCTTTCCAGAAAAGGGTGGATCTACCCGCGAAGCTAAGAGAGTATGTCTCTCATGCGATGTCCGTTCCGAGTGCCTCGAATATGCCTTGGCTCATGATGAGCGCTTCGGCATCTGGGGTGGCCTCTCCGAGCGTGAGCGCCGTCGTCTTAAGCGCCGTAGCGCGTAATAAGCCATCTTACGAATATCTCATTTGTAAAACGACGCTAGGAGCCGCGTAATGGCGGATACACATTTTGTTACAGCAGTTCTCGTTACTCACGATGGTGCAATCTGGTTACCAGAAGTTATTGCATCCATTGGATCTCAATCTCGCCCTATAGATCGCATCGTTGCAGTAGATACGGCCTCGGTTGATACATCACAAAAATTATTGAAATCTGCCGGCATCACCACCTTCCTTGAAGATCGGGAGATGGGTTATGGCGATGCGATCGAACATGCGCTCGCTCTCACACCGGCCATCACAAGCTCTGAAGGTAATCAAAGTGATGAGTGGATCTGGCTCATCCATGATGATTGTGCGCCAGATCGTGATGCGCTGAAGTTATTACTTGAAGCGGTAGAAGATCGACCACAAGTTGCGATCGCTGGCCCCAAACTCCGTGATTGGTATGACCGAGATCGCTTGCTCGAAGTTGGTCTATCAATCGCTGGCAATGGATCACGCTGGACCGGCCTTGAAGATAACGAACAAGACCAAGGTCAGCATGATTCGATTAAAGAAGTGATGGCAGTAAGTACTGCTGGCGCATTGATCAGAAGAAGTGTCTTCGAAGAGCTCGGTGGCTTAGATATCAATCTTGCCCTCTTCCGAGATGATGTCGATCTTGGCTGGCGTGCTCATGTTGCCGGATATCAGGTGATCTGTGTTGCGAAGGCGGTCGCCTTCCACGCCGAAGCATCTGCAAGTGAACGCCGACGAGTCGATGTCTCTGAGGCTTTTTTACATCGTCCACTTTTACTTGATCGTCGCAACGCTGCCTACGTGCTCTTAGTGAACTCAACCTGGTGGCTCCTACCTTGGATTGCACTTCAACTCTTAGTTACCAGCGTTGCTCGTGCAATCATCAATTTATTAGCAAAGTTGCCAGGCTATGCCGGTGATGAAATTGCAGCAGTCGCATTGCTCCTGGCCCATCCGGCCGAGCTCTTCCAGGCACGGAGGGCTAGAAAGAAGAAGCGACTACTTTCGGCGCGCGTGGTTTCACACTTCATCCCTTCAACCTGGAGCCAACTGCAAATCGCCTTTGAACGCGCGGGCTCAGCGATCGCTGCCTGGATAGCACCCGTGGTGTCGCGTCGAGAAGAACAACGTGAGCGAGATCTGCCACTGGCTCAATCTGCGGAGAGCGATGAAGATTCCGAAGAGATTGAATCTTTGCCATCGGATACTGGGTCGTTGTGGAAAGCACTCATTCGCAAACCACAGTTCCTCATTGCATTTGTTATCGCCACAATCTCATTAATCGCATCGCGCGGGAGGTTTGGCTCGCTCTCGGGTGGCGCGCTCGCACTCTCTCAAGGAAGTGGCTTGGATTTGCTTCACCGATACTCGGAGTCTTGGCACCTGGTTGGGCTAGGGTCTGCCGCCCCCATGCCGCCGTGGGTGGCCGTCCTTGGAATCTCGTCGATTCTTACATTAGGGAATTTGCCGCTCTTAATTACCCTTATCTTTCTCTTCGCTCCAGCGATCTCATTTCTTGCGATTTATCGCGTCCTGCTTCGCCAAGGAGTGCAACGAAATTACGGGCTAGTCGGTGCTGGAATCTATTCAGCCTCACCGCTCTTGTGGACGTGTATTAATCAGGGGCGACTCGGCACACTCTTTGTTCTTCAACTTGCGCCGACCCTCTTATCGCTTAATCCATTCTCCCGCGACCGAGAGAGTTCGACATGGAGAAGAATCTTTGCGATCTCACTTCTCGCAGGGGTCATTGGCTCTTTCTCACCGCTGCTCTTAATTATGTGGGCGATGATTCAACTTGCACTCCTCATCCGATCATTAGTTGAACGCCGCCACCAGATCCGCGAGGCGGGTTGGGTCAATCTTCTCTTCTCTGAACTTCTTGATGCCTCAAAGCGCCGACTTGCGCTTACGGTAACGCCATTACTTTTAACATTCCCATGGTCGGCATCTCTTCTTATCCATCCAACCCAAATCTTCCTTGAACCTGGAATTCCGCTCTCATCGGGCAACCAACTCGCCTTGACTCTCTTTAATCCGGGTGGAGTTTCAGCGCCACCTATTTGGATCATCGCACCATTCGCCTTCATGCTTGTTATCTCGCTCCTTGTCGATCGACTTCGAACAACCGGCCTCGTAGTGAGTGGTCTATTGGCCAGTGCAATTCTCATGAGCCAAGTGGTCATTCTTGGACACGGAAGTTCTGCTCAGGTATGGAGCGGCCCACTCATTGCACTTTCAATGATTCTGTTACTAGCCCCAACGCTCACCTTCGCACAAGAGTCTTTGCCAGCACTTCCTGATCGGCGCGTGGGACTGCGCCACTTCGGCTGGGCGGGTTTAGCACTCGTCGTTGCATTCAATTTAATTGCCATGCCGATTTGGGCGGCAACCGGGGGAGCAAACTCGCTTGTGAGATCTAACCAGACCGCTTACTTGCCAGCTTTTGTCACTGCGCTCGAGCAGACACCTGCGCGCCCAAAGACGGTCGTTCTCCGAGCGACCGATAAAGAGACAACATATTTCTTTACTCGTGGCGCCGGAATTTATCTAGGTGATGCAGATGTTTCGATCGGTGTTCCGCCACTTGTTAGTCAGGCGATGGATGATCTTGTCGCCGGGGCGGGCCTCACTTCAGCTAAGTCTCTCGGCTTATATGGTGTTCAATATCTCTACCTGCAGAATCCAGCTCCAAGTTCGTTAGTGCGATCCATAGATGGCATCGGCAGCTTCACACGTATGTCAGCAACAACACATGGAACACTTTGGCGAGTAGTGGCGAGTAATCCACGTGTTCTCTTTGTAGGAGCTGATGGATCCCACGTCGCTCTCGATTCACATGATGTCAGCGCAAATGCCTTAGTGCAATCGGCTGGCACAATTGCGCTGGCTGAGAAGTATGATCAGAGTTGGCGTCTACTTTTAGATGGTCGCCCAATTGCACTTGAACGCTCTACAAATGATCTTCCTATCTTCACAATTCCTCAAGCTGGACAGGTCGCGCTATCTCATGATGGAACACTGCGCCGGGCACTTATTTCGATCGAGCTCATTACTCTTATATTTGCTCTTGTAATGGCGCTACCTGCGGGCCGTCGGCGCAGGGATCTCGCAATAGCCGAGGTGGCCTCATGATCTTTCGATTGAAGGGACGCAACAAGGCGATCGCCGCAATCGCATTGATCGGCGCAGGTATTGGGGCTTCTTATGTTCTTCCTTCAGAGCAGCGTGCCACAATTATCGCAAGCATTTTGCCGGCTCAGTCATGCCCAGAATTCTCTGCCTCTGGCACCACTACTGCATCACTTCCAGCGACCAAGCTCGGTATCCGATACCTCGATGGAAAGAGTGTCTCGTTCAAACACTCCGCATACTCGCAAATTACGCTCGGCAAGAGTGCACTACTTGTTGATAGCAACCCTGGCAGCTCACTTGTATTCTCTTCACTCGCATCTTCGGGAGTGGCCGCGGTGGCATGTAGCGCTGGCAATCCAGATGAATGGTTTATCGGCGGATCTGGCGGCTTGACCAGTAAAGGTCAACTTGGACTTGTTAATTCCGGACTCGGCGAATCGATCGTTGATGTCTACCCCTTTACGTCAAAGCAGCCACTTGCGAAGGTATCAATTCGAGTAAAGGCAAATTCTTCAGCAACATTTGCACTGGATGCGCTTGCCCCAGGCGAGGATTCGATGGCTCTTCATGTTGTCACTCGCACGGGTAGAGTCTCTGCATTTGTCTTGGATCAGCGGGCAAAGGGCCTGACTCAACTTGGATTAGATTATGTGAAGCCAAACGATGGTCCACAAACCCACCTCGTTATTTCTGGTCTTTATCCACACTCAGGCAGTAAGAGCAGCATCACAACGGCACTTCGCTTACTTGCCCCGGGTTCGCTAGATGCGAGCGTTCATGTGCAAGTGATCTCTAGTGATGGCAACTTCATTCCCGTTGGCTTTGATAGCTATCAACTTCAGCATGGCTCCGTTGTGACAGTCCCACTGGCAAATCTCACTACAAGTTCGGTCTTTGGGCTGATAATCGATTCAGATCAACCAATCCTGGCCAGTGCACTTACGACGACCGGATCACGTGATTTTGCTTGGACTGGATTCGGCTCACCGCTTACTAAGAGTTCGATGAATTTCTCTGGCAACGTTCCGCTCCTCACCTTTGTTGGAAAGTCGATCTCGGTTCAGGTGAGTGGTCGGTTTATTACGGGCAAGAGCTTCAATCAGACGGTGAACGGAGCGGAGTTTGCAGTCTGGGCACCTAAATTTGGGGTTAGCTCGATTCACCTTTCTCCGACAACCGCTTCGCCGGTCTACGCCGGGGCGATCTTTACAAGTGGAGGGTTGACTTACCTGCCGATATCTGTGAGCGCCACCATCACGAACACGACCCTGCCCTTCAACGATGTTCACACTCTGACCCACTAGATTTAAAACTATGAATCGCAGCCAACCAGTTCGAAGGGGTGCTCGCGGCTGCTCTCGAGCAAGCTGTCGCAAACCTGCGCTCAGGACACTTACATATATTTATGCAGACTCTTCGGCGATTCTCGGGGAGCTGGCAACCTTTGCCGAGCCACATGCCTATGACCTCTGTGGCGAACATTCAGAGAAACTCACACTCCCACATGGTTGGACTTTGATTAAAGAGGAGTCCGTGAACTCTGAAGCAGGACCGAATTCCGATGACATCATGGCGATTGCAGATGCAGTTCGTGAAGCCGGTGCGGCTCGAAACCAGACAGTGCAAGCACCACCTATGGCGGCACCATTGAGTGCGCAAGAGATCGGCCGTCGCGGCCACCTTCGCTCAATTCCTTCAAATTAAGTAAGTCGATAGATTACAACTATGTTCACTGCGGAAGAACTTGATGCCATCATCAAGGCCTATGACATTCGTGGACTGGTCGATGGCCAAGTAACAGAGGATTTCGCCTTTGCACTTGGTTGCGCCTACGCAAAATTTCTAGAAGAAGAGCGCGAACCTTCAACTGTTGTGGTTGGCGAGGATATGCGGCCGAGTTCACCACTTCTTGCAGAAGCCTTCGCTGATGGCATTACCTCGCAGGGTTTTGATGTTATCCGAATTGGATTAGCCTCGACTGACATGCTCTACTTTGCTGCAGGTAATTTAAATCTGCCAGGTGCAATGTTTACCGCTAGCCATAACCCCGCGCAATACAATGGAATTAAACTCTGCAAGAGTGGTGCTAGACCGATTGGCAAAGAGTCTGGGTTACTCCGTATTCGCGACCTTATTCTCCACGGTGTACCGATGGCGCTGAGAGCACCCGGAACTTCGCACGATCGACCAATGCTCGATGAGTACGTTGATTTCTTGCTCTCACTCTTTGACGCTGCAACTACAGCGAGCTCACGCCGTCTCAAAGTCGTGATTGATGCCGGAAACGGAATGGCTGGGTTTACTGCACCAGCGGTCATGGCCCGACTCAACGTTGATCTCACTTCGATGTACTTTGAACTAGATGGAAATTTCCCTAATCACGAAGCGAATCCCATTGAGCCGGCAAATCTTGTTGATCTGCAGAAGCGAGTTCGTTCCGAGAAAGCTGATATTGGTCTCGCCTTTGATGGTGATGCAGATCGTTGCTTCTTAGTAGATGAGAATGGTGACCTCGTCAATCCTTCAACTCTGACTGCACTTATTGCCGTCCTTGAATTGAAACGTAAACCGGGCTCGAACATTATTTATAACCTTATCAGTTCAAAGGCGGTTCGTGAGATTGTTGAAGAAAATGGCGGAACTGCAATTCGATCACGCGTTGGCCACTCGTACATCAAGAAGTTGATGGCCGAAAGCGGCGCGATCTTCGGAGGCGAGCATTCTGGCCACTTCTACTTTGATAACTTCTGGCGAGCTGATTCCGGAATGCTGGCCGCACTCTTTGCGCTCTCTGAGCTAGCAGCTTCCGATCTTCCACTTTCACAACTCTTAGCGCCGTATAACCGATATGTCGCAAGTGGTGAGATCAATACCAAGGTAGCCAATACCGCAGCCTCACTCGAACTCGTTAAGAGCGCCTTTGAATCGGATTACGAGATTGATGACCTCGATGGCTATACCGTCACCGGCCCCGATTGGTGGTTTAATGTCCGAGGCTCAAATACCGAGCCGCTTCTCAGGCTTAACGTCGAGGCTTCTAGCCAGGCCGAGATGGAGCGCGTGCGAGATCAGGTCCTCGGACTCATTTAGGGCCCAACTAGCCCCAATCAGGTAATCTTTACCCATCTAGTGAGGCCTCACGAAGAAGACTTTTCGTCGCTTACACCTATTACCTAATGAGTTTTACAAACCAGAATGAGGAGCACAGCCGTGACCGTAGAGACAAAGATTCGCAGCGAGATTGCTAACCCAGCACTTGCCGCCGAAGGTAAGAAGCGCATTGAGTGGGCCGGACGAAGCATGCCGGTACTTGCACAGATCCGTGAACGTTTTGAACGCGAAAAGCCATTCACCGGCACTCGCATCGCGGCATGTATGCACGTCACAACTGAGACAGCGAACTTGATGCTCGCACTCAAAGCTGGCGGAGCTGAGATCGCCCTTTGTGCATCAAACCCACTTTCGACACAGGATGACACAGCAGCAGCACTCGTCCATGAATACGGCATCAGCGTCTTCGCTCGTAATGCGGTCGATCGTGATGGTTACTACTCACACCTCAACGCCGCACTCGATATCAAGCCAGATTTCGTCTTCGACGATGGTTGCGATCTCGTCAACACATTGCACACGACTCGTACCGAACTCCTCGCCGGCATCCAGGGTGGTTGCGAAGAGACCACAACCGGTGTTATCCGTCTTTCACAGATGGCAAAGGATGGCGCACTTAAGTTCCCAATGATTGCTGTTAACGACACCGATACCAAGCACATGTTTGATAACCGTTTTGGAACTGGCCAATCAACATGGGATGCGATCTTCCGCGCAACCAATTCATTGATCGCTGGTTCAACCGTTGTTGTCTGCGGCTTTGGCTATTGCGGCAAGGGCGTAGCAGAGCGTGCCAAGGGTATGGGCGCAGATGTCATCATTACTGAGATTGATCCAACAAAGGCACTCGATGCCTTGATGCAGGGATACCGCGTCATGCCAAGCATCGAAGCAGCAAAGATTGGCGACTTCTTCGTCACTGTTACAGGTAACCGCGATGTTCTCCGTGACGAGCACTTTGCCGTCATGAAGGATGGCGCAATTCTCGCTAACTCCGGCCACTTTGACGTTGAGATCGACGTTGCCTGGCTCGAGCAGAACGCCAAGCAGAAGAATGAGAAGATCCGCCACCAAACAGATGAATACGTGCTCTCTGATGGCCGTCGCATCCTGCTTGTTGCTGAAGGTCGCTTGGTCAACCTCGGCGCTGCAGAAGGCCACCCAGCATCAGTAATGGATATGTCCTTCTCTGATCAGGCGCTTACCGCTGAATGGTTGCTCAAGGCCGCAAAGGAGCTTGGCGCAGGACTGCATGAAGTTCCTACTGTCATTGATAAGGAAGTTGCTCGACTTAAGCTCGCCAGCATGGGCGCTGCAATCGACACACTTACCCCAGCACAAGAGCTCTACCTCAACTCTTGGGAGCAAGGTTCTTAAATGACCCTCATCATGGTTGTTGATGACGATCAAGATCTAGCAGAGATGTTGGGCATTGTGCTTAACGGTGCTGGCTATGAAGTCGACCTCATTAATCATGGCGATCAAGCGCTGGAAGGTTTCCGAACCAACAAGCCTGATCTTGTTTTATTAGATGTGATGCTGCCCGGAATTGATGGCATAGAAATTTGTCGTCAGATTCGGGCAGAGTCCATGGTTCCAATCGTGATGCTTACTGCAAAAGGTGACTCCCATGAAGTCGTTCAAGGCCTTGAAGCTGGCGCTGATGATTACATGGTGAAGCCATTTAAGAGCTCAGAACTTGTTGCCCGGCTTAAAGTTCGGTTGCGTCGTACGCCAGGAGATGGTGCAAATTCATTGCGGATTGGCGATATTTCCATCGATCAAGTCGCTCACTCGCTCAATCGAAATGGCGAATCAATTCCGCTCACCCGACTCGAATTTGATCTCTTAGTAGCATTAGCGAAAGAGCCAGGACGCGTCTTTTCGCGCGATGCGCTCTTGAGTGAGGTCTGGGGCTATCAGCACGCGACCGATACCAGACTTGTGAATGTACATATTCAGCGTCTTAGATCGAAGATTGAACGCGACCCCGATAATCCTGAACTCATTCAAACGGTCCGCGGCGTGGGGTACAAGGCTGGCTCGTCCAAGCAATGAGCCTTAAGTGAGTGCCTTTGTAAGACGATGGCGTCGATCGATCCTGTTGCAGGTCACATCCCTTTCGATCGCTATCTCCCTCATAGTTATTGCAACCGTGGGGACGGTTCTCTATAGCAAGATCGCTGCTGGTGTTTATCACGAGAAGAACAGCGCCGCGATCGCTGAAGCGCAGTCACTCGCTGATTACACGCAAGCTCAGCTTGATGCTACCCGCTATCGATCCGATATTTTGCTACAGACGGTTATCAACAACATCTTTAGAGTCAGTGACGTAAGTCCTACAACATCGGTACGCGAGACGATCATGCTTGCTACGCCAGCGACTGCAAAGATTTCCACGAGGTATCAGGGTTCTTCAAATGATGTCCTGCTCTCAACTATCCCCAAATCTTTACGAGCTGAAGTTCGAAAGAATTTTTACTCGAACTCTATGCGAGTGCAGATTCGTTATGCCAAGAGTTCACGAGCCCCAATCGATGCGATTGCGGTTGGTCGAGTGCTTGGAATTCCATCCAACTCGATCTATGAGATCTACTACCTATTCCCGCTCACTCAGCAGAATCAACTCATTTCACTTATTCGTGGTTGGATGCTGGGCACCGGCGCAGCACTACTCCTTCTGATCGCACTTATTACGTGGTACGTAATTAGACGTGTGGTACTCCCAGTGCGTGAAGTGGCCCAGATTGCTGAGCAACTTACTGAAGGTGATCTCAGCCGCCGCCTCCTCATCAGAGGTGAAGATGAGATGGGTCGATTGGCGATCTCCTTCAATGAGATGGCGCTCTCAATGCAGCAACAGATCTCTCGATTAGAAAATTTATCGCGACTCCAACAGCGTTTTGTATCGGATGTCTCTCACGAATTGCGCACTCCTTTAACGACCATTCGCATGGCATCGCAGTTGCTCTATGAGTCGCGATCAAGACTCGATCCCGCTGCCTCTCGAAGTGCTGAGCTCTTGGTTTCACAGATTGAACGTTTTGAAAGCCTGCTAAGTGACTTGCTTGAAGTGAGCCGTTTCGATGCGAGGGCGGCAATTCTTGAGACGAAAGATATCGATCTCAAACCATTGGTTCTCAATGTCGCTGATCAACTCCAGGCGAACCAAGTGCCGAACTTTAGCTTTTTCGCCCCAGATACCGAATATCGAGCGCTCGTCGATGATCGTCGGATTGAGCGCATTATCCGTAACCTGCTTTCAAATGCCATGGACCATAGCGAAGGTAATGGTGTTGCGGTGAGCATCTCCCAGACCGAGCACGTTGTCGCAATAGGTGTCAGGGATTATGGAATTGGATTTTCTGAACGCGAATCCGAGCGACTTTTTGATCGATTCTGGCGTGCAGATCCATCACGATCGAGAGTTCGGGGCGGCACTGGTTTAGGGCTTGCGATCGCACTGGATGATGCAAAGTTGCACCAAGGAACTTTGAAGGCATGGGGACGTCCAGGAAATGGAGCGCATTTCGTTGTGACTCTCCCGAAGAGTCCTGGTATTCCAATCGACTCAGAACCGATTGACGTTATTCCCAACGATCAACCACACACAATCCTTGCCGATGTCGATATCGACGATATTTAATCTCTGATATTTAGGAGAGATGGCTCTCCACGATTTACTCTCTCTGCTTTATCCAACTTCCTGCCTGCTCTGCAGTCAAGGCGATGTAACTTTATGTCCGCAATGCGAGCCTCTTTTGTGGAGTTGTACAGATATATATCGACTCCATGGTCTAGATCTCTATTCAGCTCTTCATTACAACGAGGCATCTGCTCAACTTATCCTTGCGGCAAAAGAAGATAATGATCGAGCAGCATCAAGGTATCTGGCAGAGTTGATGGCGATGAGATTCGCGCGAGCACATCGAGAACTCTGCAGAAGGTCCTACGTGCTCGTTCCAGTGCCATCATCGCGCGCCGCTGATAAGCGTCGCGGCTATCAACATATGGTGATCCTTGCCCGATTAGCCGCCCAGAGAATCTCCTCGGAGTATGGCGTCAGTTGTCACGTTAAGCAGGCCTTAGTGCCAGTAAGAAAGGTTGCAGATCAGAGTCGCTTGACCGCGGCGCAGCGGCGGGAAAATATGAGTGGGGCGCTCTCTTCGAGTCCAGGGCAGGTGCGAGGAGCTGATGGAATAATTCTTGTGGATGATCTTGTTACATCAGGGAGCACCATGGGAGAGGCGCTGAGAGCACTCAGAGCGGGTTCCTACGAGCCTGATGCCTTGCTCAGCGCTTGTGTGGCAGGGCGCTTTTTAGCGAATAAGATAGGGCGCTGAGCACTAATAACGAGCAGGCAATGGAAGAGGGATCGTGGCAATTCTAGATAAAATTTTGCGCGCCGGTGAAGGTCGTGCCGTCCGCAATCTCGAGAAGATCGCCGCCGATGTAAATTCCTACGAGCCAAAGATCTCAGCCCTCAGCGATGCTGACCTCCAGAATCAGACCGCGCACCTCAAGGCTCGCCTCGCTAATGGCGAGGACCTCGATGCGATTCTCCCTGAAGCTTTCGCAACTGTTCGTGAAGCTGCCAAGCGCACACTCGGACAACGCCATTACGACGTTCAACTTATGGGTGGCGCAGCACTTCACCTCGGCAATATCGCAGAAATGCGCACTGGTGAAGGAAAGACTCTCGTCTCAACTCTGCCTGCCTATCTCAATGCCCTCACCGGCAAAGGCGTTCACATCGTTACAACTAATGATTACCTCGCAGAGCGCGATAGCGAGTGGATGGGTCGTATCCACCGCTTCCTCGGATTAAAAGTTGGTGTCATTCTTTCAAATATGACTCCAGCCGAGCGCCGTGAGGCCTACGCCGCAGATATCACCTACGGAACAAATAATGAATTTGGATTTGATTACCTCCGCGACAATATGGCATGGTCAATCGATGATTGCGTACAGCGCGAACATAACTTTGCGATCGTTGACGAAGTTGACTCAATCCTGATCGATGAAGCACGCACTCCACTGATCATCTCTGGTCCAGCCGATAAGCCAACAAAGTGGTACGTAGAGTTTGCCAATATCGCTGAAAAACTTACTCGCGACGTTCATTACGAGATCGATGAGAAGAAGCGCAACCTCTCGATTACGGAAGAGGGCGTGACAAAGGTCGAGGAGATCCTCGGGATCGGCAATCTCTACATCGCCGAGAACACACCCATGATCGGCTACCTCAATAACGCAGTGCGTGCGAAGGAGCTCTTCAAGCGCGATAAGGATTATGTAGTAATGAGCGGCGAACTCTTGATCGTCGATGAGCACACGGGTCGTGTTCTCTCTGGTCGTCGTTACTCTGAAGGACTCCACCAAGCTCTTGAAGCGAAAGAGCGGATCGAGATTAAGGATGAGAACCAGACTCTCGCCACGATCACACTCCAGAACTACTTCCGCTTGTACGAGAAGCTCTCAGGTATGACTGGTACCGCCATGACCGAAGCTGCAGAATTCATACAGATCTATAGCCTTGGCGTTATTCCAATCCCTACTAATAAAGAGAGTAAACGCATTGATCAGCCAGATTTGATCTACAAGACCGAAGTCGGCAAGTTCATCGCACTTACTCAAGATATTGTTGAAAAGTATGGCAAGGGACAACCGGTCTTAATCGGTACCGTCTCAGTAGAAAAGTCTGAAGAACTCTCTGCCTTCTTAACAAAGAATGGCGTTCGCCACGAAGTCTTAAATGCAAAGCAGCACGAACGTGAAGCGGCGATCATCGCTCGCGCCGGCGCTAAGGGTGCAGTCACCGTTGCTACCAACATGGCTGGCCGCGGTACCGACATCATGCTCGGTGGTAACCCTGAGTTCATGGCTGATTTTGAGATCCAACGTCGTGGCATTAGCCCAGTAGATAACCCTGCAGAGTACGAAGCTGCCTGGGGACCAGAACTTGCAAAGCAGAAGGAAGCGGTAAAGCGCGAGCACGAAGAGGTAACGGCCCTCGGCGGACTCTACGTTCTCGGAACCGAGCGCCATGAATCTCGTCGTATTGATAACCAGCTCCGCGGTCGGTCTGGTCGCCAAGGCGATCCAGGTGAATCACGTTTCTACCTCTCACTCCAAGATGACCTCATGCGTCGCTTTAACTCTGGCCTCGTAGAGCGCGTCATGAGTGCCTCTGGTCTTCCAGATGATCAGCCACTCGAGTCCAAGATGGTCTCGAATGCAATTCGTTCTGCACAAACTCAAGTTGAGTCACTCAACTTTGAGATGCGTAAGAATGTTTTGAAGTATGACGATGTCATGAATCGCCAACGTGAAGTTGTCTATTCAGAGCGCCGCGAAGTTCTCGAGGGTGCAGATATCTCAGAGCTCGTACAGACCTTTATGGATGAGACCATCTCTGCCTATGTCGCTGCTGCGACTGCAAGTGGATTCCCAGAGAACTGGGATCTCGAACAACTCTGGCAGGCGCTCACTCTCCTCTACCCAATCTCCTTCAC
>Ga0214202_1000531_pt1 | contig 14514 bp, 16 predicted proteins | sample TroBogEpilimnion_9_FD_153040 | JGI IMG/M metagenome (GOLD analysis project Ga0214202, IMG submission 153040) | Freshwater microbial communities from Trout Bog Lake, WI - 03JUN2009 epilimnion | ecosystem: Environmental > Aquatic > Freshwater > Lake > Epilimnion/Euphotic zone | place: Trout Bog...
TCTTCAATCCAAAAGTTTCTGAGCATTTTCATGGCCGAGTCCTCCAACATCCATTTTGGTGAGAGTCGCTGTCGAGTGGCGTGCTGACGTCGGAAATGTCTGGCCCTGTAGGGTGCTTCGTATTCCGAGTCGTTTACGTTGCAAACGTTGCTCCGATATCTTTCGGAGCGCGGTTTCCCTCTCGACGGTGCCATTAGAACGTCTGAGATCAAGGTCGGGCATCGTGACTTGTACGCATCGTCGTCCGGTGAGATCGCAGCATCGGCGCAGGGTGATTCGGTAGACCGGGCAAAAAAAAGCCGAGACTGGCGGCAGTCTCGGCACAGCGGTCGACGTCTCGTGCGCCTCACGCAGAGGGGCGCGGCGCGTCCTTCTCGACCGAGCACAGGCTCGCATTCAAGATTTCATCGACCTGCTTTTCGGCGCGGCACCAGTCCTCGAGTTCATGGCCCGGTTCAAAGCACCGGGTTTCGGACAAAAAGTACGCCGCCGAGGCGATCATCGAGCGTCGCAATGCGGCGTCGACGTCGGCGAATTCCGCGGGAGCGGAGTGATTCGATTCCGGCGTCGTGTCTGCGGGTGGGGTTGCTGCAAAGTGTTTCGCGGTGATTGCTCGCGCTGCGTGATGTTTCTGGCGCCCGTCGTGGGAGCCGGTGTGTGTACGTGCCATAGTAGCCTCCATGCTGTTTCAATCGGACAATAAGAAAACGGCGCATCGTTGCGACCGTTCGCAGAGGATTCTGGACCCGACCGTCGCGCAGTGGCAGTCGGGACTCTACGTAGCAGGCCACCGGCAGTCTCCGGACGGTATCCGCGCGTGGGCGCCTCGGCGGGATTCCGTCGGCATCGATCTGTTTCGGTATCATGCGCCCTACAGCCTAGGCGCGACGTCGCTCGGCAGTTTTCCGAGGAGTGCGCTTTGAGCGATCGCGTGACAGACCATCCCGCGCGGGGTTACCTGATATTCGCCGCGTCATTGGTCTTTTTGCCTGTGATGGATGCGATCGCCAAGCTCCTCTCGACGCGACTGCCGGTCATGGAAATCGTCTGGGCCCGCCACATCGTCTATGCCGCGGCCATTGTTCCGTTTGCGACTTGGCGCCGCGGGTGGCGTGGCCTCGTGCCGCGACACCCGCTCTGGCAGTTGGCACGTGGGCTGTGTATGTGCTTGGCGTCCGGATGCTTTTTCATGGCGGTCTCGCGTATGCCGGTTGCGGACGCCATGGCCATTTTTCTGAGCTATCCGGCCATACTCTTGCCGATGACGGCCGTGATCCTGGGAGAGCGTCCGACGCGGCGCCAGTGGGCCATGGTGGTCTGTGGTTTCATCGGGGCCTTGTTCGTGGTTCGTCCGACGCTGCATGGCCTCGCCGACGGGGCGATCTTTGCCGTGGGCTCGGCCGTGCTGTACCCCATGTCGATGCTGGCGACTCGGCGTTTAGCGGACGAGGCGACGCCGCTGATCACCACCGCACTGTCCGCGGTGATCGGATCCTTGCTCTACTCCGCGGTGGTGCCGTCGGTCTTTACGATGCCTCGCCCCGAGGACCTGTGGTTGCTGCTGGCGGTCGGACTGATTGCGGCGGTCGGGCACTTCGGCATCGTCGCTGCGCATCGGTACGCCCAATCGTCGCAATTGGCGCCACTCGGGTACTTGGAGATCGTCGGCGCGGTTGTCGCCGGTTTACTGATGTTTGGTGACGTGCCCACTCTGCCTACGGATATCGGCATCGTGCTGATTGTGGCGAGCGGGCTCGCGGCCACGTGGCCCGCGCGCACAAGACCCGGTAACGCACCCGGCGATAAACCGTGATGGGCGTCGCACTGCGCTGAAACATCGGCCGCTTAAGTCAACGGCAGTCTCGGTGGGGCGCTCTTCTACGGGAAGATGCCCTACACCGAATCGACGGAGCCGTAGATATGCGCCGACCTTTAGTCCTTGTGTGGATGACCGTGTGGGTGGTGTCGAGTATCGCTGCGAGCGGTACGGCCGCGGCGTCGGCGGTCTCGACCGCCGATGCTGTGCGCTTTCTGAATCAGGCGACGTTCGGGGCCACAAGCGCCGATCTTGCGCACGCCTCGGCGCTCGGGTTCTCCGCATGGATCGACGAACAGCAGCGCATGCCGCCGACGGTGTACTCCGGCTTTGCCTACGTGGCGCCCAAAGCCCCAGCGAACTGCACGGCCGATCCCACGGCGCCGACCAGCGCAGCCAGTGTGTGTCATCGCGACAATTACACGCTCTTTAAAGTGCGTCGGCAGATGCTTCAGCATGCGGTGACCGCGAAGGATCAATTGCGTCAGCGGGTGGCGTATGCGCTGTCGCAGTTCTTCGTTGTGTCGGGTGTGGTGATTCCCACCGCGTACGGGATGGCCGATTTCCAAAACGTTCTCCTACAGGATGCGTTCGGAAGTTATCGTCAACTCATAGAAGACGTGACGCTGAGCCCGGTGATGGGTCGTTATCTGGATATGGTCAATAACGACAAGGCGAATGCAGCGAAAGGGACCTCACCGAACGAAAATTACGCGCGCGAATTGCTGCAGCTCTTTTCGATCGGTCTTGTGAAGTTGAATCCGGACGGTACGGTGGTGACTGACTCGAGTGGTCAGCCCGTCCCGACCTACGATCAAGAGGTCATCGAAGAGTATGCCACGCTCTTTACCGGGTGGACGTATCCCCCGTTGCCGGGTGCGACTTCTAAATTTCCGAACCCGCAGAACTACGATGGGCGGATGGTGGCCTTCGACAGTCATCACGACACGAGTGCCAAGACGCTTTTGAATGGTGCGGTGATCCCCGGTGGTCAGTCTGCCGCTGCGGATCTGAAAGCGGGTCTGGATCTGATTGCCAACCATCCCAACGCCGGGCCGTTCCTGTCTCGTCAACTCATCCAGCAGCTGGTGACCAGCAACCCGTCCGCCGCGTACGTACAGCGGGTTGCGGCGGTGTTCGCGAACGACGGCAAAGGGACGCGAGGCAATCTGGCTGCTGTCGTTCGCGCGGTGTTGCTGGATCCCGAAGCGCGCGGCGATACGCCATCAAGTGCGCTCGAAGGGCATCTGAAGGATCCGGCGCTGTACATGGTGTCACTGGCGCGCGCGCTCTCTGCGTCCACGGACGGTGTGGGGCTTGCCAGCGCGACACAGTCGATGGGCGAACCTATCTTCACCGCGCCGACCGTGTTCAATTTTTACCCGCCCACCTACGCTCTGCCGGGAACGAGCGTCAATGCGCCGGAGTTCTTTCTGTACGACGACGCCAGCGCAATCGCTCGCGCCAATGCGGTGGACCGTCTCTTACGCGGCGGGTGGGCCGCTGACGCGTCCGTCGCTGGAGCGACAGGGACCCAAGTGTCCTTGGGCGGGATCACCGGAACCACGCCAGCGGCTGTGGTTGATGCGGCCGGCATGCTGCTCTTGCACGGCCCCGTTCCTACCGCGACACGGTCTCTGGTGGCGAACGCCGTGGCGGCTGTACCGGCGACCGATCCGACCGGTCGCGCGCGTACGGCCGTTCAACTTCTCGCCCTCTCGGGCGCTTTTCAAGTGGTGCGCTAATATGGACCGTCGCTCTTTTCTGACCGCGCTCGGGACGTTGGCCGGTACGGCGGCTTGGTCGCCCTGGACCCACGCCGCGAGTGCGGGCGACTATAAAGCGCTCGTCGCCGTGTTCTTGTACGGCGGCAATGATGCCAACAACACCCTGGTGCCGCTGGATGCCACTCGGTACGCGCAGTACGCGGCCGCGCGCGGGCCGCTGGCGTTAGCACAGTCCAGTCTGTTGCCGTTGGTGGATGCGAGCGGGTCGGCCCACTACGGACTGCACCCGGCGCTGGGGGGTGCGGCGGGGCTACAAGGCCTCTGGGACAGTGCGCGCCTGGCGATGGTCGCGAATGTGGGTCCCCTCGTGGTTCCGACGACTCGCGCGCAAGTGCTCGCCAACAGCGTGCCCTTGCCGGTGAACTTGTACTCCCACATCGATCAGCAACACGCGTGGGAGTCGGCGGAGGCGGGCGGCGGCGCAACCACCGGTTGGGGCGGTCGCCTACTGGATCAGATCAGTGCGCTGAACAGTGCAGCGGTCGTTCCACCCTTGGTGTCGCTGGCGGGTACGAATCTTTATCTGACGGCGCAAGCTACGCGATCATTGGCGTTGCCGGTGACGGGCAACTACGGATTGAACGGATTTGGCTCGAGCACGGCGGATGTCGTGCGCCGCGCCACGCTGTCGCAACTGTTGGGCGTCGATCGCGGAGCGACGTTGGTCGGCGCGGCGGATGACGCGCTGCAGGGTGCGATCGCTAGCACCGCATCGATCGGTCCGATCCTGTCCGCGTCCACCGCGTCGGTGGACGCGGCGTTTACGGGGCTTAGTGGCTCGTTCGCAGCACAGCTCGGGCGCGTCGCTCGACTGATTGAAGCGCGTGCGAGTCTCGGGGTACGTCGGCAGGTGTTTTTGGTGTCGCTCGGGTCGTTTGATACCCATACCGATCAATTGGCGACGCAACAGGCACTCTACAGCGAGCTCGGCGCCGGGCTCGGGGCCTTTCACGCGGCGATGGACGGTCTCGGCGTGGGCAACGCCGTGACGAGTTTTACGTTCTCCGATTTCTCACGCACGCTCAAGCCGAACTCGACCGGTGGGACGGACCATGCCTGGGGTGGTCATCATCTGGTCGCGGGCGGTGCCGTGCGCGGGCGGTCGGTCTACGGCACGTTCCCGTCGCTGGTGTTGGGGGGAGCGGACGATGCCGGCTCCGAAGGGCGATGGGTGCCGACCACGGCGCCCGATCAGTACGCGGCGACGCTCGGTGCGTGGATGGGTCTTTCGACAGCGTCCCTCGCGGCGGCGTTTCCGCATCTCGCACAGTACGCCACGCCGACGCTCGGGTTTGTCTGAGCGAGTCGGGCGGCCGATGGGTCGACTGATGGGGGCGGTGCAGCTGGCGTCCCGGCTGTCCATACCCCCGGGGGAAACACGCGTCGACCCGACGGTCGGTCAGAGGTCCACCGTCGGCGTGTTTTCGTGATATCCCATTAGATATATCGACGCAAGCGCGGGGATCGACCGGCACACGAGAGGCCGTGCGGGTCTGAATCCCACACCTGTCCTGCCGTACGGCTAATCGGATAGCCCGGGGGCGCTGGCCCGAATCTTGCTCCATCCCACCCAGATCTACGCGGGAGCGAGCCAGGTGGGTGAGTGGAGCAGTGCATCGGTGCGGTCGGCGAATCGCGCGGCAGGCGTGTACGCTGCGGCGATGTCACCGATTGCTCCTCTGAACACGGGCTGGAACGCGCGGCTGGATCTCGGCTTCGAGCGGCGTGGTGCGCGCACCGAATTGGTGCGTCGGCAGCATAAGGGCCCTCTCGTGGTGCAGAAGGCCTTGCACCCGGAAGGAGACAGCCCGTGTCACGCCATCGTGTTGCACCCGCCGTCGGGCCTCGTCGGTGGCGATGCCCTCGCGTTGGGCGTCGACGTCGGCGCGCAGGCGCACGCGCTGATCACGACCCCCGGCGCCACCAAGTGGTACCGCTCACTCGGCGCGGTCGCGAGCAGCGAGACGCGACTGCGGGTCGACGCGGGGGGCGCGTTGGAGTTCTTGCCGCGCGAGGCGATCGTGTTTGATGGAGCAGCCGCCCGCGCGGCACTGACCCTCGAGCTCGCCTCCGACGCGCGTCTGCTGACGTGGGATACGTGGTGCTTGGGTCGGACGCACTCCGGTGAGCGCTTCGAGCGCGGCTGGCTCGAGCTCAGCACGCGGTTGATGATTGCCGGACGGGAGGTGCTCGTTGAGCGGGGCGTGCTGCACGGCGGATCTGCCCTGCTGGCGAGTCCGGCAGGCCTCGCGGGGGCGCCGGTCTTCGCGACGATGCTCGCCGTTGGGGCGATCCTGGACAGTCACCAGATCGCCGACTGTCGCGCGCTCACGGTCCGGGAGGGGCGGGGCGGACTCACGCAACTGCCTGAGGTACTCTGCGCACGCTATCTCGGTCACTCGACGGAGGCAGCGCACGACTGGTTTGTGGCGCTGTGGGAGCGCCTCCGTCCGCTGATGCTCGGCCGCGTCGCCCATCGACCGCGGATTTGGGCGGTCTGATGCACGTCTTAACGAGGACACCATGGAACTGACGCCGCGCGAGAAAGACAAATTGCTGCTGTTTACGGCAGCCCTCTTGGCCGAACGTCGGCGTGCGCGTGGCCTGAAGCTCAATTATCCAGAAGCGTTAGCGCTGATCAGTGCGGCGTTGCTCGAGGGTGCCCGCGATGGACGCACGGTGGCCGAACTGATGCACACGGGTCGCACGATCCTCACGCGCGCCGACGTGATGGACGGGGTCGCTGAACTCATCCCCGAGATCCAAATCGAAGCCACCTTCCCCGACGGCACCAAACTGGTGACCGTCCATGATCCGATCTTGTGAGGACGACAGCATGCGACCCGGACAGATCGAGACGGTGGATGGCGACATTGAGCTCAATGTCGGACGGGCGACGGTGACACTCGCCGTTCAGAACACCGGTGACCGACCCATACAGGTGGGCTCGCACTATCACTTTGCCGAGACGAATCTCGCGCTCGCCTTCGATCGCGACCTCGCGCGCGGGATGCGGCTCGATATCGCGGCGGGCACGGCCGTGCGCTTTGAGCCGGGGCAGAGCCGCACCGTGCGGCTCGTCGCCTACGGCGGCTTGCGGCACGTTCACGGCTTCCAGGGCCAGATCGAAGGGGCGTTGTGATGGCGCTGCGTATCTCTCGCGAGGCCTATGCCGAAATGTACGGGCCGACCACCGGCGATCGCATCCGGTTGGCCGACACGGCGCTGTGGATTGAGGTGGAGGCCGATCGCACCGTCTACGGTGAGGAAGTGAAATTCGGCGGTGGCAAGGTCATTCGCGACGGTATGGGTCAATCCCAACTGGCCTCCGCGCGCGTCGCCGATACGGTGATCACCAATGCGGTCATCGTCGACTACTGGGGCATCATCAAGGCCGATATCGGCATCAAAGACGGCCTGATCTGGCGTATCGGCAAAGCAGGCAATCCGGACGTTCAAGACGGGGTCGATATTCCGATCGGTGCCGGCACGGAGATTATCGCGGGCGAGGGTCTGCTGGTCACGGCCGGCGGGGTCGACTCGCACATCCATTTCATTTGTCCGCAGCAAATTGACGAGGCCTTGGCCTCCGGCGTCACGACGATGTTGGGCGGTGGGACCGGGCCCGCGACGGGGACGTCGGCGACCACCTGCACGCCCGGTCCGTGGCACATGGCGCGGATGCTCGGTGCTGCGGATGCGTTTCCGATGAATGTGGGCTTTCTCGGCAAGGGCAATGCCAGTGCCGAAGGCCCCTTGATTGAGCAGGTCATGGCCGGGGCGATCGGCCTGAAACTGCACGAGGATTGGGGCACCACGCCGAAAGCGATCGATACCTGCTTGCGTGTGGCCGACGCGCTGGACGTTCAGGTGGCGATTCATACCGATACGCTGAACGAGTCGGGCTTTGTGGAAACGACGCTCGCCGCGATCGGCGGTCGCACCATCCACACCTTCCATACCGAAGGGGCCGGCGGTGGCCACGCGCCGGATATCATTCGGGCGGCGGCGTTACCGAACGTGTTGCCGAGTTCCACCAATCCGACGCGGCCGTACACGATCAACACCGTCGACGAGCATCTCGACATGTTGATGGTCTGTCACCACTTGGATCCCTTGATCGCGGAGGATGTGTCGTTCGCGGAATCGCGGATACGTCGCGAAACGATCGCGGCAGAGGACATCCTGCACGACCTCGGCGTCTTCTCCATGATGTCGTCCGATTCGCAGGCCATGGGGCGCGTCGGTGAAGTGATCCTGCGCACGTGGCAGACGGCGCACAAGATGCGCGAGCAGCGCGGCAGTCTTGCCGGCGATACGGCGCGCACCGACAACCAGCGCGTCAAACGCTATATCGCCAAGTACACGATCAATCCGGCGATCACCCACGGCATGTCGCAGTTTGTGGGTTCGGTTGAGCCGGGCAAGTTTGCCGATCTGGTGCTGTGGCGCCCGGCCTTCTTCGGTGCCAAGCCGTCGATGGTGCTCAAAGGCGGGATGATTGCGTTGGCGGCCATGGGCGATCCGAATGCCTCCATTCCGACGCCGCAGCCGGTGCATTACCGGCCGATGTTCGGCGCCTTCGGTCAGGGTCTCAAGACTTCCGTGACCTTTGTGTCGCAAGCCGCGCTCGAGCGCGGCGAACTGGCGTCGCTCGGCCTTGCCAAACCGCTGGTCGCCGTGTCCGGGACGCGCGACATCACGAAGGCGGACATGATCCACAACGATGCCACGCCGGTCATCGAGGTCGATCCGGAAACCTACGTCGTGCGGGCGGACGGCGTCGCGCTCGAGTGCGAGCCGGCCACCGAATTACCGCTCGCCCAACGTTATTTCTTATTCTGATGGAACCGATCCCCACCGAACGTCTGCTGACGAAAGCGCCGGCCGGCGCGGTACCCACCGCGCAGTTGGTCCTCGCCTTTGAGCAACGGGTCCGCACGCGCCACGTGGCGGCGTTGGAAGACGGCCGCCCGATCGCGGTGCTCGTGCCGCGCGGTAGCGTGATGCGCGGCGGCGACTGTTGGGTGACCGACAGCGGTCTTGTGGTCGAGATTGTCGCCGCGCGCGAGTCGTTGCTCGAGGTGCGCAGCGACGATCCGCATCTGCTGGCCCGTGCGGCCTATCACCTCGGCAATCGACACGTCGCCGTCGAGATCGCCCCCGGGGCCATCCGCATCGCCCATGACCCGGTTCTGGGCCGACTGCTCGAGGGGTTGGGGCTGCAGCCGCACTCGACCGTGGGACCGTTTGAGCCGGAAGGGGGCGCGTACGGGCACGACCATGCGCATGCCGGCGGCGGGCATTCGCTGGCCCCGGTGATCCACGAGTATCGGCCCGGATGAGTGCCTTAGCGGCCCTGCTGCAGTTGTCGAGTGCGACCTTGCCGGTGGGGGCGTATTCCTATTCGCAGGGGCTGGAGTCGGCCGTGGAGACGGGCCACGTGCGGGATGAGCGCACGGCGCGGGACTGGATTGCGATGGTGCTCGCGGAGGGCATGACGCCGTGTGAAGCGGTCATCGTGGCGCAGGCTCTCGCGGCGCTAACCTGCGCCGATGTCGAGCGTTTGCGCGCCTTGAACATGCAGTTTTTGGCCACGCGCGAGACGCGCGAACTGCTCGCCGAGACGTTGCAAATGGGGCGCTCGATGCGCCTGCTTGTTGCCGCGACACCCGGTGTCGAGGCCACGGTTCAAGACGCGCTGTTGCGTCTGGAAGCCGATGGCGGGATTGCGTATCCGATCGCCTGGGCGGTCGCGGCCGCGGCGCGCGATCTCGATGCGCACACGGCACTGACCGGTTATTTGTACGCGGCGCTCGAGAACCTCGTGCTCGCCGCGGTCAAGATTGTCCCGCTCGGTCAAAATGCCGGGCAACGGTTGTTGAGCGAACTGGGTGCGCGTGTGGACGCGTGGGCCGAACAGGCCCGCACGCTTCCGCTGGCCGCGATGACTAATTTCTTACCCGGCCAAATACTGGCCTCTATGCACCATGAACACCAACACACACGACTCTTCCGCTCCTAAAACCCACTCCAGTCCCTTGCGCGTCGGTATCGGCGGTCCGGTGGGCTCCGGGAAAACGGCGCTCACGCTGTCGCTGTGTCGCGCCTTGCGCGACCGGCGGCGCATCGCGGTCGTCACCAACGACATCTATACCGAGGAAGACGCGCAGTTCCTGGTGCGTCATGAAGCGCTGCCCCCGGAGCGCATCATTGGCGTGGAGACCGGAGGCTGTCCGCACACCGCGATCCGCGAGGATGCCTCGATCAACCTTGAGGCCGTGGACCGTCTGGCGCGGCGCTTTGGTGACCTTGAGATCGTCTTCGTCGAATCGGGCGGTGACAACTTGGCCGCCACCTTCAGTCCGGAACTGTCCGACTACACCATTTACGTGATCGATGTGGCGGCGGGGGACAAGATCCCGCGCAAGGGGGGACCGGGGATCACGCGCTCGGACCTGCTCGTGATCAACAAGATCGATCTGGCGCCGTACGTCGGGGCGTCGCTGGAGGTGATGGATCGGGACGCAAAAACAATGCGCCCCGAGCGACCGTTCCTCTTCACGAACCTGAAGACCGGTCACGGCCTCGACGAGGTGATTCGCCATATCGAGGAGCGCGTCGATCTCGTCAACGGCGCCGGCTGAGGCCGGCGCCGCCGTCTTATCCGGCGATGGCGAGCCGTTCAGCGCGATAGACGCGGCGGGCGGCGCCGTAGGCGAGTGCGGCCACGAGCGTCGTCGTGAGGATCACCAGCGTTTCGGGCACGAGGCCCACCGGATCGCCGCGCAGGGCCCGCGTGATCACGAGTTGTTGGCCGACCAATGGAATCGCGTACATCCACGTCGCGGTCTTGAACGGCAGTACCGTGACGAGCAGTACCGGGACCACCGGCACGATCTGCAAGAGTCCGAGTTGCGTCTGCGCCTCGCGGAAGGTCTTGGCAAAGGCCGCGACCAGCGTCTGCAGGGACGAGACAAACAGCACGAGCGGCACCATCACTGGCAACACCCAGCCGAGAAAGCGTGGCCCCAAGTCCACGCTCATGCCGAGTTCGGCCGTGGGTAGAAATTGGCCCACGACCATGAACGCGACCAACGACATCAGCACCGACGTGCCCGCAAAGGTCGAGGTCGCGAGCACTTTGCCGGCCAAAAACGTTTCGCGGCGAACGGGGTTCGCGAACAAGGGCTCGAGCGACTGGCGCTCACGCTCGCCCGCGGTGGCATCGATCGCGAGGAACATGCCGCCGATGAAACTCGTCAGGATCAGCATGTACGGCAGCATGGCCATCAGCATGGCACCGCGCGACGACGGCGTCGCTTGGTCGCGATCGGCGATGACGAGGGGCGACGCGACCATGGGCGCCACGCCGCGCACCATGAGGCGCATCGCACCCACTTGCCGACTGTAGCCCTCGAGCATGCCTTTGAGGCGGCCGATGTGGCTGCCGGCTTCTTTACGCGACGAATCAAAGTATACGAAGACCGTCGCCGGACGCCCGGCTTGCCAGTCTTCGCCGTAGCCGTCGGGTATGCGGATGGCGAGCTCTATGTCCTCGTCACGCACGGCCTGTGCCGGATCCGCCGGGGCGACTGAGATCTCCGCACCAGCGGCTTTGAGGGCCTCGACGAGGCGCGGGGCGCGTTCGGCGCCTTGCACGGCCACCGGCAGCGGACGCTCGGCCTTTTGCAACTCTTGGCCGACCATCACGCGGATCAACACGAGGAAGATCAGCGGCCCGAGCAGCGGGCCGAGCACCAAGGTGTTCAGGAGCGCGCGGCGGTCGCGCAGCGTCTCCCGCAACTCCTTGCGAAAAATCACCCATTGCGCGCTCATGCGACGCCTCCGTCGGCACCGATCAGTTGGACGAAGGCCTCCTCCAACGCGCTCTCACCGGTCAGCGCACGCAACTCGTCCGGCGTTCCGGACGCAACCACGCGGCCGTGGGCGATGACCACAATGCGATCGCAGAGCGCGGCGACTTCTTGCATCACGTGGGTCGAGAGCAATACGCAGCGCCCCTCGCGTTTCAAGTCGCGCAAAAACTCCCGCAGCGCGCGGGTCGCCACCACGTCGAGACCGTTGGTCGGTTCGTCCAAAATGACGTTGGCCGGGTTGTGCACGAGCGCGCGGGCAATGGCGGTCTTGACCCGTTCACCTTGGCTAAACCCTTCGGTGCGACGGTGTGCGATCTCTTGCATACCGAGGCGCTCAATCAAGCGATCGATACGCGGTGTGGCCTCCTCGCGACTGAGGCCCTGCAGTTCGGCGTAGTACTCGATGTTCTCGCGGGCTGTGAGGCGTCGGTACAGGCCGCGCGCGTCCGGCAGTACGCCGAGATGACGGCGCACGGCGAGCGGATCCACGGCCGTGTCCACGCCGTCGACGAGCACGTGGCCCTGATCGGGTTTGACGAGCGTGTAGAGCATGCGCAGCGTGGTGGTCTTGCCGGCACCGTTGGGTCCGAGCAGACCGGTGATCTCGCCGTCTTGCGCGGTGAAGCTGACGTTGCGCACCGCGGCAACGTCGCCGTACGACTTGGTGAGTCCACGAGCGTCAATCATGGCGCGGATCCGCTGTAGCCGAGGAAGAAGGGGGCGGCACGTTCACGCTGTAGGCACTCCGTCTCCAAACCCTGCACGCGGGCCTTGTCGACGAAGTGCTCCACGACTTGCGGCGCACAGCCGATGCCCATCACCGAGTGCCCTTGACCGGGCAGTACGAGGACTCGCGCGTTCGTCAGGTGCCGCGCGATCTCGGTCGCGTAGCGGGGCGGGGTGACCGGATCGAACTCGCCGGAGAGCAGCAGCGTCGGCACGGCACCGGTCAACGGATCGTGAAAATGCGCCGGCATCGGCGCGTGCGGCCACTCGGCGCACACCGCCTTCGCGTGGGTCGCGAAGTCGGCGCCCAACACCGTGTGCGCGTCCGCCGGATCCGCGACCAAGCGGTCGGCATCCTCGCTGCAGATCACGGACAACTCCATCCCGCCGTCTAAGCGCGTCGACAGGTCGCTTTGCACGAGCAGTAACTGACCGAGCAGCGCCTCGTAGTGGCCGGCCTTGGCCTCGTCCAGCGTCAGCGGCAGCAAGGCCAGCGAGACGGGGCTGTACGCGTACAGACGCGTCAATGCGGCGAGTCCTTCGCGGGTGAGGTGTTCGTGACGGGGGACGTGGGTGGTGGGATCGGCAATCGTCACGTCGACCGGTGTTTTCTCGAGTCGCTGTTCGAGCTCGGTCAGGGTCTGGTACGGATTGCCAAAGCGCTGCGCGCAGGCGGTATCGTGCACGCACGCATCAAAGCGAGTCCGTAAGACGGTTTCGAGGTTGCGGGCGTGTTCGGAGCCTAAGATCAGGCTGTTGGGCACGGGACTGTCGAGGACGACGGCACGCACCGACTCGGGATAATCGCGGGCGTAGACCTGCGCGACGCGCGTGCCATAGGACACGCCGATCAGGGTCAATTGCGGGTAGCCCAAGGTCCGACGCACCTGGTTGAGATCCGCGGTCGCGTCGACGGTGGTGTAGTAGCGGGTATCGGCGTTCGCATTCACCTCGGCGGCACAGGCCCGCACTCGGCTGGCCGACGGCGCGTCCTTCGACTGCGGGCAGGTGAGCGGGTGGGAGAGTCCCGTGCCACGTTGATCGATGAGCAGGATGTCGCGCGTCTTGTGCAAGGGCGCGAACTCACCGGCGACCAGTGGGTAGTCGGCGGTCGCCGCCCCGCCCGGTCCGCCGTCCAAAAACGTCACGGCATCGGCGGCGGGTCGATCCGCCTGGGCCGGGATCACGGCCACGCGCAACGCGATGGAACGGCGCCCGGGATCGGCACGATCCTCCGGGACGTTGACGTACGCGCAGTACGCGGCCACGGGCGGTACCGGGGTCCACTCGGCGCGCAGTTCGCAGGCGCTCAGGGTGAGGACCCCGCGGCGGATCGTGGCGTCCGGGACCGGCGCCGTGGCGGCCGCCGCCGGCGCGGGACGGCGGGGCGCGGGGCCACCGCTCCACAGGGGGTGGGCTTTGTACACCCAGACGCCAATCACGGCGGCGAGTATCAGCAGGCGGCGTTGGGTGCGTCGGTTCATATTTCGAAACTTATCGAAATAAGGAGGGCCGGTCAATGGGTCGCCGGCACGAGCGGCAGGTCCACTCGGCTGGCGTGGGCGCTGTCGTGCAGGACGTGCATCGTCTGGGCCTGATAGTCCTCGGGTCGCGCGAGGAACACGTTCGGCACAAAGGTTTGCGGGTTGCGGTCGTACACCGGGAACCAGCTCGACTGCACCTGCACCATGATGCGGTGGCCCTTCTTAAACACGTGGTTGGCGGTCGGCAGGTCGAAGGTGTACTCGAGCGGCGTGTTCGGGGTGATCGGCCGCGCGACGCTGTAGCTCTCCCGATACCGACCGCGCAGGATGTCCGCCGAGACCATCAACTGATAGCCGCCCATGAACGGGTCGCCGGCCACCTCGTCCGGGTAGACGTCGATCAGTTTGACGACCCAGTCGGCGTCCGTGCCGGTCGTGCTCGCCTGCAGATGCACGAGCGGTGCGCCGGCGATCTGCACCGGGTGATCGAGGGGCTCCGTCACGTAACTCAACACGTCAGTGCGGCTCGCGGCATTGCGCTGATCGTCGGTCAACCACTCGTGCCACGGCGCGCTCACCGAGGTGCCCTCTGCCGGATCCACCGGATTAATGGGGCGCACGCGATACGGCACGGGCTTGGCCGGGTCCGAGACGTACGCATCCTCGCCGTCTGACGGTCCCGGCGTCGTGAACGACAGCCGACCGCGGGCCTGCAAGTACAGCGGTGTGCTCACCGGGTCGCGATCGGCGACGGCCGCGGGCCAGTGCGACAGGTGTCGCCAGGTGTTCGTGCCGGTCTCGTAGGCGGTGACCGGGGCGAT
>Ga0214202_1000555_pt1 | contig 14057 bp, 10 predicted proteins | sample TroBogEpilimnion_9_FD_153040 | JGI IMG/M metagenome (GOLD analysis project Ga0214202, IMG submission 153040) | Freshwater microbial communities from Trout Bog Lake, WI - 03JUN2009 epilimnion | ecosystem: Environmental > Aquatic > Freshwater > Lake > Epilimnion/Euphotic zone | place: Trout Bog...
CCTTCTCGATCTTTGGATCATTCAGAACTCTATTCGCTGCTTCGGCTGCTTTCGCAACTTTGTACTCCTCAAATTCTCGCTGGACTTGCTCAGGGGAAGGGGCAGTTCCACCTAATCGGACTGGCGCCCACCATTGGCCCTTGTGGTCATTAGGGTAGTTTGCTTGGGCTTGATGCAGAAGTGAAAGCATCGCCTCTTTCAGCTTCGCCTCTTCGGCCGCAATATCAGCGCCCTTTGGAATGATCATTGGTTCACCGAATATGACGGTGATTGGGTGATTGTGGCGTTTGAAATCTGGCTTACGTTTCTTCGTAACGATTCGCTGACTTCCCCAGACGGCGACAGGAATGACTGGAACGCCAGCACCTTGGGCGAGTCGAACTGCACCTGATTTCATCTCGGCGATCTCGAAACTTCGCGAGATTGTTCCTTCGGGAAAGATTCCAATGATTTCACCAGAGCGGAGTGCACGAAGTGCTGCAGCAAGTGCGCTCGAACCCGCAGAACGGTCAACGCTGATGTGATGCATTCCGCGCATTAATGGCCCAGCAATCTTGTGGTCGAAGATCTCTTTCTTCGCCATGAAGCGGATGTAACGTTTCATGGGCAAGGCTGCGGTACCAGCTAGCGCGAAATCAAGATACCCAATGTGATTGATGGCGAGAACTGCACCACCACCTTTTCCAGCATGAGGAAGATGTTCTTGACCTCGGAAATCAAATTTCAAACCGAGATACTTCCAAAATGCTTTAACGGTGAAGATGACCGGTGGATAGACGAGATCTGCCATTAGAGCGATGCGCGCTTCTCTTGTGCTTGCTTGTATAGGCGACCAGCGCGATATGAGGAACGAACCATTGGTCCACTCATTACACCGAGGAAACCGATCTCATCTGCTTCATGAGAGAGCTCGACAAACTCCTCTGGCTTCACCCAACGAATCACCGGATGGTGCTTGGGGGTAGGGCGCAAATATTGAGTGATCGTAATGAGATCGCAGCCAGCGGCATGGAGGTCGAGCAACGCTTGTGATATTTCTTCACGGGTCTCACCCATACCCAAGATGAGATTGGACTTGGTAATCAATCCGTACGCTCTCGCCTGAGAGATGACGTTTAGCGAGCGCTCATAGGTGAAGGCTGGGCGGATCTCCTTGAAGATGCGTGGAACTGTCTCGAGATTGTGAGCGAAGACTTCTGGGCGGGTAGCAAAGACTTGGTTGAGCAGTTCAGGGTTTCCGCTGAAATCGGGTGCGAGCATCTCAACGCCAACGCCTGGATTCATCTCGTGGACAACACGAATGGTCTCGGCATAGAGCCAAGCACCTTCATCGTCAAGATCATCACGCGTTACACCGGTGATCGTTGCATAACGAAGTCCCATGGTCTTAACCGATTCAGCGACGCGGCGAGGTTCATCGCGGTCGACTGGAAGTGGTTTGCCGGTATCAATATTGCAGAAGTCGCAACGCCTGGTGCAACGTTCGCCACCAATGAGGAATGTCGCCTCTTTATCTTCCCAGCACTCGAAGATGTTTGGACAGGCAGCTTCTTGGCATACGGTGTGAAGACCTTCGCGCAGAACGAGTGAACGGAGTTGGGTGTACTCAGGACCCATCTTCGCCTTCGTCTTAATCCACTCAGGCTTCTTCTCGATCGGGACAGCGGCATTTCGCGCCTCAATACGTAAAAGTTTGCGACCTTCAGGGGCGATAGTCATGCGCTCACTCGATTCAGGGCTTCAAAGAGGTGCTTCTCAAGTACTGGGGTTACTTCTTCAATCGTGATTGGACGTCCAAGTTCTGCAGCCATAGATGTGACGCCACTATCTGTAAAACCGCAGGGGATGATCCGTTCGAAGGCGTGAAGATCAGGGGAGACGTTGAGGGCAAAGCCATGCATCGTCACACCTTTAGCAACGCGGATTCCAATTGCTGCAATCTTTCGGTCACCGCGCTCATCGCGCAACCAGACGCCAGATCGTTCGCAGTACGCCTCGCCATTGATGCCGAACTCTTTACAGACTTCTATGAGCGCGCTCTCGATCTCGCGAACATAACCGACAACGTCATTGCGGTTCTTCAATTTGATAATCGGGTATCCAACGATCTGACCTGGGCCGTGATAGGTGATCTTCCCGCCGCGATCGACATCAATAACTGGGGTGCCATCGACTGGTCGCTCTTCGATTGTTGTACGACGGCCAGCCGTATAGACAGGAGGGTGCTCAAGGAGGATCAACGTATTTGTCCTGGTTCCATCAGCAACTTCAGCGTGGATCTTCCGCTGGCCCATGAGGGCATCCTCGTAGGGGACAAGGCCCAGGCTCTTGAGTGCCATGCTGGCTGAAGTCTTCGTCGCGAGAGTCACGTTGTAAGCCTAATTGGCTGGGTGAACTTTTGCTAAATAGCCCAAGATTGACCGAGAAATGCCTTTGAGAGCGCGGTAAACTTCAGGCTTCGCAGTCAATCCCACATACAACGAATGGACCTCGCATGTCGTCGACAGATTCAGTGAAGAAGGCCTCCCACCGCAAGCCAATGTGGCTCGCAATCGTGCTTGTTGTAGCGTGGTTTATGGTTTCGGGAGTAACTGGCCCGCTCTTCGGCCAACTCTCAACCGTGCAGAAGAACGACAACTCGAAGTTCCTGCCGAGCTCATCAGAGACCGAGCGCTTCAATGCCGCTACGGCGAAGTTCACCTCAGGTGCCAACAAAGGCCTGCCTGAGCTCATCCTCTTCCTTGGAAACGCGACCCCGGCGAATGTCGCTGCGACAAATACCTTCTTGCAGTCAATCGGATCTCTTCCGCTTGTTGATGTAAAGGGCAAGGCGATCCCAGGCGTGACCGCAAAGATTTCCGACTTTTTAGATCCAGCAAGTCCGCTGACCGCGTTCCCTTCACAAGATGGGAAGGCAATTCTTGCCAACGTTCCATTCAATTCCGATCAGACTGGCGTGAATCTTTCAAATAAGAAGCCTGCGCTACCAGCAGTGACGGATTCAATCCGTTTCTATTCCGCCCAATTCGCAACAAAGAGCGGATTGACATCACATGTCACGGGTATCGCTGCAATCTTGTCGGATCTCTTTGGCGCATTTGGTTCACTCGATTCCAGCCTTCTTCTCACAACTGGTCTCGTTGTGGCAATCATTTTGATTATCGTCTACCGATCACCAATCCTCTGGATCTTGCCGCTCTTCGCCGCAGGTATCGCCCTTAGCTTCGCTGGGGCTGTCGTCTATGAGTTGGCTAAACACAACATCATTGCGCTCGACGGTGCATCCCAGGGAATTCTCTCAGTCCTGGTACTGGGGGCTGCGACGGATTACGCGCTCCTCTTAATTGCTCGCTATCGAGAAGAGCTCCATCATGAAGAGTCTCGATTCGACGCGATGAAGAATGCATGGCGCGGAGTCGTAGAGCCAATCGCTGCATCTGGATCTACGGTGGCTATCGCGCTATTGCTCCTTCTTCTAGCTTCGCTTTCAAATAACCGTGGTCTTGGCCCAGTAGGGGCTATTGGAATCGCATGTGCGGTTATCACGATTCTGACACTCTTACCGGCCGCCCTTGTTCTCTTCGGTCGCTGGATTTTCTGGCCTCGTATTCCTCACTTCGGCTCTGAGGATGAGAAGCTTTCGGGTCTCTGGTCGAAGATTGCTAATGCAACCGCTCGCAAGCCTCGTCAATACTGGGCTGCAACTGGTTTACTTCTGGTCATCTTCGCAGGTTTTGCGTCGACACTGCACGCTTCTGGTATCTCAACTGCACAGAGCTTCACGAAGGTTCCAGATTCTGTGAAGGCTCAGAACCTGCTGCTCGAACACTTCTCTGGTGGACAAGGTCAACCAACTCAAGTGTGGACAACGGTTGAGGCAGCGCCTTCTGTCACTGCAAAGTTGAAATCAATCTCCAATGTCGCCTCGGTAGTTCCTGCAACCGATGGCCCAATGAGTCAGACCGCTAAGGTTGTAGATGGCCACGTCATTCTCAACGCAACGCTAGTTCCGACGCCAGATTCAAATGAGGCGAAGGATATGATCCCTGGCATTCGAGCCGCTGTGCATGCAATTGATCCAGCGAGCTTGGTTGGCGGTACATCCGCGGTCTACTACGACACTGCAAAGGCTGCTACTCGCGATCAATCTGTCATCATCCCAGTGGTTCTGATTGTCATCGCTATTATCTTGGGTCTGCTGTTACGAAGTGTGCTTGCATCAGTCATGCTATTGGTGACAGTCGTTCTCTCCTACCTTGCGACCCTGGGTGTCTGTTCCTTGGTCTTCCATCATCTCTTCCACTTTGCAGGTGAGGATTCCGGCTTCCCACTCTTCGCCTTCATCTTCTTGGTCGCACTTGGTATCGACTACAACATCTTCTTGATGACTCGCGTTCGCGAGGAAGCACAGAAGTTTGGCACGAGTGCAGGTATGGTCAAGGGGGTCACCGTGACCGGTGGCGTCATTACTTCTGCAGGTATCGTTTTGGCAGCAACCTTCACTGTTCTCGGTATCTTGCCACTCGTCTTCTTGGCTGAAATCGGCTTCTCAGTAGCCTTTGGTGTTCTACTAGACACTTTGATCGTCCGCTCGATCTTGGTTCCAGCACTCGTACATCAGTTCGGACCAAAGATCTGGTGGCCATCTAAGTTGCAGGACTAAGGGCTCGACTCCAACTACAGTAACTCTCATGAGCTTACGTGTAGGTATCTCGGGTTATGGCCTAGCGGGGCGCTACTTTCATGGTGCCCTCTTGGGTGCTGTCGGCTTCGAGGTTGTAGGGGCCGTAACGAAGAACCCTGAGCGCATCGCTCACCTTCACAGTGATTTTCCGGGGGCTCAAGCAGTCTCGACCATTCAAGAACTCCTGGATCTCAACTTAGATCTCTTAGTCGTAGCGAGCGGGAATGCTGCGCACGCATCCGATGCAATTGCTGGTCTGCGCGCAGGTGTTCCGACCGTTGTCGATAAGCCACTGGGTCGAACACTTGCGGAGACGGTTGAGATTATCAATGTTGCCGCTGAATGTGATGTGCCAGTTACTACATACTTCAACCGACTTTGGGATAGCGATATCTTGACGATCAAGCGTGCACAATCAGAAGGTGTATTAGGTGAAGTCTTTAGATTTGATTCGCGCTTTGAGCGATTCCGACCAGAACCTAATCCACAGGCATGGCGTGAGCGAAGCAGTGCGGCAGATGGGGGAGGCAACCTACTTGATCTCCAGCCACACTTAGTTTCGACCGCTCTTCATCTCTTTGGACCTGCTGAAGTGGTGCATGCATCAGTGCGTGCGGTTCGAGGATATGCCGATGATGATGTGGTCCTGGTCCTTAAACACGAATCTGGCGTCGACTCATATCTTTCAGCAAGTGCGATCATCGGCGCACCTGGTCCCAGAGTACGAGTTAACGGAAGTGCCGCATCCCTCGTCATTGAATCACTCGATGCACAAGAGGGCCTACTCAGAAGTGGCAAGATTCCAGCAGATGGAGTCTGGCAGGAAGAAGTTCGTACTCCTGCATATCTCTACCATGGCGAAAAGCGCGAGAGTTATCCAGCCGAACCTGGAAACTACGCGAACTTCTATTCACTCGTTAAGGAAGCGATAACTGGATCTGGTCCGATGCCGATTAGCACGAGTGAGATCTTGGCGGTCGCGGCGATCATTGAACAGGCACGAGAGATCTCGATTCGATGAAGAGCGACTCTGATGTCATCATCATTGGAGCAGGGCTAGCTGGGCTCACAGCAGCGCGCTATCTGCAAAGCGCTGGAATCTCCACCGTGGTCATTGAGGGAAGCGACCGACCAGGCGGGCGAGTAAAGTGTGACACGATCGACGGATTTACCCTCGATCACGGCTTCCAAGTTTTTAATCCCAGCTATCCACATCTCAAGAACTCTGGGCTCTTGCCACAACTAGGTTTCACACCGATGGTCACTGGGTTGATGCCGTTCCGCATTGTTGGCGAAGTTCGTACTCCGAGAGATCTCTTCGAACCTTTCTTAAAAGGTGTCTTTTTATCTGACCCTAAGAACGTAAGCCCGGTCGTCCGTAGAGAGATCTACAAGAGCTTTCTCAAGGGGAGGCCCGGGCTTGTCGACGGGGGAGCCTCTGCCTTTTCACGTGCATATGCCGCGCCGCTTATGGATATTCATTACAACGAGACAGTGCATCGCATTGAAGGGAATCTGGTGATCACCGACCATGCTCAGTACTCTGCTGAGAAGATCATTGTCGCAACCGACCCCGTTACGGCAACTCAATTGGTTTCCGAGATTGATGTGGTCACGATGAATAGTTCTACGACCTGGTACCACGCAACATCTGATCGAGTGGAAGGTGCGGCACGCTTTGCCGTTGTGAAAGATGGACCGTTGATCAACTCAGTTGCAATCTCTGATGTGAAGAAGAGCTATTCAACGTCGGGCCATCAACTCTTCTCGTCTACAACTCTCTCGGTAATCTCAGAGAGCGAAGTGAGACGCGAACTAAGTCGCATCTGGAAGCGAGATACATCGAGCTGGGAATTCGTTGCACAATATGAGATTAAGCAGAGCCTGCCATCTCATCCGGCGGGTAAGCCGCTCTATTCACCAGTCGAGATGAAGCCAGGTCTCTTCGTCGTCGGGGATCATCGTGGTTATCCATCACAACAAGGAGCGATGGAGAGTGGTGCATTAGCTGCGAAGCAGATTATTGAACGAGCTCATCCAAAGCGCTAGTGATATGTGGGTAGTCAAAGGTAAATCCAGAGTCAAGCAGCGCTTGTGGAAGTACCTTCTTCGAACCAAGAATCTCCGTTGAGAAACCACCAAGGGCGATCTTCAGAGCAAATCCCGGTACCGGCAAGAGAGCTGGACGGTGGAGTGCACGTGCTAAGGCAGCCGTGAACTCTTGATTTGTCACAGGGTTTGGCGAAGTCAGATTTACTGGACCAGAGAGATCTGATTCCAAGAGATGGCAGATCGCACGGATCTGATCATGAAGGGTGATCCACGACCACCATTGCTTACCGGATCCAAGTTTTCCACCGATTCCGAATCGGAAGAGCGGGAGCATGCGACCGAGCGCACCACCTGTTGGTTCGAGAACAAGTCCAGTACGGATCTTCACGACTCGAGTATTCGATGCCAAATCAGCTGCAGCTTCCCATTCGCGACAGACAGCGGCTAGAAAATCATCGCCACCGCGATCGCTCTCAGTGACAGCGCGGTTGCCGGTCTCGCCGTAATACCCGATGGCACTTGCTGAGATGAAGACCTTTGGAGCGACAGTGGTGACAGCATGAGCTATCGCTGTAGTTCCGAGCAGGCGAGAGTTAAGGATTTCGGCTCGATACTTTTTCGTCCAGCGATGATCGCCAACATTCGCACCAGCTAGATGGATGATGGCATCCACGCCAGTGAGCGCATCAATATCTACGCTATTTGAAGCAGGATCCCACTGAATCTCATCTGGGGCTTGCGCCTTGCGTCTAACGAGTCGTTGAACCGTATGGCCTTCAGAACGTAGATGCCCGACGAGGGCTGTTCCGATAAGACCACTGGCACCACTTATTGCAATGCGCTGGATAGTTGTTGGCATCGAGAGCTTCCCGCTTAGAGGCCGAGATTAGATTCGAAGTTGCCGCCTTCGAGTCGCTCTTTGAGAGTGACGAGGAAGCGGGCTGCATCTGCACCATCAACGATCCGGTGATCGTAGGAGAGTGCGAGATAGACCATCGAGCGGATCGCAATAGTTTCGCCACCGTCTGGTCCCTTCATAACAACTGGACGCTTCACGACTGAACCAAGTCCAAGGATCGCTACCTGTGGCTGGTTGATGATCGGCGTATCAAAGAGTGCGCCACGGCTACCAGTATTTGTAATGGTGAATGTTCCGCCACCAAGTTCATCAGGGCTGATCTTGTTGTCGCGGGTACGAGCGGCAACATCTGAGATCTTACGAGCAATTGCGCCCATATTGAGATCGCCAGCATCACGAACGACTGGGACGAGAAGACCGCGCTCGGTATCAACTGCGATGCCAAGGTGCTCTGCACCGTGGTAGGTAATCTGATCGCCATTGATCGATGCGTTGAGAACTGGGTGTTGCTTGAGAGCTTCGCAGACTGCAACAGCAAAGAATGGAAGGAAGGTGAGCTTTACGCCTTCGCGTGACTCAAATGATCCCTTTGCGCTTTGACGGAGACGATCAATCTTTGTGACGTCAACTTCGACAACTGTAGTGAGCTGGGCTGCGACATGAAGTGATTCGACCATACGCTCGGCGATAACTTTGCGAAGCCGTGACATCTGCACGGTTGTTCCACGAAGCGGTGAGACGGCGACAGGTGCAGGCTTGCCTGCGCTCTGTGCAGGAGCAGAAGCTGCTGCAGGTGCAGCAATAGGGGCAGGCTTAGCGGCGAGAATATCTTCCTTACGGATTCGTCCACCGACGCCAGTACCTTGAACTCGAGAGAGATCGACACCATTCTCGGCTGCAAGCTTGCGAACGATTGGAGTGACATATGCATCTGCATTTGCTGCAGGTGCAGCAATAGGTGCAGGCGCTGGGTTTGAAGGCAAGGTTTGTGCGACTGCCGCTGGTTGAGCAGGAGCCTGTGCCACCGCGGCTGGTTCTTGGGCTTGGACAGGCGCTGCTGAAGCCGAACCAATGAGTGCTAAACGCGCACCAACCGCGACAGTTGCATCTACTGGAACATCAATGCTGAGGATAGTTCCGGATACTGGAGATGGAATCTCAGTATCAACCTTGTCGGTTGAAACTTCCAGGAGCGCCTCATCGACTGTGACGGTATCGCCGACATTCTTCAACCAGCGAGTGACAGTTCCTTCGGTGACAGATTCACCAAGTGCAGGCATCGCAACAACAACACCAGCGGCAGAAGTTGGAGCGGGTGCTGAAGCAACTGGTGCTGGGGTTACAGGCAAGGTTTGTGCGACTGTCACTGGTTGAGCAGGAACCTGTGCCACGGCGACTGGTTCTTGGGCTTGGACAGGAGCAGCAACAGGAGCAGGGGTAGCAGCCGAAGCATCTGTACCAATCACGGCAAGTTCTGCACCAACAGCAACTGTTGCATCAACCTGTACGACGATACGTTGGAGAATGCCCGCTACTGGTGACGGGATCTCGGTATCAACCTTGTCGGTCGATACTTCAAGAAGGGGCTCATCCATAGCGACCATGTCGCCTTCATTCTTAAGCCAACGGGTGACTGTTCCTTCGGTGACTGATTCGCCGAGTGCTGGCATCGTTACTGAAAAGGTCATTTCGCTCTGCTCCTATTAACCGTGTGCGTGAAGTGGTTTGCCTGCAAGTGCCATATGCGCTTCGCCCATCGCCTCTGAGAGAGTTGGGTGAGCGTGAATATGTTGAGCAACATCAGAAGCATCAGCTTCCCAGTTGAAGATCAATTGCGCTTCAGCGAGAAGTTCGCCAACGCGGGAGCCAACCATGTGAATACCTAGGATCGGACCATTCTTCTGCGCAACGAGTTTGATCGAACCAGAAGTCTTCAAGATATTCGCTTTGCCGTTTCCAGCAAGGTCGTAGCTGAGTTCAACAACATCGTAACCGCGCTCCTTTGCGACCGCTGTCGAGAGTCCAACAGAGGCAACTTCAGGCTCGGAATATGTGACCTTAGGTACGCCGTCATAATTGATTGCGCGAGGATTAAGGCCGGCGATCTCTTCCGCAACCATGATTCCTTCAGCGAAACCAACGTGAGCGAGTTGAAGAGTAGGGATGATGTCGCCGACAGCCCAGATCCCTGGAATATTTGTGCGGCACTTATCATCAACCGTGATGTAGCCGCGATCCATCGCGATACCTTGTTCTTCGTAACCGATTCCCGAGGTGACAGGTCCGCGACCTACTGCGACGAGCAGGACATCAGCAGAATGAGTTGTTCCATCTTCTAGCGTGACAGTGACGCCGGCAGCGCTCTTAGTCGCAGAAGCGAATCGAACACCCGTAACAAAGTTGATCTTGCGCTTACGGAAGGCTCGCTCGAGCTGCTTACTTGAAGATTCATCTTCAAGAGCAACAAGACGTGGTAGGCCTTCGATGATGGTGACTTCAGATCCGAATGAGTTCCAGACAGAGGCAAATTCGCAACCAATGACTCCGCCACCTAGAACGATGACGCTCTTTGGTACATGAGTAAAGGCCATAGCCTCTTCCGATGTCACGATCTGAGTGCCATCGATATCAAGACCTGGGAGAGTACGAGGATATGAACCGGTCGCAAGGATGACGTTCTTGCCGGTGTAGTTCTCGCCATTTACCGAGACGGTATTAGGGGAGACGAGTCGGCCAACACCTTCGACATAGGTGATGTTGCGAGACTTAACGAGTCCTTGAAGTCCTTTGTGAAGCTTTGATACAACGCCATCCTTATATGCATTGACGGCGACCATATCCATTGAGATGAATTGAGCGTTGACACCAAATTCAGAGGCGTGACGCGAGTTATCTGCGATCTCACCAGCGTGAAGCAGGGCCTTGGTAGGGATACATCCGCGGTGAAGACAGGTTCCACCGAGTTTATCTTTTTCGATGAGCGCTACGGAGAGTCCAAGTTGTGCTCCGCGAAGAGCGGCCGCATAACCACCAGAACCGCCACCAAGAACTACGAGATCAAAATCAGCCACGGACCGACCTTTCAGAATGAGTCACTCAACGCCCCGCGAAGGAGCCGAGCACAACCTTGTGCTCACCCGCTAATCCTGCCACGATTTCGAGCGGCCTATTTCAGCCCCAAGGCCAGGAGAACGGGAATGTGACCTAAGAGACCGCTGACTCGGCGAGGGCGACCAGGGTGCGGACAGTCACTCCAGTGGCGCCGATCGCGTTATAGCCGTACGGCCCTTTCTCCACATAAGAAGGACCAGCGATATCGACATGGAGCCATGGGACACCTGGTTCAACAAACTCGCTCAGGAAGACGCCAGCTACGAGCATGCCGCCGCTGCGATCTCCAATGTTGGCAATATCGGCGACCGGGGTATCGAGGGTTGCTCGAAGTTCCTCAGGCAGAGGCATTGGCCAGAAGAGTTCGCCGGTCTTATCGGCAGCTGCCAAGAACTCTTTGCTGAAGGCTTCGTTATTGCCCATAAGGCCAGAGGTGCGAATTCCAAGTGCGATGATCTGCGCGCCAGTAAGAGTTGCAACGTCGATGAGACCATCGAGGCCGCCAGACTTCTTTCCATCAGCAATCGCGCGTGTGAGTCCATCAGCCATAACGAGGCGACCTTCGGCATCTGGATTGAGAACTTCAACAGTCTTGCCGCTGAGCGTTGTGATGACATCACCAGGACGCGTTGCGTTATCGCTAATCATATTTTCAGCAAGGCAGGCGTAGGCGTTGATTGCAATCGGAAGTTTCAACTCCGCAATTGCGAGCGCTGCCGCGATGATCGATGCTGCGCCAGCCATATCGGTCTTCATTGCATCCATTCCAGCAGCTGGCTTCAGTGCATAGCCACCGGTATCGAAAGTAATTCCCTTACCGACAAATGCATAACGCTTCTTCGCCTTTGCTGGTGAGTAAGAGATGTGAAGCAGACGTGGTGGATTAGCCGATCCTTGGCCTACTGAATAAATTCCGCCGTACCCCTTGGACTTGAGCGCCTTCTCATCGAGTACTTCTACCTTCACTCCCAATGAAGTTGTGAGCGCTTTCATCTTCGATACGAAGTTCACAGGAGAGAGATGATTTGCTGGGGTATTGACCAGATCGCGGACAACGCTGACATATTTACAGAGAACTGTCGCACGCTTCAGTGATGCCTTGGTGGCAGCAGTTTCGGCGTTCTTGGAGATGATTGTTCCGGTGCCTAGCGGTGCCTTTTGATCGGCCTTCGATGCGCCACGATGCTCGATAAATGAGTAAGAGGCGAGACCAACGCCTTCAGCGATCGCAGCAAAAGACTCATCATCATTGTGTGGGAGAGCAAAATCGGCGTTCTTCTTTCCAGCGAGTGCGCGGGTAGCAGCACCGGCAGCGCGACGGAGAACTTCGTGAGGATAGACCGAACCCTTTGTGGCCTCTCCGAGTCCAGTGAAGATGAGAAGACGCGCGCTCAATCCAGCTGGGGCAGGTACCTTGATAACCTCTTCACGACTTCCAGTAGCTCCGAGATCGTCGAGGATCGCAAGGAGTGCTTTCGAGGAGAGAGATAGAGTCCCTGACTCAATGACCAGCGCGCCATCACGTGAAGCGAGGCCTACTACAAGGTTTTCGGATGTATTTTTGAATGAGCTCTTTAAGGTTGCCATTGCAATATCTAAGCACTGATGAGCACTTTCCGCTCGACTTTTCTTCGCTCTTTGCTAGGTTTCGAGCATGAGCGAGCTGAAATCTCCACTATATGACTGGCACCAAAGCGCTGGCGCAAAGCTTGCTGATTTTGGTGGCTGGGATATGCCGATCGAGTATCCCCAAGGGACTCGGGCGGGCGAACCTGGGGGAGTGATCGCAGAACACACCGCGGTTCGCGAGCGCGTGGGCCTCTTCGATGTTTCGCATCTCGGAAAGATTGAAGTGAAGGGAGCCGGTGCTCTTGCCTATATCAACTCGATGCTCACAAACGATCTCGATCGCATCCATGACGGCAGTGCACAGTACAACTTGATCTGCAATGAATCTGGTGGCGTGATTGATGATCTGATTGTTTATCGCCGAAGCAGTGAAGATCTCTTTCTTATTCCCAATGCAGCAAATTGCGCCGAAGTTCACGCCGTACTTCAAACGAACGCACCATCAACAGTCTCGATTGCAGATGCTCATCAAAAATATGGAGTGCTTGCTCTCCAAGGTCCTAAGTCGCGGGATGTCATCGCCTCGCTTGGGATCGCTGTTGACTTTGATTACATGGCTTTCAATGAAGGCTTTATTCCTGGTCATGAAGATTTGGGAAGTGTGATTATCTGTCGAACTGGTTATACAGGCGAGTATGGATTCGAACTTGTTCCAGCATGGGAGAAGTCTGAAGCGCTGTGGAATCTGCTCGTGGATAAAATCGCCACTCTTGACGGAAGGGTCTGTGGCCTTGGCGCCAGAGATACTCTCCGTACCGAGATGGGATATCCATTGCATGGCCATGAACTATCACAAGAGATTGCAGCGATAGAGGCTGGGGCTGCTTGGGCGGTCGTACTCAGCAAAGAAGGCTTCATGGGTAAGGGCGCTCTTGTATCCCTCAAGGAAGCAGGAGTGAAGCGCCAACTTCGCGCAATTAAATCCCTAGACCGGGGGATTCCTCGTGCCGGTATGGATGTTATGCGTGATGGCATCAAGGTCGGAACCATCACTAGCGGAACGTTCTCACCAACTCTAAAAGTAGGAATTGGTTTAGCTCTGATCGAACCAAGCGTGAAAGTCGGCGATACCCTCGAGATTGACGTCCGAGGTCGTATGAGCGCAGTTGAAGTCGTGAAGGCACCATTCGTTCCTTCGCATGTCAGATAGAACTACTGCTCATCTTTCTTCGCGATAACGACTGGGCGGCCTGAATCGAGAGTGAAGACATTGATGCGATCGTCGAAGGCGGTCCGTAACTCTGCTGAGTGAATGATCTCACTCGATGATCCTTCAGCGAGGACTCGTCCATTCTGCATCACGATAATTCGATCGGCATACATTGCTGCCAATGTGATGTCATGCATGGTTGAGACAATCGTTACACCGGTCAGCTGGAGGATCTGTAGATTATTGAGAACATCGATCTGGTGATGGAGATCCAGCGCGCTCGTAGGTTCATCTAGGAGAATCAATTCTGGTTCTTGAGCGAGTGCACGGGCGATAAGAGTTCGCTGCATCTCGCCACCAGAAAGATGAGAGACCATCTGCTTCTGAAGACCATAGAGATTTGTCTTCGCAAGAATATCTGCGATAAAGGTACGACTCTGAACGGATTCGTTGCCCCAGCCATCCTTCTTAGCGCGACCGAGCATCACATATTCAGCAACTGTCATACCTTGTGGAATTTGCGGTTGTTGCGGAACAAAGGCGACGTTGCGTTTGAGATTTCGGAAGACCTC
>Ga0214202_1000594_pt1 | contig 13541 bp, 11 predicted proteins | sample TroBogEpilimnion_9_FD_153040 | JGI IMG/M metagenome (GOLD analysis project Ga0214202, IMG submission 153040) | Freshwater microbial communities from Trout Bog Lake, WI - 03JUN2009 epilimnion | ecosystem: Environmental > Aquatic > Freshwater > Lake > Epilimnion/Euphotic zone | place: Trout Bog...
GCATTCCCCGTTCGGCGCGAGCAGTTCCACGTTGTGTGCGCCGTTTGCCGCCATGTCGACCTCGATCACGCGGTCGACGCCGCGCCCGCCGGTCAGTTCCCGTGCGCGCTCCACCAACGGTTCGTCCCGGTACAGGATCACGTCATCCGCACCGGCGGACCGAGCGATGGCGGCCTTTTCGGACGTGCTGACGGAGGCAATGACGCGCGCCGCGCCGAGTCGGCTCGCCATCTGCACGGCGTAATGGCCCACGGCGCCGGCGGCACCCGCCACGAGGACCGTCTTGCCGGCCACCCCGCCGTCCATAAGGATGGCATGCAACGCGGTTAGCGCTGGAATACCCAAGCACGCGCCCGCTTCGCCGCAGACATTGTCGGGGAGCCGGACCGCTTGAGCGGACGGTAGGCACACGTACTCGCACGCCGTGCCGTGCGCGCGGCCCCACGCCGCATTCCACGTCCATACCCGTTCGCCGAGGCGTGATGCTGGTACGCCGTCGCCGATGGCATCGATGATGCCTGCCCCATCCGAGTGCGGAATAATCCTCGGAAACGGCATGAGCGGGCTGCGGGCGCCCAAGCGTGACTTGACGTCAGACGGGTTCACGCCCGACCAGTCGATCCGAACCCGGACATCGCCCGGGCCAGGGGTCGGTGTGGGCAGGTCTGCGACGTGGAGCACTTCGCGGGCGTTACCGAGTCGATCGTAATAAGCGGCTTTCATGGGCGAGAGTGTAGACCGCGTCGGCCCCGGCTGCGAGCGACGGTGGTAGCCTTGGTCGCTCAAGAGGAGGAGGGCGTAACGTGGCAGGCGGATGGACGGCTGATGGCGCAGTGCAGCAGCAAATTGATGACAGCATCAAGGATGCGGTGGAGCGCGCCCGCGCACAGATGGCCAAGGGGACCAGCCTGACCCACTGTGAAGACTGCGAGGACGAGATCCCGGAGGCGCGTCGCGCGGCGGTGCCTGGCGTGCGCCTGTGCGTGCCGTGTCAAAGTGCGCGGGATGAGGATCTGCGCGCCGCAAGCCCATACAACCGGCGAGGCTCCAAAGACAGTCAGTTGCGTTGAGCCGTGAGGCGGTTTGGCTTGAGGCCGGGGCGCGCTACGGTAGCGGCGCGATCCGCTCAGGCATCTCGGTTGGAAAAGATGCGCGCAGCGCCTGTGATAACTGGGTGGCGTAGACGCAGAGCACTAACGGGGCCACGGCACAGATACTGGGATTGAGTCGAATCGCGCGTTGGACGTCGCCCTGCATCAGGGCAATCGCTGCGCGTGTGATGCCACAACCCCAACAGTGCGCAAAGCCGAGCGAGTGCCACAGGCACGGCGGAGACCACGCCAATAGCCCGTCCGGCGCGGTCACCGACGCGACGGCGGCGCCGATGAGCGCCAGTGCGCTCAGTCGGCTCTTGAATCGTTCAGCGCGCCAGCGGTCGCCCATCCGCGTCCCGATAACTACCCAGCAATATCATTAGAAAGTCGACGGCCCACCAGATGCCGCAGCCGCCCGCGGTCAGCAGTTGAATGATGCCGATCGATTTGTGTCCGGTGTAAAAGCGATGAACGCCGAATACACCGAAAAAGAAGCAGAGTAGAACCATTGTGAGCCAGTCGCGCTGTTCCGTCCCGCCGCTTTGGAAGGCGGCGTTGGCGGCGGCGCCGCAGCGCACGCAGACCACGGCTTGAGGCTGTATAGGGTTTCCGCAGTGTGGGCAAAACGCCATTCTTGATGCTCCCCGGGCTGTCTCCGGACCGAGCCTAGCAAATTGGTGCGACCCGGTGTCGGGTACCGCCGACCCGACTCTGCTCGTATACTCCCCCCGTTATTTTCTTGCGTAGGGACATGCTTATGTTTGGTCGTCGTTTACGTTGGGCATCGATGCTGTGCCTTGTTGTGGTGGCGGCCTGCTCGCAGCGCCAACCGGTCCATTCGGTGGCGGAGCTTGCGGGTAAGGAAATCGCGGTCCCCACCGGCACCGTGGCCGACCGCCTCGTGCAAGAAAAATTGCCGACCGCGAAACTCGTCTATTTCAACTCTGCTCTGGATGCAGTTCAGGCCGTGAAATCGCATAAGGCCGACGCAGCGGCCTATGACGAGCCTATTTTGCGAAATATCGCGGCGAAGAACCCGGGGCTGAAAGTGCTCCCCGACCCCATCACGATCGATGATTACGGATTTGCGGTTCGTCTTGGCGATACGCAACTCAAAGCGGCGATTGACGCGGTGGTTGCTGAATTGCGCGCCAATGGCGGCTATGACGACATGATGGCCCGTTGGTTACCGAAGAGCGGGGAGCCCGCCGCGATGCCGGACATTCCGGTGGGCGACGGCCCGCCGCTTCGCTTTGGTACGTCCGCGGTCACCGAGCCGTTCTCATTCGTCGACGGCTCTCAGCAGGTGGTGGGCTTTGATATTGAAATCGCGCGCCGGGTCGCGCAGCGCTTGGGGCGCAAGATCGAAATCGTCAACATGGAGTTCGGTGCGATGATTCCGGCGCTGCAGGCGAGTAAGGTCGACATGATCGGCGCCTGCATGACGATCACGGCGGAGCGCGCCACGCGGGTGCTCTTCTCAGAGCCCTACTATCGCGGCGGCATGTCGGCCATCGTTGCCGAGTGATCAGGGGTTCGGGCGTCGTGCGGCCGGACGAGGCGCACGACGCGTGACCACGACGCCCGACCGCCACATCCACAGCGGGTAGGTGTGAGTCGCGGGCGTCGACCCTGCCGCAGGTCGCGCCCGTTCCGTGGCACTGGAGGGGCGTTCTTGCCGAGCTTCCCATAGATCGAGTTGTCGGAAAAAAGCAGTAGTCATCACGGGCCCCACGCGGGGTGACTATAAGATGCTTTATAATTCATCAAGTTGCCGCGCTGCAGCAAACGAATCATTCGTAATGAATGACTGAATGCCGTTCATCTATAGGGCGGTCGGTGGGCGACGGCCGCGGGTGCTGAGTCAGCGAAACCGCTCGGGTCGATACGGGCTCAGTTGCGGGATCCGGTTCCCGTCCACGACCTCCGATGCGACCCATCGGCCCAATATGGCGGCGAGGGTCACGCCGCTGTGGGTGACCGCAACATGAACGTCGGGCGCGCTCGCGAGCGCGCCGACAATGGGTCGGTCGTCCAGTGGCATGGGCCGAAATCCCAGTGTCAGCGTCTCCAAATCCGCCGGGCGTAATCGTGGGCAGAATCGCGACAGGTGTTCAAGCATGCGGCTGCCGTGCGCACGCCGTAAATCCTCGCTGGGAAAGTCCATCGGAGCCGCTCGGATTCCGCTGTGGACCGGCAAATCCGGTGGGTGAGGCGCGTCGTACGCGACGATGCGGCCATTGGGCAATTGTTTGAAGCTCGACTCACCGGGGCCTTCGTGGGTCAAGGTGGTAAAACGCTCGATGGGCCGGGTATGCGCGAGAATGCCCGGCGCGTGCTGCAGTGATAGGTGTGTGCCGGCTAACGCCGCCAGTTTGGGCGTTGCCGTGCCGGCGGCGAGAACGAGTCGGTCGAGGGGGGTGCGCCCGTCCGTGGTGATGGCGGCGCGGAGTCTGCCCCGGTGGAAGTCGAGGTCGGTAACGGTACTGGGGCAGCGCCAGTCCACACCGAGCGGCCGAGCGGCCGCCAATAACTGTTCCGTGACCCCTTGTGGGTCAAGGTGGCCGTCGGTGGGGGTCCACAACGCCGCCGTGACGGGGCCCGGTGTCAAATAGGGCGCAAGGGCCAGCACGCGGTCACGATCCACCGCGTGCGCCGGTGCAATCGAATCGGCGACTTGGGCCGCATTGGCGGCAACCGACGCGCGGCCGGCCTCGTCGGAAGCCCAATTCAAATAGCCACCCCAGACTATGCCCAGGCGGTACCGCGCATCGAGAAGGCGCCATCGCGCAAGGCTCCTCAGTCGCACATCACGATAGACCGGGTCATCCACGAACGCGTTGAGCCACGCGTAGGAGTTACGTGTAGCCCCTGCGGCCGGACCGGTCGATTCAAAGAGCGTGACGTGTGCCCCGGCGTCCGCCAGGTGAAGCGCGACCGAGGCGCCGAGGATGCCCGCGCCGACGACACCGACCCGAAGAGGGCGCGGCCGGGCGTTGGCCTGTAGTCCGCCCGCAAGGGCGAGGGCGCCGAGGCCCGTCAACACTTGACGTCTTCGCACGACCGTCTCCACTCAAGATGTCCTGAGCATAACGGAACTTGGCGTAAATGCTTGAACCCGGCTCCGGCTCGGAGGACGATCGACATATCGTCTGCAGGAGGATGTCATGAGTCGATTCGCTCGTTCCGTATCGGTGCTGGTGCTAGGCCTAACGGTCTTCTCCGCGACCTCGTTTGCCACTGCCCCCGCGACGCTGTCGCCAGCGGAATCCTTGCATCGCCTGTTGGATGCGGAATGGGAATGGGAACTCAAAGAATTTCCCGAACACGCGACTTCACTGGGGGACCATCGCTATGACGACCGTGTGACGGACCGGTCCGCGGCAGCGATTGCAGCGCGTCGGGAGCATCACAAGGCTCTGCTTGCGACGGTGCGATCGATTGATCGCGGGCAATTGCAAGGCGAAGATCGGATATCCCGTGACATCCTCGAGTTCACCGCAGATCTCGCGGTGCAGGGTGACGATCTCTACCGTGGCGTCGCGCCGAGTCGGGATCTGCCGTTTTCAGCGGACGACTCACCGTTTTCCATGAATCAGATGTCCGGGCCGCAATTGTCGCTGCCGCAGTTGGTGCGTGCGACGCGCTTCCAGAGCGAAGCGGACTACCAGCATTATCTGAAGCGTTTGGCTGCGCTGCCCACGGTATTGGCTCAACAGCGCGCCATACTGGAGGCGGGGCGCTCCGTCGGCATGATGCCGCCGAAGGTGGCCATTGAGCGGTTGCCCTCGCAGTTCGGTCCGTTGCTCACCGAGGACCTCTCGCATCACCCCCTCTACGCACCCTTCGTCACGTTCCCCACGTCCGTCTCGCCGGCCGCACAGGAGACGTTGCGCGTACAAGCGGCGGCGCTGCTCAACGATCAGGTCAGGCCGGCGATCGCGTCGTTGAAAGAGTACCTTGCAACGACCTATGTCCCGTCGGCCGCAGAAAAGACGGGTGCATCCAATCTGCCCCACGGTGAGGCGTATTACGCGTGGAGTTTGCAGCGGTACAACACGACGCGCATGACCGCGCGAGAGATCCACGAACTCGGTTTGCGAGAGGTCGCCCGCATCGATGCGGCGATGTTGGCGGTCATGAAGGAGGCCGGCTTTACTGGAACGCTCCCCGAATTCCGCACCTACCTGCGGACCGACAAGTCATTCCAATACGGCTCGGCGGACGAAGAACTTGCGGCGCTGCGCGACATCGCGAAACGGATCGACCCGCAATTGCCGTCTCTGTTTGTGGAGTTGCCGCGACTCCCTTACGGCGTGCGCTCGATGTCCAAAGAGGAAGGAAACAATGCGCCGCACTACATCTCTGGGGCGATTGATGGATCGCGGGCCGGCTACTTTGAGGCGAATACCAACAATTTGGCGTCGTGGCCTAAGTGGACGATGGACGCGTTGGTCTTGCACGAGGCGGTCCCCGGCCACCACTTGCAAATCGCCCGGGCTCAGGAATTGACGTCGCTACCGAAGTGGCGGCGCGCCTACGGCAATTCGGGCTTCAGCGAAGGGTGGGGTCTGTACAGCGAGGGGTTGGGCGCACAGTTGGGGCTTTACGCGGATCCGTATACGCGATTTGGGCGCCTGACGATGGAGGCGCATCGTGCGGCCCGGTTGGTGGTCGATACCGGCATGCACGCCTTCGGTTGGTCGCGTCAGCAGGCGATTGACTACCTCGTCGACCATGCACAACTGGAGAGGGGCTTTGCCGAGGCCGAGGTGGACCGGTATCTCGTTTGGCCGGGTCAGGCGACAGCCTATAAGGTGGGCGAGCAGAAAATATTGGCCTTGCGACACCATGCCGAAACCGTGCTGGGTGCGCGGTTTGATGTGCGTCGCTTCCACAACGCCGTGATTGACCACGGCGGCTTGCCGCTGACCGTCCTTGATCAGGTGATCGAGGACTGGATCGTCGCGGAACAGGCGCGTACGCCCTGAGACGAGCCCTAGGACAGTGCGGGGGGCGGCGGCAGCCGCCCCAACGCCTCCTCGAGCGCGCCGGCAAGGCTGAGCATGCGCGGGTCGGAGCCGACTCGACCGTCGAACTCCAGAGACATCGGCAATCCTTGGCTATCCAGCCCGATTGGCAATACCAGACCGGGTAGCCCGGCCGTGCTGCCCGCCGAGATATTGCCGGCGATGGCATGCCCAAATTCGATGGCGCGGCCACCGATATCCACGGTGTCCTCTGCCCCGATGCGCGGCGCCGTCACGCGCGTGGTGGGAAACACCATCGCCTCGGTGCGCGTGCGCGCAAAGAAATCCGCGTACGCCTGCTGCAACCGGGGGCGCAGCACCTGAGTCATCTCCCGGTAGCGGGCGTCGTCGGTGTATCCGGTGCCGCCGGGGAGCACGTACTGATCAAACACAGCGCGAATGTCCGCGCTCGCCGACCGAACGACGTCGTCGAACGTCGCCGGAGCGCGGTAACGCACCAGATAGGCGGCTAACGCGGTGCGCACATCGTGATTCTGTATCGGCTCCGCTATGGCCTCCACAAGGGGCGTCAGTTCGGGGAATTCAGCCTCCACCAGCACGGCTCCGCGCGCTTGTAGGCGGCGTAGTGCAGCCTCGGCGGCGGCGGAGACCTCGGGGTGTAGGTCCGACCAGAGATCGGGTCGGACGACGGCCAAGCGGATGCCATCCAACGGAGCATTCGATAGCGTCACCGTTCGTGGGCACGCGACGCGGTCGAAAAGCCCGAGATCCTGTGCGTGCGTCGCCACTGGGCCGACCTGATCAAACAAACGCGAGATCGGGGCTGCCCCGTCCGTGGAATAACGACCCGTGGTCGGCCGGAACCCGGCCAACCCGCAGAGCGCAGCGGGCACGCGTATTGAGCCCTCCGTGTCCTCCGCCACGCCTAGCGGCGCGAGCCGGGCGGCCACCGCCGCGGCGGTGCCACCGCTGCTACCACCGGGAATGCGGCTCAGATCGTAGGGGTTGTGGACCGCGCCAAACGCCAAATTGTTGCTGGTCCAGCCGTACGACAGTTCATGGAGATTGGTTTTGCCGAGCACCAACGCGCCGGCGGCGCGAAGTTGCGCGACGATCGGTGCGTCGTCCGAGGGCCGAAACGCGCGCAGCGCGTTCGTCCCGGCCGTCGTCGGGTACTGCGCCGTATTGATGCTGTCTTTGACCGGCACCGGTACGCCGTACAGCAACCCGTCCCGCCGGCGTCGGCGTTCCAACTGCCGGGCGTCGTTCAGAAATCGGTCGGCGTCAAAACTAATAAATGCGTTGAGCGCTCGATGCTGCTCCACGCGCTCGACGACTGCGCGCGCATGTTCCAGGACCCCTAAACGTCTCGATCGAAACAGGGCGACCAACTCGCTGGCCGGAAGCTGTATCGGATCGGTGGGGCGTGTCGCGTGGCCGAAGGACCACTTTGACGCGAGGCTAGCGATGAGGCCTGAGAGCACGGTACGACGACGCATTAAACGCTCCCGAGTGGCGCTCCCGCGCGGACAATCATAGACAGGCGAGTCTGGCCGTCGGCATGCGAGTAATCCAAGGACTCGACCAGGCTGCGGATAATCAAGACGCCGAACTCATCTGGCAAGTGATCGCCCTCCAGCGGGTGCCGATCCGGTCCGTCTTGGGTGCATATCAACTCGAGGCGATTGAGGCGCTCCGAATACTCGATCGTCAGGGTGAGGCGTCCGCGTCCGAGTAAGGGTCGATGGACCTGCAGTACCTCTTCGACCAGCAAGAGCAGATTTTGGCGGAGGCGCTTGGAGAGTATCTGTTTTTCACAGAACGCCTCGATCTGCGCGTTCATGCCGTAAAAATCGAAATCCTCGGTCTCAATCGGGAAGCTGAGGCTTCGGGTTCGATTAATAAAAGCGCGAGTTTTCGCCTTTTGCGGGTTCTGGAAAATTTGTTCTGGTGTTCCGTCCTCATGAATGCCACCGGCATCCATGTAAAAAACGCGGTTCGAGACGTCACGAGCAAAATCCATTTCGTGAGTGACGATCAACATCGTCATCCCATCCTTAGCCAGCTTACGTATGACAGACAACACCTCACGAACCATTGTGGGGTCCAGTGCGGATGTCGGTTCATCGAATAAAATGACCTCGGGGTCCATGGCCAAGCATCGCGCAATCGCCACACGCTGCTTCTGCCCCCCAGACAGTTCTTCCGGAAAGTGCCCGAATTTTTCGGCCAAGCCGACGAGACGAAGCAATTCCATGGCTTTTTCTTTAGCAGCGCTGGGGTCAACGCCCTTTAGTTGGATTGGGCCCAACGTCAGATTTTCGAGAATGGTGAGATGCGAGAACAGGTTGAAGCTTTGAAAGACCATGTTCATCTTTTGACGAACCGCGGAGACGTTGGTGCCAATCGCCAACATGTCTTCGTTGCCGATCAGAACATGCCCGGAATCCGGTCTCTCCAGCAAGTTCAAACACCGTAGGAACGTGCTCTTGCCGCATCCGGACGGGCCGATGATCGAAACGACATCGCCTTTTTGGATCGTCGTGCTGACATCGTTCAGGACGTGCAGGTTCCCGAAGTGCTTGTTCAGGCGGTCGATCTTAATCATGGCTGTGTCTCCCGTTGGCGGCGCCGACGAGGGTCCGTTTTGAGTTCAATCAGTCCGATAAGCTTTATGAAGATCCAGGAAATCAGGAAGTACAAGACCGCGACCATAATTAAGGGGAAGAACGCATCGAAGGTGCGGCTTCGGATGATGTCGCTCGCCTTCGTGAGGTCCTGTACGGCGATGTATCCGACAACCGAGGTCATCTTTACCAAGGAAATAAATTCGCCTTTGAAGACCGGTAGGATCTTCTGAATCATTTGCGGCAAGACGATGTGTATGAACGTCTGAATTCGGGTGAAGCCGAGGGAAATGCCGGCTTCCACCTGCCCCTTGTCCACGCCCTCAATGCCCGAGCGGAATATTTCCGCAGAATAGGCGCCGAAGTTCAGGCCGAACGCGATGACCGAGACGATCAGCGGGCTAATGTCGATGGAGGCAAAAACAACGTAGAAAATGATCATGAGCAGCACAAGGACGGGGGTGCCGCGTAGAATGTCGATGAAGACGATCGCGGGCCGACGCAGCCAGGCCGAGGTCGACATGCGCATGAAGCAAATGCTGGCGCCGAGCAGGGTGCCGAGCAATGCGGAAAAAATGGAAATCAGTACGGTGGTCTTGAGTCCATTCACCAGCAACAGGTAGCGATTTTCTTTAAGTAGATTCGATCGAACGCTGCCGGCGAGCTTTTCACCCATGGACGGGCCCTGCTCGCGTTGGGCATTGTCGACGCGAACGAGCAATTGCTGGCGTAGTTCGTAGTACCGTTGCGTGAAGTCAATCCGCTCACGACGCTCGGGCGTTGCGCTCATGCCGGTGATCGCAGCGTCAATTTTTCCAGACACCAAGGCCGGTATGAGTGCTGGGGCTCGTAAAATACTGAACTGGATCGGGCGCCCTAATTTCTGTCCGATTCGGTGCGCGAGTTCAGCGTCATGCCCAGTGACGCGGCCGCTCGGATCCAGGAAGCTAATGGGTTCGCGGGTCGCAATAATGCCGACTCTTAACGGCACTCCGCTGGTGGGCGTCGGCAGATCGACTTCCACATACGGGCCCAAATCATCCTTGAACCACCGGCGCCGCATGTCGGCGAGGGTGCCGTCGGCCTTGAGCGCCGTGATGATGCTGTCGAGTTGCTCGCGCAGTTCGGTATTGCCTTTGCGGACGCCGATAGACGTGTCTTCCGTGGAGAGAATGTCCGGCAGATACGTGAGGTCGGCGTTGCGCTTGGTCGCGAGAAAGACGGTGGGATATCCCGTCAGTACGGAATCTAATTGGCCCGCCTTCAACGCGGCAATCGCGTCGAGGATGTCGTCAAAGTGCTTGATGTCCGCCTTCGGGAACAGCCGGGCGGCGAGCGCCTCGCTGGTGGTTCCGGTCATGACCCCCATCCGTGAGTGAGCGGCCTCATCCAGGGTGTGGATGGCCGGGGCGCCATCATGGCAGCCCGTCAGGCTCGCCAGGAAGATCAATAAAAACGCCAGCCACAGAGGTCTTGGGGATTTCATGTATCGCTTTATAGGAATGTGAGTCGCTGCCATCACACGAATGCGACGGTTCCGCAGGTTCTGTCTCGATGCTGCGCAGGGTAAATGACGGGTGCCCCGGGCGCAATTCGCCGAAAAAAGACCGCGCTTTCACCATAATCTGCCGGCGCCGGTCCGTTTCGTGACCTAGGTCGCGATAAGGGATGTACACCGTTCCTCCCGCGCGCCGTTAACCTGATCACGCACATTCAGCGCGACAGGCGATAGGGGTTCCATCATGTCTGATTCTTTCGGTCACCGTTGCCGAGCGGCGGGCCTTGCGATCGGCCTCGGTATTGCATGGGGCGTCGTGGCTCAGGTCGCGCCGCCGGTGCCTTCCGCCACGAACGGTACGTTTGCTGACCGTACCGGCGTGTGGGGTAATTTTCCGTCCACTCGGCCGGACACCACTAATCCGTTTTTTAAGCCGTTGGGGTCCAATGCGCGGACCTGTGCGACCTGCCACAACCCCAATGACGGTTGGAGCGTGAGCCTCGGAAACCTGTCGAAACGCTTTACCAGTACAGCGGGCTTAGACCCCATCTTCCTACCGCTAGACGGTACGAATTGTCCCTCATTGCCGTTGGATACGTTGGCACATCGACAAGCGGCATCCAGTCTCCTCTTGGGACGTGGACTGATCCGTGTCGAGCTGCCCGTACCCGCCAGTGCAGACTATACGGTCGCATCGGTCTCCAACCCTTACGGGTGCTCGTCCACGACGGCGGTATCGGTTTATCGGCGCATTTTGCCGACGACGAATCTGCCGTTGCTGACGGAGGTCATGTGGGACGGGCGCGAGACGCTGTCCTCCGGCGCACTGACGGCGGCTTTGGTGAATCAGGCCAATGATGCCGTCCACGGTCATGCGGCCGGTGTCGCGCCGGCGCCGGTATCCGCCATCGGATCGGCCGTCGGCCTCGAGTTGTTGCAATACACCGCGCAGATTTTTGACACCGCGGCCGGTCCTCTGAACGGAGCGGGAGCATCGGGTGGCCTGCAGGCGCTGGCAACGACGCACCTTGTCGGTGCGGCGAATGGCGCTCCCGTGTTCACCCTGTTTCAAGCGTGGGAGACGTCCGTCGCGCCGACAACGCCGACAGCCGTCGCGCAGGCCTCGATCGGCCGCGGCGAGCGCATCTTCAATACACGGCCGATGACGATTACTGGGGTGGCCGGCTTAAATGATGTTCCCGGTGCCGATGGGAACGTTCACCCGACGGTGGTCGGTACCTGCGGTACGTGTCATAACAGCGTGAATATCGGGACCCACGCCTCGCCCCTCCTGCTGGACGAGGGTCAGGCGCATTTAACGGTGAAGAATGTCGACTTGCCGCTGATCACACTGGTGCAGCGCTCAACCGGCGCGCGGGTGCAGGTCACGGATCCGGGTGCGGCGCTCATCTCGGGCCACTTTGCCGACATCGGCAAATTTAAGGTGCCCGGCTTACGGGGGTTTGCTGCACATCCCCCGTATTTTCACAACGGCGCCGCCAAATCGGCGGCCGATGTCGTGACCTTCTATAACACGCGCTTCAATCTCAACTTGTCCGCCCAGGAAGCCACGGACCTTGCCAACTTCCTGAACGCGCTCTAATTCGAAGGACGATGACGGGGGACCGCTTGCATGAGGTGTCGTAGCGCCTCATGCAAGTCCTTATCGCCGGATTCGTTACCGCGATAGTGTCCTAAGCGGACGACCACGAGGTCGTGCGAGGGAATGACGAACGTGTACTGACCGCCGGCGCCGGCCATGAAATACGCCTCCTTCGGGATCGGCCATTCCTGGTTGCCGTTAATCCAAAAGAAGCCGCCGTACACGGGATTTTGATCGGCGACCCAGGCCGGGGCCAACGCACTGACGAAATCGACATAGCCTTCCGGCAGCAGTCGTTCGCCGTTCCATACCCCGTCCTGGAGATAGAGGTTGCCCAACCGGGCCCAATCGCGAGCTGGGCCTAGGTCTGCTCCCTGCGTGAGCAAATCGCCGTACGGATCGGTCTCGATCATCATGTGGCGAATGCCGATGCGGTCGAATAAGGCGTGCTGGGGGAACGTGAGGTAGTCCCACCCCAGCCCTTCCACGCCCATTCGGATGAGATAGTTCACGAGGACGGGGTCGGTGTTGCGGTATCGCCCGACGGTGTTCGGCGGCCATTCGAGAGGTCGGGTCGCCGCGAAATGGAACGAGTTCGTCGTGCCGGTGTAGTAATACCAATGCTCCGGATAGGGGCCGTTGGGATCAAAATCAGGATCGTAGGGTGCGCGAATCCGCAAGCCGCTCGACATGCGCAGCAGGTCTGCGATGCGGATCTCGGCGCGTGGATCGTTCGGCGCTTGCCATTCGGGAATCGGTGCGCGCTGCCAGAGCGTATACACCCCTTGCTGCATGAGCACCCCCATCAGGCTGGCCGTGATGCTCTTGCCCATAGACCAGCTCTCGAGACGGGTATGGGCATCGATACCCGGCGCGTACCGCTCGGCAATGATCCGGCCGCGCCACGTGACGAGGAACGCAGCCGTCATGCCTTCCGGATGCGCGAACGCCGCATCGACGGCCGCTTGCACCTCGGCCCGGTCCAGTCCGTCGGGCAGCGGGCTCGCCGGTTCGCGGTCGCCCATCGGCCAATCGGTGTCGACTGCTGAGGGTAGCGAGGACGGAACAGGCTTGGGGGTGAATGCAAGGGTCGTTGCGCCGATCGGTAATGCCACACAGCCTTGGCCGCCCGTATCCTCGGCGACTCGGGTCGCGCCACCGGGTACGGGTACACTGACGCGGCGATGTTCCGTATCGACGGTCGGCGCCCCGAGGGCACCTCGGATGTCGAGCGGCGCTGTAAAAAAGCCGACGTTCTGCTCGGCAAATGACAAATCGAGCCCCGTAATAAACACAGCGGAGCACAGCACCGTGGCGTAACCCGCGGCATAATGTTCGAGCGGATTTCCGGGTGGCGGGTCCAACAGGGTGGGCAATTCCAGTCCTCGATCGCGCGCCAACGCGGTGTCGTGAGCGGCATTGCCGCCTAACGCTACGGCGGCCAGCAGGCTGCCGAAGACGCTTGCGGCAGATTGTCGGATTGAAATACGCATACACACGGCCCCCCAGTGATTCCGAAAGACTACCGTGGAGCGGTCGGCGTATGCCACACCGTTGGAATCCGGTAAGTTGCTTTGTCCCAACGAAGGAGTCTCTGATGGCGCGGCGCATCGTGGATCTGTCGATCTATCTCGAAAATGATGTGATCTCCGATCCGCCGGGTTACCGGCCTCACATTGAGTACATCAATCACACGACATCCGCCGATCATCTGGTGTCGTTTTTTCC
>Ga0214202_1000595_pt1 | contig 13539 bp, 14 predicted proteins | sample TroBogEpilimnion_9_FD_153040 | JGI IMG/M metagenome (GOLD analysis project Ga0214202, IMG submission 153040) | Freshwater microbial communities from Trout Bog Lake, WI - 03JUN2009 epilimnion | ecosystem: Environmental > Aquatic > Freshwater > Lake > Epilimnion/Euphotic zone | place: Trout Bog...
TGCGCCCAGCGCTCCCAATAAGGTGAAGAGATTCCAGAAGATAAAGACGCCAAATCCGGTATGCCAGAAACCAATCTTCTGATCTTCATTAGAGTTCTGCGCAGTCGCGATCGCCGTTGATTCATCAATTGTTACTTGAGCTGCAATGACTCGCTTTACTCCGCGCACTTTGAGAATCGGTGCCATGCGTAATCCATAGAGAGCGTTGCGGGTACCGAGCAGAGTTGCGGTTGCAATTCCAGAGAGCGCGCTGCCGCCAGCGCCTAAGACACCGATCACCGCAAATTGCGATGCGCCGGAGAAGGTGAGGAGGGAGAGAAGACAGGTCTGAAGAACCGAGAAGTGAGCGGTGACACTCGCCGCACCAAAGGCGGTTCCATATGCCCCGACCGCAAAGGAGAGGCTGAAGGAATCGCGCTTCACTGACACGCCGATATTCTGCCCTAATCCCGCCAGTATCCCTAGGCGCTGGATACATTGCGCTCATGAGTGAAGCACAGACCCGCGATACATCAGATAGCCCAAAAGAGATCATCTTTCGCGATGACATGAGCGTTGAACTCGTGAAATCGAGCGCAAGTGACTCCGATGTTATCTGGGCTGCTCGAGTTTCGACCGCTGGTGAACAATCGCTCGATGCAGTGGGCTCTGATGCAACTCGCGCAGAAGGACTTATTAACTACCTTGCTCGTGAACGTCATGGTTCACCATTCGAGCACACCTCTATGACCTTCTTTGTCTCAGCGCCGATCTTTGTATTCCGCGAATTTATGCGCCATCGCATCGCTTCTTATAACGAAGAGAGCGGTCGTTATCGCGAGCTCAATCCCGTCTTCTACATTCCGAGTAAAGAGCGTCGCCTCGTTCAAATTGGAAAGCCAGGCGCCTATGAGTTTGTTGAAGGAACACCAGAGCAGTATCAATTAACAGTCGATGCCATTAAAGAGAGTTGCACTTTGGCATATGCGAATTATCAAAAGATGCTTGAAGCAGGCGTTGCACGCGAAGTTGCTCGCGCAGTCTTGCCAGTAACTCTCTACTCATCAATGTACGTGACAATGAATGCACGCGCCTTGATGAACTTCCTCTCCTTGCGCACCTCGCGCGAAGGGTCACACTTCCCAAGCTACCCACAACGTGAAATTGAGATGGTCGCCGAGAAGATGGAAGCCGAATTCGCCAAACTCATGCCTATTACCTACGGCGCATTCCAGAAATCTGGACGTGTAGCCCCGTAATTCAAGGTAATGTTCCACCCATGAGTACCGGGCAGATCCAGGCGCCATTTGGCCGCATGATTACCGCAATGGTTACTCCATTCGATAAAGATGGAGCGATCGATTGGGATGGCGTCGCAAAGCTGGCGCAACATCTCGCCGATCATGGCCACGATGCGATCGCTGTCAACGGAACAACTGGTGAAGCACCAACCACAAAGACTTCCGAGAAGCTCGAGATCATCCGCGTTGTTAAATCAACAGTGGGCGACCGAGTAAAAGTTCTTACGGGCGCCGGTGATAACGAGACTGCCTACACCGTTGATCAAGCAAAGCGCTGTGCCGAACTCGGCGTAGATGGCCTCTTAATTGTGACTCCGTATTACAACAAGCCACCACAAGCTGGAATCGAAGCGCACTTTAAGGCGGTTGCATCGGCAACGGATCTTCCGATCATGATGTACGACATCCCAGGTCGCACCGGTGTTGAGATCGAGCAAGACACCATCTGTCGCCTCTCTGAAGTAAAAAATATTGTTGCCCTCAAAGATGCCAAGGGAAACCCAGCATCGACATCGTGGGTTATCCAACGCACCGGACTTCCGGTCTACTCAGGCGATGACATTCTCAATCTGCCATTGCTCTCCATCGGCGCAGTTGGATTTGTATCAGTCTGCGGACATACCGTCGGCAATGAACTGCGCGAGATGCTCGATGCGTGGTTCTCAGGCAATGCTGCTCGAGCTCTTGAAATTCACCAAAAGTTATTACCGGTATTCACCGGAACCTTCCGCACTCAAGGTGCGATATTGACTAAGGCTGCGCTCACTATGTTGGGCTTGCCTGGCGGATATACACGTTTGCCACTTGTTGATGCCACCGAGGCGCAGATCGCGCAATTGCGGAAGGACCTTCAACAAGGCGGAGTCGTACTTCCATAATGAATCATCCCCATCCAGATTTACCCTTTCCAGCAAAGTTAGCCCCTAAGACGCTGCGCGTTGTTGCGCTCGGTGGACTCGGAGAGATCGGTCGCAACATGACCGTCTTCGAGTACGAAGGTGAACTATTAATCGTTGACTGCGGCGTTCTCTTCCCCGATGAGAGCCAGCCCGGTATCGATCTCATCCTCCCTGACTTCTCGTATATCCGCGATCGCTTGCAGGATGTCGTAGCAGTATTTCTTACTCACGGCCACGAAGACCACATCGGAGCGCTGCCATTCTTATTGAAAGAGCGAGCTGATATTCCGGTCGTTGCATCAAAGCTCACACTCGCTTTTGCGGAGGCAAAGCTCAAGGAACGTCGCATCTCTGCACCGTTGCGTGAAGTCCGCGCAGGTATGGTGGAGAAGTTCGGTCCCTTCACACTTGAATTCGTTGCAGTGAATCACTCAATCCCTGATGCACTTGCAGTCGCTATTAAGACTCCTGCCGGAGTAGTCCTTGCAACTGGTGATTTCAAGATGGATCAATTGCCACTCGATGGCCGCATCACCGACCTAGCTACCTTTGCCCGACTTGGCACTGAGGGCGTCGATCTCTTCATGACGGACTCAACTAATGCCGATGTTCCGGGATTCACAACATCTGAGCGAGAGATCATTCCTGCGCTCGATCGTGCATTCCGCAATACGAAGCGTCGTGTCATTGTTGCTTCCTTTGCATCACATGTTCACCGTATCCAGCAAGTTCTTACTATTGCCGAAAACCATGGCCGCAAAGTTGCCTTTGTTGGCCGCTCAATGGTGCGCAATATGAAACTCGCGCAAGATTTGGGATACCTCACTGTTCCTGAAGGACTTGTCGTCGATTCCAAAAATATTGGCGATTATGGTGATCAAGTTGTCTTGATCTGCACGGGATCACAGGGTGAACCGCTAGCCGCTCTCTCACGTATGGCGAATGGTGAGCACGATATTAAAGTTGGAAAAGGCGACACAGTTGTCCTTGCCTCTAGCTTGATTCCGGGTAATGAGAACCCGGTCTATCGCGTTATTAATGAACTTACTCGCTTCGGTGCAGATGTAGTCCACAAGGGAAATGCCATGGTGCACGTATCAGGCCATGCAGCAGCCGGTGAACTTCTTTACTGCTACAACATTGTGAAGCCAAAGAATGTGATGCCTATCCACGGTGAATGGCGCCACATGCGTGCCAATGCCGAATTGGCGATCAAGACCGGAGTTCCACGTAACAACACCATCGTTGTCGATAATGGAATCGCAGTCGATATGCATGATGGCTATGCCGATGTTGCTGGCGCTGTCCCAGTTGGATTTGTCTATGTTGATGGCCATTCGATCGGTGAAATTACTGAGAGCTCTTTGAAGGATCGCAGCATTCTTGGCGAAGAAGGCTTCATCTCCGTTGTCGTTGTGATCGATTCACAGAGTGGAAAGATCGTCGCCGGCCCTGATATCCATGCCCGTGGATTTACTGAGGATCAGGCACTCTTCGATGAAGTCAAAAAGATGATTGAGAAGGCGCTCGCGAAGGCCGTTGCTGGTGGAGTAAATGGAACACATCAACTTCAGCAAGTAGTCCGTCGGACTGTTGGTGGATGGGTCGGCGAAGAACATCGTCGCAAACCAATGATCGTTCCGGTTGTCATAGAGGTTTGATCTCGGCGCGCCTAGCCCAGTGGGGGAGCGTCCCTCTTTAGGCTTAGCGCATTATGGCAAAACGCAAGAAAACTTCCTCGCGCACATCGGCTCGTAAGCAGAACTCTGTTGTGGGGGCTTTCGGTAAAGCGCTGCTCGGCCTCTGGCGCATCCTCGCAAAAACTTTCGGTAGCTCTGTCCGCTTCGTCTTTCGCGGTGCCAAGGAGCTAGATCCAGCTCATCAACGTGACGGTATCGCCTTTCTTATTTTGATCATCTCACTCATCTCGGCAGCTGGTACCTGGTTCCACCTCAATAACTTTGTTGGCCGAGAACTTCGCATGGTTCTCTTCGGTGGATTTGGCAAGGTCGCCTATTTAGCGCCACTCATCTTTCTCTACTTTGCAGTTCGGTTATTCAAATCTCCTGATGAGGGAGCGGCAACTGGCCGCATAACCATCGGAACACTCTTCCTCTTACTGACATCAACCGGTCTTCTCCATATCTTTAATGGATCTGTTGGAGATACTGGCAAGACCGCAATGCAAGGTGGTGGAGGCTGGCTCGGTTATGGCGTCTCAACTCCGCTCGTCGCCTTGACCACAAATATTCTTGCGATTCCTATTCTCTTGATTATCTTCTTCTTCGGACTCTTAGTTGTGACTGCAACGCCATTCTCACGTGTGATCGATCGCGTGAAGGCGATCTTCCATCTCGGAAAGTCGATGGCGAATGAGCGTCGTGCCTCTCGCGAGATCACCGAAGAGTTTGAGATCAGTGAGACACCGGCATTTGATACTCCGCTCGTCCAAGAGTTCACTCCTGATGAAGAGCCGATCGATGAAGAAGAGTTTGATGAAGAGTTCACCGTTGAAGTTCCGGTTGAACCAAAGGCGACCCTTCCACAGCGTCCAGCTCCAACAGCGCCAGCGCACCAGATGATTCTTGCTGCAGATACTCCTTATCAACTGCCTTCTATGGATCTTTTGAAGACTGGTCCTGCCTCAAAGGCAAAGTCCAAGGCAAATGAGACCGTCGTCGCGGCTCTTACCCAGGTATTCCAACAATTTAGTGTTGAAGCAACTGTTACTGGTTTTATGCGTGGACCAACTGTCACGCGCTACGAAGTTGATCTCGGTGCAGGTGTAAAGGTTGAGGCGGTAACTGCGCTCTCCAAGAATATTTCTTATGCGGTCGCAAGTAGCGATGTTCGCATTCTTTCGCCGATCCCAGGTAAATCCGCAGTCGGAATTGAGATTCCAAATACAGACCGCGAGATCGTCTATCTTGGCGATGTTTTACGCTCATCAGTTGCAAGTGCTGAGACCCATCCAATGGTGATCGCCCTTGGTAAAGATGTTGAAGGCGCCTTTGTCTGTGCGAATTTAGCGAAGATGCCACACCTTCTCGTTGCTGGTGCAACAGGTGCTGGAAAATCTTCGATGATCAACTCACTCGTTGTCTCTATCTTGATGCGTGCAACTCCTGATGAAGTTCGACTCGTGATGATCGATCCAAAACGAGTGGAACTCACCAGCTATGAGGGCATTCCTCATCTAATTGCACCGATCATTACTAATCCTAAGAAGGCTGCCGATGTTCTCTCATGGGTGGTCCGCGAGATGGATCAACGTTATGACGATCTCTCCGCCTTTGGCTTCCGCCATATCGATGATTTCAATAAAGCTGTTAAGGCGAAGAAGATCAGCGTTCCTGCTGGCAGTGAGCGAGTACTTGAGCCATATCCATATCTCCTTGTTATCGTTGACGAGCTCGCCGATCTCATGATGGTTGCAGCGCGCGAAGTTGAAGAGAGCATTGTGCGTATCACTCAGCTTGCTCGTGCAGCTGGTATTCACTTAGTGATCGCTACACAGCGCCCATCAGTCGACGTTGTTACTGGATTGATCAAAGCGAATGTTCCATCACGCCTTTCATTCGCTACATCGAGCCTCGCAGATTCTCGCGTTATTCTCGATACGCCAGGGGCCGAGAAGCTCGTAGGGCAAGGTGATGGACTCTTCTTGCCAATGGGAGCAAGCAAGCCTGTGCGTATTCAGGGCGCTTATGTTTCAGAGCGAGAGTCAGAAGCAGTCGTTAATTTTGTGAAGGCCCAAGCACAACCGGTCTATCGCATCGATCTCAATGCACCAATCAAGTCAAAGGTCATCGAAGATGACATCGGTGACGATATGGATCTCTTATTGCAAGCGATTCAATTAGTCGTGGGAACACAATTTGGTTCGACATCGATGTTGCAGCGAAAGCTCCGCGTCGGTTTTGCGAAGGCTGGTCGCTTGATGGATCTCATGGAGAGCCGCGGCATTGTTGGGCCATCGGAAGGCTCCAAGGCTCGCGAAGTTCTCATCAACGCTGAGCAGATGCCTGATGTGCTTGAGGAGATTCAAGGGTTCAACTAGTCCTCACGCTTGGCTTGCCCTTAACCCCTATTGTTCACCCGCTCTCAACTTGTTGACGAACCTTTATCCGCTCTACCCTTAGATCCTCGATTTCCCCGAGACCCCTGATCGAGCTGTAATGAGGATCCACATGACCGTCGGACGATATCTACGAGAGGCCCGTGAAGCTGCCGGCTACTCTGTTGATGATATTGCGACGCGTACCCGAATCCGTGCAACGGTCATCAAAGATTTAGAATCTGAAAAATTTGAATCGTCAGGTGGCACTGCATATGCCCGTGGCCATATTCGTACGATTGCAAAAATAATCGATGCAGATCTCGATCGTTTGATCTCTGCCTTTGAAGAGACAACTGCTGAATCAAACCGTCCAATGATCGAACTTCTCGAAGAGAATTCTGCAACTACTCTTCGTCACCGTAAGAATACAAATATCAAAGTCTCACCAAAGTTTATTGGAATCGCGGCGAGCATAGTTGTTGGAATCTCCATTCTCGTTCCCACAACTCTTGCCTTGACTTCACATTCAACACATAAGAGCGCAACTACAAGCAGTACTCCTTCAAAGGCATCTGCGACCACCACTAAGGTCAATCCGATTGCACCATCGGCGGCAGCCTCTAATGGCCACGGTATTGAAATCGCAGCTACCCATGGGTCGTCATGGCTCTTCGTCACCGATTCAACTGGCGTTCAGATTTACTCTGGGATCTTGCGTACTGGATCAACTCAAACATTTGACCCAACAAATGGACTCTTTATCAAGATTGGAAATGCTGGGGCGGTCTCAGTCTCAGTGAATGGCAAGGATCAAGGTGCTATTGGTGCGCAAGGTGAAGTGAAGTCACTGACCTTTGCGCCTGCACAGACAAACGGGTAACTCACATAACGAGCCATTGGATGGCTGCCCGCTAAGATATATCCAATGAGAACCGTCGCGCTTGTCACATTAGGTTGCTCGCGCAACGAGGTTGATTCTGAAGAGCTCGCTGGTCGCTTAGCTGCCGATGGTTGGACCCTCGTCGAAGATGCTGCCGATGCCGAAGTAGCCCTCATCAACACCTGTGGCTTTATTGAGAGCGCAAAGAAGGACTCCGTTGACGCTCTTCTCGAGGCACATTCCCTCAAAGGAAATGGCGTTACTCGCGCAGTCGTTGCCGTGGGTTGCATGGCTGAGCGCTACGGAAATGAATTGGCGGAAGCGCTTCCTGAAGCAGATGCAATTCTTGGCTTCGATGATTATCAAGATATTTCACAACGCTTGCAGACGATCATGGCTGGCGGCTCTATCGAGGCCCATACGCCAAAAGATCGACGCTCACTCTTACCCCTTGCACCAAGTGAACGACAGGCATCGAAGCCCGCACCTATTACTGAGAGCGCGGGATCGCTCGGTCAAGGTCTTCGCGTCATGCGCAAGCGTCTCGACAAGGCGCCAGTTGCACCACTCAAGATCGCCTCAGGCTGTGATCGTCGCTGTTCATTCTGTGCGATCCCATCATTCCGCGGATCGTTCATCTCTCGTCGCCCTACTGAAATTCTTGATGAAGCAAAGTGGCTCGTCGATCAGGGCGTTACGGAACTCTTCTTGGTAAGTGAGAACACAACCTCATATGGAAAAGATCTTGGCGATCTCAAGATTCTAGAGAAGATTCTTCCGGAGATGGCAGCGATCGATGGTGTTGAACGTATTCGCTTGAGCTACTTACAGCCTGCAGAGATGCGCCCCTCACTCCTCCAAGCGATGATTGCGACCGAAAAGGTCGTTCCATATTTTGACCTCTCTTTCCAACATGCATCAGAGACCTTGCTCCGACGGATGCGTCGCTTTGGCGATGGTGAGAAGTTCTTGCACCTCATTGATCAGATTCGCGCGCTCTCACCAGAGGCCGGAATCCGCTCAAACGTCATTGTTGGATTCCCTGGCGAAACCGAAGAAGAGTTCCAGGATCTCGTCGATTTCATCTCCGAAGCCCGCATGGATGCAGTCGGTGTCTTTGGCTACTCCGATGAAGATAAGACTGAGGCGCTTACCCTTGGCAACAAAGTAGATCAAGATCTCATCAATCATCGTGTCGAACAGCTCTCTACGCTTGTTGATGAACTCCTTATGCAGCGCGCTGAAGAACGTATTGGTCAGAAGGTGCGTGTCCTCATTGAAGATGAAGAGTTGCAAGAGGGAAGAGCTGATCATCAAGGCCCAGAGGTAGATGGCTCCACCATGATTCAAGGTCGTGTCACCTACAAAGTGGGCGAATATGTGGATGCGATTGTCTCTGAAGTGGCTGGCGCGGATCTGATTGCAGTTCCACTATGAATATCCCAAATTTCTTAACGATCCTTCGCGTCGCATTGACGCCACTTGGCGCCTATGCACTCTTTAAAAATGGGGGAGCAGATCACACCTGGATGATTATCGCGTGGTGCACATTCTTTATTATTGGTCTAACGGATTTCCTTGATGGCAAAATTGCGCGCGCAAAGAACCAGATCACCGAATTTGGAAAGTTGCTTGATCCGATCGCAGATAAGGTCTCCATCGGTACGGCAATGATCTCCCTCTCGATTCTCCATCGCCTCCCTTGGTGGGTCACGATTGTGATCCTTGCTCGGGAAATTGGGGTAACCATTCTTCGCTTTGCTGTACTGAAAGATGGTGTGATCCCGGCAAGTAAGGGCGGAAAACTCAAAGCGCTGATGCAGGGCTTTGGCGTTGGTTGGTTTATCCTCCCACTTCCACATTGGCTCTTTCTTCCACGCGATCTCTTTATGGGCATCGCCATCGCTCTCACATGGACTACTGGCTACGAGTATTTCAAGGCGGTTCTCAAAAAATGACACCGAAGAAGAGTGATCTCACAACCGAGATCGTGAAGCTCATGAAAAAGCGCGGCCTCACTCTTGCAACTGCAGAGTCGATTACCGGTGGCGGCCTCGCAAGTGCGATTACTGATGTGCCTGGTGCCTCTGCTGTCTTCCTTGGCTCGATCGTGAGCTACAGCGATGCGAGTAAGACGAAGTTTCTTGGAATCCCAAAGCGGACTCTGACGAAATCAACGGCAGTGTCAGAAGTTGTGGCACGAGGTATGGCCGAATCGGCCCGAAGCGAATTCGGATCTGATTTTGCAATCTCAACGACCGGAGTAGCGGGCCCCGGAAAGGCATATGGCCAGAAGGCCGGGACGGTCTGGATTGCAATCGCCTCGAAGCGCGAGACCTTTACTATTGAATTGGCGCTGAGTGGCGATCGCGACTCCATAAGAAAATCCACAATTGAAAGCGCTTTAGCCTGCCTTTCCCGTATCCTTACGCCATGACCCTTCTACGCTCCTACCTTGGCTCCACATTGCGCAGTGCGCGTGTGGCTCAGGGTCGTACCTTGCGCGATGTCGCAAAGAGCGCGCGCGTCTCACTTGGATACCTCTCTGAAGTAGAACGCGGTCAGAAAGAAGCATCCTCAGAACTGATCTTAGCAATCTGCACCGCCCTCGATCTCTCTCTTTCAACGCTGCTCGTAGATATTGCAACACAGGTCAAGAGCGCAGAGACGCCAGCTCTTACTGTGGTGGACGACGCCGCGTAACGGTTCTTCCGTGAAGTACGCACCTCAAATGGCAACCGGACAACGTTCACGCGTCGCAATTCTCGCTGGCGCTAAAGAGGTCATCTCATCGGTCGGTAGCTATGAATCACTGATGAATGAGATTGCCGAAAAGGCAGAGGTCTCACGAGCCACGATTTATAACCACTTCAGCGATCGCGAAGAGCTCATGTCCGCACTCCTTGCGAGCGAGGTAGAACGCCTTATTTCAATGGCCCAATTGGCGCCATCAAAAAAGGATGCGCTCTATCAACTATCGCGCGCAATCTCTGATGATGCAGCGTTAGCGAAGATGGTTGAGACTGACCACAGCGATATCGTTGCGATCACCACTATTACAGATCACCCGCTCTGGATCGAGATCCATCGATCATGTGCGCAGGTCTTCGGTGAAGATGAGAACACCGTCGGCTTGATCCTTCGCTGGCTCATCGCCCAAGTAACGTCACCACTCACTCAGAGCCAGTCGGAGATTCAATCCACTCGACTTGCCTCACTTCTGTAACCGAGTAACGATGCGAATTACCGAGTTGCGGGCTCGCTTAAGCGAAGCCTTTGCTGATGCCGATACCTATTCACGAGATATCGTCCATGCCGAACTCGGTGGACTTACTGTGAATGAGGCGCTCACCGCCGGCCATGAGCCGCGGGATATCTGGCGTGGGGTAGTGGCTCATAATCCTGAGCTCCCTGCCGCCTTGCGCTGACTCTTTGACTCCCCGCCCCGCCCTAGCGTGTCTTAATTCGCCCTAACGGGCTATTCGAACAGATGTTCGGTAGACTACTTATGCCCAACCCGAGCGGTTCCACAGTTCCGCGTCGCCTAGTGCGTCGCCGTCAGTGGTCTTCCGTACCTTCGGGACCGTATAGACGCCTCACCTCAATGGTCAGGTTTAAGCAGTAAGAAAGGTATGAAAATGGCTTCAGATAAATCTGAAAGCAAGACGGATAAGCAATTATCCGAACGCGGTAAAGCCCTTGATACAGCCCTCGCCCAGATTGAGCGTCAATTCGGTAAGGGATCGATCATGAAGATGGGCGATCGCACAGCAACACCTATGGAAGTTATTCCAACAGGTTCGATCGCACTCGATATCGCACTCGGCATCGGTGGATTACCACGCGGCCGTATCGTAGAGATTTATGGACCTGAATCTTCAGGTAAGACAACTGTTGCTTTGCATGCAATTGCAAATGCACAGAAGAATGGCGGCATCGCAGCATTTATCGATGCTGAGCATGCACTCGATCCAGAGTATGCCCGCAAGCTTGGCGTTGATATCGATGCGCTTCTCGTCTCACAACCAGATACTGGTGAGCAAGCACTTGAGATCATGGATATGTTGGTTCGCTCTGGCGCCCTCGACATTATTGTTGTCGACTCCGTTGCAGCGCTCGTACCACGTGCTGAAATCGAGGGCGAGATGGGTGACTCACATATGGGTCTCCAAGCTCGTTTGATGTCACAAGCACTTCGTAAGATCACTGGTGCACTTCACCAATCAAATACCACAGCGATCTTCATCAACCAGCTCCGTGACAAGATCGGTGTCTTCTTCGGAACACCTGAGACAACAACCGGTGGTAAGGCGCTGAAGTTCTACGCCTCTATTCGTATGGATGTCCGTCGTATCGAGACACTCAAGGATGGCCAAGATGCAGTCGGTAACCGTACTCGCGTCAAGGTCGTCAAGAACAAGATGGCTCCACCTTTCAAGCAGGCAGAGTTCGACATCATCTACGGCACTGGTATCTCACGCGAGGGATCACTTATTGATCTCGGTGTAGAGGTCGGCGTCGTCAAGAAGTCGGGTGCTTGGTATACCTACGGCCCAGATCAACTCGGCCAAGGTAAGGAGAATGCACGTGCATTCCTCCTCGATAACCCTGATCTCGCTAACGATATTGAGAAGCAGATCCGTGAGCACTACGTACCAGTTGCGATCGATCCAGCGCTCGTCGCTGCAGTCGATGAGGCAACAGCAGAGGTTGAGTTCTAGCCTTCGCTAGTAGATCATGCGAAAAGAAGAAGTCAGTCAAGGAGCTCTTACCTACTCCGAGGCGATGGATATAGCGCTCCATGCGCTCGCTCCACGTGCTCGCAGTAGGGCAGAGCTCCACGACCATCTCATCAAACGTGGCGTCGATCAAGAATCTGCTGCCGGCGTTCTCGATTCGCTTGAACTTCAGGGGCTACTCAACGATCTTGAATTTGCAAAGATCTGGTCAGAGTCGCGCCAACGTCAGAAGAAGTTAAGTAAGCGCGTTATTACCTCCGAGCTTCGCCAGAAGGGCGTTGCGGCAGATATCATCGAAGAGGTCGTCTCTGAGATCGATGATGAAGAGGAGTATGCGATGGCATTCGCCCTCGCAGAGAAGAAATATCGTTCATGCTCCAACCTCGATCCCGATGTCGCCTATCGACGAATCTCATCGCTTCTGGCACGTAAAGGCTTTGGCCATCAGATGATGGCTCGGATCATGAATCAACTACGATTGGGTGATGAGCAGTTCTAGCCCCCTGATTGTTATCTGCGGCGCAACTGCGACCGGCAAGAGTGATCTCGCAATCGCACTCGCTCAAAAACTTGGCGGAGAGATCATCAACGCTGACTCGATGCAGGTCTACCAAGGTATGGATATTGGTACCGCCAAGGTTCCGCTTAACGAACGCGGTGGAATTCCGCACCATCTCTTAGATATCTATCCTGTCAATCAAGATATGACTGTTGCTCGTTATCAAGAGTTAGCACGAGAAAAGGTCGATCAACTCCGTGCCGACGGAACTCCAATAATTGTTGTTGGTGGAACTGGTCTCTACATCAAATCGATCCTCGATGATCTGAACTTTCCAGATACTGATCCTGATATTCGCCAGAAGATCACCGATGAGGCAGAGGCGATCGGCAATGAGGTGCTCCACGCAAAACTTGCCGCACTCGATCCGGTAGCGGCACTTGCTATTCCTTTTGAGAACGTAAGACGAGTGATTCGCGCGCTCGAAGTCATTGAGATTACTGGCCAGCCATATACGACCAATCTTCCGCGTGAAGGATCTACCCGTTACCCAGATGCGATCCAGATCGGTCTAGCGATGGATCGTGAGGATTTTGGGGAGCGGATCAACAAGCGGGTCGATCGGATGTGGGAGCTGGGCTTTGTGGATGAGGTTGAAGAGCTAATCAACCAAGGCCTCCTCGAAGCGAAGACAGCTCAGGCAGCGATCGGTTATGCCCAGATCATTGCAATGAAACATGGCGTGATGAGTGAGGAAGAGGCGCGTGAGGATACGAAGCGGGCTACTCGCCAATATGTTCGCCGCCAAGAGACCTGGTTTAGCCGGGATGCTCGTATCACCTGGCTATCAGCCCACGCCTCTACTCCAATGCGCCTCGAGAGTGCTCTAGCAACTATCATTCAAAGATGATCGCAACCTACGGACACGGAACCCACAATGATTTTGTGGTGCTCTTTGACCCAGAGGATGCCCACGAATTAACTCCAGACCAGATCGTTCGCATCTGCGACCGTGCTACCGGTATCGGAGCCGATGGCACGATCCGGATCATCAAGCGCGATGGCAAGTGGTTTATGGATTACCGCAATAGCGATGGCTCACTCGCTGAGATGTGTGGCAATGGCATCCGTGTGATGGCGCGCTACCTGGTCGAACGTGGCCATCAACCCGAAGGAATCTTC
>Ga0214202_1000596_pt1 | contig 13501 bp, 9 predicted proteins | sample TroBogEpilimnion_9_FD_153040 | JGI IMG/M metagenome (GOLD analysis project Ga0214202, IMG submission 153040) | Freshwater microbial communities from Trout Bog Lake, WI - 03JUN2009 epilimnion | ecosystem: Environmental > Aquatic > Freshwater > Lake > Epilimnion/Euphotic zone | place: Trout Bog...
CCGGGCAAGGACTTTTTTCGGAGGTCAGGAGATGTGTGGGTACTTTAGCGGACAAGACGGGCCATGACAAAATGAATCTACACCAGCTTACGGCCGACCCGTCTTGATGAAAAGACGGCGTGGCCATGCCCCTCGTCATGGTGCGCGAAGGCGCACCATCCACGTCTTCTCAATATGTTAAGCTGGGTATTTTCGGCTTAGTGGTCTGAAGGCCCTTTGGACGTCACTTCGGGGAAAAATCCCGCCGCGATCTGAAAGACAAAAATGTCTATCTATCTCAATGCCATTCTCATGCTTGCGGTTACGGTCACCGCATTTGTTCTGTTGGCGAAAACGGTGCAGGCCATCCGATCGAAATCGCCCGCCTGGCCGTGGCGGAACAGCAACGTTTCCGCCCCTGCCGCATTACGGCTGAGCGTCGAGCAAATCTGCGTCGTTGACAGCAAGAGACGTCTGTTGCTCGTCCGTTGTGATGAGCAACGTGTACTCCTGCTGACCGGAGGCCCCGCCGATCTTGTGGTTTCACACTTCCCCGCCACCCTGGATGCCGCCCCATGAAGTCTTGCACCAGGTTGGCCGTGCTCGCCGTTGTCCTGACTGCCCTCGCATGGTCCGGAACGGCCTGGAGTCAGTCCGTCAACATCGATCTCGGCCAAGGCGGACAGGCGGGAACCACCAGCCGGCTGATCCAGCTTACGGTCGCCATGGGGGTGCTTTCACTGGCACCAAGCTTGCTGGTGATGATGACAGCGTTTACCCGTATCGTGATCGTTCTGTCTTTGCTACGGTCTGGCATCGGTGCCCAGGGCACGCCGCCGAACACGGTCATCATCGGTTTATCGCTGTTTCTGACTTTCTTCGTGATGCAGCCCACGATCGATCAGGCATGGTCCGCCGGATTACTGCCAATGGCGCGTGGCGAAACCACCGACCTCGAGGGATTGCGTCTGACCGCCGAACCGTTCCGCAAATTCATGGTGATGAATGCCCGCCCCGCCGACCTGACGACGTTCCTTGATCTGGCGAAGATTCAGCCGCCGGCTCAGGCAGCGGACATGCCGTGGCGCGCACTGGTACCGGCTTTCATGGTGGGTGAATTAACCCGAGCGTTTGAAATGGGTTTCGTGCTGTTTCTGCCGTTCCTGATCATCGACATGGTGGTGGCGAGTGTATTGATGAGCATGGGCATGATGATGCTGCCACCCAGCATCGTATCGTTACCGTTTAAATTGACCTTCTTCGTCCTGGTGGACGGCTGGCGCCTGGTCGCGGGAAGCCTTGTGCAGAGCTTCCACACATGAGGCCGCTTCGTTCAATCGCGATAGGCCAGTGCTTCCCGCACACATTTTTCCAGCCTCGTAATCAGCAGGCGCGCCTGACCGGGCGTCATCTCCACGAACATGGACGCCTTCTGGGCGTCGGCGCTAAGGGTCCGGATCATCCGCAGATAGACCACATTCGGACCCGACACGGCTCCGAGGTGATTGGCCTCCGCGCTCGCCAGATAACCCGATCCGATGACATCGCCCATTCGCACAATCCGATCATGAAGATTGACTGTGTATATGTACTCGGTTCAACGAATATCCGCGAATTGGATTATTTATTCCTGGACATCTCATCACGAGCTCGAGATTCGTGTCATCGTTTGCGATAAAGAATTTCCTGCCCGGCACGGCGTGCCGCCGATGGATTTCCGGATTTCCCCTCCTATAAAGCAATGACTGAGGCCCGCCACCACAGAGGACAACCGGCATGATAAAGCGATGCTCGCCGCTGTTCGGAGCGGGACCGGCATCGATCCGCGGCGAAGGATCACACGTGCATGCTGGCTGACCATCTCGTTCGGGTGGCCCTCGAAAGCCAGGACAACGTCGCGATCGTGCTGGAACCGGCGGTTCAGGGACAGCCTCCGGTCATCGCCGAGGCTAACGACGTTTTCTATCGGCTGACGGGCCTTCCGCGCGAGCAAATCGCCGGGGCGAAATTGGCCGTGTTGATCCGGTCGCCCGAGATGCCACCGCAATGGCGCCAGTTACTGGACGCCATTGATGCCGGTGACGCTTTGCGCGCGGAGGTGCCCTGCTTCACCGCGTCCAATGACATGTTCTGGTTTGGCTTCACGCTGACCCATGTGTGCGATCCACTGACCGGCCTGGACCATCCGGTCCTGACCGGCCGCGACATCACGGTCGATCGCTGGAAGCTGCGAGAACAGGCCAGCGCCAATGCCTTGGTCGCGTTGGCGTTCACGAAAATCGGCGTGCCAGTCGCCGTAGTCGCTGAAGGCGGGCACATCATAACGGCCAACCCCGCCATGGCGGTGCTGACCGGCTATTCGGCCTTGGAACTCGACGGCCGCCACATTGGGGAATTGACGCATTCTGACGACATCGTCCCGGCCTCGGCGAACCATGTTCGACAAAATCGAGAGGGTGAAACCTATCGGATGCGGTTGATCCCGCAGAATAAGGGTGGACGGGCCATCCCGGTGTGGCTGTCCTCCGAACCACTGGAAAGTGCCAGCTTCGGGCGCTTCCACGTCATGACGTTACTCCCCGAGCCAACCGAAGAAGCCCCTGTCGGCCGGGTCGAACAGGTCAGTTTGCAGGCGATCCGTTCCGCTTACGGCGAAGCCTGGGACAAAATGTCCGGGCGCCTGATGATGACCGCGGAATCGGTCATCAAGCAACGGATCGGGCCGCGCGACGTGTTTTCCCGTTCGGTGGATGCCGGCTTTGCGATCTGGTTCGCCACCGGCGATGAAAAAGAAACCGCCGCATGCGTCGCAACGATCACCCGCGAACTCCGCATCCGCCTGCTCGGTGAATTGGGCGAGGATAGCGTGAACAATGCCGCCGCGACGATGGTTCGGAGTGCTGTGGAACCCCCGGCACGCTCTTTCACCCAGCGCGCGGAAGTACTACCGCAGCAAACCCCGGACGAAATTTGCAGCCAGGCACTTGAGATGATGGCTGTTTTGTCGAGAGATACACCAGTCGAAGTCACGCGGATCGTGGATCGTGACGACCGTCCCGCCGGGTTGGTTTGGGCCGACCTGCCACGGGCGGCGCGGCTCCGCTTCGATACGGCGCTGGCCGCGGTGTCGGAGGACGAACTGGCCGAGGCCGGTTTGCCGCAGCCGGAACTTCTGCGGCTGCGTTTCGCGGTGGCCGGCATTAAGCGCGATCTGGTGGAAGGCGAGCGGCGGGCCTGGGTATTGCCGGTTCCCGCGGCCGCGATGCTGTCCCGTAAGCGGCGCAAGCGCCTGGTGGAGGTGCTGCGCACGTTGCAACCACCGTTTCATGCCCGATTGCGCGGCCTGATCACCGACGTTTCCGCCGGTCACCCAACGGAGAATCTGCGTGAGTGGTTCGACCAAATCGGGCCGTTTCTACAAGGCGTCGGCGTAATGTCGAGCGGGTCCGAGTTGCCGTTGCCGACCTCCATGCGTCCACCGTGTGGCATGGTAGCGATCGACTTACTGGCAGACGCGCCGCCGTCCGAGGACGCGGTCTCGAAGTTCCTGGGCTTGGCACGCCGGCTGGCGCTGCCGGTTCTTGTGCGCACCGGACAGCGGGCAGAAATGCGGCAATGGCGCGGATCGGGCGCCACGCTGTTTGCATTGACCCGCTCATAACCATCACCAATACGATCCGATCGCACCGATTGATTCGCCAACGTATTTTCAATAACCCGTACGAAACGGAACCTTTGTCGTGCGCTACAATCTGACCATCGCGTCCAAATTAGCCATCGCATATGGTATGTTTTTAGCACCGATCGGCTATCTCGGATTCCAGATGGCATCCGACAAAGAAGCCGATATCGCCTTTACCCAAAAAGAATTAATCGGCGTGCACTATATCGCGGAGGCGCGTGGCGTGCAGGATGCGATCGTGCGCGGCGGCGATCTGGCCGGCCTGGTCGAACGGGTGAAAGCCAATCAACAGGCGCGCGGTGCCGACCTGAAGACCGCCGGGGCAACGACGTTTTTGATCAAGACGCTGACCGGCAACAACCGTCCCGGTTCCGCTCAGGCGGCAGCCGATCTCATCGGCAAGGCAGCCGACGGCTCCAACCTCACCCTCGATCCCAAACTTGACAGTTTCTATACGCAGGACGTGTTGGCGGTGAAAGTGCCGACCGCCATCGCGGCGATCGCCGCCCTGTCCGACACTTTGGCGGGGATCGCGGGGCGAGAGGTCACCGTTACCGATCAGGTTGCCATCGGCGTGCAGGTCGGGACTCTACAGCCGACAATGGATGGAATGGCCTCCGACATCGATAGTGCGATCTCGGGGAACCCGGACAACTCGGTGGATGATGCGGTCACCGCGGCGGCCGCCAAGGTCGCCGACATGGCGAAGCCGGCACTGACCGCTCTGTCCGATCACACCAAAGCAGCCGGCGCACCGGCCATCGTCCGCCCCCTGCTCGATGCCATAACGACCCTCGGCGCGGCCGACGCCGGCGAACTCGAACATCTTCTGGACGCGCGTGTCGCGCATTTCCGTACGGTTGAAATCGTCAGCGCCTGCGCCGCGGTTTTCATGTTCCTTGCCGCGGTGCTCTACGGGCTGATTGTCGTGCAACGTGGTACGATCGTTCCGTTGCGGGCTTTGACGGCCACCATGCGCAAACTGGCAAACCGGGACCTGAGCGTCGAAGTCGGAGGACTGGGACGCGGCGACGAGGTCGGAGACATGGCGCGCGCGGTCGAAGTCTTCAAGCAAAACGCGATCTCGGCCGATGCGCTGGAGGCATCAGCGTCTGCCGACCGCGCCGCCCGCGAGCGGCGGCAGGTAGCGATGGACCGGCACACTCAGGATTTCGGCGCATCGATCGTCGGCGTGATGGGTGGATTGACCGCCTCGGCCGAAGCCATGCGCAAGGCAGCCGGATCCATGTCGGAGGCAGCCGGTGACGTACGCGCCCGCGCCAATAGCACCGCCGAAGGGGCCGCGCATTCCTCGCATCAACTGACCTCGGTGGCCGCCGCGATCGAGGAAATGACCAGCAGCGTCGCTGAAATCGCCCGCCAGGCCTCGACGACCTCGCAGATGACGCGCGCGGCGGTGCAGCGGGCCGAGGTCAGTCAGACCACAATGCAGGGGCTGTCCGACTCCACCGCCCGGATCGGCGACGTGGTGCGGTTGATCAGCGACATCGCCAGCCAGACCAACCTGCTGGCGCTGAACGCGACCATCGAGGCAGCACGGGCGGGAGAGGCCGGCAAGGGGTTCGCGGTCGTCGCGGCCGAAGTCAAAACCCTCGCGACCCAGACCGCCAACGCCACGTCGGAAATCGCCGCCCAGATCGAGGCGGTTCGCAACGCGACTCTGGAGTCCGTTTCGGTGATGGCTGACGTTGCCCAGATCATCGGCAAGCTGGACGAGGTGTCGATTGTCATCGCGGCGGCTGTCGAGCAACAAAGCGCCACGACCCGCGAAATCGCCCACAGCGTGCAGCAGGTTTCGTCGGCCGGACAGCAGGCGACCCGATCCATGCAGCACGTGGTGTCGGTGTCCGAGGAGGCCGGTGTGGCCAGCCAGCAGGTTTTAACCGCGGCGGCGGGCATCGGGCGGGAGTCGGCGTGCCTGCAAATCGAAGTTGACCAGTTTCTGGCCGCGGTGCGCGACGACAGCGGCAACCGCCGGCGCTACGAGCGTTTGCCCGGCAACGGCGCCAAGGCGACCATGAGCGCGGGGGGACGCGGACCTGTCAGCGTGATGATCCAGGACATTTCTCGCGGCGGACTCGCCGTTGCCTGCGACTGGCGGTTATCCGCCGGAACCGAGGTTCACGTTGACATATCGGGGACGCCGATCGGTGCCCGCGTCGTCCGCGCTGATGGATCAGGGGTGGGATTGGTGTTCCAGCAGGACGCCGACAGCCTGGCCCGCATCGACCGTGCACTCGCGGCATTCGAGGACGTGCGTCAGGCAGCGTGAGCCGCCGCTGCAACGATAACGTTACGGCTATGAAGATCGAACCGCAGCCACCGGCGGAAAGGCCCGACAGTCAACAAGCGGCGCTTATGGCTGCAACTGACATTCGGTGACCGCGAATAAAAAACGAATCGCTTATATTCCACTAAAGAGGCTGCAAGGCTCCGCCTCCAGCCAGCAACGTTCGTCTGTTCGAAAGTATAATGCAATGGCCTGGACAAAAAACCGTGGTATCGGCTCGCGAATCACATTGCTCGTCGGGGTGCTGATCGTCGCGATGGTCGCACTGCTCGGCACCGAGCTGATAATGTCCAACCAGGCTCTGCGTAACGACCGTGGTCAAACCACGCGGCGCCTGGTGGAAGAGGTCCAAAGTATGCTGGGCCATTATGCGGATATGGAGCGGGCCGGGCAGATGTCCCGCGAGCAGGCGCAGGGCGATGCACTCGCCGAACTGCGAGCCGTGCGGTACGATGGGGACGGATATTTCTGGGTCAACGACGTTGATGGCCGGGTGATCATGCACCCGATCAAGCCCGCGCTTGATGGGACAGACGGACGCAAGGTACTCGACCCGAACGGGGTATCGCCCTTTGCCACTGCCGCCGAGATTGGACGCGGCCCCGGACAAGGGTTTTTTACTTACATGTGGCCAAAACCGGGCATGCCGCAACCGGTGGAAAAATCCTCGTACGCCAAGCTTTTTGCGCCGTGGGGATGGGTGGTCGCCTCCGGCATTTACGTTGACGATCTGGACGCTGCCTTCCACAAGCGCCTGATTCAAACCGGCCTTTGGCTCGTGCCCGTGCTTGTCCTGCTGACGATCGGCGCGACCTGGATCGCCCGAGGCATTACCCGGCCGGTGGTGCAACTGACCAGCTCGATCGCCAAACTGGCGAACCGGGAGTTGGACATCGCGATCCCGGGGGTTCAGCGCCGCGACGAATTGGGCGTCATGGCGCGTGCGGTCGAGATCTTCAGGCAGAACGCAATCGCCGCCGACGCTTTGGTGGCCGCGCAAACAGCCGATCGCACCGCCAAGGAGAGACGCCAGATCGCGATGGATCGCCACACTCAGGATTTCGGCACCTCGATCGTCGGCGTCATGGGCGGGTTGACAACATCGGCGGACGGCATGCGAAAAGCCGCCGGATCGATGGCCGACGCCGCGTCCAGTGTGCGCACCGGGGCCAATACCACCGCCGAGGGGGCCGCGCATTCCTCGCATCAACTCACGTCGGTGGCGGCCGCCATTGAGGAAATGACCAGCAGCGTCGCCGAAATCGCGCGCCAGGCCTCGACCACCTCGCAGATGACGCGCGCGGCGGTACAGCGGGCCGAGGTCAGCCAGAGCACGATGCAGGGGCTGTCCGACTCCACCGCCCGGATCGGCGACGTCGTACGGTTGATCAGCGACATCGCCAGCCAGACCAACCTGCTGGCGCTGAACGCGACGATCGAGGCAGCACGGGCGGGCGAGGCCGGCAAGGGGTTCGCGGTCGTCGCGGCCGAAGTCAAAGCCCTCGCGACCCAGACCGCCAACGCCACGTCGGAAATCGGCGCCCAGATCGAGGCCGTGCGCAACGCGACGCTGGAGTCCGTTTCGGTGATGGCGGACGTTGCCCAGATCATCGGCAAGCTGGACGAGGTGTCGATCGTCATCGCGGCGGCTGTCGAGCAACAGAGCGCCACGACCCGCGAAATCGCCCACAGCGTGCAGCAGGTTGCCACGGCCGGGCAGCAGGCGACACAGGCGATGCAGCGGGTGGTAGCTGTTTCCGAGGATGCAGGCGCCGCCAGCGAACAGGTTTTGACAGCAGCGGCCGGCATCGGACGCGAGGCGGCACGTCTCGAAGTGGAGGTTGACCAGTTCCTGGCCGCGGTGCGCGACGACAGCGGCAACCGCCGGCGCTACGAGCGTCTGCCCGGCCATGGCGCCAGAGCGACCGTCAGCGCGGACGGACACGGGCCAGCTAACGTTCTGATCCAGGACATTTCTCGCGGCGGAATCGCCGTTGCCTGCGACTGGCGGTTGCCCGCCGGAACCGAGGTTCACGTTGAGGTCTCGGGGGTTCCGATCGGCGCCCGCGTCGTCCGTGCGGATGGATCAGGGGTTGGACTGGTGTTCCAGCAAGATATCGACAGCCTGGCCCGTATCGACCGTGCGCTCGAACCATTTGAGGGTTCGCGTCAGGCGGCTTGAGCCACCGCAGGATTCCGGGCCGGTCGCACGCCCTTCGTTGGGCTGGCGCCGGCTCATCGTTTCGGCCGAATCACCCCGGCCTCGATCGCCTGAGTTCATTGGCGATCGCGGCGTGGTGAACCGAACGGTCACCGATGACCTCGTGCAGACTTCGCCGAACGACGGGCCGGCCGCGTATTGATTGTGCTCCGTCGGACGAACGGTTGACCTCCGGCCAGCCGACTATCGCAAGACGGTCGGGGTCCCCGCCCTGACACGAAGAACCAGATCGCCGGTAGAAATCTCTGCCACCACAGAGCGCCGGTGCCCGTGTTTTCGACCCGAGGATGTGCCTCTTTTAGCGACCAAAAGCCCGCGCGGAATTCAATGCCGGCCGGTAACGCTGATCGCCGTTGGGGCCGTCCCTCCGGCAGAGCATCCCGTCATGTCGGCGAAGGTCGGCGTCCATGTCGTTCGGTATTGACAACGTGGATGGTGCGCCTTCCAGAATATGTGGAAACCCGGTCCCGTTTGTGACGGAGGTGGATTGGGGTCATAACGCCCGCGAGCCCTGGCTCCGGTTCGCCAAAACGAAAACTGCTGCTTCTGCGTGGTAAAACCCTTCCTTACTTATTGATGCGAGCTGATGATGTAGCCATCAGAGATATTCGCGAGGACTCCAACGTTTGCGCCAGAATCAGCAATGAAGGATTTTACCACGAAGAACACGAGGAACCATGAAGGACCGAGGAGCGAATAAAAGCGCGGCTGGCAGGCATTCGCAGCGATACGCAGAAATTGGAGGCAATTATTTATGGTTGCACATTCGCGCGAGGGTTTTCATACAACCTGCTTCGCGGACCATGACGATATGAGGACGATCCGGGTGTGTCAGGATCACAGCCGGTTGGTTTTATACTGACCGGCCGCCTCCGCGGCACAGCCACGGGGCGGCTAAGCCGCCCCCGCTCCCACTATCATCAATGGAAACCTGATCCTCTGCCGAACTATGCGGCCTGCTGCACCGCCGCCAGGAACCGGGCGACCTCCGCCTTCAGCACGCTGGACTGTTCCGTCAGCTCCGTTGCGGCATCGAGCACCGACCCGGCCTTGACCTCGGTAACCTGTACCGTTTGGCTGACCGCGCCGATGTTGTCCGTGACCTCGGACGTTCCGGCAGCGGCCTGCTGCACGGATCTGGCAATATCCCGCGTCGCGGCGCCCTGCTGTTGGACCGCGGCCGCAATACTGCCCGCGATCGCGTTCATGCTTTCGATCGTGCCGGCAATCGACCGCAGAGCACCGACGGCCTGACCCGTCGCCTGCTGCATGGCAGAGATCTGGCTGCCGATCTCCTCCGTTGCCTTAGCGGTTTGGTTGGCCAGACTTTTGACCTCGCTGGCAACCACGGCAAACCCCTTGCCCGCCTCGCCCGCGCGCGCGGCCTCTATCGTTGCATTCAGCGCCAGAAGATTCGTTCGGCTGGCAATATCGCTGATCAATCGGACAACCGCGCCAATCCGTTCCGCCGCCTCGCGCAATCCGCTGACGTTTTGGTCGGTCGCCGCCGCCTCCGCTACCGCCCGCGCCGCAATGTGCGATGATTCGAGAACCTGGCGGCCGATTTCATTGACCGAAGCCGACAATTCCTCAGCGCCCGCCGCCGCTGTGCTGACGTTACGCGACGCTTCCCGCGATGCTTCGGAGACGGCGTGCGTGCGCCGGCCGGCATCCCCGGCACTGGCCTGCATCTCGCAGGCCGCATCGCGCATTCCGGACGCCGATACAGCCACGGCCCCGGCAATCGTCCCCACGCTCCGCTCGAACTGTTCCACCAGACGGACCTGACCGGTCAGGCGCCGCCAGATGATCAAAGGACCGGCGTATCCGCCTTGCCGGTCATGGATCGCGGTGACCTGGACCTCCAGCGTTTCCGCACCAATCTTGAACTGTGTGCGGAATGGCAGTCGCGATGCATCGGACAGAACGGCTCGCTGGAGCGCCGATTCCTGCTGAAGAACATCGATGCCGCGGCCAACAAGGTCGTCAACACGGACCTTGGCGCCGGCCTCCACCACGCCCAATATTTCACGCGCAGCCGCGTTGATATACGTGATCGGACACGCCCCGCCGGGTTCGGTGGTCATGACCCCGACCGGTATTTGTTCAATCATCTGGCTTTGCACGAAAGTCTGCTGCATCACGCACCGCAGCGTTTCGACGGACGTCGCCATTTTGCCAATTTCGTCGCCCCATGCGGTGAATGGCACGGATTGATCGGTATTCCCGTCCGCGATCGCCTGGACCGTGCGGGTCAACCGGCGGATCGGTCCGGCAATAATAGCCGTCACGACCGAGCCAGACACGATCATCAGCAAAGCGGCCAGTCCAATGGCGCTGGAGATCTGCCAACGGGCCCGGGACTGAGCTTCGGTTGCCGCCTCGCCGGCCGCCTGTTCGCGCGCCGCCGCCGCGTTGGCGACCTGATCGAACGCCTCCTGCATGGCAACACTCGCAGCCTCAATCGTTACACCCATGGCTTCCTCCAGGCGTTTCGTCATGTCGATCAGGTCTGTCGAAGCCTCGGCGAGGCCCTTGCCGATCGATTCCGTAACGCGGGCATCTGTCTTGACGCCATCCGAGAGGCTGCTTGCCAGGACGATCGCCATGCTGGTCCGCGCCTCGGCGATCGCGGCTCGGACGTCGTTCGACGCGCCGCCGTTTCCGGTCGCCATGAACATCAAAGCGGCCCCCTGCATGCGGGTCATCGCCAATCGGTATGTATTCAACGCCTCGATGGTCGGGTCATGCTGGTCGGCCTGAACCGCCTGCGTCGCGTTGCTGACCGAGGTCACACCGGTATCCAACGTTCCGCCCCTGGCGGCCTCCTGCATCAATGTGCCCAGACTGGCCTCAAACGTCGGACGCGCACGGAACAGCCGCTTCTGCCGGGCGGTGATCATATCGCCGCGCAAAGCACCGGCGGTTTTGACGGCGGCCATCAAGGCGTCGAGCGCATCACCGGCCCGAGCCAGATTGTCGCGATCAGCCGAAACGGTCAGTTGGCCGGAGAGCGTTCGCAGCAATTCCGACGCGTTCTTGCGCTGCTGTTCGGCCGCTTCCAAAGCTGATTCGATGGCCTTGACCGTTTGAAGATCAGGGATCGATCGGCTGACAACGCGAATATCCTGTGCCGCCAAAAGACTGCGCCCGACCTGCCGTTCAACTGACGATTGAACGGCGACATCCGCCTGGATCGTTCCGACGAATTCCAAACGGTCCAAGGCGAACCAGGATACCGCGGACAGCATGCCGATCGCGCCCACCACGGTGGATGCCAGCTTCCAACCGATGGGTAAATCGCGAACCATCCGGGGTCCGGCCGACAGAAATTTGTGCGACGACATAAACTCGACCTTCTCCTGGTCCTGTCTCGGAGGCAACATGAACTAACGACGCTCGGTGGTCCGGCACATCGCGCTTTCGTTCCTTCGCGGCAGGTCCTCAAATTTCAGGCCGCCGCCCGGAATGAGCGACGGCTGTCCGGATCATATAAGCTGTTCCGGCTAAATACCGGTGTGGACCGCGACGTGACGGTTTGACTGAAACGGTGTTTTGCGGGGCCGCCTTGGCATTGAAGTCTTGTTCCAGCCGGGAACGATGATTAATATCAGCGACCGTTAAGGCAGCATCGCCCCTCGTCGTTTTGGCCCGGACAAGCCGGGCCATCACGGGGATGGAATGACAGTATGTCACCGTCAACGGCGGCGGCATTAGACTGCCATCCCCTGTGGCGGGTCCTTCCGAGTGAGGAATAATGGACACTCTCTACGTCGTTGCGAAACCAGATTTCGTAAAGGCTGACCTCCAGTGGCTGACCACGATCCGAGCGAAAAGGGCCGGTAATTTCGGCCCACCCCAGTTCACTCTGGTATTTCCCGGTGCCCAATTGGAGCCGCGGGCATTTGCGACATTCGTTGCGTCACGGGCGGAGGGTATCCGGCGTATCCGCTTCCGTTTGCGGTCGGCGGTAGTTGTGCCGGAACCGATATTCGGGCGCTTCCACGTATTCCTTGTACCCGACGAGGGATTCGGTGCCATCGTCCGGCTGCACGACCGATTGCACGCCGGTCCGCTGGAGGCCTGCTTGCGGCCCGACATGCCCTATCTACCACACCTCACCATCGCGACCGATTCCGATTATGCGGCGAGCCGCAAGATCGCGGCCGAGATCAATGCGCTTGAACTGTCGATTTCCGGAGAGATCGATACGCTGCGGATCGAACGAAGGACCGGCGATGTCGTGCGCGTTCATTCCGAAATCCCACTCACCAAGGCCGGTTGGCTTGGGCTACGGCCATGATGGCACGGAGACCGGGCTGATTTCCGGCGCGCATCGGCGCACGGAAACGATCGTCTCGGACCCACTATTTTCACGGCACGCTTATATACCGGAGCAGGATTGAGACGGCCGCCGCCAGCGGCTGTTTGCCTTACGCCATTTTTCCGCCACCCGAGGAGTTTACAAAGATGATGGCCCGCCGCTCAGGTTGCACTATCGGCACGACCGACATTGCCGCCAGTACGGCGATGCATGCGCCCGCCGTTCACGGCTCCCGGCCGTCATGGCGCGCGAAGACAATGATCGCGGCCGCGCACACGCCCGCTCCGTCAAGGAAATCACACGCGCCCCTGATGTGGAGCGTGCTGTCCGTCCTGACGCTTGTCAGCGGACGGGCCTATGCGGTGCCTTCCTTCGCCGAACAGACCGGTCAACCCTGCGCGGCCTGCCATGTCGGTGCCTTCGGACCACAACTGACCCGGTTCGGCCGCGACTTCAAACTGAACGGATATACCGCGAGCGACGGTAAGAAACACGGCCTGCCGCTGGCGGCGAGCACCCAGTTATCGTTCACCCATACCAACAACGCCCAGCCTTCGCCTCCGGCGCCGCATTTTGCGGACAACAACAATTTTACAATGGACCAGGCATCATTTTATTATGCCGGCCGGATCGCGCCGGGCTTTGGCGGTTTTGTTCAGGTCACCTATGACGGTGTCGCGAAGCAGTTGCACATCGATAACGCCGATGTCCGGTATGCCCATGATACGGAATTGCTCGAGCAAGACTGGATCTACGGTTTTACCGTCAATAACAGCCCGTCCGTCTCTGACCTTTGGAACTCCACCCCGGTTTGGAGCTTTCCCTATAACCATTCGCCCCTGGCGCCATCACCCCTCGCAGCCACTCTGATTGACGGCGGCCTGGGACAGCGCGTCGTCGGTGCCGGTGCTTACTCGATGTGGAACGATCTGGTTTACGCCGAGTTCGATCTGTATCACGGCCTGGGCTATGATGTGTTGAACG
>Ga0214202_1000603_pt1 | contig 13417 bp, 13 predicted proteins | sample TroBogEpilimnion_9_FD_153040 | JGI IMG/M metagenome (GOLD analysis project Ga0214202, IMG submission 153040) | Freshwater microbial communities from Trout Bog Lake, WI - 03JUN2009 epilimnion | ecosystem: Environmental > Aquatic > Freshwater > Lake > Epilimnion/Euphotic zone | place: Trout Bog...
CGATACCAGCACCAACTTGTCGGTCCGTTCCGGCCAGAACTCCGCAAAGGTCTGCGCAATGATGCTGCCCAGCGAGTGACCGACGATGGTCGCGCGCGGGATGCCAAGACGGTCGAGCAACAGTTTGACGTCGTAGGCGAAGTCAATCCGGTCATAGCAGCACTCGGGTTTGCTCGAGGCACCATGACCGCGAATGTCGACGATGATGAGGTGCCACGACGGATCAAGCGACGACACCACCGGCGCCCAGTCGCGCGCGCTATCGGTATAGCCATGGACAAGCACGACCGGACGCCCGTGGGCGGGGCCCATTTCGATGACCCCCATCGTGATGCCGTTTGGCAGTGGGACCGCGTGTTTGAGTCGATCGAAACCGTCGATGTCGAGTAGGGCGGGTGCCGCCATCGTGACGCCCGATACGGCGAGGCATGCCATCGCGAGTAGGCGCGGAAGTAGACGGGGCAGGGTCATAGCAAAACTCCGTGATCGGAAAAACATTAGCGCGGCGCCTTGGGTGTCGGCTCCAGCGGTTCGATGCGGAACGAAAGCAGATCCGCCGTGTTGGCAGCGCCCGAGTCGCCACCGCGGCTCGCGGTGTAGTGCCGGAAATGTTCGAGATAAGACATGTTCATCGCATCGCTCAACGTGATCCGGCACGACTCGCCGGCCTTGCCCCAGAACTCCACAGGCGTGGAGCGACCGCGGCGAACGGCGTCGCCGAGTTGCGGCAGCACGATGGTATCGTCCTTCGACTGTCCCGCACAGGCGATGCGCACGGTTTTGACGCCCGCGGTCACGCCGGTATTGATCAGGCCGTCGTTGCGATACGCGATGGTGAGTCGCTGCCGCCCAGTGACGCCGATCGGCGCGGTGAACGACAGCGTCGCCTCGGGAGCACCCCACAGCGCAAGCCGCGCGGGATCGGTGGCGCGCGTCGCCGGTCCCTCCGTCGCGATCGCCGGATCGACGGCAGCGATCTCAAACACGCCATCCGTGGCGCTGACACAGCGCTCCTTCGAGGGTAGCGAGCCGCGGCCGTCGGCAGCACGCAAGCGCAACGTGTAGCACGCCGCGCCGTGATGCCGTGGCAGCGTGTCGTGTGCAATGGCCTGTGTCCCACGGCTGACTCGACCGCCATCTCGCCACAATTCCCAAGACAGACCCGGCCGTACGCCGGCCACGGCGATACGCACCCGGCCCGACTCGTCTGCGATCGCGTCGATCGACGGCGGTGCGGGGACAAAAACACGCGCATGTTCGCTCGGCGTCAACGCGTGCGCATCCACCACGTGTAGCGGTTCGAAGGCCGTCCACGCGGTGGGCCGACTGCGTAAAGTGACATCAATCCGCGCCGGTGGATGATGCGCATCGAGCAGAGTTCCCAACGCCACCGGATGACCGTCGAAGCGCAGGTCCTCGGCGTCCAACCAGTCGTGTTCGGAGATCCGCTGAGGGAAGTGCAAGACGACATTGGTATGACCCCCGTCAAGGGCGAGACCCAGCAGCGTCCATGTCGATCCCCCTTCGGGGCGATGGCCGGTCATGAGGGCGGGGAAGGAGGGCGTCACCCGAATGCCGTCGATGTCCGACGTGATACCGAAGACGTCTCGGACGACGAGGTCGAGCATTGCCGTGACAGACCACAACTGCGAGGCGGAATTAATCACCGGTCCGGTGTAGGGGCCGTCGTCAAAGTGGGGCGACAGCGTCAGAAATTCGGCGTTTTCCTGATTGGACAGTGCGACGCCCGCACCGCGGATCAATGACCGCGCGTAGGCAATGGTGTGCGGCGCGTCGTGCGCGCGCTCAGCGGCGCGAACGGCGTACGCCGTAACAAAGGGCCACACCGTGCGGTTGTGGTAAATCGGCACCGTTTCCTGTTCGGGCCAGATGACCGGTGGGCCTCCGTCGCTCGTCGGATACGCCGTGAGCATGCGTTGCGCTTCGGCGTCGTCCAGCAGGCCCGCTTCTTCCATTAATGCGAGACCTAACAGGTCGTACGATTCAATCGGCGCGAGATCGTGGAAGAGGAAGCTGGCGTATAGCCCGTTGTGCATCTGACCGAAATGGCGCCGAATCGCAACGGCGAGATCCCCGGCCTGCTGACGGAACATCGCCTCACGTGAGTCGTGGCGGCGAGCGGCCAAGGTGGCCGCATCGCGCAACGCGAGGTAATGCAGGACATTCGTAGACAGCGCGTACGAGGAGGCAATGGCCAGCGTGTCATCGCGAGTCCAGACCGGATAAGTCTGTTCGCGCCAGTCCAAAAACGATGTTTCGCCACGATACAGGCCGCTGTCCGCGTCAAAGGTATGACGCCGTTCCTGTCCGAGCGTATCGACGGCCGTTTGAAAGACCTCGTTTTCCCATGCCGCTGCAGCGTCGGCCGGTAAAAGTGGCACGAGTTTGACTGCCGCATCCAACCAGACGACGCGATCGGAACTGATGGGCCAACTGCCGCCACTGCCGGTGTCCTGCGCCACACTGCGCTCGTTGGCGTGGCCTTTGGCCACAACGCCGGCGTCTAATCCCGATAACTTGAACGCCAGCGAATTGCGCGCCCGGACGGGGTCTAAGAGACCGCCACCTAAGTCCGTTGAATACGAGGTGTCACGCGTCCAGACGTACGGCCACTTTACGCCGGTCTTGAAACAGTGGCAGGCCATGGGGGCCCCATGGTCAAACTGTCCATCTTCAATGGAATCAACCGAATTGGCGGCCGCCTCTTCCAACGCCATCGCGTACACGGCGTCGAGGTACACATCGTTCGTGCGTGCACGTGGGCGATCCGGGGATTCGGCAACGTGGCGACGGCGCACCGTCCCGTCGGGATCCCGGACCGAGAAGTTGTAGGCGGCGGCCGCATCGGTCGGACCGGCGCGTTCAACGGTTGCGTGCCGTCCCGCGAACTCGAAGCTGTCTGCGTGGACGCCAATGGCGTAGAGCAGACTGGCGCTTAGCGCCGCCCAGCGTATCGACATGAATGAACCCCCTCCGACGAGGTCCCCATGATCGCCCGCGCGGACCATGGCAGCAACCGAGTCGGCTGGCGTCTGGCGTCGGGAGCGCTAGAATCATCGGGGGCCACCCTGGTCCTGAGGTGTATTCGTGCCTTCCATGCCCACTGACGACTCGACATTGCCGCAGATTGCGGCGCTTGGCCTGATCATGGCGGGACTTGGGTTAATCGGCATGACCGCCGGAGACCTGCCCGGCATCGCCGAACAGCTCGCCGCGCCGCGGTGGCTGATGGGGGCCATCGGGGGCGTTTTGGTCGGTAGTGGTCTGCAGGCCGGGAGCGTCGCCTCAACCTCGAGCCCCACTCGTCTGTCTCGTTGGGTGGTCTTAGTCGCCCTCGCCGTCGTCGGGATCGTCTTGAGCCGACTCTCCGATCTCACGCGATCGGCATTGGGTCATGGGCCGGAGTTGCCGCTCGGCTCAGCGCTGAATTCGGCCGCACGGGTACTGTTCGGAATTGGTATCGGCATCGTCCTAGGCTGGGTGGCCTACGAGGGCTCGGGTGGCCGCAAGCGCGGCTAACCGAACTCGCACGTCCGCACCGAACGGGGATCAGTGTCCGAAACGATCGCGCAGTCGACCCAGCGCGACACCCAAGTGGACGCCCACCCGCCAAAAACGATGCATCGGAATGTGCGGCACTGCCGTCGTCGGTAGGGGTAGTCCGGACAGATCGTCTTTCGCAACGGCCTCGGCGAGTGCTGCGCCTAGGCGAGTCGCCATGGCAACCCCGCGTCCGCTGTAGCCGAGCGCGATCAGCACTCCCGACTCCGGCGCGTGAACGCGCGGATAGAAATTCGGCGTGAGCGCGAATTGTCCGTTCCACGCATGCGTCCATTCCACGGCGGCCAAATCCGGCCACAGCATTCGGACGTGATCCGTCAAATGACGTTGGTCGTTAAGGTGGCGGACGGAACGCTGCACGCCGCGCCCCCCGATCAAGAGGCGGCCCTGCGCATCAACGCGGTAATACGTCGTGACGTGACCAGATTCATAGACCACGTCGCCACCCGCCAAAATCCGCGCGCGTGCCGCATCCGGTAGTGGGGCGCTGGCGACCATAGAGCTGTAGACCGGTACGAAACTTCGCTGCAAACCCGGCCATAACCGATCGCTGTAGCCGTCCGTCGCGATCAGGACCTGCCGGGCGAGCACTGCGCCTTGGTGCGTGGCGACGCGCCAATCGTTGCCGGCCCGGGTGATGGATAACGCCCGGCTGCGCCCCGCGACCATCGCGCCGGCCGAGACAGCCGCTTGCGCGAGAGCGCGCGCATAGGCCAGGGGATTGACGCTACCCCCACGCGGGTCGCGCGTGGCGCCCACGTAATGGTCAGAGCCGATTAGCCGAGCGGTGGCCGCGGCATCGAGGCGTTCCAACAACACGCCGCGACGTGCCCACTGCGCCACCTGGGTATCGAGCCCCCCAAGGCTTGCGCTGCGGTAGGCCGCGCGAAGCGTGCCGGTGCGTTGCGCCTCGCAGCGCAACCCGAGCCGGTCGACAAGATCAAACAAAAATCCTGGCGCACCGCCGGAAAACTCAACTAACCGTTCACCCAGATCAGTCCCGAAATGGGCAGCGATCTCATCGGGTTCGTGTTTAAGGCCCGGGTTGACTTGACCGCCGTTCCGCCCGGCGGCGCCCCAGCCGGGTTCATGACTCTCAAGGACGGTGACGCGCAACCCGCGTTCTGCCGCATGCAGTGCGGCCGATAACCCGGTGTAACCCGCACCGATGATCACAAAGTCGCAGCGCCGCTCACCAATCAAGGACGGCGTGGCAGGCGCCGCTGGCGCCGTCTCCTCGTACACGCACGTTAAACGGGTCACGTTGATACCGTGGGGCGGCGCGTGCGCAGGGCGATGCTCGACAGTGCCAACGCGGCGACCGCACACAGTACCAAGAGGCCGAGCGTCGTTCGGTAGTTGCCGAATACATCGAAGATATGGCCGGCGATGACCGGTGCACAGAGCAAGGTGCCCAGTTCGACGAAGTACCACGTGCTGTACTGAAAGCCAACGCCGACGTGAGGAAAGCGGTCGCGCACGAAGGCGACGAAGAACACGTCCGAGCCGCCGATCATCAGCCCAAAGGCGACACCATAGACGGCCAGAGCGGTCAGCGAGGGCGCGCCCATCACGACGTAGAGGGACGCGGTGCCCGCTATAAGGAACAGGTGCATCATCACGCCGACACGACTGAGGCTCCAGCGATCCAGCAACCATCCCGAGGCCGCGCTTCCCAATGCGGCAAAGCCGGTTGTTAGACTCAGAACCAGGGAGGATGCGGTGGCGGTATAGCCGGCTGCCTCCACAATCGCGCCTTCGTGCGCAAGGACGCCGCCGTAGGTGGTGTAGAAGAACACTGTTGCGAGAGCAATCAGCCAAAACGTCGGTGAGCGGAGCAGGTCCGGTAACGTGCCAGTCGCGGCCAAATTCGGAGCACTGGCTCGGACGGCTTGCACGGGCGTGCCGGCCGGTGGTGAGAGCGAATCGCCATCAAGCCCGACGCCGAGTGACGCCGGGGAATCAATTCGCTGCACCCAAAGTATCGGCAGCAGTGCGAGGGTGAGCAGGGCCACGCCGAGTGCGACGCACGCGGCTCGCCACCCGGCGTGAGCGATGATCATTGAGGTGATCGGGGCCAAGACCATGCCTCCGATGTGCCAGCCGGCCCAGGCGATACCGAGGGCCAACCCGAAGTGACGCGAGAACCACTTGGAACAGGTGACCGGTATGGATGCCGCAAATAGAATTTTGCCGAACCCCATCGCACCGCGAAGCAGGTACATTTGCGGCAGTGCCGAAACGGTCGCGAGTAGAATGACGCAAATGGCTTCGATGCCAATGCCAAACGCGAGCATCCGCGTGACGCCAAATCGTTTAATGGCATAGCCACCGACCAAGAGCAGTGGGAACGACAGCCAGAACGCCGAGACGATTCCACCGGTGCTGGCGCGACTCCAGCCAAACTCTTCGGTCAGTGGGGTCACAAACAGCACGAAGCAGTAAAGCCCCCCGCCGTAGACGAAGAAACCCGCTAAGAAGAGTGCAAAGAGCACTTTCCAGCCATGGTAAAGGCCGGGCTTTGGTGTCGCAGTGATGGTGTGGTTCATCGCCTGAGTATCCCTGCCTTTGTGGCGTTCCGCTACGGTCTGAGAGCAACCGGTCTTGGGTTGTGGCATGATCGGGAGATTCCACCCAGCGGAATCGGGGGTTCTCATGAGCTTGGGTCGTTTTAGTGGCCTGTTGGCTGCCGTCCTTCCGGCAGTGGCACTGGCTACGTCAGCGCCGCCACCTTTGGCGCCAGAACATATCGGCGTTGAAAAGATGCCGAAGCGCACCGCGCACTATGCATATCTCCTTGATGTGTCTTGGAACAATTACATCGACGAGCGCGTCTACGTTTATGACGGCGACGCCGGCAAGCTCCGGGGCATGATGGATCTCGGCTACTACGGCAACTTTGCCGAATCCCCGGACGGTAAGACCTCGGCGATGGCCGCCACTTACTGGTCGCGCGGTGGTCACGGCACTCGGACCGAAGTCGTCGAATGGTACGACAACGACACCCTCAAGCCCCGCGGCGAACTGGTCCTGCCGGCCAAGCGCGCTCAGGTCGGTGTGATTACGCCGTTCAACCTCGCCTACAGTGCGGACGGCCGCTTCGTGTACTCGACCAACCTGACGCCGACCGCGTCGGTATCGATCATCGATGTCGCCAAAAATACCGTCACAGCCGAAATCGATACTGACGGCTGTGTTCAAGCCATCCCCTCGCGCGTCCATCGTTTTACCGCCATTTGTGAAAACGGACGCTTGCTGACCGTCAACATTGACGATGCGGGCCACGAGGCATCGCGATCGGTCTCCGAACCGTTTTTCAATGTCGACGTCGATCCGGTATTCGTGCAATCCGTGCCCACCCCCAATGGGGTTATTTATGTGTCGTTCTTGGGCGATGTCCATCCGGTCGACTTGAGCGGCGCGAAGCCCGTGTTTGCTCCGGTCTGGTCGTTGGTGTCCAAGAAGGATCGCGGCCACTGGCGGCCGGGCAGTCAGCAGTTGGTGGCGTATAACGCGCCATTGAACCGCCTCTTCGTGCTGATGCACCAAGGCGGCGAGGGCTCCCATAAGGAAGCGGGTAGCGAGGTTTGGGTATTCGATGCCGGGACGCACCAGCGTCTGGCGCGTTGGCCGCTCAATGTGGCGAAGCACGGTGGTGGAATCGCCTTGCTCGCAACGCGCGATGAACAGCCATTGCTGTACGTTGCGACCGAAAAGTCGGCTCTGCAGGTGCTCGATGCCCGCAGCGGCCGTGTTCTCCACACCGAAGCAAAACTGGGGCAGTCGCTGTGGTACATGCAGAATCCGTAACGATCTCAATGCAGGCGCGGTTGGACCGCGTCATGGAACTGGCGTCGCGCTCGCTCGCGCGTCGGTCATCCCGTCGAGGATTCCTGGGCACCTTTGCCATGGCCATCACCGGTGTCGCGGCGTTGCCGCTATTGCCCGTGCGTCGTGGTGCGGTCGCTGAGGCGGCCGAATTGCCTGCGCAGGCCGGCGATCCGTCCGCGGCCAAAGCGCCACCGGCAGCACCGGCTAAAGTGGTGACCGATCCGGCCTCGTGCGATTACTGGAAGTACTGTGCGATCGACGGCTTCCTGTGCGCATGCTGCGGCGGTACGTCAACGACGTGCCCGCCCGGTACCGAGCCCTCGCCGATCACGTGGATCGGCACGTGCCACAACCCGGCGGACGGTCGGGACTACCTCGTGTCGTACAACGATTGCTGTGGCCGCACGACCTGTGGCGCCTGCACGTGCGTCCGCAACGAGGGTGAGAAGCCGATGTATCGGATGTCGCTCAACAATGACGTCAACTGGTGCATGGCGAACGACAACCCGAACTATCACTGTTCGGTGTCGGTCATTCTCGGGGTCGCCGAAAAGTGAGCCGCGCGTGGGGTTTCGCGGTCGCGCTGGTCGTGACCGCGATGGCAATGGCGGATGAGCCCCGTTACACCGAGGGCGCGGCGACGTTTCAGGCGAACTGTGCCGTGTGTCATCGTGCCACTGGCGCGGGTAATCCGGGGTTGGCGCCGCCCGTGATTGCGGATGCGCCACACTTCGCCGAAACGGCGGAAGGTCGCCGACAGCTGGCGATGACCGTGCTCTACGGTATGTACGGCGAGATCACCGTGGCGGAGCGTCGGTACAACTTCAAGATGCCCGAGTTCAGTCGGTTTGACGACGCCCAGTTGGCCGACGTACTGAATTACGTGGTTTTTGATCTCGGGCACGCGGACGCCGCCTTGAGTCCGATGACGCCGGACGATGTGGCACGCGAGCGTGCCAACGCGGTGGATGGTGCGGCGGTACGTGCGCATCGGGCAACGGTCGCGACCGCAAAACCGTGATGCGTGCGGGATGGGTCGGGCTGGCACTGTACGCCTGGGTGGGAACGTCGTCCGCCTTGGAGCGCATGCCGACCGACGATGTCGCGCAAAACTACACGCTCTTCTGTGCCGGGTGCCACGGCGAAACGGGCGTGGGTGTGCCCCATAAAATACCGCGCCTCGCCGGGCGACTCGGTCTCTATCTTCAAGTCGAGGGCGGTCGCGATTTTATTTTGCGCGTGCCCGGTGTGGCCAATTCGCAGTTAGACGCCGCGCGCCTGGCTGCCGTGATGAATCGTGCGGTCGCCCGTTTTGCACCCGAACGACTCGTGACATTTCAACCCTATACCGCGGCGGAAATCCAATCTGCTCGGCAACGACCCTTGGTGGGCGTTGAGCGGGAGCGGACGCGCCTGTTGCGCGCCGCGGGTGTCGACGATGCGACCATCGCTGCCGAGTACTGATTCGCCGCGTTGAGGACGCGATCCCTTAGGTCGCGACAACCCAGCGCACGAATTGCTCGATTTCTTCGAACGTGTTGTAGGCGTGCACCGACGCACGGACCGCACCGGTGTGTCGAGCCCACTGCGGCGCACGCGGTGCCGCGACCGGTCCGGTGACCGAGGTGTTGGCGCCGAGTGCTTTAAGTCGCGCGTGAGTGGCCACCGGCGCCTCCCCATCCACGACGAAGGTCACAATGCCGCCGCGCCGCGTCCCCTGATCGAGCACTGTGATCCGCGATTCGTCCGCGAGCGCGCCGCGCAATAGCGCTGCCAATGCGGCGATCCGTGCCGTGACGGCTTCCACGCCGCAATCGAGCAAATAGCGGACGGCCGCTCCCTCGCCCAACCGGCCGGCGATCGACGACTCCCAACATTCGAAGCGTCGCGCATCGTCCCGAAAGCGATAACTATCGTTGTCGAGGGTGCCCGAATGCAGATCGATGAACGGCGGTTCCATTCGTGGCAAGGCGGCGTCGGCCACGTACAGAAAGCCGGTGCCGCGCGGGCCGCGTAGGAATTTTCGGCCACTGCCGGAGTAGATGTGGCAACCCAAGTGCTTCACATTGACCGGAATCTGCCCAACGGACTGGCAGCCGTCGAGGACGTACCAGAGCCCGTATTGAGCGGCGATAGCGCCGATTTCGGCGGCCGGTTGGATGAGGCCGTCGTGTGTCGGTGAGTGCGTCATCAGGATCGCGGCCGTGCGTGGGCCGATCGCTTTCTCCAGCGCGCTGAGGTCCACCGTACCGTCACCGGCGGACAGCACCGTATCGATCACAAGGCCACGCCGTCGGCTCAATTGCAACAGGGCTAAATGGTTGGATGCGTAGTCGGACTCGTGGACGAGCACACGGTCGCCTTCTTGCCATGGCAAGGCGTGCACCGCGAGATCCCACGCCCGCGTGGCGTTTTCGATCCACGCAATCTCCTGCGTTTGGCAGCCCAGCAAGTCGGCGAACGCGGCGTAAAAGTCGGCAAGCGCCGGCGCGGCTGCCGCCTCGGCCTCGTAACCGCCGATCCGGCGTTCCAGGTCTAAATGCGCCAACACAGTGTCGGCTACCGGGTTCGGCATGAGACCGGCGCCGGCGTTGTTGAAATGGATCAACGTTGCTGTGGACGGCGTATCCCGCCGCAAACGGTCTACATCGAGCGTCATGTCAGGTCCTGAGGTAGCTGGCGCCGTTGACATCCAAAATCGAACCGGTCATCGCGGCGGGGGCATCGAGTGCGCACCACACGGCCGCAGCGGCGAGCTCGTCGGGACGGGTGATGCGACCCAACGGGTGTTGCGCCAAGATCTCGGCGCCTTGAGGGCCCTCAATGTGACCGGCGGCCATGTCGGTGCCTACCCACCCGGGCGCCAAGCAGTACGAGTAGATTGAGACGGGCGCGAGCGCCTTCGCCAGCGATTGACTCATGGCATTGAGACCGGCCTTCGACGCGCCGTAGGCCGGAGAATCCGGTTCGCCGCGAAAGGCGCCTCGGGAGGAGATGTGAACGAGCCGACCTCGGCCGAAGTGGCCGCCGAGCGGCTCGCGCGCTGCCATGCCAGCGACCGCGTGCCGTGCCAATTGCGCCGCCGCGATCAGGTTGGCGGACAACGTCAGTTGCCAAGCGGCTGTCCACGCCTCGGCGTCGGTGCTCAAGGGTGGATGGTCGCGAAACAGTCCGGCGTTGTTGATCAGCAGATCGATCCGAGGATGCGTCGCGGTGACCTCGCGCCATAAACCATCGACCGCCAGCGGGTCCTCCAGCGAGGCCTGATGCAGACTGTGGCCTGTGCCGGGTAGACGGTCGCGTACGGCCGCAGCCTTCGCATGGTTCTGCCCGTAGTGCAGTGCAACCGTCACGCCACGGGCTGCCAACTGGTGTGCGATTTCAGCGCCGATGCCGCGTGAAGCACCGGTGACGAGCGCGGTCAGAGCAGGCGTAGACATGGGGCGATCCTGGCGAGGAAAACCGAGAGCCTAGCACTCTGCTCGCATGCTAGGCTCAACGTCCTCCAAGAGTCGCACCGTAGAGGCGGGCATGAAAAGCGGACCCGTCTCGCCTCGTCGGTTACTGCGCCAGCAGACGGTGTTGTTGCTGTTGCTGTTTGGCGGTTACGCCGCCTGTTACTTCGGGCGTGCTGATTTTTCCGTTTCTCTGCCCTTACTCGTCGACGCGCTCGGTCGGCAGGGCGTGACCAAAGCCGACGCCGTGGTCCAACTCGGGTCGGTGTATTCGCTGGGGGTCTTCGCCTATGCGCTCGGCAAGATGCTCTTGGCGGGGGTCGGTGACTTGTGGGGCGGGCGTCGATCCTTTCTGGTGGCGCTCGGCGGAGCGGCGCTTTTCACGCTGCTGTTTAGCGTTGGCGCGGGCTTGCCGCTGTTTACGCTCGCCTGGGTTGGCAATCGATTGACGCAGTCGATCGGTTGGGCCGGCTTGCTGAAAGTGACCGGGCGGTGGTTCGACTTTAATCACCACGGAACGGTGATCGCTATCTTGTCGGTCAGCTACTTGGTCGGCGATGCGCTCGCTCGGGCATCCATGGGCGCTCTGCTCGATCACGGCGCGGACTGGACGGACTTGTTTCGGTTTGCCGCGCTCGTCTTAGGAGTGCTCTTCGTCCTCAACGCGTTTTATCTGCGGGAGTCCCGGACGGACGCCGGTTATCCCGAGGCGCGTGCAAACCCGACGAATCTCTATGCCCGGGTCGAAGTGACACCCGATCGCCCCACCTGGCGGGACCTATTGCGGCCATTGCTGACCAGCCCTGCCTTTCGTCTGGTTTGCGTACTCTCGTTCGGCTGTACGGTCGTTCGCGAGGCTTTCGGTATCTGGTTGCCCGTCTTTCTGAAAGACGCGGCGGCCTACGATGCCGCCGAAGCGGCGCGCTGGTCGGCGATTTTTCCCGGTGTGGGCGCCGTGTCGGTGTTGCTCACCGGTTGGGCCGGTGATCGTCTCGGCGTGCACGGGCGCCCGACCTTGTTGCTGGTTGGACTGGTGGCCACCGCCGTCGCGTTGGTGGCGTTGTTGGGCTTTGAGCCGCGGGTGATCGGCCGTCCACTCACGTTGCTGCTGGTCGCGCTCGTGGCGTTCTGCCTGCTCGGTCCGTACTCTTACTTGGGCGGTGCGTTCGCGCTCGACTTCGGCGGTGGACGGGGTGGTGCCGTGGCCTCAGGACTGATTGATGGTGTGGGATACTTAGGTGGCTCCCTCGCCGGTGCGGGGGTCGCGCACGTGTCCGTCGCGTACGGTTGGACGGGTGTGTTTGCGGCACTCGCGCTCGTCGCGGTCGCCTCGGCGGTGGCGGCCGGTGGTTTATATCGCGCACAGCGGCGTGCTGCGCGGCGTTGGCTGGAGACTGCGCATGGCGCCTGACGCGATTCCACGACTCGATATTCGTCCTGAACGGTTACGTATCGATTGGCCCGACGACGTGTTTGGTGAATTTGCGGCTGTTTGGCTTGCGGACAATCGTGCCGAAGACCGGCACGCCAACGGGCAACGTCTCATCGACGTGATGGATTTACCCGACACCGTGACGATACGTTCAGCGCACCTCCAGAACGATGGCGTATGCGTCCATTTCAATGGCGAGTGGCCGCCCTTTGAACGTCCGTTCGCGTGGTTTCGAGAGATGTTAGGCCCTCTGGCCGCGCACCGGCCGGAGCTGGACCGTCACCCGTGGCTGCAGGGCAATACGCTGGACGCGCGGCGCGACTTCGCCTGGGCGGCGCATACGGGCTTTATGGCGGATGGCGCGCGACGCGGTCTCTGGTTGCGACGATTGGCACGTGACGGGGTCGCTTTTCTGAGTGGGGTACCGTCTCGAGAGGGGGAGATCCTGGCCACGGCGGCGGCGATGGGCGAGGTACTGCATACGAACTACGGCTGGCTTTTCGATGTGCGCGCCGTGCCCTCGCCCGAGAATCTCGCCTACACGGACCTTGGACTCGGATTACACACCGACAATCCCTACCGCGATCCGGTACCCGGGTTTCAAGCCCTGCACGTGTTGTTGGCATCCCCAGAAGGTGGCGAGAGCCTCTTCGCCGACGGACTTGCGTTGGCGGAGTATCTGCGAAGGACCGATGCGGTCTCGTTTGACTGCCTGACGCGAACGCCCGTGACCTTTCATTACCGCTCGGGGAACGCGGACTTGTGCTCCCAGAAACCCATCATCGAGTTGGCGGTGGACGGGTCGGTGCGCGCCGTACACTACAACAATCGATCGATAGCACCGTTACGGCTGTCGGTGGATGAATCTGAGCGTTTTTATGCGGCGTATCGGTCCTTTGCGCGTTTACTGCGTGACGCGCGTTATGCGCTTCGCGTGCGCCTGGCCGATGGCGAGATGGTTGTCTTCGACAATCGACGAACGCTGCACGGACGCACCGGCTTTGCCAGCCAGCGTCATCCCCGTCACCTGCAGGGCTGCTACCTCACCCGCGACAGCGTGTTGAGCAACGCGGCCCGTCTGCCTTGAGGAAATCTGCGATGACCGAACTTCCTGCCG
>Ga0214202_1000613_pt1 | contig 13286 bp, 5 predicted proteins | sample TroBogEpilimnion_9_FD_153040 | JGI IMG/M metagenome (GOLD analysis project Ga0214202, IMG submission 153040) | Freshwater microbial communities from Trout Bog Lake, WI - 03JUN2009 epilimnion | ecosystem: Environmental > Aquatic > Freshwater > Lake > Epilimnion/Euphotic zone | place: Trout Bog...
GGGGTGCATCTCAGCGAGCGACTCACCTGCCGCAGCGGCGCGGCTAGCGCGTACCGATCGTCAAGATCCCTTCGTTGGCGAGCGCATCCGCGCGCTCGTTGCCCGGGTGTCCGGCGTGCCCTTTGACCCAGTGCCAGGTGATGTCGTGGCCGGCGACCGCGGCATCGAGGGCTTGCCAGAGGTCTTGGTTCTTCACGGGCTTTTTGTCGGCCGTCTTCCAGCCGCGCTTCTTCCAGTTCGGTAACCACTCGTTCAAGCCGTCCATGACGTACTTCGAGTCGGTGTAAAGCGCGACACGGCAGCGGCGATTCAGCGCACCGAGCGCTTGGATGACGGCCGTGAGTTCCATGCGGTTGTTGGTGGTCGAGGCTTCGCCGCCGCAGAGTTCTTTTTTGGCGGTGCCGGCAACGAGTAAGGCCCCCCAACCGCCGGGGCCTGGGTTGCCCTTGCAGGCCCCGTCGGTGTAAATCGTGACGTCCATACGTAGCGTATCCCCTTCCCCGTCGACGCGCGGATCCTCTCACGGGATCCGGTTTTCCCCATCCTCGCTCGCGCGGTCCGACGGCCGATCCTTAAAACGACGCAGGCCGCCTGACGGCGGCCTGCGAGGGGATCGGTCCGTAGAACCCACCGATCAGTCGAACAGCGTCGACCCGATCGAGATCTTGGCCTTCGCGCGCATCGCTGCGACGTAGGTCTCGAGCTCTTCGGCCGAGTAATAGCTCGTCAACCGCCGGTAGGCCTCGAGGTTGTCCGGCTTGTACTCCCCCGGCTTCACCGCAGACACGGCGTACACGACCACATCGCCACCGAGCGTGGTCTTCTGACCGACGGTGACGTGACCCGCGGTCGGCGCCGCCAACACGAACGCGCCCGTCACGACTTCGTGCGGGGCTTCCTTGTCGGTGCGCGCGATCGACTTCGCGGCGGTGTACTTGATCGCATCGGCAGCGGGCGTGCCCTTGGGCGGCGTGGTCGAACCACCGACGGCCTTCAAGGCCGCATCCCAGCTCTCGCCAGCGACGAGGCGACGGGCGATGTCGTTGGCGGCGTCTGCAGCGGCCTTCGCCGCGAGCTCGCGCTTGAGAGCGGCTTCGACACGGCCTTGCACGGCAGTGAGCGGCTCGAGCGTCGGCACCTTGTGATCGGCGGCGCGGACGACGACGACGCGACCGGTCGACATCTCGAGCGCCTTGCTGTTGGCGCCGCCGAGCACGTCGGACGACCAGACGGCGGTCACGACCTTGCTGTTCAAGGCGAGATCGTTGCCTTCCATGCCCTTGTGGAAGTCCGGCACGTCGTGAATCTTAAGATGCAGGGCCTTGGCGATCGGCTCCAAGGAACCGGCGCTCTCAAAAGCCAACTGCTCGAGCTTTTCCTGGCGCTCGCCGAAGCGGCGCTCGGCTTCGGTCCGACGGTACTCCGGCTCCACTTCGCCGCGCACCGACTCGAAGCTCTTCTGCTTGCCCGGGACCACGTCCACGAGCTGGATGATGTGATAGCCGAACGGCGACTTCACCGCACCGCTGATGGTGCCCGGCGCCATCGAGAACACCGTGTCGCCCACGCCCGCGGGCAGGAACGACTTCTCTTGCGTGCCGAGGTCACCGCCCTTCGAGGCGGACTCGGTGTCCTGCGAGTACTGCTTAGCGAGCGCCGCAAAGTCGGCACCCGGCGCGGCCGCGAGCTTCGCGATCTCTTCGGCCTTCTTCTTGGTCGCCGCTTCGTCCGTGCCGGTCGGCAGGAAGATGTGGCGCGCATGGCGCTTCTCGGGCTCCGAGAACCGCTCCTTGATCGTGTCGTAGTAGGCCTTCAAGCCGGCCTCGTCGACCGCGACTTCGGCCGCGACGTCCGGCACCGACAACTCGACGTACGAGAGGTGCACCGAGTCCGGGGTCATGTAGTCGTCGTGGTGGGCGTCGTAGTACGCCTTGATCGCCGCGGCATCCGGCTTCTGCGCTGCCATGAACTTCGCGGCCGGTATCGTGGCGTAGGCGACGTCGCGCGTCTCACCGATGAGACCCGTGAGCCACTGCGCTTCCTTCAACGTCGCAAAGGACGAGACGAAGAGACTGCCTTCGAGCGCCTTGGCCTTGATGAGCACGCGCTGCTCGGCCTCAAACTTTTCCGGCGAGTAGCCGCGGGCCTTCAGCAACGCGAAGTACGCGTCCTTGTTGAACTCACCGCCGACCTGAAAGCCCGGGTAGGCCTTGATCGAGGCGATGACTTCGGCGTCCGAGGCCGAGTAATGCTGTTCGGCGACCTTCTGGTCGATCAGCGAGGTCGCGACGAAATCGTCGACGACGCCCTGCTGCAGGGTCTTCTTGACCGCGTCCGGCATGCCTTCGGGGTACGCGCGGGCCGCTTCGGCGAGCCGCTGCTGATAGGTCTGGCGGACCTGTTCGAGATTGGCCTCCTGGCCGTTGACCTTGAGACCCCGGTCCATGTTCGCGGTGAAGTCGACGATCCCGTGGACGCCCCACACAGCAAACACGAGGGAGAGCGGCATGAGGAAGAACCAGCCGATCACCTTCATCCGGTCATTGATCCATTGCAGCATCGCGAACCCCAGTAACAAAAATGGCTGCGGACAGCGGCCGTACCGTCGGCCACCGCCCGCGAGGTCGGTAGTCTACAGGATGCCATCGATCGCGGGGCACCCGGCCCGGCGAGCAAAACCCAACGGCCGCGAGGATTTAGGCCGATGCTCGGCGCTCACCCCCAGAGGTCCGCCCGCGCTCACGCGGTCCTGTCCGTCCGCCCGGACTGTACCGCGGCCGGGGCGTCGGCCCAACGGCAGTGCCGCATTATGTGAACCGAGTCTCATCGGCCTCTCGACCCGCCCGACCGCAGCGCCCGATACCACAGCCGGCGCTGCACCGAGGCGGCGTGCTCGACATCGGTTTGCTCGGTGAGCGCGAGGCGCAGCGTCTCCAGGCGTCCCACGCAAAACTGCAGACGGTTCGCGGAGAGTCGATCGGCGCGCATCGCCTGGACGAACCCCACCAGGCCTTCAAGGTCGTACACGCCGGACGGCATCGCGGTCTTAAACTCGGGGCGACCGGTGAACACGACCACCGGGATCACGTGCTCGGCGGGCAGAAAGTCGAGGGCCGCGCGCACCGCCGCGACGTGGCCGTGATTTTGGTGCAAGGGGTTTTGGAAGCGAAACCGCCCGCGACGGAACACCTGCGTCCACGTGGACGCCGTCGGGTTCGCGAATATCCACCCGCGGTACTGCTTCGTCTCGATCACGAACACGCCCGAACGCGACACCACGAGGTGATCAATCTGCGTCGTCCCCCCGGGGATCGGCAGCGTCACGTGATTCATCAGATGGTAGTCGGGTGCGCCGAAGTGACGGGCCAATGTCGCTCGCACCTCGGACTCGCTGGCGTTTTGCGGTTGATAACCGCCGGCACGGCCACCGATCGAACGGCCTAGGAAAAACCCGCACAAGGCGGCCAGCAAAAATTCCATACCCACCGACTCCGAAACGCGTGACCGCCTGTCGCTCGATGCGGTCCGTTCCCGTCCGGTCATCGCTGATGAGGGCTAGCCCCACGCCGTGCCGTTCACCCGGTACACGGCACGGGCGCCTTGTGTGGCGCCCGTGCCGCTGGCCGCCGGATGCACTATTCGGCAGTCGGGGTGTGACTCGACTTCACTGCCTTCGGCTCTGACCTCTTGATGAGCTTTGCCGTGACCTGACGCAGTTCGTCGAGTTCCTGACGCAACGCGGCGAGTTTACGCACCTCGTTGCGCAGTGCTTCTACCTCGGCGTTCTGCTGCTTCAGCGCATCGATTTCCCGCGCCTGCGCCGCGACCCGCTCTTGCTCCGCGGCCAACGCCGCGGCCTGCGCATCCAGACGCGCCGCTTGAGCCGCGATGGTCTGCCGTTCGTCGGCCAACTCCTGTTCCTGATGCCCCACGACCTCATGCTCTTTCTGCAGCTCGTTCAGCAACAGACCGCCCAAGAGGTGATAGGCCACCGTCTCCGGCTGGCCGTCGGCATTACGCACGACCAGCTCTGGGAACACGCGCTCCACTTCCTCGGCAATGAGCCCGTATTGGATCGGCTTGTTACCGCTCGCATCCGGCTTTTTGTAGTGGAACGAGACCGGCCGCAATTGATAGAGGCGGCTGCTGGCATCGCCCATCGGCGCGATGTCTTCCTTGTAACGTTGCGAGGACTGCAGCACACCCAACTGGCCGTTGGAGTCCACCACCACCGAAGCTAGGCTTGAACCACCTGGGGAGGTGGCCCAGACACCGGCGACATAGGTTGCAATGTGTGGTGCGAACGAACCGTCCGTCGCCACTTGACCGATACGGATGACATTACTCTCGTTGGTCACGCCGGATTTACCCGGGGTGCCGAGATAAATGTTGTTCGAGCCCGTGGTCACGTAGGTGCCGGCGCTGTAGCCCAGGCCGATGTTGTACGAGCCGCTAGCGCCCATGTGCATCAGTGCCTGACTGCCGAGCGCCACGTTGTAGTTGCCCGTCACCAGGTTGGACAGCGCGCTATAGCCGTTTGCGACGTTGTCGGTGCCCGTTGTGGTCGCGTACAGGCCTTCATAGCCCTCGGCGTTGTTGCGGGCACCCGTCGTGACCGCAAGTAGCGCACCGGTCCCTGCCTTGAGGTTGTAGGCCGAGTCCATGGCAAATCCGGCGGGACCTGTCGCACCGGTTCCACCGGTTGCACCGGTGCTCCCGGTTGGGCCCGTCGCGCCCGTTGCACCGGTATTACCGGTGTTGCCGGTGTTGCCTTGCGGACCGGTGGCGCCGGTCTGCCCGGTGGCCCCTGGGAGGCCGGTTGCACCGGTAGCGCCGGTGTTGCCCTGTACGCCGGTCGCGCCGGTCGAACCGATGTTACCGGTCGCCCCGACCGCACCGGTCGCTCCCGTGACGCCCGTCGCACCCACCGCCACGATCAGCTGCCACTTCGTCTGCAGCGTATCGGTGCTTGGGTTGACACCCAAACTGGCGGCGACGGCGATGTAGCCGGACCCGGCGTACGTCACCAGGCTGTTCGCCGGGTAGGTGACCGCGTTATTCCAAGTTCCCAACCAGGTCACACCGGTGGCACCGGTCGCACCGACGGCGCCGGTTGCACCCGTAACACCCTGTGCGCCCGTCGCGCCAACGCTACCGGTGACGCCTTGAGCGCCGGTCGCGCCGGTATTGCCCACAGAACCTTGGGGACCGACAGAACCCGTGGCGCCGGGTACACCGGTCGCACCGGTGGCACCCACCGGCCCCTGCGCGCCTGTCGCACCCACCGCACCCGTGACACCCATCGCACCGGTCGCGCCGACCGCCCCGGTGGCGCCTGCTGCGCCGGTATTACCGGTGGCACCGACAGCGCCGGTCGCACCGGCATTACCGGTGGCACCGGTCGGGCCCACGACGCCTGTCGCGCCCGTCGATCCGGTGGCGCCCGTATTACCTGTCGCACCGGTGGCGCCCACATTGCCGGTCGCGCCCGTGGGACCGACCACACCTGTGGCACCTGTCGATCCGGTAGCGCCGGTGTTACCCGTCGCGCCTGTCGCACCGGTATTACCGGTAGCACCGGTCGGGCCCACGACGCCCGTCGCGCCCGTCGATCCGGTGGCGCCCGTGTTACCCGTCGCGCCTGTCGCACCGGTATTACCGGTAGCACCCGTCGGACCCACGACGCCCGTCGCGCCCGTCGATCCGGTAGCGCCGGTGTTACCTGTCGCGCCCGTGGCGCCCACGGCACCGGTCGCGCCGGTCGGACCGGCCACACCCGTGGCGCCCGTCGGGCCTTGCGCGCCCGTGCTACCGGTCGCACCGGTCGCGCCCACAGCGCCCGTCGAGCCGACGGCCCCCGTCGCGCCCATGGCGACGAGCAAGTTCCACTTCGTACCGAGGTCAGTGCCTGGCGGGGTCGCGGAGTTGCTAGCGATCGCGATGTATTCCGCGCCGCCGTAGGTGACGACGTTGCCGGCCACGTAGTTGACCGCGCCGCTCCATGCCCCGAACCATACGAAGCTGGTACCGGTCGCACCGGTGGCGCCCGTGGATCCGGTCGCACCCGCAGCGCCTTGGGCCCCGGTCGCGCCGGTCGGGCCCATCACACCCGTCACGCCTTGCGGACCGATCGAACCGGTCGCACCGGTCGCGCCGGTGACGCCCTGCGCACCGGTGGATCCCGCGGCACCCGTCGCGCCCGTGACGCCTTGTGCTCCGGTCGCGCCGGTGGCCCCGGTCACGCCCTGCGCTCCGGTTACGCCCGTCGCACCCGTAACACCTTGTGCGCCGGTACCTCCCGTGGCACCGGTTACGCCTGTAGCGCCAACGGCACCTGTGGCGCCGACCGCACCCGTCGCACCGGTTGCACCCGTCGATCCCTGGGCGCCTGTGCTTCCGGTGGCACCCGTGACGCCTTGCGCACCGGTGGGACCGGTGGCGCCGGTTGCACCCTTGCCGACCAACACGTTCCAGTTCGCATTCGAGTCGGTACCCGGAATGACATTCTGGTTCGGGGTGACCGCGATGTACTCGGTGCCGCCGTAGTTTACGACGTTGCCGGCGACATAATTCGACGAGCCGTTCCAGGTGCCAAGCCACACGAAACTCGTCCCGGTTGCGCCGGTAGCGCCCGTCGACCCGATCGCACCCGTCGTACCTTGCGGACCGGTCGCGCCGGTGGCGCCGACTGCACCGGTCACACCGATCGGACCTTGCGGACCCACCGCACCGGTCGAACCCGTCGCACCCGTTATGCCAGTCGCACCGGTGTTACCCGTAGCACCCGTAGCACCTGCCCCAGTCGCGCCAGTAGGTGCGCGCATCCAGTGCCGCCAATGGCCGCCGTTGTTGGCGACGTCGAGCACAGGATCCACGTTCACGGTCTGGCTAACCGATATCGAGATATAGCTGTCGGCACCCACAACGACCACGTCGTTCAAACTGTAGGCAATGGTCGTATCGAACGTGCCTTGGAAGTTGAATCCTGATGCCACGGTCGTCCAGTGGCCTCCGCCCGTGGAGACGTCCACCACCGGGTCGATCGCAATTTGTGATGTGGTCGAACTCAGGACATAGGTCGTCCCGTTGCGAATGACGACGTCGCCCGGGTAGTACACCGTCGTGCTGGTGTATTGGCCCTTACTGGCGAGGCCGCCCGTCATCTTCTGCCAGTTACCGCCGTTATTGGCGACATCGATGACCGGGTCGACGTTGACGGTTTGGTTGACCGACACCAACACGTAACTCGAACCGCCGACGAAGACGACGTCCCCCTTGAGATACGGCAACGTCGGATCGTAACCACCGCGCACCGCGAATCCTGCACCGGTCGCACCGGTCGCGCCCGTCGCACCGGTGGCACCCATCGGACCGACCGAACCTTGCGGACCCGCCGGTCCTTGGACACCCGGCGATCCTGTCGGTCCTAGCGGGCCACTCGGGCCCTGCGGACCGATCTGCCCGGTCAAACCGGATGGGCCCATCGGTCCGGTGGGGCCCATAGAGCCGGTGGCACCCGTAGCGCCCGACGGACCGGTGGCGCCGGCTGAGCCCGTCGCGCCCGTTGCACCCGTCGCACCGACCGCAACCAGCAACTGCCAGTACGTCTGCAGCGCGTCCGTCGTTGGGTCTTTGCCCGTGCTCGACGCCACCGCGATATAGCCCGACCCGGCGCGCGTGACGACGCTGGTCGGTTGGTAGGTGACGGTGTTATTCCACGTGCCAGCCCAGTAGACGCCGGTCGCGCCCGTCGCGCCCGTCGCGCCGGTTACGCCCGTCGCGCCTAAGGCACCGGTCGCACCCGTGCCGCCGACTGCACCGGTGGTACCGATCGGCCCTTGCGGACCGACCGCGCCCGTATTGCCGGTCGCTCCCTGCGCCCCGGTCGGACCGACGATGCCTTGCGGACCCGTCGGACCGACGGAACCGATCGCACCGGTCGCACCAACAGGACCCGTGGGGCCAACGATGCCTGTCGCGCCGGTCGGACCCACGTTACCGGTTTGACCGGTGGCGCCCGTGGCACCCACGCTGCCCGTCGCGCCGGTGGCACCCGTAGCACCCACCGACACCAATAAATTCCAATTTACGCCACCGTCAGCGCCGGGGATCACGTTGGTCGAACCGACGATCGCGATGTACGCCGACCCGCCGTAACTGACGACGTTGCCGGGGACATATGCGGTGGCTGGGTTCCACCAACTGGACCACACGAAACTCGTGCCGGTTGCACCGGTCGCACCGGTCACGCCAGTGGCACCCATGACGCCTTGCGCACCGGTCGCGCCAACCGTGCCTTGCGCACCGGTCGCACCGATCGGGCCCACAGGTCCCGTCGCGCCAATCGCGCCGGTGACACCTTGGGCGCCGGTCGCACCCACGGCACCGGTATTGCCTGTCGGACCCACCGCGCCCGTGACACCCGTGGCACCCTGAACGCCCGTTGAACCGGTTGCACCGGTCGGGCCGGTGTAGCCGATGCCACCCGTCGCACCCGTTCCGCCGACCGCACCGGTCGGGCCCATCGCACCCGTTGCGCCGGTCGCACCGACCGAGACGAGCATCTGCCAGTAGGCGCCGTTGTCCGTACCCGGCACGACACCTGCGCTCGGCAAGATCGCGATGTACGCAGAGCCCGCGTAACTGACAACGTTGCCCGGCACGTAGTTCGTAGTGCCCAGCCACCAGTTCGACCACACGAAACTCGTCCCCGTCGCGCCCGTGGCGCCGGTGACGCCCGTCGCGCCTTGCGCGCCGGTACCGCCCGTTCCGCCGACCGCGCCGGTCACACCGATCGGACCTTGCGGACCCACCGCCCCCGTGTTGCCGGTGGCGCCTTGCGCACCGGTTGGGCCGACAAGGCCTTGGGCACCCGTCGACCCCGTCGCGCCGACGGCACCCGTCGCACCCACCGCGCCGGTCGTGCCGAGCGCTCCGGTCGCACCGGTCGGACCGACACTGCCCATGGCGCCGGTCGGGCCGGTGCCACCGACACTCCCCGTGGATCCGGTGGCGCCGGTGGCGCCGGTCGCGCCCACCGAGACCAAGAGATTCCAGTACACGCCGGCGTCGGTGCCCGGTGTGTAACCGACGTTCGGCGTTGCCGCACCCGCAATCGCGATGTACGCGGAGCCGCCGTAATAGACGACGTTACCCGGCACATACGTCGTTCCCGAATTCCACCAGTTCGACCAGACAAAACTCGTGCCGGTCGCGCCCATGGCGCCGGTCACACCCGTCGCTCCGACGGCACCGGCAACGCCTTGCGGACCCACGGCACCGGTGTCACCCGTTGCGCCGGTCACACCCACGGGGCCCTGTACACCCTGTGAACCGGTGGCACCGGTGACACCGGCCGCACCCGTCGCGCCGGCATTGCCGGTCGCACCTGTCGCACCCGCGGCACCGGTCACGCCCGTCGCGCCGGCGCTACCCGTGGCACCGGCGGCACCGGTGCTGCCGGTGGCGCCCACGGCACCCGTCGCACCGATGGCCCCTGCCGAACCCGTCGCGCCCGTCGGCCCGGCGACGCCCGTCGCACCGGTCGCGCCGACCGAACCCGCCGGTAGGATGAGGTTCCAGTTTGCCCCGCCCGCGAGGACGTCGGCCGTCGGCGTGATGTTCTTGTTGGATGCAATCGCGAGGTATTCGGCGCCGGCGTAACCGACCACGTTGCCGACGGAATATTGAACCGCCGCATTCCACGCGCCGGCCCACACGAAATCCGTGCCGGTCGCGCCCTGGGCACCGGTGGCGCCGGGTGCACCGGTGGCACCTTGCGGGCCGGCGGGACCTTGAGCGCCAGTAGACCCGGCGGGACCGACCAGACCTTGAGGACCTTGCGGGCCCGCCGCCCCAGTAGCGCCGGTGGCGCCCGCGCTCCCCGCCGGGCCGGTTGCACCTGCAACACCAGTCGCGCCCGTCGCACCGACCGCGCCCGCCGAACCCGTCGTTCCGGTCGGTCCTGCGACACCGGTAGCACCGACCGGTCCCGTAGGGCCCACGGCGCCGGTGACACCGACACCCGTGGCACCCGTGGCACCCACACCGGTCGCGCCGGTCGAACCTATCGGCCCGGTGGCACCGGTGGCACCGGTCGCGCCCGTGGCCCCGGTCGCGCCCGCGCCCGTAGCGCCGGTCGCACCGTTTGAACCGGTCGCACCCGTCGTTCCGGTGGCGCCTGTAGCGCCAGTGGCGCCGGTCGCACCTGCACCGGTCGCGCCCGTGGCGCCCGTGGCGCCAGTCGCGCCTTTCGCGCCGGCCGCGCCCGTCGCACCCACCGTACCCGCGGCACCAGCCGCACCGGTGGCGCCCACCGCACCGGCAGGACCCGTGGCACCCGTCGCGCCGACCGCGCCCGTTGGGCCGGCCACACCGGTAGCGCCTGTCGAACCCGCTCCGGTGGGACCGGTCGCACCGGTGGCGCCGGCGGTACCCGTCGGGCCGGTCACGCCCGTCGCACCCGTCGCTCCCGCACCCGTCGCGCCCGTGGCGCCGGTCGAACCTTTGGCGCCCGCGGCACCGGCAGCGCCCGCAGCACCGGTTGCACCCGTCGCACCCGCACCCGTCGCGCCCGTGGCGCCGGTCGAACCTTTAGCACCAGCGGCACCGGCTGCACCTGCAGCACCGGTTGCACCCGTCGCTCCGGTCGATCCGGATCCGGTGGCGCCCGTCGCGCCGGTGGCGCCTTTCGCGCCTGCCGCACCCGCGGCACCGGCAGCACCCGTCGCACCCGTTGGCCCGGTGGCACCGGCGACGCTGACGGTATCGATCGCGACATTCGCGGTGGCGGTGGCGGTACCCGCCGTGAGTACCAACGTGTAGGTGCCGTTAGAGAGCACGCCGACGTTGGCGGTCACCGCGCTCGACGTCGCGCCGCTCACCGTCAGCGTCGTGCCACCCAACGTTAACGTCGGTGTTGTCGAACACGTGGTTCCCGAACTCACCACACACAGGGACGATCCGTTAACCGCAATCGACGTCGGCGTACCGGAGGCGTTGGTGTTGACCAACACGGAGGTAATGCTGGGCGTGCTGGTAGTGCCTGCTGCCGCGTACGGCGCCTGACCGGCAAGCACAGACGCAATCGCAACCGCCAAACGACGACTATTCATGGGCATCTCCGTTTCCCCTTGTCGCCCTCCGTGTTCCGTGTGAGGGCGTGCTTTGTTATCGAAATCAACAGATTCGACTTAATATCTTTTTACATATTTAGCATTTCTTTTTACATAGTGCACGTAATCGCTTGATTTTAAGTATTTTACATATTGCAATTTTACATAACGCAATTCTCTGTCCTAAAAATTGCCCCGACCAGCCACTCAGAAAATCGCGACAACAACATCGCAACTAACCGCTCCGCAATACGCTTTAATCGATTGATTATTCAGCCAGTTAATAAGCCGAACGAATGACCCGTTCACCGCCCGATCGAGCGGCGAAACCACGACTGCTCCTCAATGCTTGGCGACACTGTTGCGTAATTATTTCAAGACGCCGCCAGACTGGCCGCCGCGCATCCGCGCGCGCTCGCGCCGCGCCTGAGGCGCCAAAATCGCGGCAGCAGAAACGGTGATGCAAACCAGCGCAAAACGGTCGAATGGACCGCGAATTTTTCGGAGGCAATGCGCTCACTCGCAGCCCACGCACTAACGCAATGCGTATCACCAATCGCCTCTCACCGAGATTTTGGTTAGTCACAGCAGTGATGCGAACGCGATAGTCCGGCGTTCAGCGTGCTTGCATTCGATTATCGGTGCTGGGCTGAACCGTCAATTGCAACGATCGGCGATACCCATGACGTGGCAGCGAATATTTGTCAGTTGTTCTCACTCTCGCGTGGGGAAGAATCCGCTGCCCGCGATGTTCATGGGTGTCGAGTACCCGCCGATGAGTAAATCCTTGTGATTGACGAGATTGACTGGCCTGCGGATGCCATCAGTGCAACCCGTGCGAGCGCCGGAGCGAATGCTGAGATAACGGAGATCGCCGCTTATGCATTATCAGGGCGCATTCCCTGTCAGAGGAACAGTCAAATCTGGCCCGCCAAAAAGACGGTGGTTGCGGTGACGCGGCGCTGGTCAGGGATGATTCTCGTACCCTAAAAACGACCCGCTTGGGTGCACCCTACAGAAACGAACTGGACTGGAAAGGATCGACCGCCAGGTCACCGGGGTACCGCTCCGCGTGACCGCCCTCCACCGCCGTGCCATGCTGCGCCGGCACTCCCACCGCGTGGGCCCATCATCGCGAAGACCCGACCGCTAGTCAGCACCGCATGCCGTGTCGGCGGTTTTGCCTAGCAACCGGTCCAGCAGCATCGCCAGAGCCGCACCGGCGAATTGAGCGAGCACGAACGCAGGCACGCACTCGGGTGCAATGCCGGCAAAGGTGTCGCTGAACATACGGCCAACGGCAGCGGCGGGGTTGGCAAAGGACGTCGACGCGGTGAACCAGTACGCGGCGCCGATGTAGGCCGCCACCCAGGACGATGCCCGGCCGGCCGGTGCCCGAAGAATGACAAGGAGCAGGCCTGCGGTGGCGACGATCTCAGCCAGCCACTGGCCCGCGCCGGCCCGTAATTTGGTTGAAAATTGGAGGATGCTCATGTCGAACATCGCATGGGCGAGCCATGCCCCGAGCACCGCCCCGATCAGCTGAGCAACGACGTACGCCACCAGCTCGGCCGCCGTGAGTTTTCCTCTGGCGGCCATCACGGCACTGACGGCTGGGTTGAAGTGTGCCCCGCTGACGGGACCGAATACCTCGATTAAGACGTAGAGCCCACCCACCGTGGCCGCCGTGTTCGCCAGCAAGGCGACGGCGACATTACCCCCCGCCAAGCGTTCGGCCATGATTCCCGAACCAATCACCACGGCCAACAGCAGCGCGGTTCCCAGGAGTTCAGCCCACAGCCGACGATTCAGGGACACGGTGCGTCAGCTCTGCGCGATTTGCGTCAAGGCTGCGTGCAGTTCCGTTTTGCTCAGGGTGTCCAAGGGCAATTGCAACAGCTGCAGCAGCCGGTAGGCGATGGCCTGACGCGTCAACTCAAACGCTCGCCGCCTACCCTCCTCGCCACCCTCCGCATTCGAGGGATCGGGATAACCCCAGTGCACTTTGACCGGCTGCCCATGGCCTGCGTAGAACACGGGGCAGGACTCTGCCGCCGCACTGTCGCAAACCGTGATGACGATGGAGAGCGCCGGCGCCTCGGGCGTGGTGAACTCATCCCAGCTTTTGCTGCGGTACCCACGCGTGTCGACTCCCGCGCGGTGTAGTGCGTC
>Ga0214202_1000618_pt1 | contig 13273 bp, 9 predicted proteins | sample TroBogEpilimnion_9_FD_153040 | JGI IMG/M metagenome (GOLD analysis project Ga0214202, IMG submission 153040) | Freshwater microbial communities from Trout Bog Lake, WI - 03JUN2009 epilimnion | ecosystem: Environmental > Aquatic > Freshwater > Lake > Epilimnion/Euphotic zone | place: Trout Bog...
TTTTTTCGGAGGTCAGGAGATGTGTGGGTACTTTAGGGACAAGCCGGGCCATGACGATGAGGGGCGGAGAATCGGCCTCAACGGCCGCTGATATGACGCATCACCTTAACCGGATGAACCCGGGCATAGAATGATCGACGACAAGAGAAACGACACCAATTGCCCGAATCACACAAGGCATGAATAGCCGGATTTTCAAGGTCCCAGATAGGTCTGGAGCAGACGGGTCCACAGACCAGTCTCCACCGAAATGTGCAACCACTGATCAACGAACTGCTTCAGCGCGATGTCGCGCGGCAGAAGATACCCGAGTTCGCCGAAATCGAAGGGCTGATCGGGGTGGATGGCACATAAATCCGGATGCAACCGCTGCTGCAATTTCGTTTCAACCGCATCGGTTATCATTATGTCGGCCTGGCCGGCGGCCAGTTCGTCGAATATGCGGCTATTGTCGGGGAAGGCGATGAGGGTGGCCTGATGCAGGTTGGCGCGATCGAACTTCTCATTGGTTCCACCGGGGTTGACGATCACCTTGACGCCGGGACGATCGATCTCTTGCAGGCTTTTGAAATGATCGCGGTCGGCGCATCGGGCGATCGCCGCCTTGCCCGCCCGCATCGTGGGCTGCGAGAAAAACGCGACCTTCTGCCGAGCCAGGGTGAGGGAAATGCCACCCATGCCGACATCATATTTGCCGTCCGCCAGGTCCGGCAGCAAGGTCGCCCATGTGGTCGGAACCACCTCGAGCTTGACCCCCATCGAGTCGGCGAGGTTCCTGGCCATCTCCACATCCAGACCGGTGTAGGTTCCGGTTTCCTTATCGCGCTCTGAAAACGGACGATAATCGCCGGTCAGGCCGACCCGCAAAGAGCCGCGCGTGACAATCTCATCCAGACGCGACCGGGCCATGGCGCCAGTGGAGAACACCAGCAAGCTGGCGAGCAGAAAGACGAATCGCATCAAAGCATCTCCGAAATACCCCCGGACGATGGCGCCATTCCGCCTCGCGCGCCAGCGCGCCTGACACCGGCAACGGGCACCGAAACAAATCGTTGCTTTGACCTACCGATAGCCATGGCATACGTCATCCTGATACGAGCCAATGCCGGCCTGCCAGGAGTTCGCGCTTGAAATTGCGTTCCATCGCCCCAAAGCCTGCCGCCCCGAAGCTTTTCGCCAGGGTGTTTGCCCTTGCCGTCGCCGTAGCGGCACTTCCTTGTGTCGCCGCGGAACCAGCGTCGCCGTCCGATCAGGTGCTGCGGGCCACCCTTGCCAACGGCATGCGCGTGGTCATCGTGCCGAACCGGCTGGCCCCGGTGGTCACGACCGAACTAAACTACCTCGTGGGATCGAACGACGCGCCCGAGGGGTTCCCCGGCACCGCGCATGCCCTGGAACACATGATGTTCCGCGGCAGCGAAGGCCTCGACAAGGATCAGCTCGCGCAACTCGGAGCACTGTTGGGCGGCGTCTATAACGCCGACACCACGGAAACGGTTACACAATATACCTACACTGTCCCGGCCGACAATCTGGACGTGGCGTTGAGGATCGAGGCGTTGCGCATGCGCGGCCTGACGCTGAGCCAGGCCGATTGGGAGCAAGAGCGCGGCGCCATCGAGCAGGAGGTGTCCCGCGACCTGTCCAGCCCGTTCTACAATTTCATGGCGCAGACCCAGGCGATTCTGTTTGATAACACGCCTTATGAGCATGACGCGCTTGGGACACGCCCGTCATTCGACCTGACCGATGCCGCGCTGCTGCGGCATTTTTATGAGCAGTGGTACGCGCCGAACAATGCCATTCTGGTCATCGTCGGCGACGTGAAGCCGGACGCCGCGCTGGCACAGGTTCAAGCCGCGTTTGGAGACCTGCAACCACGGGATCTGCCGCGGCACAAGGCGATCGTCACCGCCCCCGTGCAGCAAAAGGCTTTGGCGCTGGAGTCGAATTTCTCGGTCGGGCTGATCGGGATCGCCTACCGGATGCCGGGGCTGAACCAACACGACTTTGCCGCCGCCGATATTTTGGGCGACGTCCTGGGCAGTGAGCGTGGCGCTCTGTACGGCCTCGTCCCGGACGGCAAAGCCTTGTTTGCGCAATTCAGCTACCAGGCCAAGGCCGATGTCGGATTCGGTCTGGCGATGGGGGCGTTCCCGGCCGGCTCCGACCCGGTTCCGCTGCTGGCCGATATGCGCCGTGTCATTGCCGATACGGTTCGCGACGGGGTTTCGCCCGCCCTCGTGGCTGCGGCAAAGCGGTTGGAACTGGCCCAACTCGGTTTTCGCGGCAACAGCATCAGCGGGCTGGCCGAGAATTGGTCGCAAGCGCTGGCATTCCAGGGCGCTCAATCACCCGACGACGTGGAACACGCCTATGAGGCGGTGACGGTTGAGGACGTCAATCGGTTGGCCCGCCAACTGCTGGACCCCGACCATGCCGTGACCGCGATCCTCACACCTCGGGAATCAGGCAGTCCGGTGGCCGGCAGCGGTTTCGGCGGTGCCGAATCATTCGCCGTCACACCGGATCATCCCGTCGTACTGCCTCCCTGGGCCGATGCCGCGGTAGCGACCCCGCACGCGCCGGACCCGGGCGCCCCTCCGGATGTCAGCGTGCTGCCGAACGGATTGCGGCTGATCGTCCAGCAGGAGCATGTCAGCCCCACCGTCACCGTTTACGGCCGCGTGCGCCAGGTGGCGTCGATGGAAGAACCGGAGGGTAAAGAAGGCGTCGCGGCGCTGATGCGGGAGCTGTTCGACTATGGTACCGAATCCCGGAATCGGCTGGCCTACCGGGAGGCTGTCGATGACCTCGCGGCCCGAATCAGTGCCGGCCCGTCGTTCTCGCTCCAGGTGCTGACGCCGGCGTTCGAAGATGGCATGCGGCTGCTGGCGGAAAACGAACTGCATCCGGCGTTTCCGGCGGATGCGTTCGCCGTGCTGCGCGGCCAGGTCGCCCAGAGTGTCGCCGGACAATTGCGCACGCCCGAATACCAGTACCACAGAGCCGTTATTCAGGGGATCGTGCCGGAAGAGGACCCGACCTTGCGGCATCCCAGCCCGGACACCGTGATGGCGCTTCAGCCCGATGATCTGCGGGCGTATTTTAAGGCCAGCCTGCGTCCGGACCTCACCACCATCGTCGTCGTCGGCGATGTAACCCCGGCCCGCGCTCGGCAGGTCGTCGAGGCAACATTCGGCGCCTGGCAGGCGGAGGGCCCGACGCCGGCCATTGACCCGCCGCCGGTCGGACCCAACAAGCCGTCGGTCGCTCGGGTGCCGGACAGCAGTGCCCTGCAGGACAGTGTGACCCTGGCGGAGACCATCGGGCTGCCGGTCACCAATCCCGACCGATACACCTTGATGCTTGGCAACGCGATCCTGGGAAGCGGATTTTCCTCTCGCCTGTATCAGGACCTGCGCACCCGGACGGGTTACGTTTACTCGGTCAGCGCGGCGCTGGATTGGCAGCGCACGCGGGGCGATTACAGCCTGACGTTCGGGGCTGACGCCGAAAATGTGGAGAAAGCGCGCGGCCTGGCGATACGCGATCTGAAAGAGATGCAGATCACGCCGGTAAGCGAAGCGGAACTGGCGAGAGCGAAGGCGGAACTGCTGCGCCAACTGCCGATGGCGCGGGCGAGCGTTGGCGGCATTGCCGGGCAGTATTTGCGGCTGGCGGACCTCGGGCTGCCAATGGACCAGGCGCAAATCGCGGCGGCACGGTATTTGGCGGTGACCGCGGCGGATATCCGGAATGCTTTTGCCGCGTGGATCAGGCCGGACGATTTCGCTCAGGTGGTGAAGGGGCCGCCTCAGTAGAAGGCCGGATATGGTGTTGCGAAATCAACAGAAATGGTGCGCGAAAAGAACGGAACCTGTGCCGGCACGCCGACAAAAACAGTGGTGATGGGTTAGGCCCCTTCTTCGCTTTCTTTGTCGGCCATCGCTGAAACGGCGTCCGTTAAGCTACCGTATTCCAGGAGGTAGCCCTCATATTCCACCACGCCTCGAGCGATATCTTCGTGAAAGCGATTCGTTGCTATTTGCCTGAGAGCGCGGCTGATTGCTTCCTCCGCAATGGAAGACAGGTTCAGCTTTTCGCTGCGGGCTTTTGCGATCAGATCGCCGTTGAGGCTCAGATTGACCGCTCGGCGCGGTACCGTCCGGTCATATATTTGTCGCATAAGCCCCGTTGCGCCGGTGAATGCGCAGGATAGTCCGCGCATTCCCGAGGGCAAAGGTTTGTTCGATGTTGGGCTGAGCCGGGTCGAAGTCGCGGCTTACGAACTGGACCCTTCGATCACATCGCCAAAGCGCTCCCACGTCTTGCCATCCCACTTCTGCAATTGCATGGCGCGGATCGGATGGAAGTTCGTTGGGCTGGTGTTCACCTTGATCCCCGGCAGCAGGACAGGAATCGTCACATCATGCAGGTTCGCGGCCTGCTTCATAATGTTGGTGCGCGAGAAGTCGCCATTGCACTGCTTCAGCACCTGGAGCATCAGCGTACTGACGCCGTAGCCGAAGACGTAGTTGTTATCGGTCAGGTCGGCGCCGGGAATGTATTTCGCCATGAATGCCTTCCACTCCAGCATGCCCGGATCGTTCGCGAAGCCGGGGTCGGTCGGGTCCTTGCGGTAGTCGGTGGTAATGATCCCAAGACCATTTTCCACGCCCGCCGGAGCCATGACGGAGCCGACCGACGTCGATACGTTGGTCAGGAAGAACATCGGATGCCAGCCGAGGTCATGCACCTTCTTGATCGCCTGAGCCGCGAATTTCGGAGTCGCGGCCACCAGCAGGACATCGGCGCCGGAGGCTTGCAAGGTGGCCATCTGGCTGTCGATCGTGGCGTCGGTCGTCTCGTAGCTGACGTCCTTAACAACAACGCTGCTGTATTTGTCGCCGAGAACATCCTTCACGCCGGCCGGATAGTCTTTGCCGAAATCGTCGTTCTGATACAGGATTGCCATCTTGGCGTCCGGCTTCTGCGCCAGCATGTACTTGGTATAGATTTGTGCCTCTGTCCGGTAGCTCGGCTGGAAGCCCATCGTCCAGGGGAAGTGCTGATAGTCGCCCCACTTGTCCGCGCCGGTGGAGATGAACAGATGCGGGACCTTTTTCTGGTTCACATATTTCTGGATCGCCGTGTTGGTCGGCGTGCCGAGGGTGTTGAACAGCAGCGCGACCTGATCTTCCTCGATCAAACGGCGCACCTGCTCCACCGTCTTCGGCGGGCTGTAGCCGTCGTCGTAGGAGATGTAATTGATCATGTGGCCGGCGACGCCGCCCTGATCGTTGACCATCTTGAAGAACGCAGCCTCGGTCTTGGAGATGATGCCGTAAGCCGATGCGGGACCACTATAGGCGTTGGTATTGCCGATCTTGATCTCGGTCGCCGTGACGCCCGGCAGATCCTGGGCAACGGCCGGGCGGATGGCACCCGCCAATAGTCCGGTGCCCAACAGCACCCCAAACAATAAGCCCACCTTGCGTGAGCCTGAACCCGTATTCATTCCTGGCACTCCCTATCGTCCGCCATTGTTGCCTCATTCGCAGCGAAAGCGGAAGCGGGGTCAGACGGTGCCGGCCATCCGGTCCTGTTTCGCATCGGCCCGCACTAAATTTCCGCTTCTCGCGCCGGCAGCCTCTTTTTCGCCCGCTTCGCCGTGCTACGTCACTGGGATGCACATCGGCGGCAACCCTTGTTTCGGTGTCGGGAGGCGATCTCCCCTGTTGCGGCCCCCGGGGACGGACGCCGCGTGACGGACGCGGCCGCCACCACGCTGCCCGCGCCGGCCGTCATGACCGCCGCGCGGCTGTATGAATGCCCCGATTGCGGTCAGATGCAGATCCTGCCGCCGCTGCCCGGCGGTGTTCGCGCGGTCTGCCTCCGCTGCGAAGCGGTCCTGCGGCACACACGCCGTGATCCTCTGCTGTTGCCGCTCGCCCTCAATCTCAGCGCTTTGATCCTGTTCGGGCTCGGCGCGACGCTCACGATCATGTCCGTCAGCACCGCCGGTCAGCAAAGATTGGCCGGACTGGTCAGTGGACCGACGGAATTGGAGCAATACGGTCTGTGGGAGATTTCCCTGGTCGTGCTGATCACCACCGTGGCCGCGCCGTTGGCGCGCATTCTGTGCATGATCGCCGTGCTGATCGGGCTGCGCCTGCCTCGGCCGCCGGCGGAGTTGCGATCCATCTACGCCTGGGTTGCCCATCTGCGTCCCTGGTCGATGGTGGAAATCTACCTGTTGGGGTTGTTCGTCGCCTATGTCCGGCTCAGCGGCATGGCGATAGTCGATCTTGGCCCGGCGATCTATGCGCTGGGCGGATTGATGGTGGTCATGGTCCTGGCCGACTACACATTGGACGATCAGGCGGTCTGGGAGGCGATGGAGCCACCCAATCGCCGCCGCCGGCGCACGCTGGATACCAATCCCGCCATACACCCGAACCGTTGGCGGATCGGCTGCGACACCTGTGGCCTCGTCAGCCGGTCGGCGCCGGGCGTGCGATGCTCGCGCTGCGGGTTCCGGCTGCATGAACGCAAGCCGGGCTCGATCCAGCGGACATGGGCGTTCGCGATCGCCGCGGTGGTCCTGTATATTCCGGCGAACATCTATCCGGTGCTGACCGTGGTGCGCCTGGGGGCCGGCGATCCCAGCACGATCCTGGGCGGCGTGCAGGAATTGGCCGAAATTGGCATGTGGCCGCTCGCGGCCCTGGTGTTCTTCGCCAGTGTCGCGGTGCCGGTTTTGAAGCTGGTCGGGCTGGGCATTTTGCTGATTTCCACGCATACCGGCACGGGTTGGGCCTTGCACGACCGTACAGTGCTCTATCGGATCGTCGATGCCATCGGGCGATGGTCGATGATCGACATATTCATGGAGTCGATCCTGGTGGCCTTGGTGCAATTCGGGCAACTCGCAAGCGTGTATCCGGGTCCCGGCGCGGTCGCGTTCGCGGCCGTCGTGATCCTGACCATGCTGGCGGCCCACAGCTTCGATCCCCGGCTGATGTGGGACAACGCCCATCGTGCGACCGCGGAATCCGGGATCGACCGGCCGCGCGTGGAACCCGCATGAGCGAGCAGCATCCGACCGCCGTCGTGCGGTCCAAGATCGATCGCAAAAAGCGTCTGTCGCTGATCTGGGCGATCCCGGTCGTGACCGCGCTGATTGGTGCCTGGCTGGCCTGGTCCACGCTGTCGCAGCGCGGCTCGCTGATTACCATCACGTTCGAAACCGCCGAGGGCCTGCAGGCGAACCAGTCGCATGTCCGTCACAAGGACGTCGATATGGGTGTCGTGCAGAACGTCACCCTGACTCCCGACCGGAAGCGGGTTCAGGTGACGGTGCGGATGAACCGGGAAGCCGACCCGCTTCTGACCGACCGAGCGGAATTCTGGGTGGTGCGGCCGCGATTTTTCGCCGGGGCGATCAGCGGACTGCAAACACTGTTCTCCGGTTCGTATATCGACCTGCTGCCAGCCAGCGAGGGCGGCGCACCGAAACGCGAGTTCGTTGGCCTGGAAAACCCGCCGGTGCTGCAATCGGATGTACCCGGCCGGACCTTCCTGCTGGAGGCCAGCCGCATCGGGTCCATCAATCTGGGCTCGCCGATCATGTTCCGTGACCTTGAAGTCGGCGAGGTGTTGGGCTGGGACGTGGGCGAGATGGCACGCAGTATTGTAGTGCATGCCTTCGTGCGTGAACCGTTTGACAAATACGTGCACGACAACTCCCGCTTCTGGAACGCCTCTGGCGCCAAGGTGCAACTGGGGGCCAATGGGTTGGAGTTGCAGATCGAATCGTTGCGGGCCGTGGTGTTGGGCGGCATTGCCTTTGAAACGCCGGACGATCCCAAGGTGACCGAAGAGAGTGAGGCCGATCACCCCTTCACGTTGTTTCAGTCGAAGGACGCCGCTGACTCCTCCGACTACAAGCGGAGTTTGCCGTTCGTTGCCAACTTCACCGCGTCGGTTTCCGGTTTGGCGGCCGGCTCGCCGGTTACCGTTCGCGGCCTGAAAATCGGCGAGGTCTCCAGCGTTTCGCTGTTGTATGACCGCGCGTCAGATAACGTGGTGGTTCCCGTCCATTTCATCGTTGAACCGGAACGGGTCGCTTTGCTGGATTTGCCCACCGACGGGGATCTGGATGCCAGGATGAGCGAACTGGTGCGGCGTGGGCTGCGGGTCAGGCTAGAGGCAGCCAATTTCCTGACCGGATCAAAACAACTGGCGATCGATGTGTATCCTGACGCGGGACCGGGCAAGCTGTCCAAGGACGGCGACGCGTTTGTCATTCCGGTGCTGGGCGGCAGTGCCGAGGACCCGGCCACCGCCGCCACCCATTTGATCAACAAGCTGAACGACATCCCGTTTGAATCGATCGGCAACAACCTCAATCAGACCCTGACCGGGGTAAATACCCTGGTCAACGACAAGCAGCTTGGGCAGTCGGTCACCGCCTTGCGCGCGACTCTGGCCAGCGCGCAAACGTTGGTGGACAATCTCAACCACGGCCTGACGCCGGTGACGCAGCGAATGCCCGCCATCGCGGCGGGTCTTGAGGACTCCGTCAAACGCACGGACAAGCTGCTCGGTTCGCTGGAATCCGGCTATGGGGGCGATTCCCGGTTCAACCGCGATGTCGGGCATCTGATGGCGCAATTATCCGACGCCGCGCGGTCGATCCGGGTTCTGGCCGATCTGCTGTCACGCCACCCGGAGGCGCTGATCCGTGGCCGAACCGACCAGGGGACACCATGAGTTTGACGCTTTCGAGGCGGTTCGCGCTGTTCGGATTGGCTGCATTACCCGCGGCGTGCGCGTCGCCGAATCCGTCACTTTACGTGCTGGCGACGGTGCCGGGGACGCCCCGATCCGGTGCGCCGCCGGTCATCGCCCTGCGATCCATCGCCATCGCGCATTATCTGGAACGCTCCCAGATTGTTCGCTCATCCGAGGGTTACCGGATGGATGTACTGGCGAATGACTGGTGGGGGGAGGCGCTGGACACGATGATGGGCCGGATCTTGGTGCAGGAGCTAAACCAGCGTCTGACCGGCAGCACGGTCTATAGCGACAGTGGCGCGATTTCGACCACGCCCGATGCGACGGTGGAAATCAATCTGCAACGCTTCGATCTGGACCACGACGGCGCGGTGCTTCTGGTCGCGCAGATCGCGGTGGATGGGAAAGTGACCTCCACGCGCGGGGTCTCGTTTCAGGTTCGACCGGCGGATGGATCGACCGCGGCGCTGGTGGCGGCGATGAGTGCCGCGACCGCTCAGTTATCGGATACAGTGGCGGCGATGCTGGTGAGACGATAGGTATCGTGTTTGGGACAGAGTTTTTGACGTTTCAGTCGCGGGTGAATGGCCGTTGGTGGAGAAGGTTCGATTATCGCGAGGCGTCAAGCGACCTGACTATACAGGGTTGCCTTAACTTAAACAGGATCGAACGCCTGAAGGATGGGAATGCACCACGAACCGAATGGCCGGTAACAGTAGTAATACCGGGTGGGACCGCCATGCATGACATGGGTTTGGGACCGCTAATCTTCCTGATAGGGCTCGCTTTGTTCGTGGCCATATTCTGGTATTTCGGTAGGGGCCCGGAAAGTCGGGGCTAGCCCACAGCCTCCTGCTCGACATCCTCGTCGCTTTCGGCATCCTCTTCGTCGGAGGAAAGGCCCAGCAATGCGGCAGATGCCGGACCTTCCAGCGCTGCGACATCTTTCAACTGACGCGTAATGACGCCTGCTCGGGTCCGGCCTTTCTTGATGTTGTTGCCAAGTGCCTGGACGTTTTTCTCCATCAGGCGGAACTGGTTGCCGAAATCGACCATCTGATGTTTCACCGCACCCAGTATCTGGCCGATCATGTCGGCCTTCTGGCTGATCGCCAATGTAAAGTGACCGAGTTGGATCGTCCGCAGCATGACCGCCAGCATCGACGGTCCCATGACGATGACGCGGTTATCGCGATGGATCGCCTCCATCAGTTCGTTGTTTCGCGTGACCTCGGCGTACAGGCCCTCACTGGGCAAGTACAGAATCGCCCATTCCACGGTATGAGGCGGCGCGATGTATTTGGTTTGGATTTTGCGGGCCTCCATACGGATTTGCCCTTCCAGCGCCATCTTGGCGGCTTTTTCAGCGGCCGGGTCGGCGGCGTCGATCGCCTCCAGCAACCGCGTGTAGTCCTCGACCGGGAATTTCGCATCGATCGCCAGATACACCGGCGCCGATCCCTGCCCCGGCAGTCGCAAGGCAAATTCGACAGTGTCAGCCGTTGCCGGATTGATACGCATGTTCGTTTCATACGATCCCGGGGGCAGGATATCGTCCAGCGTCGCCTTGACCTGAGCCTCTCCCCACCCGCCGCGCGATTTCACATTGGAGAACAGGCGTTTCAAATCGCCAACCTGACCGGCCACGGTTTTGACCTCGCCGACCGCCTGCTGGACTTCCGCGAACTGGGTGGTGATCTTCGCAAAACTTTCGGTCATGCGCTTCTCGATACCATCTTGCAGCTTCTGATCCACGATGCCCTGGATTTCCAGCAGTTTGGCCTCGTTGCCCGCCCGCATTTCGGAAATTTTCCCGTCAACATGGACGATCAGCTTCGAAAAATCCTCGGTCAGGGCTTTGGCGGTTTTGCCCTGGTTCTCGGCCAGCGTGGTCGTCATCGCCCCGCCGATGGTGGCCACCGCGTTGCGCACGTCACCAAGCCGTTCGGTCAGCACGGTCTGGAAGTCAGCAAGCGCCTTGACGACGGCGGCGCCGGATGCGTCCACTTTGGTCCCAAACGACTCGATTTTCAGGTCTTGCTGATGCAGGCCCGCTGTCAGCCCGGTCAGCAAAAGTTTGCTGGCGTCGATGGCATCGAGTTTCGCCTGCGTCCCGGCGGCGGCCAATGCGGCGGGCACTTCTGTTCCCAACCTCGTCATCGCCTCCGAAACCGTCGCGATCACATTTCGAAAAATATCGAGCTGGGCATTTTGCGTTTTCGCGCCATCGCCGATCATGGCCAGCGAGCGGTCGAAACCCGATGTCAGGCCCGCATCGATTTTGGAACCCAGCGCCCGCTCGATATCGGTCATGGCCTTGCGCAGGCCATCGATGTCCTCGCGGGTGGTTTTGCCCGACTGCTCGATCAGCGTGGACAGGGCCTGAAAACGATGCGCCATCTCCGGGTCGGCCGATTTCCGCCGGTTGGCGATCCAGCTTCCGGCGAGGGCGCCCAGCAGCGCGGCGATCGTCAGAATGATGGCTAATCCTGCCAGGGTCTCTAAAGTCATGGTGCAACCTCCTGCCGCGGGACCAATCATCGTGGTTCGATCAAACTACTCCACCCCTGCGAGTCGCGGCATCCCGCGACCGAGGGGGACAGGCTGAATGCCCACCTACACCAGCGATTTCCATGGTGAGCGTCATCGCTTCCGTGACCTGAAGGACGTCCTGGCGAAAGCGTCGCACCGCCGGTCAGGTGACGAGCTGGCGGGATCGGCCGCCGAGTCCGACGCCCAGCGGGTCGCCGCACGATCGGTGCTGGCGGATTTGCCGCTGACGACTTTTTTGAACGAACCGATTGTTCCGTACGAGACCGACGAGGTCACACGCCTGATCCTGGACAGCCACGATGCGGCGGGGTTCGCCTCGATTGCGCATCTGACGGTCGGCGGCTTTCGTGACTGGTTACTTTCTCGCGACGCAACCACCGAACGCCTGGCCTCGTTGGCGTCAGCGATTACGCCGGAGATGGCGGCGGCGGCCACGAAACTGATGCGGAACCAGGACCTGATCAACGTCGCCAGCCGCTGCCGGACCATCACCGCCTTCCGTAACACGCAAGGACTGCCCGGGCGGCTGGGTTCCCGGTTGCAGCCGAACCATCCCACGGATGATTTGCGTGGCATCGGCGCCGCCACGATCGACGGACTGCTGCTGGGCTGTGGCGACGCGGTCATCGGGGTGAACCCGGCCACCGACAGCGTGGCGAAGGGCATCGCCATTTTGGACATGCTGGAGAACCTGCGGCTGCGTCACGACATTCCCACCCAGACCTGCGTGTTGACGCATGTCACCAACACAATGGAGATCATGCGCCAGGGCGCACCGGTCGATCTGGTGTTCCAATCGATCGCCGGCACCGAAGCCGCCAACACCGGTTTCGGCGTCAATCTGGGCATTTTGCGGGAGGCCCGGGATGCCGCCCTGTCGCTCAAGCGCGGGTCAGTTGGAACCAACGTGATGTATTTCGAAACCGGCCAGGGTGCGGCGCTGTCGGCAGGTGCCCATCATGGGGTCGATCAGCAAACGGTCGAGGCCCGCGCCTATGCCGTCGCGCGGGCGTTCTCGCCGCTGCTGGTCAATACCGTGGTGGGATTTATCGGGCCGGAATATCTGTACGACGGTAAACAAATCATGCGCGCCGGTCTGGAAGATCATTTCTGTGGCAAGCTGCTGGGTTTACCGATGGGGGTCGATGTTTGCTACACGAACCACGCTGAGGCCGACCAGGACGACATGGACACGCTGATGACCGTTCTGACCGTCGCGGGTGTCACGTTCCTGATCGCGGTTCCGGGTGCTGACGATGTCATGCTGAATTACCAAAGCGCCTCGTTCCACGATATTCTGTATCTACGATCGCAGTTCAACCTGTCTGCCGCGCCGGAGTTCGATGCCTGGCTGGAGCGTATGGACATGAAGGATCGTAACGGCCGCATCCGCGAAATAGCGCCCGGTGCAATGCGCATGCTGACCGATGTCTGACCCTTGGCTCGCCCTTCGCGCGACAACCCGAGCACGGATCGGGCTTGGGCGGACGGGCGACGCGTTGCCGATTTCCGAGATTCTGGACTTTCAGCTTGCCCATGCCCGCGCCCGGGATGCTGTCCATACACCATTGGATACAGCCTCCGTTGCCGCTTCCGTCGCGCCGCTTCCATCGATCACCGTCCGCAGCCGGGCGGCGGATCGCGATCAGTATTTGCGAAGGCCTGATTTGGGGAGGCAACTTGATCCGGACTGTGATTTGCCTGCGGGTCCGTACGACGCGGCGTTTGTTATCGCCGATGGCCTGTCGCCCGTCGCCGTCCAGGTTCAGGCTGCGCCGTTGGTAAAAGCCTGTATCGCCCGGTTGCCAAACTGGTCGATTGCGCCGGTCATCGTCGCGACTCAGGCACGCGTGGCTTTGGGTGACGGGATCGGGGCGGCGTTGAAGGCTCGGATCGTTGCGGTTTTAATTGGCGAGCG
>Ga0214202_1000619_pt1 | contig 13268 bp, 15 predicted proteins | sample TroBogEpilimnion_9_FD_153040 | JGI IMG/M metagenome (GOLD analysis project Ga0214202, IMG submission 153040) | Freshwater microbial communities from Trout Bog Lake, WI - 03JUN2009 epilimnion | ecosystem: Environmental > Aquatic > Freshwater > Lake > Epilimnion/Euphotic zone | place: Trout Bog...
GAAACTGCATTGCAAGGCATAGGTCAGCGTTTTTCGCTACAGTTAGACGGGCCACAGGAGCCTTCCTTTTATGAAACTCATCACTGCCATCATCAAGCCCTTCAAGCTCGACGACGTCCGCGCGGCGCTGTCGGAGATCGGCATCTCCGGCATGACCGTTACCGAAGTTAAGGGTTTCGGTCGCCAGCGTGGCCATACCGAGCTCTACCGCGGCGCTGAATACGTGGTCGACTTCGTCCCGAAGACCCGTGTCGAAGTCGCCGTCAAAAGCGACTTACTCGACCAAGTGGTTGAGGCCATTGTCGGAGCCGCGCGCACCGGCAAGGTCGGCGACGGTAAGATCTTCGTGTCGGAGATTGAGCGCGTCGTTCGCATTCGTACCGGCGAAGCCGACGAACAAGCGCTCTAGTCTGCACATCAAGGGGCAGAATCGGTAGACTACGGTCATGCCGAATTCACCCGAATTGCAGACTGTCGTGGACGGCATGCATCTGACCGATGCGTGCCGTCACATATTCATATGTGTTGGGGCTGGCAAGTGCGCCCCAATTCAGCAATGCGAAGGGGCATGGGATCACCTCAAGCGGCGCCTGCGCGATGCTCGACTCGTGGATGTCCATCGGGGCGTCTTGCGAACGAAAGCCGGCTGCCTGCGCGTGTGCCGGGAAGGTCCCATTGCCTTGGTGTATCCCGGCGGCTACTGGTATCGGGACGCGCACGGCGCGAACTTAGACCGCATTATCGACGAGCATCTGATCGCCGGATCCCCGGTGAGAGACCTGTTGATTGCTGAAGGCACGCTCGAGGCGCAGTAGCGCTCGGCGCCCGCCCTCATCGCTGTTGTGCGAGTACATTCGCCTATGACGCACGCTATTTTGATCCGCTCAACGGGTGGGCCTGAGGTGTTGGAGTGGGCGCCCATCGACGTGCCGCCCCCTTCGGTCGGGGAAGTGCGGATTCGACATACCGCGGTCGGCGTGAATTTTATCGATGTCTATGACCGCACGGGCCTGTACCCGATGCCATTGCCAGGGCGCCTCGGGCGCGAGGCTGCGGGCGTCGTCGAGGCCGTCGGCCCCGGTGTGCGGTCCCTCAAGGTTGGTGACCGTGTCGCCTACACCTCGACGGTTCCCGGTTCCTATGCCGAAGCGCGCAACATGCCGGCGGATCGCGTCGTCCGGTTGCCGGATGGCATCAGTGATGAGCAGGGCGCAGCCATGATGCTCAAAGGGCTCACCGCCCAATATCTGTTGCGCCGTACGTATCGCGTCAAGCGTGGCGACACCATCTTGGTCCATGCCGCGGCCGGGGGCGTAGGTCTGATCTTAGTGCAATGGGCCAAGCGGCTCGGTGCGCGCGTGATTGCCGTGGTGGGATCGGCTGCCAAGGCGGAATTGGTGCGCCAGTATGGCGCCGATGAGGTGGTGTTGACCCCTCAGGAGGATCTCGTCGCTCGGGTCCGCGCGTTGACCGGCGGCGAAGGCGTACCGGTCGTTTACGATTCCGTTGGCAAAGACACATTCCAGGCGTCACTGGATTGCTTGCGTCGCCTCGGCATGATGGTCACCTATGGCAACGCATCGGGGCCGGTACCGCCGTTTGCCGCCTTAGAGTTGAGCCGGCGCGGGTCCTTATTTCTGACCCGGCCCACGCTGTTCCACTACATCGCAACCCGCGCAGAATTACAAAAGTCCGCGCGGGAACTGTTTGATGTGGTCGCCAGCGGCAACGTAGAGCTCGTGGTGGGTCAGCGGTATCCGCTCAAGGATGCAGCCCGCGCGCATCGGGATCTCGAAAGCCGTCGAACGGTTGGGTCGACGGTACTCGTCCCGTAATCGCTCTGGTCAGGGCGCAGTGATCGGCGCCCAACGCGGTTCTGCTTCGATGTTGCGGATCCAATGACGGATCGCCGGGTACGGCGTTAGGTCGATGCCGGCTTCTGGCGCAACGTGGGTATAGGCGTAGAGCGCGATATCGGCGAGCGAGTAACGCTCGCCGACGAGGAATTGGCGACCTTCGAGACCCTGCTCCAATACCGCCAGGGCGCTGCGCGCCGCGACATGCTTTTCAATCAAACGCTCGCCGAGCTCGGCGGCGCTGTGGCCGAGGGACTTGAGCCAGAATCGTGCGGTTCCCAGCGCCGGCTCTAGGTTGTATTGCTCGAAGCACATCCATTGCCACATCAGCGCCGCATCCCACGGATCATCCGGGATGAGTCGAGTACCTTGCGCCAGGAAGGCGATGATCGCGTGACTTTCGACGAGATCGCCGCGCCCGGGAACCTCTAACAGCGGGATACGCCCATTCGGGTTCCTCGCCAAAAAGGCAGGCGTACGGCTTTCGCCGCGGGTGATATCCACCTCGATCACGTCGTACGGTAACGCCAAATAGTGTAGCGTCAGCCGCACCTTATAGCCGTTGCCCGATGGCAGGTAATCGTACAACCGATACACGTCTAGTGGCCCGTCGCCGCACCTTGACGGATGCCGAGAGCGCCGCTGCGTACGACCTCAAGAACGTCACCAAACTGGGAAGCTTGGGCCAGAAAGCGCGATGCCAAGGCCTCACTGCTGGTGACCTCGACCACAAAGTTAGACAGTGCGCCGGACAAAATCCGCGCACCCGCCTCCGTGATCACTCGTGAGAGCCCCTCCAGCTCCGAGGGCGCAACCCGCAGTTTCACGAGCAGTAGCTCGCGCTCGATGTGACCCCCACCGGTGAGATCCTCCACGCTGACGACGTCGACGAGCTTGCGCAACTGACTGGCGATCTGTGCAAGGACCGAATCGTCGCCGGTCGTCACCAACGTGAGGCGCGAGACGGCGGGGTTTTCGGTGGGCGCCACAGAAAGTGACTCGATATTGTAGGCGCGGGTCGAAAACAGCCCTGCGACCCTCGCCAGAGAGCCGGCTTCGTTTTGCAGGAGAATGGCGATGATATGTCGCATAGGAAACGGATCTGCGTGGACTAGGATCGCCGAGCATAGCGCGGTTCTTTTTGCACTGCATAGACGAGATGCGCGCTGAATTGGTAGTCTCAAACGGATACACCCCGACAAAGACGACCTGACTATGGCTCCGAACAGCGTAAAGACCCCTCACCCTCTCGCCGGCCGCACGATGACCGGCGCTGAAATGATCGTCCAGATCCTCGCGGACGAAGGCGTCGACGTGATGTTCGGGTATTCCGGCGGCGCGATCTTGCCGACCTACGACGCGGTATTCGTCCACAACTTAGACGGGACGCGACGTCCCATGCCCTTGATCGTACCGGCGAACGAACAGGGTGCCGGTTTCATGGCGGCAGGGTATGCGCGAGCCACGGGTCGTGTGGGCGTCTGCGTCGTGACCTCCGGGCCCGGTGCGACCAATACGGTAACACCCGTGCGCGATTCGCTGGCGGATTCGGTTCCGATGGTGGTGATTTGCGGCCAAGTGCCGACCGGTGCGATCGGTAGCGATGCGTTCCAAGAAGCGCCGGTATCGACCCTGATGGGGTCGGTTGCCAAGCACGTGTTTCTGATTACCGATCCGACTCGACTGGAAGCAACGGTCCGCACCGCGTTTGAGATTGCCCGCACGGGGCGACCGGGCCCAGTGGTGCTCGATGTCCCAAAGGATGTTCAGAATTGGTCCGGAACCTTCCGAGGGGAAGGGGTGTTGCCGTTGCCGGGCTACCGGTCACGCTTGGCACAGGTCGAGTCGCAACGTCTCGACGCCGCTGCCTGCGACCAGTTTTTTGCCATGTTGGGCGACTGTCAGCGGCCCATGCTGTACGTCGGCGGTGGTGTTGTGGCCGGTGAAGCCTCTGCGCAATTACGGGAATTTGCGGAGGCGTTCCAAATACCGGTCGTGACGACGCTGATGGGAATTGGTGCCGTCGACACCACGGATTCACGCTCAATGAGCATGCTGGGGATGCACGGCGCGGCGTTTGCAAACTATGCGGTTGATGACTGCGATTTTCTCATCGCGGTAGGCGCGCGCTTTGACGATCGCGTAGCGGGCGACCCGAAGCGATTCGTGAAAAATGCCCGCTACATCGCGCATCTCGACATTGATTCGTCGGAAATCAACAAGGTCAAGCGCGTCAATTGGGCTCACGTCGGATTGCTGCCCGAGGCGTTATCAGCCTTGACGGCGCACGGGCGCGCGATGGGTTTTGCGCGCGATCGCTCGGCGTGGCTCGCGCACTGTGCCGAATTGCGACGCGTGCATGCGATGAACTATGACCGGGCTAGTGAGCAAATCCAGCCCTACTACGTGATCGAAGAGATCAACCGCATCACCAAGGGCGAAGCCATCATTGCCACGGGTGTGGGTCAGCACCAGATGTGGGCGGCGCAATACTTTGATTTTCGATCCCCTCGACTTTGGCTGACGTCCGGCAGTATGGGCACGATGGGCTTTGGATTGCCGGCGGCCATTGGTGCTCAGTTTGGTCACCCCGATCGATTGGTGATCGATATCGACGGTGACGCCAGCATCCGCATGAACTTGGGAGAGTTGGAGACGGTCACGACCTATAACTTGCCGGTCAAGGTGGTTGTGCTCAATAACTTTGGCGACGGTATGGTGCGCCAGTGGCAGAAACTTTTCTTCAAAGGCCGTATGTCGGCAAGCGATAAGTCCTTGCATAAAAAGGACTTTATCAAAGCGGCTCAAGCGGATGGGTACGCCTGGGCCAAACGGTTGGATCGCAAGGCGGATGTGCCGGCGATGATTGAGGAATTCATTTCCTTCCCGGGACCGGCATTCCTCGAGGTCATCATTGACCCGGACGCCGGCGTGTACCCGATGGTCGGTCCGGGCCAGCCCTACGAAGCGATGATTACCGGCGATCACATTGTCTCGCGCAGCCCGGGCGAGGCGCCGCCACCGCCGGGTGCCTCCGAAATGTTCTGACGCCGGTGTTGGCCGTGGGCGATAGCACTAGACCATCGCCTTGGGCTGCGACGTGGTATGCGCTCCGTTTAGGTTGTCTGTCCTTCGGCGGACCGGCCGGGCAGATTGCGTTGGTCTCGCGTGAATTGGTCGAGGAGCGCCGCTGGCTTCCGGCAGCCGACTTTGCTCGCGCGCTGAATCTCGCGATGTTATTGCCGGGTCCAGAAGCCTTGCAGACCGTGATCTATGTCGGGTGGCGCCTCTATGGAGCCCCGGGCGGCATTGTCGCGGGGCTGGCCTTTCTGGGCCCCGGCGCGGTGCTGCTTGTCGGGTTGTCTTGGCTCTACATGCGTTGGGGCGCTCTAGCGCCGGTCGCGGCGGGGTTGACTGGCCTGAAGGCGGTCGTGGTGGCGCTCGTCTCGGTAGCGCTCGTGTCGTTGGCGCGACGGATGTTGCGTGCGCGATCAGACTACGGCATCGCAATCGGGGCAGGACTTTGGGTCGCCGTTCTGCATTTTTCCAGCGCCGTTGCCTTGGCGTTAGGCGCCCTCGTGACGCTCGCGATGCGGCAGCCGCATGAGCCCACCGCATCTGTTGCCCGGCCGACTCGCGACTACGGCCATGTTTGCCGAGTCATTGGCGCCGGCCTCGTGCTGTGGTGTCTGCCCTGGGGTATCGTCCACATTATGGCTCCCGGCTCCGTGGCCGAGCAGGTCTACCTGACGCTGACTCGAGTCGCGTTAGGCGGATTTGGTGGTGCTTACGCGATCGTCTCTTGGGTCGGCCAATTGTTTGTCCAAGACCATCATTGGATTGGCGTGGCGGACCTCACGGCGGGCATCGGTCTATCCGAGACCACCCCGGGGCCATTGCTACTCGTGCTGCAGTTTTACGGCTTCGCGGCCGGTTGGCTGGCAGCCACCCCTAGCCTTGCGTGGATCAGCGCCATCAGTTGCGCGTTCTTGGCGTCTTGGGCCACGTTCCTACCGTCGTTTGTCCTCGTGCTGGCTCTCGCGCCGGAGGTGGAATCGCTCGTGGCTCGGCCGGCGATCGCGCGCGCGCTTCAGGGCGTCGGGGCGGCTGTGGTCGGCGTGATCGCCACGTTCGCTGTGGGCGTGGGCCGCGCTGTGCTGATGCCGCAGGGCATGTTGGACTGGCGGCCGACCGTCATCGCTGCGGGCGCGGGGCTCTTACTGAGCCGCTGCGGGGTCGGGTTGCCCGCGACGATGGCTCTCGGCATCGTCGCGGGTTGGTTAACCGGCTGATCAGTGCGCGGCGAGTAACGCGTCGATTTTGCTACTAAACGCGGCGATCGGCTGCGCACCGAGTAACAAGCTGCCCTCGAGTTGGCCGTCGCGGCGCTGGGCAATCAAGAATCCCGGTGTTCCGTTCACACCAATCCGAATCGCTTCAGCAACATCATTTTCGATGGCGTGGCGGATGCCAGGATTCTGCATGCAGGAGTCAAACGTCGGGATGTCGACGCCGGCAGCGATAGCCAACCGACGCGAGGATTCGCGGCTCAGGGCCTCTTTTTGCGCCAGCAGCGCCTCATACATCGGCCAATAGCGGTTTTGCTCTCCCGCGCAACGGGCTGCCAGGGCGGCCGGCAGAGCCTGTTCGTGGAAGTCGAGTGGCAAATCGCGCACGACAAATCGCACCTTGCCGGTGTCGATATAGGCCTTTTTTAACTCCGGCCAACTCTGCTCATGGAAGCGATGGCAATACGGGCATTGGTAATCCGTGAATTCAACCAAGGTGACCGGCGCGGTGGGCGAGCCCATGACATGCAGCGCGACGTCCGGGATGCGAACGGTGCCGGCGACCGGTTCCGCGGCTGCTTTCCGGTCTTCTTCTAACATGGCCTTAATGGCGTGCAATTCGGCCAATATTTCGTCCGCCTGAGCGCTCGTTATGGCCACGGCGGCCGGCGTGTCCGTGGCCGTCACCTTACGGACAGGCGGCGCTGCCATGGACAGGGTAGCCCACAGGCTGAGTACAACAACGGCAATGCAGCGAGTCCGATTCACGGTGATATCCATTCAGAGGCGCGAGATCGCGCGAGCTTGGACTAGTATACGGAACATCCCAACCCTCTCATCTGAGACTAGGAAGAACTGTGAAGTACCTTCACACCATGGTCCGCGTGACCGATTTGGACGTATCCATCGATTTCTACTGCAACAAGCTCGGGTTGACGCTGCTCAAGCGGAATGACTACGAACGTGGTCGATTCAGTTTGGTGTACTTGTGTGCCCCAGGCGATGAATCGGCTCAGTTGGAACTCACCTACAACTGGGACCGGGAGACGTACACCATGGGTCGTGCCTTTGGCCACGTGGCCTACCGGGTCGACGATATTTATGCCGTGTGTGAACGCCTCGCCTCTGCCGGCGTGACCATCAATCGCCCTCCTCGGGACGGATACATGGCGTTTGTCCGTTCACCCGACAACGTGTCGATTGAACTGTTGCAAGCTGGCGAGCCATTGCCCCCGCAGGAACCGTGGGTCTCGATGCCCAACACCGGAAGTTGGTAATCACGATGCCGCGTCGTGGAGCGTTCTTCGCGCTGTGGCTTGTGGCATTGTTGCCAGGGATCGCCGGCGCATGGGGCGCTGAGGGGCATCGCATCGTCGGTGCGATGGCGGAGGATCTCTTAGACGCGCGCACTCGAGCCGCGGTACGCGAATTAGCCGGCGGCGAGTCGCTCGCCGATGTCGCGACGTGGATGGACGAAGAGCGGCCCCGCCTACAATACCAACTTCCCGGATCCGCCGCGTGGCACTACGAAGACATCCCGGTCTGTGGGCCGCGCGGGGAGCCATCCTGTCCGCAGGGCAACTGTGCCTCCAAGGCGCTGCAGCACTATAGAACGGTCCTCGCTGACCGACACGCCTCGGCTGCCGAGCGCTTGTTAGCGCTGCGTATCGTCGTGCACCTCGTCGGGGACATACATCAGCCCCTGCATTTAGCCGATAACGGTGATCGAGGGGGCAACGAGATAGTGCTCATCGGCCGTGAGTCCGCGCGACCGGGCCGCTGGGACTCAGCGGGTGCCGGCGGGTCGAGTCATGGCCGTAATCTACACTCGGCATGGGATGTGGATTTTGTACGGCGGGCGGTGCACGGCGAAACGGACGCCCAGTTTGTGGCGAATCTCATCGCCGAGCATTCCCTCGATCGACGACGTATCGAGGCCGGCACGCCCGCCGATTGGATGGCTGAATCGCACCGGATCGCACAGGACTTCGCGTACGGACGGCTGCCGGGCTTCGCGTGTGGGCATCGATACGTGGCGCCCATTGAGTTGTCGAGCGGGTATCGCGAAGAGGCAACGCGCATCGTCCGCGAGCGCCTGGCCGATGCCGGGATCCGCCTAGCGGTGGTGCTGCAGGCTGCCCTCGAAGGGCCTTAATCGGTCAGGACGTGCGACTCGGTAATACGAGTTCCGGATCAACCCACGCCCGATTCAGCATCACGCCGAAGTGTAAATGCGGCCCAGTCACCCGGCCCGTGGCGCCGACCAGCCCGAGGGGTGTGCCGGCGTCGACGCGATCGCCTGGACGAACGTCGATACGGCTCAGATGGCAATACATCGTCATGAAGCCCATACCGTGATCGACAATCACCGTCCTGCCATTAAAAAAGTAGTCGTAGGCATCGACCACTCGGCCCGCACCGGCCGCGAGCACGGGGATGCCGCTGGCGGCGGCGATGTCCATGCCGGTGTGGGGGTTACGCGGCGCGCCGTTGAACACGCGCCGGGAACCGAACGAACTGGAGCGAATGCCAGTCACCGGGGCCGAAAGACGTAAGGTCGCGGGAGCGTCATCCGTCCAACCGTCCAGAATCCGGTCCAATCGGGCCTTCTCGCCGGTAAAGCGGGCGGCGTCTGCCTTGGAGAGGTCGACATGTTTCGGGGCGACTTTAAGGGACTGCGTCGGGTAGTCGCGATCGCCGATGTCAAACGAGATCAGTCGGCTGGAGTCGCCCTGCGTGACGCGGACGAGATCATGCCCTGGGGTCAGTGACAGCGGTAACCCCACGACAGCGCGCCACGTGACACCGTCGCGAACGACAAGGACCGGGTGCCCGTCGTGGGTCACGTGAGGCGCAGGCTCGCTCGTTGCGCCCACGTCGAGGAGTTCTATGCCGCCGGGTACGGGCCGAGCGGTGGGCAGCGACGGCGCGGCGGTGACAAGAGTCGACGCTAACCATGCACTCAGTGTGAATGCGGCGGAGGAGATACGCATCGGCCGATAGTAAGCCGAGCCGTCGACTTTAGGGGTAGGACTTGATTGTGAGCGTGCGTGCCCCGATCGTGGGGGTTCGGCCTTCCCATCGGAGATTCCCACATGAACGAGACAAAAAAACCGTCCGAGGCACCTTCCGGCGCATTCTGCGGCACGTTGACACCCGAGCAGCAGCGAGTCCTGCGGGAACATGGCACGGAACCGCCGCGCTCTAGCCCGCTCGATAAAGAGTATCGGGAAGGCCTCTACCACTGCGTGGGCTGTGGCACAGCGCTGTTTGAGTCGACAACGAAGTTCAACAGTGGAACAGGCTGGCCGAGTTTCTTTTCGCCGCTCCCGGCCGCCGTGGGCACGAGCTTCGACGAAAGTTACGGCATGCGTCGGACCGAAGTGCATTGCGGCACGTGTCAGGGCCATTTGGGTCACGTTTTCACCGACGGACCTGCGCCAACTGGGCTGCGCTACTGCATCAACGGCGTCGTCTTGCGATTCGAGCCCAGAGTCTGAGGATAAAAAAAGCCGGGTGTAAGCACCCGGCTGTAATGAACGGCGCGCTCAAGGGGGAGAATGCGCCGTGTAATCGACCAGGGGATCAGAAGCGATAGGCCACACCGACTCCAACCAGCAGTGGGTCAACTCGAACCGCGGAAACCTTCGTGCCGTCGGCCAGTTTGACGTCGCTATGGATCTGGACGTATTTGATGTCTGCGTTGCCGTACCAGTGATCCGCCAACTTCACATCGACGCCGGCCTGTACCGCTGCGCCGATGCTGTGGTTGTCGAGATTGAGCGGCAAGTCCCCGGCCGCTGCGTGGGCCACCGGCGCGACACTCTCATGCGCCGTGACGCCTGGCGAACTGCCCGCAAGCACCGAGGCCGGTACCGCCAAGTTGACGTCCATGATGAGCGTAAGGTTCACGCCCGCGCCGAGATAAGGGCTGATCGCGCCATGGGGGTTGAAGTGGTATTTGGCCGTGAGGGTGGGCGGGAGTTGTTTGAACGTACCGAGACTCCCGACGCCCTCGACCGACACAGTGTGTTCCTGCGGCACGGTCAGTACCAACTCGGTCGACCATTGCGGGGCGAAGTAGTACTCAAGGTCGACGTCCGGAATCCACTTTGAGGACACATCAATTTCGTCGGAGGCGACGCCGAGCGCCGGAATCGCGTCGGACTGGTTGGAGGGGCGTATGTCTAACGCTCGCACTCGGATGACAAAGGGGCCATCGTCCGCATTCGCCGGGGCCACTGACGCGATCAAGGCGCCGATCAAAAGGCCACTCGCGGTCAATTTCGTGTTCAACGGAGGTCTACCTATGCGGCTTAATCGGTGTGGATACAGTGTGATTGCCGCAGCGCATCAACACTATTCGCGAAAGCGCGTGTTGAGCGGCAGCCGTTTGCGGGTAGCCGCAACGTTGATCCGTAAAGCACGCAGTTTTCTGACATAACTCACAGAGCCGCTTCACGTTTTCATAGGGCCCTTGTGACGGGCGTCTCGCCACTAGCACGCCGCGCTTCTCCCCGTCGGATTCGCGTCGTAATCTTGCTCTCATGAAGACCAAGACCTTACCGCGTGTGGCTGTCAACGAGCGGCGCGCTTATTTCGAGAGCCAGTGTGGCCAGTTGCATGTCCGCACAGCATTCCCATCGACCGGTGGATTTGACGAGCGGACGCCGCTGATCTGTCTGCACGATGTGGGCGCCACATCGCTGTCCTTCGCCGGACTGATCGCGGAGATGGCGACAGACCGATCCATCTATGCCATCGATCTGCCGGGTCATGGCGAAACGGATGCGCTGCGCCACGGCGTCGAGTTGACGGACTATGCGGCGGCGATCGGTGACCTGGTGAGTGGCCTACGCCTGCGCGAGATTGACGTGTTGGGGCAGGGCTTTGGCGCCGCCGTGGCGGTGGAACTTGCGGCGTTGAAGGATGCCGTCGTGCAATCGCTGGTTCTCATCGACGCGCCGACAACCGCCGCCCCCGCGGTGCCGGAGTGGATCCCTAATGAGGCGGGTGACGGCTTATTGGATCTTTATCAGGCTGTGCGTGCACGCGCCGTCGGCCGCGAGTCGGCCCGCACCTCGGTGCTTCGACTGGCGGAGATACTCCGCGGTTCGAACGGGGTGTCTCAGGCCAATGCGGCGCTGTCCGGGTGGTCCGCATCAGAGCGCTGGCGCCAAGTTCGGCATCGGACGCTGGCGCTCGATATCGGACGTCGCCGACCGGCGGTGGTGGACCTCTTGCCGGCGGGTCGGTCATTGGATGGAAGCGCTTGGGAAGCCGATGCACTGTGGTCTAGCGGTAGCGAAATCGCCGCGCGACTGCGGGCTTTTTTGGACTCGCCCAACTGACTGAGAGCGCGTGCCGCGCAGTGCAGCCACGCACAGCGGTTGCGGCGAGGCCTGCCTTCGCCGCAAGATTCACGCTATGACTTCCGAATACCTCGAACGCATCCTTAAGGCGCGCGTCTATGACGTCGCGATCGAATCTCCTCTCGAACACGCCAAGCGCCTGTCTCGCCGACTCGGGGTGCGCGTGCTGTTCAAGCGCGAAGATCTACAGCCGGTCTTTTCCTTCAAGTTGCGCGGCGCATCCAATCGGATTGCGCGCCTGACGGACGATGAAGCCGCGCGTGGCGTGATCTGCGCCTCGGCGGGCAACCACGCGCAGGGAGTGGCTTTGACGGCGGGTCGTCGCGGTATTCCGGCGACGATCGTCATGCCGCGGCTGACGCCTCAGATCAAAGTGCAGGCGGTGCGTGATCTGGGCGGCCAAATTGAGTTGGTCGGCGACGATTTTGATGGGGCCTACGCCTACGCGAGCCAGGTTGCGCAGGAGCGCGGCCTCACGTTTATCCACCCGTTTGATGACCCGGATGTGATTGCGGGCCAAGGCACCATCGCGATGGAGATCTTGCGCCAGCATGATGGACCGATCGACGCGATCTTTGTACCGATCGGTGGCGGTGGCCTCATTGCCGGCATCGCCAGCTACGTCAAATCGTTGTATCCGGAAACCCGCATCGTCGGTGTTGAGCCGGAGGATGCCGCCAGCATGCACGATTCGCTTCTGGCGGGTGAGCGCGTCACGTTGGACCGGGTCGGCGTCTTCGCCGACGGCGTGGCCGTCAAACGGGTCGGTGCGGAGACGTTTCGATTGGCGCAGCAGTACGTCGACGAGGTCATTTTGGTCTCGACGGACGAGACGTGCGCTGCGATTCAGGACATTTTTGAAGACACCCGAGCCATTGTTGAGCCCTCCGGCGGCCTCGCGGTAGCGGGTCTTAAGAAGTGGCTCGAGCGTACCGGCAAGCGTGAAGGCACCTACGTGACCATCAATTGTGGTGCCAACGTGAACTTTGATCGGCTTCGGCACATCGCCGAACGAGCGGACCTTGGCCAGCATCGCGAAGCGCTGTTTGCCGTGGAAATCCCCGAAGCGGCAGGCAGTTTCCGTCGATTTTGCGCGCTGTTGGGTAGCCGATCGGTGACCGAGTTCAACTATCGTTTTGCCGACACACAGCACGCTCGGATCTTTGTCGGCATCGGTTTGGCCAGCGGGTTGGACGAGCAAAATCGGGTTCATCGGCTGATTGCGGACGCGGGATTCCCGGTTGTCGACATGAGCGACAACGAAATGGCGAAATTACATGTTCGTTATATGGTGGGTGGCGCGGCGCCCACCGCCACCCACGAAAAGCTCTACCGATTTGAGTTCCCCGAGAGGCCGGGCGCGCTGCTGCGCTTTCTTACCGCGATCGGCGATCGCTGGAATATCAGCCTTTTTCACTATCGAAATCACGGTTCGGACTACGGACGTGTGCTCGTTGGCATCCAAGTTCCACCGTCTACCAACGATGATTTCTTGGCCCATTTGGATGACTTAGGTTTCGATTTTTTTGAAGAAACGAACAATCCGGCCTACCAAATGTTTCTCCGAGCTTGAAAAACCCTCTTGCGCGAATCGCGCAATGGTGTGAAGTTACGCGCAACGGCTACGCGCTGCTGCGTGGTCGTATTAACCTCATGGACAGGAGCTGTCATGGCGAAGAAGAAGAAGGGCAAGACTGCCCCGGCTAAGAAGGCCAAGAAGACCGTGAAGAAGGTTGCCAAGAAGGCGGTAA
>Ga0214202_1000623_pt1 | contig 13220 bp, 12 predicted proteins | sample TroBogEpilimnion_9_FD_153040 | JGI IMG/M metagenome (GOLD analysis project Ga0214202, IMG submission 153040) | Freshwater microbial communities from Trout Bog Lake, WI - 03JUN2009 epilimnion | ecosystem: Environmental > Aquatic > Freshwater > Lake > Epilimnion/Euphotic zone | place: Trout Bog...
CTTCTCGGATTCGCGCACTTGTTGCTGATGGAGATATCAAACGCGCAAATGAATTATTGACTCGACCCTTCTATCTTCGAGGTCCGGTTGTGCATGGCGAAAAACGGGGGCGAACTATTGGTTACCCAACCGCCAACTTAGGCCTAGAAGAGAATTCTACAATTCCGGCGGATGGTGTTTATGCTGGATGGCTCAGCGTTGGTAGTGATCGTTGGCAAGCTGCGATTTCTATCGGCACTAACCCCACTTTCCCGGGAGTGAGAGGTCGACAGGTAGAGGCTTATGCAATCGATCAAGTAGGACTAGAACTTTACGATCAAGTAGCCAAACTCGATTTTGGTTTTAGACTCCGTGACACCGTGAAATTCGATGGCCTTGATGCGTTATTGATTCAAATGAAAGAAGATTGTCTTAAGGCTAAAGAGCTCACAGACTGAGCCTGTTTCACGCTCGTTCTAGCCTCGATTTCTCTCCAGCGGTAGCCCGCTGATAACCTATGCCCACAAGCGAGAAAGTGCGCCTTCGTGAATCACACCGAGGCCCTCGTGAAAGTAAAAGGAGCGCCACATGGCCTTACAGCCTGCAGAGAAAAAAGAGATCATCGCAAAGTACGGCGCTTCCGCCACTGACACAGGAAGCCCAGAGGCTCAAATTGCACTGCTCTCTCGTCGTATCGAAGAGATTACCGAACACCTCAAGACTAATAAGAATGATCACCACAACCGTCGTGGACTCTTGTTGTTGGTTGGTAAGCGCCGTCGTATTCTGCAATATCTTGCAAAGACAGACGTGACTCGTTACAGAGCGATTATCGAAAAGCTCGGTATTCGCCGCTAATTTAAGTAACTGTTCTCACTTTAGTAAATCGGTCCTCGGTAGTGGTTTACGGACCAAGTTCCGTGAACTTCGATCGAAGATCCATTTCCTAATGTGTGAGAACTGAGAAATGGAGATGACCCATGGAGGGTCCAGACGTAAAAATCGCCGTTGCACATATTGATAACGGCAAGCACGGAAAGCGCGAGATCCGATTTGAAACCGGACGCCTTGCAAAGCAAGCTGCAGGAACTGCACTTGTCTATTTAGATGATGATTCAATGTTGCTTTCAGCAACTACTGCCTCAAAGCAGCCAAAGGATCAATTCGATTTCTTCCCACTAACAGTGGATGTAGAAGAGCGTATGTATGCAGCAGGAAAGATTCCAGGATCATTCTTCCGCCGCGAAGGTCGTCCATCAGAAGATGCGATCCTTACCTGTCGCCTTATCGATCGCCCACTTCGTCCAGCATTCGTAAAGGGTTTGCGTAACGAGGTACAAGTTGTCGTAACGGTCATGGCATTAAACCCAGACCATATGTATGACGTACTTGCCATCAATGCGGCTTCGATGTCTACACAACTTGCGGGGTTGCCATTCTCTGGCCCGATCGGGGCCGTTCGCGTTGCCTTGATTGATGGTCAATGGGTTGCATTCCCAAATCACTCTGATTTAGAGAACGCTGTGTTCGACATGGTTGTTGCTGGCTCTATCGCCGGTGATGACATTGCAATCATCATGGTTGAAGCTGAAGCCACAACTCAGACAATTGGTTTGATTAAGGGCGGCGCACAGGCTCCAACTGAAGAGATTGTTGGGCAAGGGCTTGAGGCTGCAAAGCCATTTATCCGCCAGCTATGTAATGCACAGAACGAGCTCGCAAAGGTTGCTGCAAAGCCAACCGGTGAATTCCCTGTCTACCTTGATTATCAAGACGATGTCTATGCCGCCGTTGAGAAAGCTGCTGCATCTCAAATTGCAGAAGCCCTAACAATTGCTGGTAAGCAAGATCGTGAAACCAAACTTGACGCTATCAACGCTGCAACCAAAGAGCAGTTAGCTTCAGAATTCGAGGGGCGCGAGAAGGAAGTTTCTGCCGCGATTCGTTCGGTGACAAAGAAGTCGGTTCGTCAACGCGTACTACGTGAGAAGATCCGTATTGATGGTCGTGGTGTCCGCGATATTCGTGCGATCACTGCTGAAGTAGAGGTCATGCCTCGCGTTCACGGCTCTGCAATCTTCGAGCGTGGCGAAACCCAGATCCTTGGAGTCACCACACTCAACATGCTTAAGATGGAGCAACAGCTCGACACTTTGAGCCCAGAGCACCATAAGCGTTATATGCACAACTACAACTTCCCACCATATTCAGTCGGAGAAACCGGTCGTGTTGGTTCGCCAAAGCGCCGCGAAATCGGACATGGTGCACTTGCAGAACGTGCTTTGCTTCCAGTACTTCCAACTCGCGAAGAATTTCCATATGCAATTCGCCAAGTTTCAGAAGCGCTAGGTTCTAACGGCTCTACTTCTATGGGATCTGTTTGTGCATCGACTTTGTCATTGCTCAATGCAGGCGTCCCTCTTAAGGCATCAGTTGCAGGAATCGCAATGGGTCTGATTTCAGATCTCGTTGACGGAAAAACCGAGTACGTTGCTTTGACCGATATCTTGGGTGCAGAAGATGCATTCGGAGATATGGATTTCAAAGTAGCTGGTACAAAGGATTTTGTCACAGCGCTACAACTTGATACCAAGCTTGATGGTATTCCAGCTTCTGTACTTGCAGCAGCTTTGCTACAAGCTAAGGAAGCTCGTCTATTCATTCTCGACCTCATGAATCAGGCAATCGATGCCCCAGATGAGATGAGCCTCTTGGCTCCACGCATCATCTCGATCAAGGTTCCGGTTGAACTGATCGGTGCAATCATCGGACCTAAGGGCAAGATGATCAACCAGATTCAAGATGAGACCGGCGCAGATATCACCATCGAAGATGATGGAACCATCTACATCGGCGCACTTGAAGGTTCACAAGCAGAGGCCGCTAAGGCAATGGTTGAAGCGATCGCTAATCCGGTAATCCCTAAGGTCGGAGAGCGTTACAACGGTTCCGTTGTGAAACTTGCAACCTTTGGTGCCTTCATCTCATTGGTTCCTGGAAAAGATGGGTTGCTCCACATCTCGCAGATTCGCAAGATGCACGGAGGCAAGCGCATTGAAAACCTCGAAGAGGTAATGAAGGTTGGCGACAAGATTGAAGTTGAGATCAATGAGATTGATCCAAAGGGTAAGTTCTCTTTGGTTCCAGTTCTTGCTGATGGAACAACTCCAACTGACTCACCAGCTGAGTAACACATAATTAATGGCACGCACAACCTTGCCTAGCGGCCTACGCATCGTTACCGAAGAGGTTTCGACAGTACGGTCAGCAACGTTCGGTGTGTGGGTCAATGTTGGCTCCCGCGATGAAACACCTTCGGTCGCGGGAGCTTCACATTTTCTAGAGCACTTATTATTTAAGGGAACTACTCGTCGTAGCGCGATGCAGATATCTTCTGCAATTGAAGCGGTTGGCGGAGAAATGAATGCCTTTACCGGTAAGGAATACACCTGCTTCTATGCGCGCGTAATCGATACTGATCTGCCCCTTGCAGTCGATGTTATTTCTGATCTGATCACATCCTCATTAGTAACCGCGGCAGATGTAGATGCAGAGCGCAACGTTGTGCTCGAAGAGATCGCGATGCGCGATGACGATCCATCAGATTTGATCCACGATCTATTTCTCGAGACGTACTACGGCGACACCCCACTTGGCCGTGCAATCCTAGGCACTAACGAATCCATTAAGTCCATGTCTCGAAATTCCGTCTTTAATTATTATAAGAAGCGTTATCGCCCTGAGGACATTGTTGTTGCCGTTGCCGGAAATATTAAGCACAAAAAAGTAGTTGCCTTAGTTGAAGAGGCGCTTTCACGTGATAACTTCTTGGATGCACCGGCGGCAAATCCAAATTTACGTCACGCACCCGCAGCTAAAATCCCAGGAATTGGGCGCGTAGGAATCATCGAACGCAAGACCGAGCAGGCACATTTGCTTTTGGGAGTCGAAGGCGTAGAGCGAAGTGATGAGCGCCGTTTTGCACTTAGCATTTTGGCATCTGCATTAGGCGGCGGTATGTCATCACGACTCTTTCAGGAGATTCGCGAAAAACGTGGTTTGGCATATTCGGTTTATTCCTATGTACAACAATTTTCTGGCGCAGGATCACTCACATTTTATGCAGGGTGCCAACCGAATAAGGCAGAAGAAGTTATTAAAATTATCAGGGACATATCTATGGACATTGCTGACAACGGCCTGACTCAGGAAGAGATCACTCGAGCAAAGGGCGCCGTCTCTGGATCATTGGTTTTGAGTCAGGAAGACACAGGCTCGCGTATGAGTCGGATCGGCAAGAGCGAACTGGTTTACGGTGAGGTCATGAGTTTTGACGAGATCTTGGCATCAATTGCGCGCGTGACACCCGAAGAAATTCAGGCAATTGCCAGCGCGCTCTTGCCAAAACCTTCTACGCTTGCGGTTGTGGGTCCGTTTAAGAGCGGCGCGAAATTTGAAAAGGTGATTGGATGACTATAAAAGTCGGAGTACTCGGTTCTAGCGGTCGCATGGGCGCAACCACGGTCACTGCAATCAAGCAGGCCGATGGTTTAGAACTTGTTGCGGCCATTGATCTTGGCGATTCGATGGAGACTCTGGTTTCTTCTGGTGCGCAAGTAATAGTTGACTTCACCCATCCTGATGCGGTGATGGGGAATCTAGAATTTGCGATTAATCACGGAATCAGCGTTGTTGTAGGCACTACTGGATTCGACGATGCAAAATTAGCTACGATCAAAGGTTGGCTCACCGCGAATCCAAAAGTAGGTGCACTGATCGCACCTAATTTTGGTTTAGGCGCAGTCCTGATGATGCAATTCGCTGCCCAAGCATCTAAGTATTTTGAATCGGTAGAGATTATTGAACTGCACCATCCGAACAAGGCCGATGCCCCATCGGGAACGGCAGCTCGTACTGCAGAATTAATCACAGAAGCACGTAAATCTGTCAGCAAAGGACCAATGCCTGATGCTACGTCTAGCGGCCTGCAAGGTGCCCGTGGCGCAAAGGTGGGGGATGTCCCGGTACATTCGATCCGTCTTCGGGGTTTGGTTGCCCATCAAGAAGTTATTTTGGGTGATGTCGGGGAAACCCTCTCAATTCGTCATGACTCTATCGACCGCACTGGATTCATGCCAGGGGTTCTTCTAGGAGTCCGAAAAGTCGTTGTCACTCCTGGACTTACATTTGGACTCGAACATTTCTTGGATCTCAAGTAAATTTATATAGACCAATGAAGGGAAAATAAATAATGTCTGCTCAAAATACTCAAATTATGATGTACGGTGCCGACTGGTGTGGCGATTGCCGCAGGTCTAAGAAATTTTTGGATACCAATAAAGTCCAATACACATATATCGATGTGGAAGTAGATCTGGCTGCCGCTGACAAGGTCATCGAAATCAACGGGGGCATGAAGTCCATCCCTGTGATCATTTTTCCAGATGGAACTCACTTGACCGAACCTTCTGACATCGACTTAGAGAAAAAGCTAAAGAGCTTCTCTCTCCTCTAAATCTTTAAGCGATACACAATTGCAGAAGTGGCCATTGCCCCGATAACGACCACGGGAAATGGTGCTTTTAGTTTTAGAGCAACGATAGCTACAGCGATTCCTGCTAATCGATGATCCAGCACAAACTTTGTCTTTATTGTGAATGCTTGCATAGCAACCAATGAAGAGAGAAGAACTATCGGGATTAATGCGGTAATTCTTTGCACCCGGGGATGTGCAAGCCAGCTCTCTGGAATCGAATGCCCAATATATTTGGTGATGTAGCACAGCAGGCTGGTGGTGATCACTGCGATCCATTGTGTACTCACTTATTTCCACCCCACAAACGCCGCTATTGCTACGGTGGTAATAATCGGAACTCCCGCAGGCACAACTTGGGTTATTGACAGCGCCCACACAAATGCGAGGATGCAGGTGAAGAGCATCTTCTTTTCCTTGAGTCGTGGCGCCAATACTGCACAGAAGATGGCTGGTGAAGCGACGTCCAAGCCCCAAGCCGATGTGTCGCCAATTGCCTTCGCGCCTATAGCACCAAGAAAAGTAAAAAGATTCCAGAAGACATAAACTCCAAAACCCGTATACCAAAATGCTATTCGCTGATCTGTCTCATTGTTCTGGGCAATTGCAACACCAGTTGACTCATCAATTGTTATCTGCGCGGCAACAGCTTTACGCCAGCCTTTTAATTTGAGAAGGCTCGCCATACGTACTCCATAGAGGCCATTGCGAGAACCGAGGAAAGTTGCCGTGATAATCGCGCTGAGTCCACTGCCACCAGCACTCATAACCGCCACAAAAGAAAATTGCGAGGCGCCAGAGAAAAGAACGAGTGAGAGAACACAGGCCTGTAGCACGCTGAAATGGTCGGCCACGGCCACTGCACCAAATGCAGTTCCAGCCGCCCCTACTGCCAATCCGACACTGAGAGAATCCCGCTTCACTGACACGCCGATATTGTGCCTTAATCCCGAGGGTCTTGTGGCGGAATAGATAAGGTCACGCCATGAGTCCCGAAAAAACAGAGCAATTTGAAATCAATTTCCGTGATGACATGACGGTAGAACTCGTTAAAGCCAGCGCGAGTGATTCTGACGTTATTTGGGCGGCCCGGGTCTCAACCGCCGGTGAAAATTCGTTAGATGATGTCGGCGGAGATACTTCTCGTTCTGAAGGTCTTATCAATTATCTGGCGCGCGAACGTCATGGTTCGCCGTTCGAACATACTTCTATGACCTTCTTTGTCTCTGCTCCTATATTTGTTTTTAGAGAATTTATGCGCCATCGAATCGCTTCGTATAACGAAGAAAGTGGTCGATACAGAGAATTGCGACCAAATTTTTATATTCCTAGTAAGGAACGAAAACTAATCCAAATTGGTAAAGCCGGTGCATATACCTTTGTCGACGGCACTCCAGAACAATATGAACTTACGATTAATGCGATAAAAGAGAGCTGCATTGTTGCCTACGCGCAATATCAAAAGATGCTTGATGCTGGAATTGCCCGAGAAGTTGCACGCGCCGTCTTGCCAGTAACTTTGTATTCGTCCATGTATGTGACCATGAACGCGCGCGCCTTGATGAATTTCTTATCTTTACGTACATCACGAGAAGGATCCCATTTCCCAAGCTATCCACAGCGTGAAATCGAGATGGTTGCTGAAAAAATGGAGGCTTATTTCGCCGAATTGATGCCGATTACATACGGTGCATTCCAGAAGTCTGGACGAGTTGCCCCTTAATAGCGGTAGAGTTGCGACATGTCTTCAGATCACAAACAGACGACCCAGATCCAGGCGCCATTTGGCCGCTTGATCACCGCAATGGTGACGCCATTTAACAAAGATGGTGCGATTGATTGGGATGGCGTTGCAAAGCTTGCTGAGCATCTAGCAAACACGGGTCATGATGCCATTGCCGTAAACGGAACCACTGGTGAAGCGCCAACAACAAAGACTTCAGAGAAGCTAGAGATCATCCGCGTTGTTAAAAGCACGGTGGGTGATCGCGTCAAGGTACTTACTGGTGCCGGTGACAATGAGACGGCTTATACAGTGGAACAGGCCAAGCGTTGCGCAGAGCTGGGTGTAGATGGTCTTTTGATCGTTACGCCTTATTACAACAAACCACCACAAGCAGGAATTGAAGCGCATTTTCGCGCGGTCGCTGCGGCGACTGATACTCCTGTGATGATGTACGACATTCCTGGACGCACTGGGGTACCGATCGAAGAGGAGACGCTCTGTCGTTTATCAGAAGTTAAAAATATCGTTGCCCTAAAAGATGCCAAGGGAAATCCTGGTTCAACCTCGTCGGTAATCGCGCGGACCGGTATTCCAGTGTATTCCGGAGATGACATCCTGAACCTGCCATTACTCTCTGTTGGCGCAGTTGGATTTGTTTCTGTTTGTGGCCATACCGTCGGTAACGAACTTAAAGAGATGCTTAACGCTTGGTTCGCCGGAAATTCCGAGCGCGCGCTGGAGATCCATCAACAACTATTACCGGTGTATACCGGAACCTTCCGCACCCAAGGTGCGATATTGACTAAGGCCGCACTCACGATGATGGGCCTACCTGGTGGATTTACTCGTTTGCCACTTGTCGATGCGACCGACGCGCAGATCGCGCAATTGCGGGAGGATCTACGACAAGGCGGAGTAAAACTTAAATAATGAATCATCCTCACCCAGATTTACCCTATCCCGCGAAATTAGCGCCAAAAACTCTTCGTATAGTTGCCCTTGGTGGACTCGGCGAAATTGGTCGCAACATGACCGTTTACGAGATCGCCGGAAAATTATTGATTGTTGACTGCGGAGTTCTCTTCCCGGAAGAGAGCCAACCCGGGATCGATCTGATCCTCCCTGATTTTTCTTACATCAGAGATCGTTTACAGGATGTTGTAGCTATTGCGCTGACGCATGGCCATGAAGACCATATAGGTGCTGTTCCTTACTTGCTCAAAGAGCGTGCAGATATTCCGGTGGTTGGATCAAAACTTACCTTGGCATTTACTGAAGCCAAATTGAAAGAACGACGCATAACCGCTCCGATGGTGGAAGTGAAGGCCGGAATGCGACAGAGCTTTGGGCCGTTCGATCTCGAATTCATTGCGGTCAATCACTCGATTCCAGATGCGTTAGCAATTGCAATTAGAACAGATGCAGGGTTAGTCCTTGCAACTGGTGACTTCAAGATGGATCAACTTCCATTAGATGGTCGCATAACCGACCTTGGCGCTTTTGCCCGACTAGGTGAAGAAGGCGTAGATCTCTTTATGGTGGACTCCACCAATGCAGATGTCCCTGGTTTCACAACGTCAGAACGTGACATTATGCCGACGTTAGATCGAGTATTTCGTGCGACAGAACGGCGCGTAATCGTTGCATCGTTTGCTTCTCACGTTCACCGGATTCAACAAGTCTTGATGATCGCGGCTCAGCACGATCGCAAAGTGGCACTCGTTGGTCGCAGCATGGTGCGCAATATGAAGCTTGCTCAAGATTTAGGTTATTTGGATGTTCCAGCAGGACTAATTGTTGACGCCAAGAATATTGAAGATTATGGCGACAAGGTAGTTTTGATCTGTACGGGTTCGCAAGGGGAACCTCTGGCAGCGCTATCGCGTATGGCTAATGGCGAACACCAAATTCGAGTCGGAAAAGGTGACACAGTAGTTTTGGCTTCCTCACTGATCCCTGGAAACGAGAATCCGGTTTACCGGGTTATCAACGAGCTCACTCGTTTTGGGGCTCATGTAGTGCATAAAGGTAATGCGATGGTTCACGTATCTGGACATGCTGCAGCCGGAGAACTTTTGTACTGCTACAACATTGTGAAACCAAAAAATGTGATGCCTATTCATGGTGAATGGCGTCATCTGCGCGCCAATGCCGAACTTGCAATCAAGACTGGTGTTCCGCGCACCAATACCGTGGTCGTAGATAACGGAATTGTTGTCGACATGCACGATGGATATGCAGATATTGCAGGAGCAGTACCGTGCGGATTTGTTTACGTAGATGGACAGAGTATTGGCGAAATCACAGAGAGTTCACTTAAGGATCGTAGGATCTTGGGAGAAGAAGGATTTATTTCGGTTGTTGTCGTTGTGGATTCACAGAGTGGAAAAATCGTTGCTGGTCCAGATATTCATGCCCGTGGGTTTACTGAAGATAAAGCGCTCTTCGATGAGGTAAAGGGAATGATTGAAAAAGCAATGGCCACCGCAGTCGCCAACGGCATCAATGGAACACACCAACTTGCACAAGTAGTTCGTCGCACGGTGGGTAGTTGGGTAGGAGAAGAGCATCGCCGTAAGCCGATGATCGTTCCTGTAGTTATCGAGGTATAACGGCGCGCCGCGAACCATCATCTCAATCTATTCTTTAGGCTTAACCCATCATGGCCAAAAGGAAAACTCAAGCATCAAGTAAGAAGCGCGCCAAAAAATCCTCAATATTAGGTGGGATTGCCCGTGCTCTTGCTGCACTCTGGAAATTTACGGCATCCATTATTGGTCGCACAATCCGATTCATTTTCCGCGAGGCAAGGGAGTTGGACCAAGCGCATCAGCGCGATGGCTTCGCATTCTTATTGGTCATTCTGGCCTTAGTCGCCGCCTCTGGAAGTTGGTTCCACCTGCACGGAATCGTTGGGCGACTTTTAACTAATCTCTTATTGGGGACATTCGGCCGGATTGCCATTATTTCTCCGATTCTCTTTCTTTACTTTGCGATCCATTTATTTAGAGCACCAAAAGAGGAGCGAGTTACTGGTCGAATCACCATCGGGACCTTGTTATTACTTCTAAGCACTACAGGATTGATTCACATATTTAATGGTTCGGTGGGGGACACGGGCAAGACTGCAATGCAAGGAGGTGGCGGTTGGATTGGATATGGCGTCGCCACTCCGCTGGTCGCACTGGTCACCTCGATTCTAGCAATCCCAATATTGCTCATGGTGTTTTTCTTTGGCATTTTGATCGTCACCGCAACTCCCGTCTCCCAAGTTGTAGGTAAGGTCAAGGCCTTATTTATGTGGGGAGTCCATCGTGCGAAGCAGGCACGCGCCGATAGGGTTGATGAAGACTTTGAAATAACTGATACACCTCCTTTTGAGACACCTCTCGTTCAAGGTTTTATTCAGACGGATCAAGATGAAGATCAAAAAGAAGAGCAATCAGAAGAATACGAAGAATACGAAGAATACGAAGAGCACGAACCAGAACACCAGCCACAAGCAACTCCAACATTCGTTCCCAAAAGCACGCAGACAACCCCTGCGCATCAAATGATTCTGGCTGCAGATACGCCATACATATTGCCACCTATGGATTTACTTCGCACAGCTCCGGCTTCAAAAGCAAAATCCAAGGCGAATGAAGTTGTTGTTGCTGCACTGGGTCAGGTCTTTGAACAATTTGGCGTCGATGCACGAGTTACGGGATTCATGCGGGGACCAACGGTTACTCGCTACGAAGTCGAACTCTCTGGGGGCGTAAAAGTAGAGGCGATCACTGCTCTCGCCAAAAATATCTCTTATGCTGTGGCAAGCGGAGATGTTCGGATACTTTCACCAATTCCGGGTAAGTCGGCTGTAGGAATCGAAATTCCAAATACTGATAGAGAAATTGTGGCGCTAGGTGATGTTTTGCGCTCAAGTGTTGCAGTAAATGAAGCCCACCCGATGGTTGTTGCTTTAGGTAAAGATGTTGAAGGCAATTTTGTCTGCGTTAATTTGGCAAAGATGCCACATTTATTAGTAGCTGGCGCAACTGGTGCTGGTAAGTCCTCGATGATCAATTCGCTGATCGTCTCTATTCTTATGCGCGCTACTCCCGATGAAGTACGCCTGGTAATGATTGATCCAAAACGGGTAGAACTGACAAGTTATGAAGGCATACCGCACTTAATCGCACCTATTATTACCAATCCAAAGAAGGCGGCAGATGTCTTGGCTTGGGTAGTGCGCGAGATGGATCAGCGTTATGACGATCTTTCTCACTTTGGTTTTAGACATATTGATGATTTCAACAAGGCGGTAAAGGCAAATAAAATTAGCCCACCGGATGGTTCCGAGAGGGTGCTCGAACCTTATCCATACTTGCTCGTCATCATCGACGAGCTTGCGGATCTGATGATGGTGGCAGCCCGGGAAGTAGAAGAAAGCATTGTCAGGATCACTCAATTGGCTCGTGCAGCCGGTATTCACCTGGTCATTGCCACACAGCGTCCAAGTGTCGATGTCGTGACGGGCCTCATCAAAGCAAATGTGCCTTCCAGGCTTTCGTTTGCAACGTCTAGTCTGGCGGATTCGCGAGTTATTTTGGATACTCCCGGTGCAGAGAAACTAGTTGGTCAAGGTGATGGATTGTTCTTGCCGATGGGTGCCAGCAAAGCGATGCGAATTCAAGGTGCCTATGTGGCAGAACGAGAATCTGAAGCAGTTGTTAATCATGTCAAGAATCAAGCCCAGCCAGTATTTAGAATAGATATAAATGCGCCTGCAGTTAGTAAGCAGATTGTCAATGACATCGGTGACGATATGGATTTATTGCTTCAAGCTATTCAGTTAGTGGTCGGAACACAATTTGGTTCGACATCAATGCTTCAGAGAAAACTTCGCGTTGGATTTGCCAAGGCAGGTCGTCTTATGGATTTGATGGAGAACCGTGGCATCGTCGGGCCATCAGAAGGTTCCAAGGCCCGTGAAGTGTTGATCAATGCCGAACAGATGCCAGACGTGTTGGAGCAGATCCAGGGGAATGCGTAGCCAGAATTGGCAGCCCTTTACGCTGTAGGTGAGCGCTGTAGGTGAGCGCTGTGGGTGAAATCTGGGGTGAAAAACCAAAGTTGGCTCGGAATTAGTTGATTGGTAACCTGAGCGAGCGTAACCTTTAATCCTTACCTTCCCTCGATCGTGAATCCATTGTTAGTTGTAAAGAGGCGCTGCATGTCAGTAGGAATTCTTCTTCGACAAGCCCGCGAAGCCGCTGGCTTCACTGTCGAGCGTCTTGCCACTAAAACAAATCTTCGGCCCGCCGTCATTGAAGATTTAGAGAACGATAACTTCAGTTCTGCCGGCGGCTTGGCATATGCCCGCGGACATATCCGCAGTATTTCACGAGTACTAAAAATTGATCCTGATCTACTGGTAAATGAATTTAACGCGATGCACCAAGAATTTGATAGGCCAATGATCGACCTACTTAATGCCAACAACGCGACCGTGGATGCTAGATCTTCTTCAAGAATTTCTTATAAATCGTTGAGGTATGCGGCGGCAGCATTTCTTGCGCTTTTGATTATTGTTCCGACGGGTTTTTCGTTTCGCCATAACTCCCCGGGTGCGAATAAGAAAAGTACTGCGATACCTGCATCCACAACTCCCGTGGCTGCAGCAAGCACTAGCTCTTCGGTGAATGTCCTCGCAGCGTCGGGCACAAGCTGGCTATCAGTGACCGATATCGCCGGAAATTCGCTCTTTAGCGGCAATCTTCGGCAAGGAGCAACACAAACTTTTGATGATAGTCAATTGATCACCATGGTGCTTGGAAATGCTGGCGCTGTAGATCTAAATGTAAATGGGAAAGATATCGGTGCTCCGGGAGGCCTTGGCGAGGTAGTCCACCTGCAATTTGGCCCAGGATCTTCTTCTCAAGGTTGATACAGGGAAAATTCAGCCGTAAAGGTTATCGACCACTAGAATTTGATTAATGA
>Ga0214202_1000656_pt1 | contig 12785 bp, 18 predicted proteins | sample TroBogEpilimnion_9_FD_153040 | JGI IMG/M metagenome (GOLD analysis project Ga0214202, IMG submission 153040) | Freshwater microbial communities from Trout Bog Lake, WI - 03JUN2009 epilimnion | ecosystem: Environmental > Aquatic > Freshwater > Lake > Epilimnion/Euphotic zone | place: Trout Bog...
GCTCCGCATACTTTAAGTTTTTGCCCGTTGTCCCGGGAAACAAGCGGACATAAACCTCCAATGGAAACTCGCTCCCCTCCAGCTTCCCTGCAAGCATGGCGCACGCGATGGGTATCTCTCCTGCATCCTTGGAGTGGGCAAAGTAGGGATCCTCCGTTTGCCAGTAGCTGTCTAGGTACTTGACGGCCTTGGCCAGCTCCGTCATGTTGCGAAACATGGATCCCAGCAGGCCGCTCAACGATAGAAAGCCATACCACCTTGCCTCATACTGTTTTAGGTCCTCTGGGGTATTGGGGGGGCCCCCATTCAGTCGCTCCGTTGTGGGCGATTTCTCCAAGAAAAGAAGATAGTCCACGGAATCCTCTACTGAGATGTCCATGATGTTCAGGGGATTCACCCGCAGAATATGTAATAAAGAGGAGCCGAGTCTATTCTCGGAATTGTTTTTTTCTTAAATCTATTCTTGGTTCTAAAATCTATTCTTGGAAATATTTTCAGAATATATTTGCCGTCTGCAAAAGCCAAAACAAAGAGATGCAATTCTATTCTGACCACGGCGATTTGGGGAGGCGCGTCTCCGCCCTCATGGATTTATTTCAACATGCGCTGTGGGGAAGGGATTTGATCCTTTCGCCTCCTCATATACCACCACCCTGCTACTACTGCTACAAGGGCATATGTGCACATGCTGCGGCGGGCTCGAGGGGCGCATCGCTGCCTTCAAGGAGTGGAAGGAAATGATGGATGCAATCGACCCGCAATGGCTGGCGAGCGATGCGCAGCTCAAGCAAGAGGCCAAGGCCTACCTCGTGGCGTGCATGGTGCCGCCCATCATCACCGTGGCGCAAGTGGTTCGCGCCATGGGCTACAACCGGCACATGAAGAGGGGCGAGCTGCCCACCATCTGCCTGCAGGTGGCCCAGGCGTACCACGAGGTCCATGGCACGGCGGCGGGGTGCTATACCGAGGATGATCGCGAGCTGATGGAGGTGGCGATCCGCAAGTACTTTGGCTACTAGGCGTCGTACAGGCTGAGGACGGCCGAGAGGTCGATATCGCCCGGAAAGGCGTATGCGGACCCTATCATGGGGGTGGTCTGCACATGCCGCATGAGAATTACAACCCTTTCCCGTGTGGCGTCAATGACGTCCGCCTTGCTCATCTGAGGGTCCTTTTTCCACTTTTCGATGTCGAGGATCATTTTTTCCAGGATGTCGTAGTAGCACAGGCTCATAATAATACGTCTGCTTCCCTCTAGCCTTGATATCTCACATTCAGGCTAAAAGGGCCTCCTTTTGCCCCTCCTGGTCACGCCGGTCCAGGGCCGGCTCCATGGGCTCTGCCAATGGCACAGCGCTCCTACTAGAAATAGCAGCAGTAGCTGCAGGAGGCGTAGTATCTCCCGCCATTAGGGCCTCCAGTTCCAGGAGCAGCTCCTGATCCTCCTCCTCCTCGTTAAAATTGCTGTTTTGGAGCGGGTTGGAGGCCTCGCTCAGCAAGCCCTGCAGCTCATTCACCTCATCGAAGCGCTCCTGAATCTCCTTCCCCAGCGTGTCGATTTCCTTGCTCTTGTCGGGGAGTCCCATCCGCTTGGCGGTCATGTTGTACTGCCGCATGGCCTCCACCATGAGATTGTCCATTTGCGAGGAGGTGATGTTGTCGATCTTCTGCCGAATGAGGTGCATGAAGCGCCTGGTCCTGTCCTGGTGCTGCTGCAGACGATGCCTGTCCTTGAGGTGCATCTTGGCCTTACTGAGCTCACGCTCCTTGGCCAGGGGCGAGGTCTCCATGAGGGCCTTTTGCTTGTGGAGCAGGGCGCACTGGCTGCACTTTTTGATCCTGGCCTCCAGCTCGGCACATTTTTGGGTCATTTGCTCGTGGTACGTGTAGAGATCGGCAATCACCTCCTCCAGGGACGCCACGCGCCTGCGCCGCAGCAGCATGCACTCGTTGGTCTGACCCAGGAGCGCCGAAAGGTTCAGCCAAAACGCCTTGAGCATCCCTTAGGCTAGATTAAGGAGCATACGGTGTTGGGTCGAAAGGACGGAATTCGTGATATATATACGCCGTATCGAACGGCTGTCACCAGGGACAATGTGAGGATGAGTGTCAGCGGCATAATAGTACACCATCATCATGAAAAAGCCGAATGCAGGACCAAGCCGGACCTGAGGCTCGCCGAGAGCTACATTCCCGCGGTCGTGCTCTGCATCAAGGCCATGGCCTATTCGACCATTGCGCCCATCATCCTGCTGATGCAATGGAAGACGACCATCGTGTCCGTCGCGCTCTTCTCCTTCATCCTCTACGTGGATCACATGTACCTGGTGCTGCCGGGCATGCTCTTCATCGACACCACGGCCATCTCGTTGGACGTGTTTGGTGCCACGCTTTTGGTCATGGTCATGTCCCTGCTCCGGCCGTGCACGCAGCCGTGCCAGGGCATCCTTGCCTTTTGGACCCTCTGCACCACCGTGCACCTCCTCCTCGCGCAGTATCATATTCCCCACTACTGTATACACTTTTTCACGCTGTGCTTTGTCATGGCCTTCATCTACCTCGACCTACAGCCCTCGGGCAATCCGCAGCAGGCCATGGGCCTCGTGAACGTGACGATTGCGGCACAGACCACCCACAGCCTGTCCTTCTTTGCGAGAACCGGGTGCTACACGTCGCTCAGCCTCGTGGATGCGTACCTCTTCAGGCCCCTCTTTCAGCAGGAGAACGAGCGGCTCTTTTTCTGCAAGTACGGCCCAGTCCTCCTGGCCTCCTGGCCGTGGTCCGTAGTCTTTTGGGTCATTTTGGGCGGGGTTCAAGTCTTTCGAGGGCTTCAACTTGGGGGGACGATGACGGCCTCCCCCCCTCCGCCCCCGCCGTCGGGGATCCAGGATTTGGATGTGCTGGAGGCGTTCCGCCTCGCCAAACAGCAGCATATGGGCGGCAAAGGAGCCAATTGAAATGGTTATATAGGTAGGGGGCTGTCTGCGCGTGCGTGCAAATGTTTCACGTCCTTGTCCAAGAGGAGGATGAGAGAAGGACTGGGCTGACGGAGAGTTTGGTCTCCAAGTTCTCAGGGATTCTCTTCCTGTGCCTTGTGCTTTCGTTCTGGTACCTGTACCATCTGTGATGGAGGCCATGCCGTAGTAAGACAGGTCTATATAATAACAGCCTGCACATAGGTATCCTATGAAGGAGATCTTTTTCCACAATCTGTTCAAGTCCATGGACGCACACAGGGAGGAGCAGGAATCCAGAGCCTCCTCGGCGCAGAGCACCACGATGCACACCGCCATTCAGCGCCACATGCAGGGCTATGCCGTGGCGGAAAACATGAACGGGTTCAAGCGCATGCAAATGTGTCGGCATGCGCTGGAGGCGCTCGATAGGTTCTATCCCATCATCCACCTTTTTGCCTTTTTTTCGTCCATATGACGACATATGGAAAAAGGAGGGGATGGAACCGCTCCTTCCACCAGCGCCTGTTTCACGAGGAGTACCTCAAGAGCTGCACCCGCGTCTTCTTCAAGCGGGATGGCCCGGGCTGCTTTGAGAGGTCCGTTTTTTGCTGTCGTTTCACTTATTGGGAGACTGAAGGCTGTACAGGGCGCATAGCCGTATCCTGGAGATCAATTCGTGGGACTCTACCCCGCAAGAAATCCTGGTGCGTTTTTGGCTTCCGAGATCTATCCTGTTGCCTGCTTGCCGTTGCCTGAGGCTGGCGCAGGTGAGCACGCCCAGGCGCTTCGGCAAGACCATCTCCGTGTCCATGTTTGCGGCCGCCATGATGTTTGCGTGCCCCAATATGGAGCTCTCCATCTACAGTACATGCAAGCGCATCTCGCAGAAGCTCCTGCGCAACATTGTCAAGTTCATGGAGCTCATTTTTCTCGAGCTCAAGCTCCCGCCCTACAAGGTGGTCCGAATGAACCAAGAGGAGGTCCACGTCGCCGGGAACGAGGGCCAGGGCGACCTCCGGGTGATCAACAGCTACCCCTCCAAGATAGGTACGATTGCGCACGAAAATGAGTCGCTATATACGTCCCCCGTGCTCCCATAAAATAAAGGATGTTGGCCGAGCTGTACGCTGAGGCACTGCTGAAGAACAAGGCCAAGCCAGCCAATTACGCGGAGCTATGGCACGAATGGCTCTGGGGCACCGACTGCATCGCCCCTGTGGAGGAAGCATGCGGCGACATGAACCAGATGCACATGCTGGGACTGCTGCTCTCCTTTTTTGAGGCTCTGGATGACACCCCACAGATGACAATCAGCGGTCTGCTGCCCTCCGTGCCACTGGTCCATCTGTACAGGAAGCCGGTGGCCGCCTACACCCTGCGAGAGCTGACCACCCAGGTGGAGTGCCTTCAGCTCTCCTGGGGGTGCGTCCTCAGCCACAGCGAGCTTCCCAATGTGAATCAAGCCCTCAAAGGCCTCATGGGCAGGCTTGGCAGCATCGCACAGCACGCCTTTTCGGAATCGGATTCGGTGCTGGATGATCAGCAGTACATCACCACGATTCCGGATGAACACTTTATTGTCACGCGCAAGTACCTTCGGCAGATGATCTGTGTGTTTTTTATCCTTTTCAGGTCCGTTTCTGTTCGTTTTGGGACTGATGCAGCGCTCAGAGCCCAGCGCGCAGGGCCCTCGAAATCATCACGAGGGTGCAGGTGGCGCCAGTAGAGGACGTGGACAGCAAGCGAGTCCAGGACATGCTCAAAAGCCACCACATCGAGTCGTCCATGGACTTTTTCGATGAGCTGCAGCAGATGGTGCACCTTGCTCCCGGGATGCGCCTGGTCTACAGGACCAATTTCGCGGGCATGTACAACCACATCTCACAGGCAAGCTCCTCTTCCCGAGCTTGGAAATACGCTCATTCGCTCGAACCACAGGTGGTCTACTTTCACAACCCGAAATTCGCCAGGCAGCCGCAGCTGCCCCTCAAGGAGATCCTCTTCAGCGCCATCAACACGCTGCCCCTGATCAACCAGCTCTTCCCAGACGTCCTGGTGTTTTATGACGATGATCCGCGCATCCCTTTCCTCTGCCCTGACCATGAGAATGACCCCGCATCATTGCGCAGCCAGACCATTGACGAGTTTGTGAGGCCCAAACAAGGCCAAGATCCAGCCGCAGCAGGGGCTCAGCTCAAGGACAAGTTCGCGTGGCTGATATGCTGCAGCAGCGTGTTTTTGCTAGACTTGAAGGCCAAGGCGATCTGGGCCTCCAACGATCAAACCCTCACCCCGCTAGTGGCGCTGCTCATGGCCAACGCCAAATTCGTCGATGATGACAACCATGCGACAAAGGCCTGCTCCATGGATCTCAGCACGGCGCACGGACATGTCTCGTTTTCATAGCCCATGCTGATATATAAACCCCCATGTACATATGTTTCGAAATGGTCTTCGACATCCTCCTGCAGTCTTTGGAGCGCCTGACGGGCTTTCTCAGGCAGCATGCCGCCCACACCAGGCATAAACCACAAGAAATGTCGGATTACTGGTGGCGTCCTCCAAGAGAGCTGGTCATAATCAGCTTGGAAGGATGCTTTGGGCACCCCCCTCCCAAGTCACATACGAACCTGTATTTGGAATTTCTCGAAAATATGAGCCTAAGCCTCCTCTACATCATTACTGAGGGAATCAGGTTAGGACACCTCTCTATGGAGGATCTGCCCCATTTGAGGATAAGCAGTGCAGATACTATTGGGGAAATGCAATTCGGCGATATTCTCAGTGACTTTTTTTGCATGCACCGAATATACCCGGAAAAAGAGGATATAGCTCATAGTGCAAAAAAGCAGCAAATATTGCGGGAATTGGTATCTATTGAGAAGAGTCTGGGCCGTATCAGACTAAACCCTCCTAATCCATGTATAGCAACTAGTATTGTGCGTCTCAAAAAACTGGAAACACTTGTGCAAGAAAGTATTTAAGCAAGTCGTCTGGTGGCCCCCCAAAGATGTTGTCACCTGAAATGTGGAGTGGCTGGCTGGACTCCTTGCAACACCGCACGGGCGTTTTTGCACAGCATGTCCTGCTCAATCATAAGTCCATGCCACGAGCAGGAATTGATTATGTTTGGACTGTTCAGGGAGAAGTTCATCATTTGGATATCAGAGATTTTCAGGCATGTTTTGGTGATTTGAGCAATTTTCATGCACCTATAGACCATATTAAGTATTTGGAAAGCATGTGCCTTTATATCCTTTATATCATCACACAGAGGATAAAATCAGGTAGGATGACTCTTGTAAATATTGCAAGATTGACTGTAGGTTGTTCAGATCCCAGGGCGTCAGATAATCTTATAAATGACCTACACAGAATCACCAATATCATATATCAACCCCAACCTCATAACACTGTAGATCAAACTCAAGTCAATGCAATGATACCACATACAAACATAGCACCTCCACCTCCTCATTTCACAGGAGATCTATATACGTCTGCTTCTCATATCCCACCAGGACCAGATGGACCAGTTGGCCACCGCTAGCCCATCACAGCACAGCACAGGGCTCCTTGTCCAGCACGAGCGCTTCAAGCACGAGCACAAGCCACAAGAGGGGAAAGATTACGCCTGGGAGGTCATGGACGACGGCCACTCCCATTTGGACATTCAAAACTTTAGTGCCTGTTTCGGGAATCCCGCATTCATCCCCGTCCTCACAGACCTGGACTACATTCAGTACATGGAAAGCATGTGCCTGGATCTCCTCTACATCATCACGCAGAGGATCAACACAGGGCGTCTGCGCGCCGAGGATCTTCAGCGGATCAGGATCACCTGTTCCGACCCGCTGGTCCTTCCGCGCTATTTCGAAGACTTGAACACAATCACGCGGGTCGTGCATTTACCCACGCAAGCTCATTAGGGCCATTTTTTGGGAAAGGGGGGCCATATAGGGCGTGGTCCTGTGGATGATATTGGGATGCTGGGTTTGGATGCTGTGAGGGGGTTTTACGAGGTCTGCATGGTGCCAGATGACCCGCAATTGCCCATTACGCCATGCAAGGCCGTCAAGTTGGACATGGGGGTGGTCATGCAGTACTGTGCCCTGGCGCTGAGAACGGAGATGGCCAAGGTGTATCCTGAGAAATCCAGCACCAAGCGCCAGATCCTCATGACGAGGGCGCTCGAGAGGGACATGCTTCACCGGCTCATAACCGCCACATGCGCGATGCTGGAGACGCAGGACACAGCCCAATTCCTTCCGTTCCTCTATGCCTTTATTCAGGGCAACATCATGCCTGCGCTCGCCCAAGCGCTGGATAGCAAGCGAAAGCGGCGCTATAATAAGAAGAGCGCTATAATGGAGAGGAAGCGGCGGAAGAAGTGAGCTTGAGGGCGATGTGGGACCCCTGAATGCAGATCTCATCCATGGCCCAGATCTCCGTGTTGCCATGCATGCGCTTCATGGCCACCATGGTGCAGCACCCCGGGGCGTTGCAGAGCACAGAGAAGCCGCTTCTCAACAAGAAGACCAGAAACCGTTCGTGCTGCGCCGGGTCCGTCGCCGGGTGCTTGATGACCAGGATCCCGTGATGGGTTTCAAACCGCCTGGCATGATAGGACCGGAACACGGCCTCGAAATCATTTTCGTGGCGCAGCATGTCGATGGCGTCGCAGGTGATGGGCAAATGGGTCTCGGAGCGCTCCTGCGGCAGGGTGAAGCACGCGATGCGGACGTAGCTGGAGGCGTTGCGCTTGCAGCTCAAAAGGGAGATGGGGCAGGGGGGGTCGTGGTAGTTTTTGGACGATCTGTCCGTGTCCAGCTGAAAAAAGGTATCCCTCGCTTGGGCCCCTCGAGGCACCCAGAATACAATTTGGTTCTTGATTTCGAGCAAGATCCGGTTCCTCGCATTGGAGCGCACCAAGCAGACCACTGCCAAGAGCAGTGTGCCCAAGTAGGTTAGGGGGGACATGTAGAGGCGGCACTCGCCATCCCCATGGCAAAGAAAATCCATGGCGATACACGCCAGGGAGAGCAGGCAGCCAGCATAGCCAGCGAGGAGGAGAAGGAAGAGGACCACCTTTCTCGGACTACCGCAAACGTTTAGTTTATAGAGCACAAGCTGCCCCTCCTTCTCTGCAAGGCGCTGGGGGGTGGCAGGATCATTGGCGTGGGTCAGGCAGTGGATCTCGAGGATGGGATCCCCCATCATGTCATTCTCGTCCTGACCCCCCCAGTCTATGAGCGAGCTCTCGTCGCTGTGCAAATAAAGCTGCATCCCTTGGCCACAGTTAGCCCCGCTTGAAATAGTCTTTTATTCAGCATACGCTCAGACCAGGCGCGTCATCATGGGCGTGCCGCTGATCTTCATGCCCTTGCCTGCCCTCTCGGACGCCTTGCCCACAAAATCAGGCCCGTGGTGCCCGCATCCGAAAATCTCCACCCACCCGTTGTGGTCCGTGTCCAATTTGTAGTTGTAGGTCCCGCCATACCCCAGGCGAATCAGGGTGGCCTCGTTCTCCATCGTCGCGAGGCATGCGCACTTGGCGGCTGCGCTGTTCCTGTGCAGATGGAGGAGGTCGTAGAGCACGCTCACCACGTTTTTGATGCCGTGGACGTGCTCCTCGCCAATCTTTTCCGCGACCCGCAGGAGCAGGCCGTGCATGTCCTCCACAAACAGGTCCGACGTGGCCAGGCCGTGCGCGTTGTTGGCCAGGGCCGAGTTGACGAAATTGGCGATGGGCAGCGGCGAGGGCAGCGTGTGCACTTGGGTGGGGAAGGGGACCACAATGATGCTGGGGCCAGAGTAGGGGGTGTTGAGGTTGCTGTCCGCCTTGATGAAGCGGGCCACATCCGAGTCTGATCCCCAATCCAGCACGCTGCAGTCCTTCCCTCCGCAGTACCCTGCCACATAATCAGTGGTCTGTAGAAATACAGCTTATGTGGTAGACATACCATCGTACGCGATGTCCCATATCCGATGCAAATTGCGCTCGTTGAAGACCAGGGCGGACGCATGGTACTTGTACGACCTGCGCGCGCCTCCGTTATCCATCGAATGGGCCTAGAAAAAAAAAAGGGGGAGGCTCACATGCCCCAGACGCCATGCTGCCCATCGTCAAAGCAGCTTAGCTCAGTCTGGCCCCAGAGTGTGGCCCCGAGGTCGTCCACGCTTCCTCCCTTGCCCATGATCATCCCCAGCATGTAGTGCTCAATGTTGGGGCGCAGGAGCAGGACAGAGCCAATTTGCTCTGGGATGGTGATGCTGGCGAGGGGGTCGTCCACGGGTCTTCGTCTTGCCAAATTGTTGGCCCGCATGATAAACTTGCGGCACTGATCAAGGATCTTATCGTATCGAAGGACCACAAAGGAGTCGCTGCTTTCGTCGTAGAGCCGCACGGAGCCCACTGCATCCGCAGGCACGTTGACGGCCGTGGCCGCAGGGGGCTCGCCGAGAGCAGGCTGCTGCTGCTGCTGCGCTGGATCCCTCTCGCCAGGCATGAGGCGCTGGAGATTGCTCAGCTGCACCTGCAGTAGTGGTGCAGCATCAGACCACACGCGCCTCGAAACGGGAAAAAGCGATTTGGGACCTGGACTCCGTTCGCCACCCCGCTCTCCGTGGAGGAGGCGTCCGCGACCAGCCCGTTGGTGCAGTTGGGCAGGAGGTAGAACTCGCATACCCGCACGCGCCTGCGCAAGAGGTCCCTGGGCGCCTCTCCGTCCTGCCGTTTTAGAGAACTAAACTTGAGAAAAAGGTTTCAGACTCAGATTTCAGAGAGACGACCTGGATGGGGAAGCTGTGGGAATGAATGATGCGGATGCCCCTGTAGCTCTTGATATCGGGGCCATCCTGGAGCCGCCGTTGGCCGTCCACCCCCTGGGTCACGTACGAGGTGCGCTCGGGGTTCATCTGCAGCTGAAAGGTGAGCCTGGAGTTGATGAGGAGGAAGTTGGGCTCCGAGGCCCCCCAGCCCCTCAGCAGCTGCTTGGCGTCCTCGATCAGAATGTCGAGCCCATTGACATTCTTTTGCAAAAAGCCAAAGGTGTTGACATAGTCGCGGATCTCGTCCTCCAGGCTGTGGGTGTCGCGGTAGTAGCGCTCCCTCACCTTTCGAAAGTAGCTCCTGGCGCGAATCAGGGCGATGTGCACCTGGAGGTCGTTTGTCTTCTGGATGCTGCCCACCACCTGCTGCATCTGATAGTACATGTTCTGCCTCCCCTGCTCCGTGGCCATGAAGTTGTGCTCCATCGTGATCGAGAGACCGTGCCGGGTCATGTACGAGCTCATCTTCTCCTGGGATTGCGTCAGCGTGCGCGCGGCGGCCTCGTAGGGCACCCTGCTTGCCATGCCCTCGTCGAATGAAAACACGCGCCATTTGATTTTCTGGTCGGGCGCCGCATGATACATGTACGGGAGGATGAGGGTGGTAAAGGGGCTCGAGGTGGCATCCGTGATCAGGCCGTCGATTCGATCCTGGATGTACATTTGCTGTCCTTGCAGCGGGATGGGCATGTTGGTGAGGTGTCTCCTGCTGATCTTTTGGAACCGATCGGCATCGTCCCGGATTTCCCTGGCCACAGGCCCCCAGAACGACTCTAGGTCCCCCAGTGTCCCTGTATTGCTGGTGCTGTGACTGGAAATGACCTCGTGGGCCGTCCCCCGCGGGGCCGCCTGCGTGGTCAGCAGCGCCTGTGGCTGCGCCCCTGTAACCAACGACGCCATTCTCGGTCTTACTCCCAACGAAATAATATATATCTATGGTTAGCATTAGGCTTTCGAGTACATCGCTTGTGCCTTTTGCTATGTATTTTTTTCAACAACGCCTTGTGTGGCAATCTGAAGGCCAGCAGCGGCTCCGCCACTGGCTAAAGCCTGGCTAGGGCGCCTTTTTACTTTTTGCTATTGGAGGCAGCTCCTGCGATGCTGCTGCTGCTGCTGCCGTTATTATTGCTATTGCTAGGGGTAGGCTGCTGGGGAAGGAGGTCCGGCAGCGTGTATTCGATGGCGAGTCTAAGGGTGACAAAGAGTGGCTTATCCAGGTACTTTTGGATGCGCATGATCTTGGCCTCCTGCACCTCGGCATCGTTGGTGGTGATGCCCTCTGGGGCCAGGCCCTCAATGACCTGGGGGGGAAGCTGCAGCCAGCGCTGCCCGTCGGGCTTATTGATCCTTACCGTGAGTGTGGACAGGTCAAAGGTGGAGGGGGCATTCTGCAGAATGTTTTCGCGGAGGGTCTTGACGCAAAACAGGAAGGCCTCAGTATCCACCTTATACCACGACCCATTGACTAATGTCTCCTCCCGTATCTGTACACCCAACTGATCCTGGTTTACCTTGAGCATGTGGATGGCCGGATGCCCCTCGTGCACAAAGTAGTAGGAGGCCCCTGTCAGAAACATCACGCCTTCAATATCAAGGTTCGCGTGCGTGTACTTGGGGTACTGTTTCATCCATGCCATGCCCAGCTCCGTGTTGCCCGACAAGTTGAAGATCTCCTGCGGCTGGTTGAGCTTGCCGCTCCCCAGCAGAAAAAAGGAGGCCCCATCCCCATTGCCCGTAAACTCCTTGGGGGGAAGCCCATCAATGCTCACGCCCACCACCTCGTCGATATTGGTGTGGCTTTCCACCACGGTGATCCTCTTGATGAGGGAGCGCCCGATCCGCTCCTGGAGCGCATGCTCGGTGTGCGTGCATGAGGAGGACGCATCCACATCGTAGTTGAAGATCTGCCACGCCTTTTCCGAGTTGATCCGCCACAGCGCGCCATGGATGCCCATGTGCTCCCACGAGGCCCTGTTGCCTGTGATGTGCACCAAAAGATTGCGCGTGGCGCCCTTGTTTTGCGGCGTCTCGCCGCCGGGGCCGCCTGGTGCCGTGCCGCCGCCACCGCTCATCAGGCCTATCAGCTGCTTGCTCATGATGATATACGATGGTGATGATGCTTTACCGTTTACCCAGCCTACTTATATGTATTTCCTAGCACCACTGTCATTACAAAAGCGGGCTCCATTTTTTGTATGGATGAACCCCCTGCAGCAGATCCTCGACTGCCTCTTTCAACGGGCCATCGTCTCGGTCAGCTACACCACCGCGGACAAGCTGGCGCAGCACCTGCTGGTCAACCAGGGCAGCGCAGCGTTTAGCATGCTCGTCCTCGCCCTCGTGCTCCTGCCCCTACCCACCAACGAGTGCCTCCAGACGACGCTCATCATCCTCTTCTCCAAGCTCATCACCCACAGGGCCGTTTTGCCCATGGAGACGCAGACGGCCTACCTGATCCTGCCCACCATCGCCTTTTATCTCCTGTTCTGCGCCATGCTGTGCGCCGCCGTGGCGCAATTCATGACATGCCTGGGGCCCAGGTTCACCCAACGGTGGGATCAAATCGTGCCCTACGTCGTCGTCTTCTGCACCTCCGTCATCATCCGGAGCCTTCAGCAGCGCCGCCAGATCCACTTTCTCTACTTTGCCGTTCTCTCCTACCCGCTGTGCGCGCCATGGCTGCAGGACAGGGTCCCGTACCAGTACGTGGCCTCCTTCACAGAGTCGGTGATCTCCAGGGGTGTGGTCCTCCTCGTGGAAAATTATGTGTTTGGGAGGATCCACAAGGCGGACATTGCCCTCAGCTTCTTCTACATGTGCATCATCGTCTGTGTGCACTATGTCCTCCAACCACGACGGGTGTCTGGCCCCTGCGCCAGACATATTGATGTGTGTCTTGGCGTGCTCATGTACTCGTGCTCGAGCCATCTCCTCCAGACCATGCAGATGTACTGCAATCATGAGCTGAGCACCACCTTTGCCTTCACCGCGTCCCTG
>Ga0214202_1000660_pt1 | contig 12743 bp, 13 predicted proteins | sample TroBogEpilimnion_9_FD_153040 | JGI IMG/M metagenome (GOLD analysis project Ga0214202, IMG submission 153040) | Freshwater microbial communities from Trout Bog Lake, WI - 03JUN2009 epilimnion | ecosystem: Environmental > Aquatic > Freshwater > Lake > Epilimnion/Euphotic zone | place: Trout Bog...
CGCTATACTCCGCGCCACAAGAATTTCCTCTTCGGAACCAGGGATACCGAACGTGAGCAAGCACGACGATCATTTTGCGAATACTTTCAGCGTTGTCATCGGCACCCTCGTTGTGGTGACCCTCTTCTTGATCGCGCTCGCCCGTTCGATTGGCAACCCCTTCGAAGACGCGAAGATTGCCGCGGACGCCGTCATGAATAAGCAAGTGGCCGCCCGTACCGCGCCGGTCGGTCAGGTCGCGGTCGCTGGCGCCGACAACGCAGCGCTGGCGATCAAGTCGGATGATGGCGCGGCGCCTGCGGCGTTAGCGCTTCCCAAGAATGGCGAAGAAACCTACAAAGCCGTCTGCAGCGCCTGCCACGCCGCCGGCATCGCTGGCGCGCCGAAGGTCGGTGACAAGGCCGCGTGGGCCCCGCGCATTGCACAGGGCAAGGCGACGCTGTACTCCCACGCGCTGAACGGTTTCCAGGGTAAGGCAGGGATGATGCCGGCCAAGGGGGCTCGCCCAGACCTGCCGGATGACCTCGTGAAGGAAACGGTCGATTACATCGTCAAGATGAACCAGTAAGTCCGGCCGCTACGATGCGGCACGGCTTCGACAAACGCCCGGCCCCGAGCCGGGCGTTTGTTTTTGGGGCCGCGACACGTCATCCCAGGGGGAACGCATGACCGAGACCTCACCTCAGGACGAGGCCGGGTTGCCCTTCGTCGCCCCCTGCCGCGCCATCGCATCGGACGCCCCGTGGCGCTGGCTTCGAGCCGGCTGGCATGATTTTCGGGCCGGCGGCACCACCAGCCTTGCGTGCGGATCCGCGATTGTCCTGCTGTCGGCGATCGTCATCGCCGTCGCGCTGTGCTTTGGCACCGGCTGGATGGTGTTAGTGCTGCTCTCCGCGTTCATTTTCATTGCCCCCGTCCTGTGCCTGACCTTCTATACCGTCAGCGCATCGCTCGCGCACGGTCGGCGTCCGGGGATCCTAGAAACCTTTCAGGCTGCACACGGGCACTTAGGAGATGCCCTAGTCTATTCACTGGTGTTGCTCGTGATTGCGCTCTTGTGGGTTCGCGCAGGCAGCGCCGTTCAGATATTTTTCCCCGATCAAAGCGCGCCGGCGTTTACGGATCTGGTCCTGTTTTTTGGCATCGGCAGCGGAATAGGCGCCGTCTTTGCGCTCGTCGCCTTTGCCGCCAGTGCGTTTTCGCTACCGATGCTGGTCGATCGGCGCACCGACGCCATCACCGCCGTCGTGACCTCGATCAACGCGGTATTGCGCAACAAGCGGGCGATGGCGCTCTGGGCCCTCATGATCGTCATGGCCGTTGCGCTGGGCTTCGCGACCGGTTTAGTGGGCCTTGCGATCACCATGCCCGTCGTGGGCCATGCCACGTGGCATGCCTATCGGGAAGCGATTGACGCCTCCCAGTGGCCCCAAAGCGACGCCCCTACGGGTTGAGCCGGATTATTCCGCCGACGGATCGCGCGTCTCGAGCTGCGCCAGTCGCGCCTCCAGCGCATCCAACTTTTCGCGCGTACGCGCGAGAACACCGGCTTGGACGTCAAACTCCTGCCGAGTGACGAGATCCAATTTCGACAACCCGGCCTGCAGAACACTCTTGAAATTGGCCTCCATGTCGGCACGCAGCGCCGCGAACTGGGGCGGCATCGCGTCGGTCATGCGGCGCGCGAGGTCTTCAAAGACCTTGGGATCAAACGGATGGGTCACGGGAGTCTCCATTCACACGGGTATAGCGGGGCAGTAGTGGGGCCTGCCCGAGCGAAGGTCAAGACCATGCCCCGCTTTCAGGCACAAGCGCCACACCGACGCCCCAAATTGGTGCGCGCACTGGGCGCCGCTGACGGGCATGACCCACGCAAGTCACTGATTTTTAGTGGGCCGCGCCTTGGCACGGATTCTGCATTTATCTCTCGTGAGAGAGCCCCGATCGTCTCGTGACCGTTTGTTGCTGGAAGACCGAACTGCCATGAAGTGGATTACCGCCATCATCAAGCCCTTCAAGATCGACGAGGTGCGCGAAGCCATTGCGAACCTCGGCGTGCAGGGGGTCACGGTGACCGAAGTGCAGGGCTTCGGGCGGCAACGCGGCCACACCGAGACGTATCGCGGCGCCGAGTACCGCGTCGATTTTGTGCCGAAGACCAAAATCGAACTCGCGGTGGATGACTCGATCTGTGAACAGGTGGTCGAAGCGATCACCAACATCGCCCGTACCGGAAAAATCGGTGACGGCAAGATCGTTGTCAGTAGCCTCGGCCAGTCTCTGCGAATCCGGACCGGCGAGATGGGCTCTGACGCCATCTAACCGAACTTCTTTAACCCTCACACTTTTCACCGCCTATACAGGGGAAACGACGTGCCACTTGCAAGCCACACCCACTCGACTCAGCCCGCCACGGCCACGCGCCGCTGGCTGACCGGCGCACGCGCAGCGCTGGCGGCCCTCATGCTTGGTGGCGCCGCGATGCTGGCGACACCGCATGTCGCCCATGCCGATGCCCCGGCTGCGGCGCCTACCGCGGCAGCGGCCGCCGCAGCCGATGCGGCACCCGCAGCAACCGCCGCGCCCGCGGCGACTGCACCGGCCGCGACCGCCGATGCGGCACCGGTTAAGCAGCCGGACAAAGGCGATACGGCGTGGATGATGATGTCCACCGCACTCGTGTTGTTGATGTCGGTCCCCGCGCTAGCACTGTTCTACGGCGGCCTCGTGCGTCAAAAGAACATGCTCTCGGTGCTGATCCAGGTCTTTGTCGTGTTTTCACTGATCACCGTGCTGTGGTGCGTGTACGGCTACTCCTTGGCGTTCACCGAAGGCAACGCCTTTATCGGCGGATTCGATCGATTGTTCCTCAAGGGCACCTTCGATCCGACGACCGGCGCGTTCTCCATGGCGTCGACGTTCAGCAAGAACACGCCGCTCTACGAACTCGTCTTCGTGGCCTTCCAGGCGACCTTCGCGGCCATCACCGTGTGCCTCGTCTTGGGCTCCATCGTTGAACGTATCAAGTTCTCGGCGGTGCTGATTTTCGCGGTCATCTGGTTCACGATCTCCTATCTGCCGGTCGCCCACATGGTCTGGTTCTGGCCGGGGCCCGACGCCTTCACCGACCCATCGGTGGTGGATGCGCAGACGGCGAAGGGCGGCCTGTTGTGGCAGTGGGGCGCGCTGGACTTCGCCGGCGGCACCGTGGTGCACATTAACGCGGGTTTTGCCGGCCTCGTCGGCGCGGCGATGCTCGGCAAGCGCATCGGCTTCGGTCGCGAAGCGATGGCGCCGCACAGCCTCACGATGACTATGATCGGCGCTTCACTGTTGTGGTTCGGCTGGTTTGGCTTCAATGCCGGCTCCGCGTACGAAGCCAACGGCTCCGCCGCCCTCGCCTTCATGAACACCTACCTCGCGACCGCCTGTGCGGTGCTGTCGTGGCTGTTCGGCGAGTGGATCCACAAGGGCAAGCCGTCGCTGTTGGGTGCCGCCTCTGGCGCCGTGGCGGGGTTGGTCGCGATTACCCCGGCCGCTGGCAACGTCGGTATTCCGGGCGCCTTTGCGATCGGCCTGATTGCTGGCCTCGTGTGCTTGTGGGGCGTCACCGGCCTGAAGCGGATGATCAAGGTCGACGATTCGCTGGACGTGTTCGGCGTGCACGCCCTCGGCGGTGTCACGGGTGCCTTGCTGACGGGTGTGTTCAATGCCCCGTCGCTCGGTGGCCCGGGCTTTGTGACCGATTGGGTGACGGGCAAGACCGGCTTCGCCGATTCGATACTGGCACAGGTCATCGTGCAGGCGAAGGCCGTGGGTCTCACCGTGGTCTGGACGGTGATCTCCGCCTACATCGCCTTCAAGATTGCGGATCTCGTGGTCGGCCTGCGTGTGCCGGAGGATGAAGAGCGCGAAGGCCTCGACACCACCTCGCACGGCGAACGCGCCTACAGCTGATCGACCCTTTATTTGGGAACCCCCTCGGGGGCGGGCCTCACGGTCCGCCCCTTTTTTTTGGCGCCGATCATCGGCGCGCGCCTGCGGCAAGTGCGTACCAAATCGCCTCGCCATGTCGGTCAGGCCGTACGTGTTCTACGTCTCCGCACATGTCCGGATGGTTGCTACGGGCAATCCGCGTCAGCCTTGATCACCCTGACGAACGTCCGAGCTCCGAACGAGAGCGGCAATGACCCATGATCTAACGCGAGGACATGTCTTTATCGTCGATCCGGACCCCCGCAACCGGAGCGCGTGTCGCAGCCTGTTGTCGTCCTTGGGTTACTCGATCAGTGAATACGCCACCGGTAGCGCTTTCCTCGATGCGGTGGATCCCAGCCCGCCGGGCTGCGTGGTCTTGGAGGGCGAATTGGGTGACATGAGCGGCGCGGACGTGCAAAGCCGCCTGACCGCCATCGGATCACCAATCGCGGTCGTCTTCGTCACCCGCCAGGGCGATGTGTCCTCCGCCGTCGCCTCCATCCGTGCGGGCGCCTTGCATTACCTGCTGAAGCCCGTCCGGGAGCAGCAGCTGCTCGACATTGTGAACCGAGCCTTGCGACATTCGGTGGAGGAGGCCGTGAGGGCTCGTTCCCGACGCCAGATCGTCGCCCATCTCGCCTCGCTCACGGCGCGGGAGCGCCAAGTACTGGCCCAATTGATCGATGGCGCACAGTACGATCGGGTGTCCTCGGAGCTCGGCATCACCAAACGAACGGTGGAAGCGCATCGCCGTCGCATCATGGAGAAGATGGGCGCTCGCTCATTGCCGCAATTGATGGATCAATTGTCACAAGTTGGCTGGCCGCGCCTGCCGCCGGCGCCTCCCGCCAATACCCCCCTGCCGCACTAAGTCGATGCGGCATCAAGCTCGCGCGCCAACGACACGATCGCCTCGCTGTAGGTCACCGGCACCGCGACCGGATCCCGCAAGGCGCGAGCGCTGTCCGGTAGCGCGCGCCATTCGGCGTGCACTCGGTCCGCCATCGAGGCAAACGTCGGCGCGGACCGGACACGGCGCCCGCCTTGCATGACGCACTCGAGCAAGGGGTCGGCATCGGCGAGGTGCTCGTGCGCGAGTGTCACCACGTCGCCACAGGCGCGTCCGTCCGTCCCGTGCCGCCGCCAGACTTGCTTCGCGCCCGGCCACGTTTCCTTGCCCGGTGACCGTTTGCGCGACGCGCGCCCGCCGACGGACTGCAGTTTGTAGACCGCATCGATGGTCGGCGCATCCGCCGAGGTATCCAACCGCGTCCCAACACCGAACACATCGATGGGCGCATCGGCCTGCACGAGTTCGGCGATGGAAAACTCGTCGAGATTACCGCTGACGACGATCTGCACCGATGTCGCGCCACCGGCGTCTAAGATGGAGCGCACGCGGCGCGCTTCCGCGCTCAAATCGCCACTGTCGATGCGCACGGCACGGATATCCACGCCCTCACGCACCAACTCAGCCACCCGCTCGGCCGCGGTCGCCGTATCGTCGGTATCGATTAAGAGCGTTGCCGCCCCCGGAAAGGTCATCGCGTAATGACGAAACGCTTCGCGCTCATCGCCGAGTGCTTGCACATAGGAATGCGCCATCGTGCCACTGAGCGGCAACCCGTAGCGACGCCCCGCCTCGACCGTCGCAGTACCGGCGAAACCGACAAGCCCCGTGGCGCGCGCGGCGTGCAACGCCGCCTCCGCACCGTGCGCACGCCGCATGCCGAAATCCACCAACGGGCGACCCGCAGCGGCCGAAACGCATCGCACCGCTTTGGTCGCGATCAGCGTGGAGAAGTGCATCAGGTTGATCAGTCGGCTTTCGATGAACTGCGCTTCGGACAATCGCGCCTCGACGCGCAACCACGGTTCGCCGGCAAATAAGACTGTGCCCTCGGGCACGGCCCAGACGTCGCCGTGAAAGCGAAACAAGGCCAGCGAGTGGAGAAACTCGTCGGAAAACCGTCCGAGGCTCGCCAACCAATCCAAGTCGGCGGCCGAGAATGCCAAGGCTTCGAGATACTCGAGGACGAGCTCAAGCCCAGCCACCACGAGATAGCCGCGATTCGGCGGCAATCGGCGCGCATAGAGCTCGAAGACGGCCGGGGCATCGATCCCTTTGCGGTGATAGGCCTCCAACATCGTCAGTTGATACAGATCGGTCAGCAGTGCATCGCTCATCGCCACACTTTACCAGTCGCTGGAATGGCCCCCATCCCGTTTCGACAGGAACATTCGCCGAAGCTGTGATCCATATCGCGCCGTTGCGCCCCCTCTTAGGCGACACTACGGCCCATGTCACTCTGGACGCCGCGTCATTCCCCGATGAAACAACGCCTGTGTCGCGCCGGAATCGTCGCCTGCGGACTCTTGGCCGCCCTGACGGCGGCAGCCGATGTCTACAAGTGGACCGACCCCGAGGGGAACACTCATTACACCGATCGGCCCCCACCGCCGGGCGGCCATTTGCTGTCCGTCTCGTCCGCCAGCCGTCCGGCGAACGCGCACCCGGTGAGCCCCGCGGCGGAGGCGACCCCACCGGCGCCCCCCAGCGCCACGCCACTGCCGCCGCCCGACCCCGCCACACTGTCGCGCTTGAAGAGCGCGGTCGCGGCCGATGTGGCATCACACGATCAACAGGCCTGTCAGGACGCCGAGACGCGGTACCGGGCGGTGATCGGCGCGCGTCACCTCTATCGCGACGGCGATAAGGGCGAGCGCACGTACTTGTCGGATGCCGAGGCGGAGGCCGCACGGATCGACGCACGCCGCGACGTTGAGGCACTCTGCGGCCACGCGCCGTAAAACACTTCCCCTCGCGCCGATTTCCCGGTTCACTACACGGCGTAGCCGGCGGGTCCGGCAGGAGCTGAATGTGAACACCGGATTCATTGGACTCGGCGCCATGGGTGTCGGCATGTCCCGTAACCTGCATCAGGCGGGCCGACTGACCGCCGTGTGGAACCGCACCCTGGCCAAAGCTGCGGCGGTTCAGGCCGAACTCGGCGTTGCGGTCGCCGACAGCCCGGCGGAGCTCGCGGCGGCGTGTGAGGTTATCGTGCTCTGTGTCTCCGCCGACGAGGACGTGCTCGCGGTGATTGAGGCGATCCTGCCCGCCATCCATCCGGGTCACTTAGTCATCGATTGCTCCACCGTTTCGTCGCAGACCGCGCGCACCGCCGCAGCGCGACTCGCCGAAAAAGGCGCGGCGTTCCTGGACTGCCCGGTCAGCGGCGGCGTCGAAGGTGCGCGCAAGGGCACGCTCGCGATCATGTGTGGCGGCGACGCGGCGGTGTTGGAGCGGGCGCGGCCGGTCCTCTCGGCCATGGGGGCCACCATCGCCCACATGGGCCCCACAGGGTTTGGCCAGGCAGCCAAGGCGACCAACCAAATCCTTTGTGCCGGCGCCATTCAGGCCGCGGCCGACGCCATGGCCTTTGCCAAGGCCGAGGGCCTGCCGCTCGACACCGTGATCGAAACGCTCGGTAAAGGCGCCGGCGGCTCGTGGTATTTCGTCAACCGCGCGCCGTTTATGGCGCGCGAAGCCTACCCACCGGGATTCCGGGTCCGGCTGCACGATAAAGATCTGCGTATTTGCGAGGATATGGCCGCGGCCCGCGGGGTGACGTTGCCCACCGTGGCGATGACCCGGCGCGATTATGCGGAACTGATCGAACGCGGCCATGGCGACGAGGACATCTCAACGCTGTTTCGTCTGCGTGACGCGCTGTTCCAGTCACCGGAGTGAGTATCTTCCACCGTGCGCCGGTCTGGAGTCGGCGCACGGGCATGGCAGAATGCGCACATGACACGACAACTGCGCATTGCTACTCGCCGTAGCCCGCTGGCCCTCTGGCAAGCCGAACACGTTGCCGCGCTGCTGCGCGCGGCCTATCCGGATGTGAGCGTCTCCTTGGTACCGATCGTGACCCAGGGCGATCGTATTCAGGACCGCCCCTTATCGCAGATCGGCGGCAAGGGCCTGTTCATCAAGGAACTCGAGGTGGCGATGCTCGAGGGCGCGGCGGAGCTCGCCGTGCATTCGATGAAGGATGTGCCGGCCGCGTTGCCCGAGGGCTTCACCCTCGCCGCGGTGCTGCAGCGTGCCGATGCCCGCGATGCGTTTGTCTCGAACCGCTACGCGCACGTCGCGGATCTGCCGTTGGGTGCCCGCGTCGGCACCTCAAGCCAGCGCCGCCAGAGCCTGCTGCGCGCCCGGCGCCCGGATCTGACGATCGTGCCCTTACGCGGCAATGTCGAAACGCGCCTGCGAAAACTGGATGAGGGCGAGTTCGACGCGATCATTCTCGCGGCGGCAGGCCTGACCCGCCTAGGACTCGGTGCGCGGATCACCGAGACCCTCGACGCCGATTGGTCAGTGCCGGCCATCGGGCAGGGCGTCGTCGGCATCGAATGCCGAGATGACCCGGAAATACGGGCGTGGCTCACGCCGCTCAATCATGCCGAGACGCGCAGCTGCTTGGACGCCGAGCGCGCCGTCGGCGCCCGTTTAGACGGCAGTTGCACCTCGCCGATTGCCGCGTACGCCACGCGGGTGGGCGATGAACTGTCGCTGTGCGCCTTCGTGGGCGCACCGGACGGATCACGCTGTTTTGAGCATCGCCGACAGGGTCCGGCCACCGATCCGGTGGCCCTCGGCACCGCCGTGGCCGATCACCTGCTCAGCGCCGGCGCTGACCGTCTGTTGGCGGAACTCGCCGCCCAGAAGGCCTAACGCGCATGAGCGCGCTCACGGGCATCGGCGTGCTCGTGACCCGACCGGAATCCCAAGCGGGTCCGCTGTCGCGCCAGCTCATCGAGCTCGGCGCGACCGTCTTTCGTCTGCCGACGCTCGAGATCCGCCCGCGCCTCGATATCAAGGCGCAGTGCTCTGCACTCGGGCCGCTCGCTGCCTTCGATTGGATCGTGTACGTCAGCGCCAACGCCGTTCGTTACGGGGTGGGGATGTGGGATGCGGGGAGTACGCCACGCCTCGCCGCCGTTGGCCCCGCCACGGCCGCGGCGCTCACCCGCGCCGGTTATCCGCTCGCGGTCGTGCCGACGGAAGGCTACGACAGCGAGCACCTCCTCGCGACCCCGGAACTGACCGCCCTACACGGGCGCCGCGTCCTGATTGTGCGTGGCGGCCAAGGCCGTGACGCGCTGGCCGAGACGCTCAGCGCTCGTGGCGCTGACGTCCGCACGCTGGATGTGTACGAACGGGTCATCGCCACGCCACCACCGGGCGCGATTGCGGCCGTGGAACGGGCGTGGACACAGGGCGAGATACACGTCGTGACCGTGACGTCCGTCGAGATCGCTCGGGCCTTATACGAGCTGCTGAGCCCCACTGGCCGAGCACTGTACGCGCGCACACCGCTGCTCCTCGGCTCTGCCCGTATTGCCGAGGCGGCGCACCACATGGCGTTGCGCGGCACGCCGATTATTGCCGCGCGACCCGACGATGCGGGCCTACTCAGCGCGCTCCTAACGGCGGTCGCTACCGGTCAACCAAAGGCATCAGCGTAAAAGCGCTCTGCCGCGAGGCCTTGCGCCCGCAACGCCGCTCGCAAGGCCTCGACCATCACGGAGGGCCCGGCCGTGACCACGTCGACGTCCGCCCAATCCGTCTCCTCCTCGAGCACAACAGTCGTGACCCGCCCGACACGGACATCGTCCGGCCCCGCGCCATCTTCGCTAACCGGAACGTAGTCGAAGTTCGGGTGGCGGGCCGCCAACGCACGCAACTCGCTGTCGGCGTACAGATCCGCCCCTCGACGCGCACCGAAATACAACCGGGTCGGTCGCTCCCAACCGGCCGTGGCCAGGGCGCCGAGCAACGCCCGCAGGGGCGCATAGCCTGTACCACCCGCGACGAAAACCAGCCGACCACCTACCGGGGCGGGCACGTCCATACCCCCTAAGGGACCCTCGATAGACAACAGCGCGCCCGGCGTCAGCCGATCAAAGAGCGCACCGGAGACCGCCCCGCCCGGCACGCGAGCCACGTGCAACTCCAATCGGGCCGCGGCACCGTATGGCGCGGCAATGGAATAGGCCCGGCGCGTGCCATCGGCCAAGATCAGGTCAACAAACTGGCCCGGTTCCCACCGAAAGGGCTCTATGACGGGCAAACGCAGCGTTACGCCCAACACGTCCGGCGAGAGCCGCTCGAGGCGTTCCACACGGCAGGGGAGCCTGCGAATCTCGATATCGGCGGCCGCGCGCAGCGTCCGCACCTCCACCGCCACATCGGTCAGCGGTTCGGCGCGGCAGAGCAAGATGTGGCCCGTGGCCCGCTCCTCGTCGGACAGACCGAGGCCCGGCCCGTGCGGCATGGCGACCTGTCCGGCGACGAGACGGGCGCGGCAGGCGCCGCACGATCCGCCGCGACAGCTGTGCAACAAGGGCACGCCCGCCATCAACGCAGAATCGAGCAACGACCGCTGCGGTCGAGCGTCCAGGGTGACGCGTTCCGGGAGAAGGGTCAGCTGCATGCCGGTGAGTGTGCCGGGAATCCGTCTAAAATGCCGCATGGAGACCCAGAACGTTGTCATCGTGGGGGCCGGCTACGTGGGCCGCGAGCTGGCGCTGCGCCTTAAGACCCACTGCCGCGTGACCGCGGTCGTCTCGCGAGAGGCCAGTGCCGCGGCCCTGGCGGAGGAGGGACTCCCGGCATGCGTGTACGATCTCGACAGCGGCGACACGCCACTCACCGCACGCGCGGATGGCGTGATCTATCTTGTACCGCCCCCTGCCCACGGCACGACCGATCCGAGGCTTGCCCGCTGGCTGCGGACCTCACCACCCCCGCGGCGCTTCGTCTATCTGTCCACCACCGCCGTGTACGGGGACACCGGGGGTCGTTCGGTCGACGAGGACGCCCCGACCGCGCCCGGCTCCGCGCGCGGCCAGCGTCGCCTCGACGCGGAACAGCAGGTGCAGTCCGCGGCGCAGCACCACGGCTTTGAGTGGACGATCGTGCGAGTGCCCGGCATCTACGGACCCGGCCGCTTGCCCTTGGAACGTCTGCAAAAGGGGGAGCCCGTACTCGCAGCGGTCGAGGCGGGCCTCACCAACCGCATCCACGTCGAGGATCTCGTGACGGCGCTGGTCCTCGCCGTGACCCACCCCGCGGCCGCCCGACGCGTCTACAACGTCACCGATGGCGCACCCTGCAGCACCAGCGAACACTTTCGGCGCGTCGCGTTAATGGCCGGATTACCCGAGCCACCGACCGTGCGACGGCAGGACGCGGATGGCGTCCTATCGGCCGCGTTCCTCGCCTATCTGGACGAGTCGCGTGCGCTCGACGGCCGGCGCATCGAACGGGAATTGGGCTTTCGCCCGCGCTACGCAAACCCGTTGGACGGCATCCGGGCGAGTCTGCCGGCTCAGACGGGGCGCGCGGACAGGTCGTAAGTGTCCGCGCCGGTGATTTCAACGTCGGCGAACGCACCCACCGTGAGTTGCGCAGTACCACGACCCTTGACGAGCACCGATCCGTCGATCTCCGGCGCATCCGCGTAGGACCGGGCGACCGCCACAAGGCTGCGGCCGTGCCGCTCGATCGCATCGACCAACACGCGCTCGCGACGCCCCACGCGCCGCGCCAAACGCCGTGCGCTGATACCCGCCGCGCGCTCCATGAAACGCGCCAAGCGCTCTTCCTTGACCGCCTCGGGCACCGGGTCCGGCAGCGCATTGGCGGCGGCTCCCTCGACCGGCGAGTACTTGAAGCAACCGACGCGATCCAGGTCCGCCTCGTCCAGCCACGCCAGCAACTCGTCAAAATCCGCTTCGGTTTCGCCGGGGAAGCCGACGATGAAGGTGCTGCGGATCGCCAAATCGGGCAATGCACGGCGCCACGCTTGGACCCGGGCCAGCGTGTTCTCGGCATGCGCCGGCCGCTTCATTAACTTAAGAACGCGCGGACTGCCGTGTTGGAAGGGAATATCGAGATACGGCAGCACGAGGCCGTCCGCCATGAGGCCGATGACCTCGTCCACGTGCGGATACGGATACACGTAGTGGAGTCGCACCCACGCGTCGCGCTCGCGCGCGAGCGTGCCGAGTTCCCGCGCCAGATCGATGAAGCGTGTGGCGATTTCGCGTGAGCCCCATTGTTCGGGCCGGTAGCGCAGGTCGACGCCATACGCACTCGTGTCCTGCGAGATCACGAGCAGTTCTTTGACGCCCGCGTTCAGCAGCCGAATGCCCTCGTTCAAGACGAGCGGAATGGGTCGGCTCACCAAGTCGCCGCGCATCGACGGAATGATGCAGAAGCTGCAGCGGTGGTTGCAGCCCTCGGAAATCTTCATGTAGGCGTAGTGGCGCGGCGTGAGGCGAATGCCCTGCGGCGGCACCAGATCCGCGTACGGATCGTGGGGCTTCGGCAAATGCTCGTGCACCACCTTCAGCACATCCTCGTACGCGTGCGGCCCCGTGATGCCGAGGACCTGCGGATGCCGCTCCCGGATTTTCTCCGGCTGCGCCCCCAGACACCCGGTGACGAGGACACGGCCGTTCTCGCGCAAAGCTTCGCCGATCGAGTCCAACGACTCGTGGACGGCGTCATCGATGAAGCCACAGGTATTGACGACCACGAGATCGGCGCCGTCGTAGGACGGCGCAATCTCGTAACCCTCCGCGCGCAGTTGCGTGAGGATCCGTTCGGAATCGACGAGGGCTTTCGGGCAGCCGAGGCTGACGAAGCCGACGCGCGGTGCAGCGGCCATGGGACTTCCGGCAAGTAGAGA
>Ga0214202_1000671_pt1 | contig 12598 bp, 8 predicted proteins | sample TroBogEpilimnion_9_FD_153040 | JGI IMG/M metagenome (GOLD analysis project Ga0214202, IMG submission 153040) | Freshwater microbial communities from Trout Bog Lake, WI - 03JUN2009 epilimnion | ecosystem: Environmental > Aquatic > Freshwater > Lake > Epilimnion/Euphotic zone | place: Trout Bog...
CTGTGGGGCATTACCGCCCATTGCAGCATTTGACCAAGAAGCTTCAAGAAATTCTTTATTGGTTTCGACAAGATCTAGTGCTCGAGATTTAATTCGTGCCTGATCAATTAAAACTATTTCAAAATTGCTAGGCAACAAATCTACGAGGGAATTAAGGTCTTCACGGAGCATGCCTTGGAGTGATTCCATTCCATCAACATAAATTCCTTCGGCTAACTTGCTTACCATCTCTGTGAGTTGCGGAAATTCTGCCGCTAAATAGCGAGCACGCTTCTTTACTTGATCTGTCAATAAAATTTCGCGGCATGGATAGATAGTTATGCCGCCTACTACTGGTTCAAAAGTGCGTTGGTCGGCGACGGTAAACCAAGCCAGCTCCTCGATTTGATCACCAAAAAAATCTACTCGGATCGGATGATCCTGATCGGGCAGGAAAATATCCACGATTCCACCACGTACCGCAAAATCGCTGCGACGTTCGACTAAATCTGTGCGGTTGTATCCCAGGAGTGCCAAATGAGAAAGTAAAAATTCCATGGGTACTTCTAAATCAATTTCGAGCGAGAGAAATGGGATTTCTATTGGCGCGATTGGTTGAATCAGCGCCCGGACTGAGGCAATGACAATCTTCGCTTCATTTAATTCTGCAATAACTTTTATACGCGCCGCAACAGTGTCACTCTTTGGGCTCAACTTTTCGTGCGGCAGTGTTTCCCATGGTGGTAGCTCCACCGCACAGTTTTTACCCAAGTACGTCTCTAGTTCGTCCATAATCTCACTGGCACGACGCGAAGACGCGGTCACGACTAAAAGTGGTTGATTGAGCGACCTCTGAGCCAGCAGAAATCCCACAGCAGAGTTGGGGACCGCCATATTTTCAGCGCCATGGTCGACCTGGGCAAATGCTTTTATCAATGCACTCATGAGCCCCCCCCAGCACAACGCTAAATGCCCCCGATTCCAGAAGGAATGGGGGTCGTATTAATTGCAATTCTAACCCTCCTGGAGGTGGAATGATTCACCCGTGACGAACCCAGGCGCTGAAATCAACTCCCGTGCATCAATGGCTCGAGACGACCAGGATCTTCGCAGTGATGTACGTAAGCTCGGGGAACTCTTGGGAGAAACCCTTGTTCGCCAAGAGGGACCAGAACTTCTTGCCCTTGTCGAATCGGTGCGAAAAGCCGTCCGTGAAGGAGCTGGCGAAGAGATTCTTTCTGGTCTTTCAGTAGATGACAGTGTCCAATTAGTGCGGGCCTTTAGCACCTACTTTCATCTTGCAAATGTCGCGGAACAGGTCCACCGTGCTCGCGTGCTTAGTGAGCAACGTGAAAGGGATGGCTCTTGGATAAGTCGTGCGGTCAATCACATCGAAGAAGTACAAAAAACTCATAATGAATTCACTCGCGAAGAATTACAAGGTTGGATGGATGAATTTTCGGTCCGTCCTGTGTTTACTGCGCACCCGACAGAAGCTGCTCGCAGATCAGTACTGAGTAAATTGGGAACAATTGCAGACTTGCTCGACGATAAAAAGAGCCCAGCACGTGAACGTCGACTAGCTGAGACTGTTGATTTGCTCTGGCAGACTGATGAACTGCGATTAGGCCGACCAGAACCACTCGATGAAGCCACCAATGCTCTGTATTATTTAGATGATCTATTTGCGATGACGGTGCCAGAAGTCTTGGACGATTTTGCACGAGAGTTGAAACGTCTTGGCGTCACTATCGAACCGACGGCTAGGCCGCTTAGCTTTGGTACGTGGATCGGGGGCGACCGCGATGGCAATCCAAATATCACAGCAGATGTCACTCGCAGCGCTATCACCTTGCAAATCGGACATTTCATCAGAGCGATGCTCGCCGCCTTAGATCCGCTTCGCCAGGCTCTATCTGTTTCGACCAGAGTTGCTGGTGCAACAACACAATTGCAAGAATCAGTTGCGCGTGACCTTCAAGCGCTTCCCGAAATCGAAGCTCGCTTTCGACGCCTTAATATCGAAGAACCTTACCGCCTAAAAGCCACCGCAATTCGGCACCGTTTGATTCTGACCCAAAGGCGTCATGCAGCTGGAGCTCCACACGATGTGGGTAGAGATTATGAAAATACCGCAGAGCTATTGGCAGATTTAACAATCATGCGGGATTCACTTTTGGCCCACAAAGGCGAGTTAATCGCGACCGGCTTGCTTGAAAGAGTTATCAGAGCTGTCGCAAGTTTTGGAATTACACATGCCACTATGGATATTCGTGAACATTCTGATGCTCATCATCATGCCCTGGAACAACTAGCAAAAAACCCTCAGAGCCCTGCGAATATTGACGATGCTGCACAAAAGACCATTGACACATTTAAAGCAATTAATGATCTGATTAATAAGTTTGGTCCTGAAGTTATCGAAACTTACATCATCTCTATGACCAAATCACATAAAGATGTCCTGGCTGCTGTAGAAATTGCCGCTATGGTCGGACTAGTAAAGGACGGAAAATCCAAGGTTGGGTTTGCGCCACTGCTAGAAACCGTGGCAGAACTGCGCGCTGCAGATACGATTTTAGATTCACTTCTCAGCGATACTTCATATCGTGAATTGGTGACGAGTCGCGGAGATGTTCAAGAAGTAATGTTGGGATATTCTGATTCAAATAAAGATGCAGGAATAGCAACTTCACAATGGGAAATCCACAAAGCACAACGCAAGCTCCGCGATATAGCTCTCAAGCATGGAGTGAAGCTTCGCTTGTTCCATGGACGTGGTGGCTCTGTCGGACGTGGTGGAGGCCCAACATATGACGCGCTAATTGCTCTACCTTGGGGTTCGATCGATGGTCAGGTCAAGATGACCGAACAAGGTGAAGTTATTTCTGATAAATATGCGTTGCCGGCATTGGCACGCGAAAACGTCGAACTTTCCTTAGCAGCCGCTTTAGAAGCAACCGTGCTCAATCGTGCGCCGCGACAATCGCCCGCTGATCTTGCTCGCTGGACTTCATGCATGGACATTGTGAGTGAAAGTTCATTTCAATGTTATCGATCATTAGTTGACCATCCTGACCTGCCATCGTATTTCTACGCCTCCACCCCAGTCGAACAATTAGGAAACCTCTTTCTTGGATCACGTCCTTCGCGCCGCCCAGATGCATCCAGTGGATTAGGAAGTCTGCGCGCGATTCCTTGGGTCTTTGGCTGGACGCAATCACGCCAAGTTGTGCCCGGGTGGTTTGGGGTTGGTTCAGGCTTGAAAGCCGCTCGCGAATCTGGTCAGGAAGCTGTGTTAGCAACGATGCTTAAAGATTGGCATTTCTTCCGGACATTCATTTCCAATGTCGAGATGACCCTTGCCAAGACAGATCTTGGAATGGCGCGTAAATATGTGCACCGATTGGTTGATCCTAGTTTGCATCATTTCCTCGAAACGATTGAAGCAGAATTTGAATTAACCAAGCTAGAGATCACGCTACTCACGAAGAAGAGCGAGATCTTGGGTGATCAGCCGATTTTGGCTCGTACATTGGCCATCAGAGATGCTTATTTAGCGCCGCTTCACCTACTGCAGATTTCACTCCTTGAGCGAGTTCGTAGCGGTGATGAAGACGGCAATATACGTCGAGCCCTACTGCTGACTATTAATGGAGTCGCAGCAGGACTTCGAAATACTGGCTGAGCGAACGTACTATTTGTTACGCAGCGCCATGACAGCGCTTGTATTTACGGCCAGAACCACATGGGCAAGGCGCGTTCTTTGGAGTTCCACCGCTCTGAACCACTTCACCGTCAACATCAGCGGCCGTATAACGAAGTTGATTGGTATCCGCGGATTCGGGTGCCTCAAATCCAGGAGTCGCAATAACGGGTACACCGCCGTTAGCCTCTTCTAAATTGACCTCAACATGGAAAAGGAGTCCAACTAGTTCTTCTTTGATCGCATCCATCATTGCGGCAAAGAGGTCATAACCTTCGCGTTGATATTCAACAAGCGGATCACGTTGGGCCATTGCACGAAGTCCAATTCCCTCTTGCAGGTAATCCATTTCGTATAAATGTTCGCGCCATTTTCTATCAAGAACCGAAAGCAAAACCTTGCGCTCTAGTTCGCGCATGACAACGTCGGTAAGGCTCTCTTCGCGAGCAGAATATTGTGAGTGCGCATCGGCAAGGACCTTGTCCATGACGAAATCAGCATCTAGATTTTCCTTGCCGCCAACCTCTTTTTCTAATGATTCAGGCGAGATCGAAGTGGGGTAAAGCCCATTAAGAGCCACAAACAATGTCTCCAGATCCCAGTTTTCAGGATAACCCTCACTCGTTGCTCCAGAAACATATGCATGAAGGGTGTCATCCATAAAGGTCTGTACTTGCTGGCTAATGTCAGCACCTTCTAGAACTTCGCGGCGCTCTGAGTAAATAACTTCGCGTTGTCGATTCATGACATCGTCATACTTGAGAACATTTTTACGCATCTCAAAGTTGAGGGCTTCTACCTGGGTCTGCGCGGATCGAATCGCATTTGAGACCATCTTTGATTCAATTGGAATTTCGTCTGCAATTCCAGCTGCTCCTAAGAAGCGCTCGACCAGCCCCGAATTGAATCGACGCATGAGGTCGTCCTGCAATGATAAATAGAAACGCGATTCTCCTGGATCACCTTGACGACCAGATCTACCACGTAGCTGATTATCAATACGACGTGATTCGTGACGTTCGGTGCCTAAAACATAAAGTCCACCAGAGGCAACGACGGTATCGTGTTCTAGCGCAACCGCCGCCTTCTGCTTTGCTAGTTCAGCGGGCCAAGCAGCTTCGTACTCTTCTGGATTATCAGCCGGATTTAATCCGCGACGTTGAAGTTCTAAATCAGCCATAAATTCTGGATTACCGCCAAGCATTATGTCGGTACCGCGACCAGCCATGTTGGTAGCAACGGTAACCGCCCCGATCGAACCAGCCCGTGCGATCACAGCCGCTTCACGTTCGTGTTGCTTGGCGTTGAGAACTTCGTGCTTGATTCCTTGACGCGTCAAAATTTGTGAAAGCTCTTCAGATTTTTCAACCGAAACGGTACCAACAAGAACTGGTTGTCCAGCCTTATGACGTACCGCAATATCATCAGCAACAGCCTTAAATTTTGCTGCCTCCGTTTTGTAGATTAAATCAGCGGAATCTGTACGGGCAGTTGGCTTATTAGTTGGAATCGGAATTACACCCAACTTATAAATCTGCATAAATTCTGATGCTTCCGTCATGGCAGTTCCGGTCATACCTGACAGTTTCTTGTAGAGGCGGAAATAGTTCTGGAGCGTGATCGTCGCCAACGTCTGGTTCTCGTCTTTAATCTCGATACGTTCTTTGGCTTCAAGCGCTTGATGGAGCCCTTCTGAGTAGCGACGGCCAGAAAGCATACGTCCAGTGTGCTCATCCACGATTAAGAGTTCGCCACTCATCACTACATAATCCTTATCGCGCTTAAATAACTCTTTTGCGCGAACTGCATTGTTGAGGTAGCCGATCATCGGGGTATTAACGGATTCGTATAAGTTTTCGATTCCCAATATTTGTTCGACCTTTGTCACACCTTCTTCTAAGATCGCAACAGTCTTCTTCTTCTCATCAATTTCGTAATGGAGATCCCGAGAGAGCTGACCAGAGATATTCGCGAATTCTACGTACCACTTGGTGGCCTTATCTGCGGGTCCGCTGATGATGAGCGGTGTACGGGCTTCGTCGATCAAAATCGAGTCGACTTCATCAACGATCGCAAAGTTATGAACTCGTTGTACGCAATCTTCTAATGACCAAGCCATGTTGTCGCGCAGATAATCAAAACCAAATTCGTTATTTGTACCGTAAGTAATATCAGCGGCGTATGCTTCACGACGTTCTGCTGGAGTCATAGATGCAAGAATCACTCCAACTTTGAGGCCAAGGAATCGGTGTACGCGTCCCATCCATTCACTATCGCGTTCAGCCAAATAATCATTTGTAGTGACGACGTGAACACCTTCGCCGGCAAGCGCATTCAAATAGGCAGGAAGTGTTGAAACCAATGTCTTACCTTCACCGGTGCGCATCTCTGCAATATTGCCCAGATGAAGTGCTGCTCCACCCATCAGCTGCACGTCATAGTGACGTTGCCCAAGGGTTCGCTTCGCTGCTTCACGGACGGTTGCGAATGCTTCGGGAAGTAGATCGTCTAGATCTTCACCTTTTGCTAAACGATCGCGGAACTTTTGAGTCTGCCCACGAAGATCTTCATCACTGAGAGGAAGGATCTTGGCTTCCCAGCTATTAACTTCGGTCGCAAGTTTTTCGAGGTTGCGAACCGCACGACCCTCACCAGCACGAAGAATTTTATCTAGTACGGCCACACACCCTCATTTCGGAATTTTCGCGCACTTCTTTTGGTCTTTTGGATTATCTTATCGGCCTAACTTATTGGCCTATCTTATTGGGTAATCGAGGGGTACCCGTCCCTCGTCCTGAAACCCCTGCCGAAATGACCAGCGCGGGGCGCAAACCCGCATAACGAAGGGCTCGTAGGGCTTCTCGAACCGTTGTACCTGTAGTGACCAGGTCATCCACAAGGACAAGTGGTCCGTGGTCATCTCGTGGCAGTTTCGTAGATTCGTATGCGCCATCTAGGTTGATGATTCGTTCGTTCCTGCCTAGATTGCTTTGATCTTGAATCCTTCTGTTCACCCGCAGGATTTGCAAAACTTTGCTAGAAATTCCGAAGTCTTTCTTCAACTCAAGACTCAGGCCTTGAGCAATCAGTTGTGCATGCAAATATCCCCTGCGTCGATTCGCCTCTTTTCGTGATGGCAGGGGAACAAATGTAAGTGGTCCAATAACATCACTCTGCATAAATGCAGCAACAAGGTTGGACACCAATATATTCCTGGCAGCTCGATTATTTTCTTCCTTCGCTAGCAGAATGATTTTGGCGAGATGATCACCATAATAGGCCCCAGCCCAATGTGGAATTTCATCAATGGTTCTAAAACTAGGTACTGGGAACAAAGCAAAAGCGCATCGCTCGCATATTTCTACAGCAGGAAAATCACAAATCAGGCAATCGATCGGGAATAGAAGTTGTATAACGGAATTAATTCTCATCCGCATACTCTTATCTATTTTAGATATCGTCCTCATCAAATTCTAAGAAGCTTGTGGATGGTTCGTCAGCGGGATTTACTTTTATTGGTTCGCCCTCTAACGGAATGCCTGGCAGCTTGGGGACTGTGACTACAAAATTTGCACCCTTACCTGGAACTCCCCAGGCCTTTAGGGTTCCTTGGTGAAGTTTTACATCTTCGAGTGCAATAGAAAGTCCAAGCCCAGTACCACCTCTCAACCGAGAGCGTGATGGATCGGCACGCCAAAACCGATCAAAGAGGCGTTGCGATTCTCTCTCTGAGAACCCAATTCCATAGTCACGAACCGAAATTGCCACATCATTCTCGCTTTGTCGGATTGTGATTTCAATTGTTTTTCCCTCGCTATGATCGATGGCGTTAGAGATCAAATTACGCATAATTCTTTCGATTCGCCGTGGATCTACGGATGCAGAAACTGGCTCAGCCGGAAAATCGATGCGAATTTGTCCTGCATCGGAGACTTGCATTTGATCGATCGCCAGGAGAACCAAGGACTTGAGATCAACTTCCTTTACCTCCAAAATTGAGGCAGCGGCATCAAATCGACTTACTTCGAGTAGGTCGGTAAGTAAAGCTTCAAATCGAGCTATCTGAGATTGCAAGAGCTCTACGCTTCTAGCAACCGCGGGCTCCATCTTCTCCTTGCTATCTCCAATAACTTCTGAGGCCATACGGATCGTCGTCAGGGGCGTCCGAAGTTCGTGTGAGACGTCGGAAACAAATCGTTGCTGCAACCTCGACAAATTCTCTAACCGGGATATCTGTTGTTGCATAGAAACGGCCATCTCATTGAATGAAATTGCCAACCGCGCCATTTCGTCTTGGCCGTTCACTTTCATTCGACGATCCAAATCACCCGCCGTCAATTGCTCAGCAATTTCAGCCGCATCTCGGACCGGACTTATTGCTTGTCTGATCACATACCAAGAAATTGCTCCGACCACTAGCACTAATAGGAAAGCCGCAAGCAAGAGCAGCTGACCGATGAAATCAATGATCGTCTGTTGTTCGGTCAGTAAGAAGACGTAATACAGTTCGTAAGGAGAAGATGGTGGAATTTCGATACTTTGCCCCACGATTATTGCATCAACGCTGTGACCATCTGCATAAGTAATTGGCTTACGAACCCATTGAGTTAATCCTGTCTTACGAACTTTAGTCCGAAGGGATTGAGGTATCGATGCGATTTGTACCCCACTAGATGCGCCATTGAATTTCATATTTATTTCGTGCGGGACTGGTGCGCCAATCAGCACGATTTCCCGAGGTGTCGTTGCAACAGTTAAATCATTGGAATGAATTATTTTTTGAATGACAACCGGTAGTTTTAGAGATGGCAGGTACAAAGTTGCGTCCACTTGTCCTTGCGCATAAGCAATCAGGGATTGCGCTTCAGAGACTGATCCGGTGGTCTTCTCTCGAATGATTCCATTGGATATCTGAATAAAAAGAACGCTGCCGACTAGTGAGATCAAAATTACGGATAATAAAAAGGTTGTCGTAATAACACGAAATAGAATAGAGCTTCGCCATTTCGCGCCAAGTCGAATCATTCCTGGCCCGTTCCTGCCTTATAACCTACGCCGCGAACCGTCATTACAACTTTAGGGTTATCAGGGTCTTCTTCTACCTTGGCGCGCAATCGCTGAACATGCACATTGACCAATCGAGTATCTGCGGCTTGCTGATAGCCCCAGACTTCACTGAGCAGGGCGTCGCGAGAAAATACCCGGCCAGGCTCCTTTGCTAAGGCAACAAGAAGATCAAACTCAAGGCGAGTAAGCGGAATCGACTTTCCATTACGAATAATCGTATGCGCCACTTGATCGATTTCGATCTGCCCAATTTTTAACGAGGAAGTCGACGCAATTCCAACACGACGAAGACGAACTTTTATTCGTGCCACCAATTCGGAGGGATTAAATGGTTTAACCATGTAATCATCTGCACCAGCTTCAAGTCCTAGAACTACATCATGGCTATCACCCTTCGCCGTCAACATGACGATTGGTACCATAGACTTTCTGCGAATCTCTTTACATACTTCTATTCCACTTAATCCGGGCAACATAACATCGAGTAATATCAAATCTGGCTCGTGTGCATTAAAGAGACCCATCACCTGATCGCCGGAATTTACGAGATCAACTTCAAATCCCGAACCGTTTAAAACAATGCCGAGCATCTCTGCCAAATCTTGGTCGTCATCGACGACCATGATGAGGGTCATTAGCTGCCGTGCTCCCAAGAGTTCAGGTACAACTCTTGAGCTGGGGTCAACGTATCGATCGTGACTCCCATACTTGCCAACTTGAGCCTGGCCACATCTTTATCAATGTGAGTTGGGACATCGTGCAGACCAGCACTTAAGCCTGCCGCTGCCTTTATCAACCATTCAGCGGTTAGGGCTTGGTCTGAAAATGACATATCCATGACCGAGGCGGGATGGCCTTCTGCAGCCCCAAGATTCACAAGGCGACCTTCTGCAATGAGCAATAGGCGGCGGCCATCCGCAAGAACATACTCATCTGTCTGGTGGCGCATCTTCTTGTTCTTGCTCTTGGCATTCTTCTCGAGCCAGGCAACGTCAATTTCGATATCGAAGTGACCTGAGTTAGCAAATATCGCCCCATCCTTCATGAGCGCAAAGTGCTCTTCGCGAAGTACATCGCGGTTTCCCGTTACAGTGATAAAGAAATCGCCGAGTTTTGCGGCTTCCAGCGAATCCATAACTCTGTATCCCTGCATCAGTGCATCAAGGGCTTTGGTTGGATCAATTTCTGTGACAATAACGTTTGCGCCCATTCCACGTGCTCGTTCAGCGACGCCTTTGCCACAATATCCAAAACCACATACGACAACGGTCGACCCAGCGATCAAACCATTGGTAGCTCTAAATATTGCATCCATTGTCGACTGCCCTGTACCGAAGCGATTATCAAACATGTGCTTGGTATCAGTGTCATTAACCGCGATCATTGGGAATTTAAGTGCGCCATCTTTGGACATCTGGCTTAGACGAATAACACCAGTGGTGGTTTCTTCACATCCGCCCATAATGTCACCGATCAATTCGGTACGACTTGTATGAAGTGTATTAACCAGATCGCAGCCATCGTCAAAAACTAGGTGGGGTTTGATGTTAAGTGCAGCATTGAGATGACGATAGTAACCATCACGATCAACTCCATTGTGAGCAAATACATTGATTCCATATTCAAGGACAAGTGCTGCAGCAGTGTCATCTTGAGTTGAGAGCGGATTCGACGCACACAAAGCAAGTTCGGCGCCACCAGCCTTGAGCGCACGCATTAAGTTGGCAGTCTCTGTTGTTACGTGCATACATGCAGCAATGCGAATACCAGTAAATGGCTGTTCCTTCTCAAAGCGAGCTTTAATCTGAGCCAACACAGGCATGTTGCGTTCTGCCCATTCGATTCGCTTCTTGCCTTCTGCTGCCAAAGAGGCATTTTTTATATCATGTTTAATATCGTGACCAACGGAAGTATCAACTGACACAAGAGCTCCTTCAGAGAGAAATGGCTATTAGTTCGCCAGGTCTGAAGGTTACCCGAAAAGCGCCAACACCTGGTCCCTGACCTGAGCCATCCGTTCGGGAGTGTCCGCTTCGACATTGAGTCGCAGTAGAGGCTCGGTATTTGAAGGTCGGACGTTGAACCACCAATCTGGGGCGGTCACAGTGACCCCGTCTAGTTCATCGATCTCGTAATCCTGCTCAAAAGAGGCCTTCACAAAACGAACGCTTTCTAGTGGATCATCGACAACAGTGTTGATTTCCCCACTTGCAAAATATCGGTTCAGTGGAGCTAATAATTCAGAGAGCGGCACAAGGGTATGCGCCAATTCTGCGATTGCAAATAAAGCGGCAAGTGCTCCGGAGTCTGCTCTCCAAAAATCATTGAAATAAAAGTGACCAGAATGTTCTCCACCAAAGATCGCGTTACTTTCTGCCATCATCTTCTTGATGTACGAGTGACCAACTCTTGAGCGAAGTGGCTTGCCACCATTTTTAAGAATTATCTCTGGGACCGCCTTTGAAGATATCAAATTATAAATAATAGTAGAACCGGGTTTACGCTTTAACTCACGAATGGCTATCAATGCCGTTAGCGCAGAAGGATTAACCAGCTCTCCCTTCTCGTTGACCAAGAAACATCGATCGGCATCTCCGTCGAAAGCTAATCCAATATCTGCTTTCTCCTTCTTCACTCGCTGCACAAGATCAACTAAATTCTTTGGCTCAATTGGATTGGCTTCGTGATTCGGGAAATTACCATCCAATTCAAAGTACATGGGAATGAGTTCGACATTTAAACGATCCATGATTGCAGGCGCTGTATACCCAGCCATTCCATTACCCGCATCGACAACTACTTTGAGCTTACGACCGCTAGAAAATTCATCCTTCCCAAAAATACCTAGCAAGAAATCCACGTAATCATTCAATAGATTTCGTTCGGTAATTTTGCCGATTCCACCAATGGACATAGGTACGCCATTAATCATGAACTCTTTAATGCGAAGCAAGCCTGATTCTGCACCGATCGGGCGAGCGCCACTTTTGGCTAATTTAATTCCGTTGTAGGCCGCTGGGTTATGACTTGCAGTAAACATTGCCCCAGGCAGATTAAGTGAGCCAGATGCGAAATAGAGCATATCCGTGGAAGCCAAGCCAATTCTGATCGCATCCATGCCTTGAGATGTCACTCCATCAGCGAAGGCCGAAGCAAGTTCGTCCGACGATGGACGCATATCTTCGCCAATAACAATCGTGCCTGGCTCTCGTTCGGCTGCAAGAAAACGAGCGACCGCAGTTCCGAGAACAAATGTAAATTCTGGCGTTATCTGATCTTCCACTAAACCACGGATGTCATACGCTTTAATGACGCGGTCAAGTTCTTCACGAGTGAACATATAACTATCCTACTTAGTGAACTTAGCTCGAGGGCAGTCCCCGCAGGTGACCCCGGCGGCCAATCTCCGGTGATGGGCTAGGTTCCGGCGCTAGTTCGTGTTGGTGCTGACCAACTTCTCGCACCGCATCGGCGATCGCCATAAGGTCATCATCACTGGGGCCTCCAACTTGCATATCTGGTGCCGACTTAACCACGGTCCAACCATTTGGCACAGTTAATTTTTCACTATGGGCAGCACATAAATCATATGAATGGGGTTCGGCATACATTGCGAGCGGGCCCAGTACTGCAGTGGAATCAGAGTAAATGTAGGTCAGCGTCTTATTCGCGGGCATTCCACAACTGGCACGCGAACACGTGCGACTAGATCTTTGGGGGCTGCGCATAATTGAGAGGCTATCGCTTTTACGACAAGAAACCGTGGATTTCCTAATTGCCGGTGGTGCTATGTGTCAGAGTTCGCACATCGGCAATTGGCAATTGGGAACCAGAAATGATTTGGTT
>Ga0214202_1000684_pt1 | contig 12466 bp, 10 predicted proteins | sample TroBogEpilimnion_9_FD_153040 | JGI IMG/M metagenome (GOLD analysis project Ga0214202, IMG submission 153040) | Freshwater microbial communities from Trout Bog Lake, WI - 03JUN2009 epilimnion | ecosystem: Environmental > Aquatic > Freshwater > Lake > Epilimnion/Euphotic zone | place: Trout Bog...
TTAATCCAGTTCTAGCAGGATTGTTTTCGGATATTGAATTTGAAGCTTCGTCCACTTTTCTTCACGATCATTTCTGTTTTGCAATTGCTAGTTTTTCAGGAACTATAATTTTTGATCAGAAGATTTGGATAGAATATAGGCTTCATGACAACAACACAATTGGAATGAATAACAACGTCAAACAGGTCCTAATGAGGTTGTCCCCACATAAAGGTAGGTACGTGAAGAAAATTTCACAAATTGCAAAAGCACTCGAGAAGCTACCTCAACTCGAAGATCGAGATCGCGAGTTCCTCTGCAAGTCTGAATTACTTATAATTTCAAGTTTCAGGCAAAGACTGGTTTACCTTTGGGAGTGGGAACTTAGGAGGCAATCAATTACTAAAGAGCTTTACACAAAGGCAAAAATACTTTTTAATTTATAGACACGTTATATCTAGTCAACAATTTGACGGCCTGCCAGATAACATAAGGACATGCCAAGAGAAAACTCGGTGCCTTTTAGTAAGATTTTTGATTATAGATTATTTTTCCTAATTATTTCTCTTCTGTCAGTTGGTATGCTTGTTTCCAGTCCACACTCCGCTGGTCCTGATGAATATGTCCATCAGGCCACTGCCTATTACGACATTAGGCACTTCCCTCCAACAACAGCAACTCTTACAGATGTGAGCGTACCCAATGCTATTGGAGCACCTCCATGTTTTGCCTTTCGTCCGGAAATCACAAAGAACTGCATGGACTCACAAAATTTAGAAGAGGGAAATTATGTCACTGTTGGTATTTTGAATTACCCACCATTATTTTACTGGTTGGTTGGTTCTGGACAATTGGCTTTTTCTAACTTCGCATTTTCTGAACAAGCAATTGGTGGAAGATTAGTTGCACTTCTGGCGTGCCTTGCTATGGTCTTTATTGGGTTGAGGAGACTCTCGAAATCTGACCTAAATTTCTTAATTCCGGTGGCATACATTTGCATGACGCCTATGGCTTTGTTTCTGTTTGCAACAGCAAATCCAAGCGGCTTTGAAATAGCTGCTATGTTTTTGTTTGTAACCGAGCTTCTGCTATTCGTAAAAAATAGAGTATCAGGGGCACCAGTGTACAAGAAGTACTTGCCATTAATGTTAGCAACATTGTTGGCTTGCTCCGCACGTCCCTCAACCTTCTTCTGGGTATTTTTTGTGGTTGCAAGTTTCACTTGGTTTCACCGCGCAAATTTGACCCTAGTGAACATCAAGGGGATATTCGCATCATGTTTGCCTGGCGTGGCTGTTGGGGCGATTTATTTCTCGACTCACAGATCAACTTACAAGTTGCCAAATTATATTCCTGATGAATCAAGAAGTTCGTTACATGTTTTCCTCACTACTTTTATAGATTCTGTTGGTGCGACTTTTGAGAGATTGACACAAGCCTATGGTCAACTTGGTTGGCTAGACACGGTTCCACCAACTGTTCTCCTTATGTCTTTGTTAATTTTGTGGAGTTTGTGGTTAAATGAAAGCATTTTGTCAAATGCAAGAATTAGAAATAATTTTTTATTCACTTTTGGTGTTTTGATTGTCATTATTGCAGTCATCGAATATTCTGTTGCGAGATCATGGCCACACTTTTGGCAAGGTCGATATCAATTGCCTGTATTTATGGCCGTCATCATGATTTTTTCATCTTTTGCGGGACAAAAAATACAGAATCAAATGGGGGTGATAGTGCTTGTTTCCACCCTTGGAAATATTTACATGGTTGCCTTGAACTACTTCCGGTATACAACGGGAGTTGCCGATGGTTTTCCTATAACGCTTAGGGGGGTGGAAGTTTCAAATTTTGAAACGTTTTGCCTGCTAACTATTTTAGCTCTAGTTTTTCTAATCTTTAGATACGGGATCAAAAACAAAAAAATTTAGAACCGATTCATATTTAGCAATTGAAAAGTGGATTTTAGCCACAATCTTGGAAGTTCAATTTGATCGAAAATCCCGTATATTCGAGAGACACAAGTCAATTGGATGCTGTTCCCCATCTAGAAGTTTCTTCCACCAATCAAAAGTCTTTTCAATTGCCTCTTCTTGACTCCATGTAGGTTGCCAATTCAAGACACTCCTTGCCAATTCTGAATCGAGATCAAGTACTTTTGCTTCAGCTACAGTAATGGAATCTCCATTCTCTAATGTAGAAGTTTTAAGTTGATCCAACACTCTCTCTCCAATTTTGGAAATTTCTCTAACTGGGATACCTGAATATCTAGGGCCAAAATTAATTGAGGCAGGGAGATCCTTTCCGATTAGTGCCTCTAACGTCAGTATGTAACCATTCAGCGGATCTAATACATGTTGCCATGGGCGAGTGCTTCTCGGATTTCTAATCTCCACGAGATTGCCATTGATTGCACCACGGATGAGGTCTGGAATGATCCGATTCGCTGCAAAATCTCCTCCGCCGATAACGTTTCCCGCCCTTACAGAAATGACTCTGGGACCACCTGAAACCTTAGCCATCTGTTGCCAAGCGGCAACCACAGCTTCAGTTCCTACTTTGCTTGCACTATATGGATCTTTACCTTCGAGTGGATCGGTCTCAATAAATGCTCGCCCAGAATTATCATTTCTATAAACCTTGTCGGTTGTGACCACAATTATTGCTTTCACAAAGTCTTTCTTAAATGCAATATCCAATATATTCACCGTGCCCATAACGTTTACGTCAAAGGTTTCGCGGGGGCTTTCGTACGACTTTAGAACTAGCGGCTGAGCTGCCATGTGAATAATCGTTGAAGGTTTGTGCAAATCTATGAATTTCTCTAAGGCTTCATATTTGCGAATGTCTGTAAAGGCTTCAGGGATGGCTCCAGTGCGTTCCGCTCGATCGTAAAGTGAATTTTTTTCTGCCGGCAATGAATATCCAACGACAGGAACCTTTAAGTGCTCGAGCAAAAAGGTCATCCAAGTACCCTTAAAGCCAGTATGACCAGTTAGTAGCAATGGCCCTGGCAACTCACGCAAGCGTTGCCCTAGTGGATAATCCATGGTCGAAGTGTAGTCTTTACCCATCAAACAACAAGCAAAGCTCTACTAATGTGGCGCGGTTAGGGATGAAATTGCGCGAGAATTTAGACTCAAAGATTGACCAGTTAGTAGGCGATGCATTTGCTGAATTGCACCCATCAAAACCATTCGTTGCTGGTGAGACCAATATTCCTGTCACTGGAAAAGTGTTCGGACGCGAGGAGCTTCAAGCAGCAACAAAAGCCAGCCTAGATTTTTGGCTTACCTCGGGACCGTACACGGAAGAATTCGAATCACGTTTTGCAAAAAAAGTCGGAATGCGTCATGCATTCATGGTTAATTCGGGATCATCAGCAAATTTATTGGCACTCAGCTCTCTAACCAGCCCCGCACACGGTGAGCGCGCACTGAAGCCCGGGGATGAAGTAATTACTGTAGCGGCTGGTTTCCCGACAACTGTGACACCAATTCTGCAAAATGGCTTGGTACCTGTTTATGTTGATGTTGATCCTGAAACTTATGTCGCGATCGATGAACAAATGGAAGCTGCAATTAGCCCAAAGACCAAAGCAATCATGATGGCGCATACGCTTGGAAATCCAATTAACTTGGATCATGTACAAGCGTTAGTAAAGAAACATAATTTATTGCTGATCGAAGATAGTTGCGACGGACTAGGTGGAACTTATCGAGATCAGCAATTAGGAACATTTGGAGATCTATCTACTTTCAGCTTCTACCCTGCGCATCACATTACAACTGGTGAAGGTGGAGCGGTTCTAATTAAGAAGGTTGCCCATAAGAGAATTGTCGAATCATTCCGCGACTGGGGGCGTGATTGTTGGTGCCCACCTGGCTGCGATAACACGTGCTTGAAGCGCTATGAATGGACTTTGGGGGAGCTTCCTGAAGGTTATGATCATAAGTACACATATTCACATCTTGGTTATAACTTAAAGTCTGGTGATATTCAGGCGGCGATTGGATTAGCGCAACTTGACCGACTCGATTCTTTCATTGAATTACGCCGACGAAACTGGGCGTACCTACTTAATGGTTTAAAGGACCTCGAAGAATTCTTTATCCTTCCAAAAGTAACAGAGCACAGCAATCCTTCTTGGTTTGGATTTGCCCTAACAGTAAAGCCTGGTTCCCCAAAAACAAGAAACCAGATTGTTCAAGAGCTGAACGAAAAGAAAATTGGAACTCGCCTGCTATTTGGTGGCAATTTATTGCGACAGCCCGCGTTTATTGGTACTTCTCGAAGGGTCATAGGTGACTTGGTGAATACTGACCGAATCATGAATGACACGTTTTGGATTGGCGTATGGCCAGGTCTTACCGTCGAGATGCTTGATTACATGATTGATCAATTACACGGAATAATTGGAGTCGGCAAATGAAAGTTGTTATTTTAGCTGGTGGTCTTGGATCACGACTCCGCGAAGAGACAGAAATCAAACCAAAGCCGATGGTTGAAGTTGTTGGGCTTCCAATTATTTGGCACATCATGAATGGTTATTCGGTCTATAACCACAAGGAATTTGTAATCTGTGGTGGCTATAAAAATGAGGTAATCAAAAACTGGTTTACTAATTTAAGACTTTTTAAGTCGGACGTCCGAATTCAAGTTGGCGAATCGCAACATCTAGAGTTCATGGATGATGCCCATGAGAATGGCTGGGATGTTGTCGTAAGTAACACAGGCGCAGAAACCCAGACTGGAGGAAGACTTTTCCGGATAAGGAAGTATCTGCGTGAGGAAACATTTTTGTGTACCTACGGTGATGGGCTTGGAAATGTTGACATCAATGCACTCATTAGCTTTCATAAGTCACATGGAAAAATTGCCACACTAACTAGCGTTAAGCCGCCAACGCGGTTTGGGGTGATTGATATTTCCTCAGATGGCTCAATTAAAAGTTTTAGGGAAAAACCGCAAACAGACTCTTGGGTAAACGCTGGTTTCTTTGTGTTTGAGCCTGAGATCTTTGATTACCTAAATGAGGATTGTGTTCTTGAGCATGGGCCTTTAGAGAAACTGGCCGAAGATGGTCAGTTGATGGCCTTCAAGCATGAAGGATTCTGGCAACCTATGGATACCTATCGGGATAAACTAGAACTTGAATCCCTTTGGAATGCTGGTAACCCACCTTGGACTGTTTAATTAGTAAAGGAATTATTCATGAATAAGCCTGCACACCAGCATAAAGTTGCTGACGTTATAGCTGAAACACTCTTCGCACGGGGCATAACACACGTTTTTGGTATCACTGGTGCTGGAAATATTCAGATATTCGATGCGCTAGCGCGTCATGGTGGATTTTCTTTAGTATTTACTCATCATGAGCAAGCAGCCGTGATGGCGGCAAATACTTACTTTAGAACCACAGGAAAGTTGGCACTTGCACTTGTGACGACCGGTGGCGGCTCCACTAATGCCCTCACGGGTGTTGTTAGTTCAAATATGGATTCAATTCCTGTGTTAATCATTGCAGGTAACGAACCTAGTCGGTACACGACACCAGACAATAACCTTCGCATTTGGGGAATCCAGGGTTTTGATTCCGTTCAGGTGATGTCGCCAGTAAGCAAGATCGCAATGCGAATCACAAATTCATCAAATGTCGCTGAAAATTTGAATTCTGCAATTAACACTTCACTCTCTGGCAAGCAAGGAGTTTCTTGGGTTGAAGTGCCTCTAGATTTACAATCGGTCCGTGCCGTAGCTCAAGACATATCGGAGGCGAAGTTATCTCCAGTGCCAACGGCTTCTGCAGAGCAAATTTCTTCCGTGATAAGTGCTTTGAAACATGCGAAGAAGCCTCTGCTCTGGCTTGGCTACGGTATCAAATCTGCAAAAGCTGAAGATACTCTTAAAGAATTTCTTCAGAGACATCAGATTCCCTTTTTGTTGTCATGGGCAGGTTCTGATCTCATAGAAAATAGTAATGTTTTATATGTTGGCAAAGCAGGTGTTTACGGTCAACGGCACGCGAATTTAATACTGCAAGCAGCAGATTACGTTTTAGCCATCGGCACTCGTTTGGCGATTCCGCAGATTGGATATTCTCTCGAAGAGTTGGCCCCTGAAGCGCGCATAGATCTAGTAGATATAGATTCAAATGAGGTTAATAAATTAGGTGAGCGCACAACAGAGGCAATCCAATCTGACGCCGGGAACTTCTTATCGCAGTTGTCGAAAGATTTGACTTCAAAAAATCAATTGAACTACCCGGATTGGCTTGAGCACATAAAAAATGTAAAAGACAAGTTCCCTCTAATCGCACAGGAACATGACGATACCAACGGCTTCATGAATTCTTATAAAGTCATTGAGCGACTTAATGGCGAATTTAAGGAGGAAGCTTTATTTGTGACCGATATGGGAACTGCGCTTCTTTCTGGGTTTTATGGTTTGGATCTAAAAGAAAATCAAAGATTGATGACTTCTACCGGTTTGGGTGAAATGGGATTTGGCTTACCCGCGGCCGTTGGCGCTGCATTCGGTGAACCAGATAAGGACATAATTTGCCTTAATGCCGATGGCGGAATGATGATGAACTTACAAGAATTGCAAACTATTGTTCATCATAAACTTAATATCAAGATTTTCATTTTTAATAATGATGGATACTTAATGATCAAGCGTTCACAAATCGCCCTTCTCGAAAGTAGATTTGTAGGCGTTGACTCAGACTCCGGACTCAGTTGTCCTAACTTTGAAAAAATCTCCACAGCGTTTGAAATTCCTTACTTCAAATTAAGAAATTGGGAAGATTTTGATCACGGGTTTAAAGAATTTTTAGATCAAAAAGGGCCTTCCATGATTGAGATTTATATGGACCCGGTCCAAGGCTTCTTCCCGCGCTTAATGACTTCCGCCTCCCCTGATGGCGCTTTGGTTTCACCACCACTCGAAGACTTGTCTCCCTTAATTTCAATAGCAGATTTGGAATGGGCGCTTCAAAGAAAAGCAAGTCCGCGCTCCTACCAAATTCGCGGCTTGAATTAAACGTAAGTGGTTCTCATGAATGTTGCAATTCTTGGAAGCGGTCAGATCGGCACTGATCTACTAATCAAGCTTTCCAAGCTATCTGAATTCAATGTCGTTCTAGTTTCAGGTAGACGTGACGACTCTCCCGGTCTAAAAATTGCTAAGGAAATGAATATTCCTACGAGCACTTCCGGTATAGAAGGAATCCTCGCGTTGAATGGGCTTGATGTAGTTATCGATTGCACTTCGGCTGCAGACCACATCCTCCATTGGGCGGCTCTTAAAAATCTCGAGATTCATGTTCTCGACATGACCCCTGCAAAGATTGGGGATGTTTACATTCCCAATGTCCTCCGAACTAAATCTAAAGTTGAACAGAATTACTTAAACCTGAACTTGGTTACTTGTGGTGGACAAAGCTCAGCGCCACTTGTCTTTGCCTTAAGCAAGGTTTTGAGCATTACGCGCGTGGAAATTGCAAGCAACATTGCCTCGCTAAGTGCGGGCCCGGCCACTAGAGCAAATATTGATGAGTACATAGATACGACTGAAAAAGTACTCGCTGTGGTATCTGGTGCCAAAGAGACCAAGGCAATCCTCGTTCTTAATCCGGCAGTTCCGCCAATTACCATGCAGACTACTATTTACGTAGATTTTGAATCGGATACTGATATTGAAAATAATGTAATTCTGGATCAGATTAATCTTGTTGTCCGACAGATGCAGACTTATGTTCCAGGTGTGCGCTTGTTGATGCGCCCAGTAATTGCCGCCAATCGTGTGACAATAACTTTACAAGTTAAAGGAAACGGGGACTATCTCCCTTCTTATTCGGGAAATTTAGACATTATTAACGCGGCAGCGATTGAGGCACTATTTGAACTTCATCGGCGGAATCTCGAGGTGGTTGGATAAATGGAAAAATTAATTATTACCGATGTTACGTTGAGAGATGGAAGTCACGGGATTTCTCATCAACTTCGTGCGACCGACATAGCAAAGTATTGCCAGGCAGCTGAAAGCTCTGGCGTGCCTATCGTAGAAGTTGGGCATGGAAATGGGCTTGGCGCTTCTTCCGCGCTAATCGGGTTTTCGCTCATATCTGACGAGGCTATGTTAATTGCCGCTCGCGAAAATCTAAGAGAAACAAAGTTGGGGATCCATGCAATTCCCGGTCTTGCTACTCGCAAAAGAGACTTACAGCAAGCAGTTGAAATTGGTGTCGATAGTTTCAGAATTGCTTCACATTGCACAGAAGCAGATACAACAAAGAAACATATTGAATTTGTAAGAAGCGCCGGCAAGGAAGCTGTGGGTGTTTTAATGATGAGTCATATGGCTTCAGCAAAAGTTCTTGGTGAGCAGGCAAAACTGATGGTCGAATACGGGGCAACTAGTATTTTGATTATGGACTCGGCTGGTACTTACTTGCCAGAAGATGTCTCAGAGCGAATCGAAGTACTTTTTCACGAAACAGGCGTTGCTGTAGGTTTCCATGCACATAATAACCTTGGGATGGGAATTGCAAATAACCTTGCAGCTATCAAAGCTGGTGCTACAAAATTAGATGGATGTGCACGTGGACTGGGTGCTGGCGCGGGAAATGCTCAAATAGAGGTATTGGTACCTGTTTTGCACAAATATGGTTACGAAACAGGAATAAATCAAATTGACCTTTTAGATGCTGCCGATATCGCGGATGAAAATTTCGCGGGAGTTGGGCCCACGATTACTTCTCTTAGTCTAATTAGTGGATTGAATGGTGTTTTCTCAGGATTTGTAAAACCTGTTGTAGCCGCTTCCAAAGAATACGGAGTAGACGCTAAAGAAATTTTTTTAGAACTCGGGCGACGTAGGGTTGTAGCAGGTCAAGAAAATTTAATTGTTGAGGTCGCTCAAGAATTATTGCAACGCGATTCTACGCTTTAGCCGTACCGTTATTTCTAATCCAATTAATGGTTCTTTCAATTCCAAGGTCTACATTTACCTGTTGACGCCAACCAGTTGAGCGTAGAAGTTCGTTGCTTGGTAACACAATTGTATTAGGTGAATATACCGTTTCACTTTCATTTGATTGGAATACAACCTCACCTCCTAACCCAGCGATTGCAGAAACTCTCGAGGCAAATTGCAATATTGATAATTCATTTTCAGATCCAACATTTATCGGCGTGCATATATCTGATTCCAAAACACTAAGAAGACCTACAATACTGTCTTCCAAATACAAGAAACTCCTGATTTGGGTACCCGTGGTTCTAAGAATTGGAGAATTACCGAATGAGGCAGTCCACAAAAAGTCTGCGAACGAACGTCCATCATCAATGCGTAAGCCTGGACCAAACGAATGAAACAGTCTTGCGACTCTTCCATCGACCCCTACATCATTTAATGAAAGAGCTAATTTCTCGCCAGATAATTTTGCTTCAGGGTAGTTTGCACGATAAGTCGAAGTATCTAGTTTTCCAATGAAGTTTTCAGTTACATTTGCAGGTGCCTCCGCACCATAAACTTCTCCTGTGGAGATAAAAAGTATTTTTTCAACAAGCCCAGGATTATTTAGTAGATTTCTTAAAATGTTGCAATTGACATTGAAAATTGCTTCTCTAGTTATCTTAATGGTTGGACTTGCTGCACTAGCTGCGTGAATCAAGACTTCATAGTCGAAGTTAAATTCATCTCTTTCGAGATCCAGGCTCAATAAAACTAGTGTCGATTGTTCCTTTAACGCCCGTAAATTTGGGAAGTTACCACTCTTGGAAACTGCTATAACTTGAGGTGCATCATCACCTAGAAAAGCTGTGCATTTAATTAACGCGTAGGTTAGGTAACCGCCCACCAACCCTGAAGCGCCAGTAATCACAACACGCTTCCTTGCGAATCTTTCAAAGTTGACTCTCGCAGATATGGAGTGGAGTTCCTCTTCTGTGAGTAAATTAAAGGAAGTCAATTTTCCCTGTGAATATTCCTGAGCAATTTTAAGTGCTGAAGATTTTCTTTATAACAAAATACAAAATTAGTCTCACTAGTTGATTCGTCTATAGACTCGATCTGCTCGAGTTTCGAGTTTCCAACAGCAAAACAGATGTAACCAAGAGGAGCCAAAAGATCAACCACATCTTGGGGGCTACTTTGGAATGGCTTCATCCACTTTCTTAGCAGCTCAACTACGATCGTGGGATGTTCTTCGTCAATTGTTCCGATACCGCCTTGAAGCAGTTGGAATTCTGCTCCCTCAACATCAATTTTGAATAAATCTGCTCCAAGTGTTTGATTACGGAGATTATCAAGTTTTTCTACTTTCACTGAAAATTCGGTTGGCAAACCCTCTTCGGGGTGTAGGTTCTTCAAGGAACCGCCACCCGAGCCCGTGAATGCCGGCACGGAAAAAGTCGCATCACCCGTAAAATCACTAAGGGCAAACTCTGATATTTCAATTTTATTTTCTACATGATTAAGTTCTGTGTTTTGTATCAATGATTTTCTGATACTCGGATTAGGTTCGAAAGCCAATACTTCTAGGTTTCTCTTTTTCAGGCACGCTCCCACGCTATAAAATCCCATGTTCGCACCAATGTCAAGAAACTTATTCGATGATGACGCTAACTCAAAGATTACGTCTTCCAATAAGGATTCATAGTTTCCGTTTGCGAGAATTGTGAAGGAGGCTGTCCTCAAGTCATTTTTAGGAATTACTAGCCTTAGGCATTCGTTGTTCCCAAGTTGATATTTCACAACTAGGTTCTCACGAAATACTTCAAGGCTCACTGCATCCTGAAGAAGTAGTTGCTGTAATTCTCGAGTTTCGTTCAAAGAGGAATTAATTATGCTCCAAAATTCTTCTCTAGTTAGTTCCCCATTTAAATAACTTGACTTAATGTTGTATTCCTCATTAGCGTTGTTAATCATGGTGAAAGGACCCTTCGCCTGTTGAATCACGAATGACATAATTTGGTCGTCTCTTCACTTCTTCGTAAATTAATGATAAGTATTGCGCCATCACCCCCAGGCAAAGAAATACTAGGCCAAACCCACTAATAATTGCGCTGACAATTAGCCCATACCCAGCGAAAGGAACACCAACTTGTATCCAGATTGCCAAAAATCCTAAGAGTATAGAAGTCGCTAATCCAAAAACAATCAATCCGAGCATCCCAATAAAATCCAAAAGTGAATATGAATTTGAAAGCACACCCTTTATGGCATATTTTATTGCAACTCTACTGGAGGCTTTTGAGTCTCCCGAAGTGCGTAACTTCCTATCAATAACTACGCCTTTACTTCGAAACCCAAGCCAAGGTAATAGAGCCCGAACAAAGCGATTTCTTTCATCAATTTGAATTAATGCATCTGCCATCTTTCGTGACATCAATCGAAACACAGATGAATCTTTGACTATAAGGCCACCGCTAAAGCGATTTGCAAAGTAGTAGAAAATTTTAGAGTTAAGATTTCGAAGACGAGACACACCAGGGCGCGAATTTACAATTTGGTATACATGATCAAAACCTGCTTCGTACTCACGCAGAAAATTCGGGATTGCCTCTGGCGGGTCTTGTAGATCTGAAGTCATCATTATGACCACGCTTGCTGATGAATTTTTTATCGCCGCAAAAATGGAGGCTTCGAAACCAAAGTCCCGGGACATCTGAAATCCGGATATATTTTCATACTTGGCAGCTAGTTCTTCTATTACAGGCCATGTTCGATCAGTTGAATCATTGTCACAAACGATAAGCCGCCAAGCGTAGCTTTCATCGACCATTGCATCTCTTATCTGTGCGTACAGAATGGGGATGTTGAGTTCTTCGTTTTTGGCAGAAGTCACAATGTCAAGTGTTTGAATATCCATTCTCTTCATGTATGAATCTTACTTGGAATCCTTATTTTCCTATGAAATTACCCCAAATTTGAAGTCAAATCTTCTGCACTTTTATCTTCTTTGACGCTTAAAAGAACGGTCATCTTCTAAATTATAGGCATAGAGATAAGGATGTCCGTTGTACCTAACGAACAAGGTTGGTTCCTCCTTGAAACAAGCTAGGGGTTTGCTGTTTTTAGTCCAACCTCACAACCCCACCCGGCGTCATCAAATGAACCGCCACAATCCCCGACTCACCCTCATTAGTTGACGGGTCAATAAACTCAATATCTGTGCCATTTAATCCATCAAGAATCTCTGTCTTAAACCATGAGTCTGATAGTTGCTCAGTGTCAGCAATCGTAATCTTCTCAATTGCAGCAACTGCTTTTCCATCTTGTGATGGGTGATCAGCGGTTAACCATTGAATAAAGAATGGAAGTTCGCGAGAGTCAGTAATTTCATTAACTCCGATTTGCTTCCACTTAAGGTCGGTGCCATCTGGGCGTGTGCGGTGACCTTCGATTGCAGGGCGTCCAAACTTCTCTTCAATAGTTGAAATGTTGTCAGTTGCGAATACCCATGTAAGCCAACCGCCACCTT